>Ga0315910_10004406_pt1 | contig 11797 bp, 8 predicted proteins | sample EdamamesoilMG_FD_204470 | JGI IMG/M metagenome (GOLD analysis project Ga0315910, IMG submission 204470) | Garden soil microbial communities collected in Santa Monica, California, United States - Edamame soil | ecosystem: Environmental > Terrestrial > Soil > Garden | place: USA: California... | reverse complement strand
TGCGCATTCCCGGTTATGAGGCCGTGACCCTCAAGCAGCTCAAATATCTCGTTGGAATCGTCGACAGCGGGCTCAACATCACGTCCGCCGCCGATCGCCTGTTCACGAGCCAGCCCGGGATCAGCAAACAATTGAAGCAGCTCGAGGCCGAGCTCGGCGTCCAGCTCTTTACGCGCAAGGGCAAGAGCCTGGCCGCGATCACGCCGGCCGGCCGCGATGTCATCGGCCGGGCGCGCAAGATCCTGCGCGAGGTCGACAACATCCGGAGCCTCGCGAGCGATCTCACGGCCGAGCAGGAAGGCACGCTCTCGATCGCGACGACCCACACCCAGGCGCGCTACGTCCTGCCCGAGGTCATCCGCGCCTTCCGCGAGGTCTATCCGCGTGTCGACCTCGACCTGCACCAGGGCACCTCGGAGCAGATCGCCGAGCTCATCAATACGAACAAGGTGGACTTTGCGATTGCGACCGGCTCGCGGCATTTGTTCCCGCATCTGACGCTGCTGCCGATCTACCGCTGGAATCGCATCGCGCTCGTGCCGAAGGATCACGTGCTCGCCAAAAGCAGGCGGCCGCTCGATCTCAAGGCGCTTGCCGAGCATCCGCTCGTCACCTACGTCTTCAGCCTGACCGGAGAGTCCTCGTTCAAGCGCGCCTTCAACGAGCAGGGGCTCGAGCCGCGCGTCGTGTTTACGGCGCGCGATGCCGACATCATCAAGACCTATGTGCGCATGGGGCTTGGCGTCGGCGTCATCGCCTCGATGGCTTTTGAATGCCAGGACAGCGCGGATCTCGTCGCCATCGAGGCCAAGGGCCTGTTCCCCGAGGTCACGACCTGGCTCGGCTTCCCGCGCGACATGGTGCTGCGCAGCTACATGGTGGATTTCATCCACCTGCTCGCGCCGCACTACCAGAAGCGCGACATCCGCGACGCGGCGAACCTGCCGAATCAGCAGGAGGTCGACGCCATGCTCGGGGGAATTACGCTGCCGGTGCGCGGGGGCTGCGAAGAGGTGCCCGGACCCGCCGCAACGCACTGACCGGAGAGCGGCCCGGCTAGAGCTGCACCGTCGGCATGTACTGCTCGTGGCAGGCGCTGCAGGCGTTGTACACCTTCTCGCCTTCGTCGAGGACCCGCTCGTAATCCTGCGCATCGGCGGCGCGCGCGGCCGCGATCCCCGCGTCGTAGAGCGCATTGGACAGCCTGAGCCAATCGCCCTGATCGAGCGCGCGCTCGTCGTCCATCATCAGATTGGCGGATTCGGCGATCGAAATGCCGGCCTGCCAGATCACGTGCCAGTCGTCGTCCGTCTCGGGCTGGTAGATGTGCTCGCCTTCGATGTCGACGACGATCCTGACGGAGTCCCAGTAGACCTCGGCCGCGAGCGTCACGGGGCCCTGCATCAGGATGTTCATCGGGATGTCGCCGCGGAAGGACGGCGGCGGAGGCTCGACGGCTGCGGCGGGCGCGGTCGCCTCGGGCTCTTCGTTTGCGCCGCAGGCGACAAGGCCGGCAGCCAGGACGGGGACAATCATCCATTTCCGTTGCATTGATCCAGCGCTCCTCGATGTCGGCGACGGCAGACAGTGGGCAACGGCCAGCGTATCTGATCGAATGGGATCCGCCTATACTGGCCCGCGGACCCTACAAGGAGAATTCCAATGAACAAGGTCTATCGTTCAGTCGTCTTGATTGCCGGCGCGGCCATCGCGGCGGGGATTGCCCTCGCGCAGGTTCCGGCGAGCAACACGAGCTTCTTCGTCACCAGCAAGAACCCCGGTCAGGGCGGCAATCTCGGCGGGCTCGCGGGCGCCGACGCGCACTGCACGGCTCTTGCCGAAGCAGCGGGCATCCGCGGCAAGACCTGGCGCGCCTACCTGAGCACGAGCACCGTCAATGCGCGCGATCGCATCGGCGACGGACCCTGGTACAACGTCAAGGGCGAGCTCATTGCCAATAACCTGGCCGAGCTGCACACGGCCGAGGGCAACAAGATCTCGAACACGACGGCCCTCGACGAAACCGGCGCGACGCCGGATTACCTCGTGCTCGTCGATGGCGCGGCGACGCGTGCGAACGCGGACTCGCTGGTTCACGACATCCTGACCGGCACCAACGATGACGGCACGGTCGCTGCCGGCCAGACCTGCAACGACTGGACCGACGGCACGGCGAATGGGCGGGGGATGCTCGGCCACGCCGACCGGCTCGGCCGCAATCCGGGTCTGAATTCCTGGACTGCCGTGCACGCCTCGCAGGGCTGCGCGATGGAAAACCTGATCCCGACCGGCGGCGCGGGGATGTTCTACTGCTTCGCGACGAACTGAGCCGGCGGGGCCGGTGATGCTTCGGCACGGCACCGCGGCACTTTCCGGTTGCGTCGCTTCTATGTGGGCGGCCTGCGCTTTCGCGCAGGCCGAGCCCTCGCCGCGCATCGCGCCGCTGCCGGAGACCGAGTGGACGGCTGAGGTTCGCGCGGTCGCGGCCGATTTCGAGCCGGTCGGCATGCCGAATCTCGTTGCGACCTACGCGCGGCATCCGGTCGCCGCGCAGGCGCTGCTGCCGCACCTGCAGTACATCTGGGAGGCGTCGACGCTGCCGCCGCGGCACCGGACGCTGCTCAGCCTGCGCACGCTCTGGCTCACGCAGTCGGAATATCTCTGGGCACATCGCGCAGAGCGCGCGCTGGCCGAGGGTTTCACATCAGCCGATCTCGAACGCGTTGCGCGCGGGCCGGACGCGACCGGATGGCGTCCGTTCGAGGCCCTCGTCATCCGCGCGGCCGATGAGCAGATTGTCGATGCCTTCATCTCCGACGCGACCTGGAACGCACTCGACGTCGAGTACGACATTCCGCAGCTGATCGATACGATCGACACGGTCGGCGCGCTGACGATGCATGCCGGCCTCGCGAACTCGATCGGCATCGCGCTCGAGGCGGGCGCCGGGCCGTCACTGCCGGACGTCCCCTACGCGGTTGCCGCCGAGCGCACGAACATCCGCCTCGTCGACAAGGCGCCGCGGATCGGGCCGCAGGCGACCGAAGGCCAGGCGATCTCGGCCAACGTCTTCAATACCTTCCGCCATAACCCGGTGGCCGATCGCGTACGCGGCGCGATCAACACGCACGTCACGAGCCGCGCGACGATCGATCCGCTGCATCGCGAGTTTCTGCTCGTGCGCATCGGCACGCTCTGCCGGTCGGAATACGAGTACGCGGCGCATGTGCGCGTCGGCCGACGGGCCGGGATGACCGATGCCGATCTCGCGATGATTCTTGCCGATCCCGAAGACCGCGAGAGCGGCGACCCGGTCAAGCTCGCGATGCTCGCGGCGACCGACGAGCTCTGGGCTGACAACCGCATTGCCGATTCGACCTGGGCCGCGCTGGCGGCGTCGCAGTCGGACGAGCAGCTTATCGACGTGCTGGTCTCCGTCGGCGGCTACCGTTCGACGTCGATGCTGATCAATTCGGCCGGCGTGCAGCTCGACGCCAACATGGCCGACTTCCGGTTTCCGCCTGAATTGAGGAATTGAGACGATGCGATTGCGGTTCTACGGCGTCCTTGCTGCCGCCATGATTGCGTGCCCGGCACAGGCGCACCACAGCTTTGCCAAGTTCGATCTGCAGCAGAACATCGAGCTCGAGGGCGAGATCACCGAGGTGCGCTGGCAGAACCCGCACATCCAGTTCACGCTGGCGGCGCGGGGTGCCGATGGCGCCGAGGCCGGCGTCTGGCGCCTCGAGACGAACTCGCCCGGCATTCTGCGGCGCACCGGCATCACCGATGGCAACGTCCGGGTCGGCGACGTGGTGAAGGTTTCCGGCAATCCGGCCGTCAATGGCGACGCGGAATTGAACGCCACGAACATGCTGTTGCCGGACGGTCGCGAGCTGCTGCTCAATCCCCAGGCGCCGGTGCGCTTTGCCGGTCGTGCGGTCGGGGATGCACGCGCATGGGCTGTCACCGAGGGAGATTCGAGCCGGCCCGAGCTCGGGCTCTTCCGTGTCTGGAGCACGACCTTCGCGAGCCCCGGGCTGCTGGGGCCACACGAGTGGCCGCTGACTCCTGCAGCCCGCCGGGCCTTCGACAGCTTCGATCGCGTTGCCGGCAGCCAGCGGCTCGCCAGCGACTGCACGCCGAAGGGCATGCCCTGGATCATGGAGCAACCCTATGACATCGCGTTCGAGCGCGATGGCGACGACATCCTGTTCAAGCTCGAGGAGTTCGACGTCGTCCGCCGCATTCGCATGGGCTGGTCCGGCGATCGCGCCGCCCAGCCGTTCACCATTCACGGGTTCTCGACCGGTATCTGGGAAGGTCCAACGCTCATCGTGACGACGACCAACCTGAACTCGCCGAACTTCATGTTCGATATCACGCAGAGCGATCAGGCGAGCATCGTCGAGCGCTTCACGCCGAGCGCCGACGGCGCGCGGCTCGATTACGAGATCGTCGTGACGGATCCCGTCACGTTCACGGAGCCCGTGCGCATCGAGAAGTTCTGGGTCTCGATTCCGGATCAGGTATTCGACGCTTACAACTGCGGAAAGCCCCTGACGCCATAGCGCGGGGGCCGTTTTCCATTTGGCTGACGACGAGGAGGCTGCATGAGCAATAAGACAGGATTCGGTGGCGTGCTGGCGGTGTGTTCCGTGCTTGCGGCCGGCTGCCAGGGCGAGTCGGAGTCTCCGGCGAGCCCGGAATCCGCGGCTCCGCCGAGCGGCGCGGCGGCATCCGTTGCGGCGGCGGCGACCGCCGTCGTCGAGACCGACATCCCGCGCAATGCCTACTTCGGCGACAGCCATGTCCACACGGGGTGGTCGATGGACGCCGGAATGGATGGCGCCGTGACTTCGCCGGCGGATGCCTACCGCCTCGCCCTCGGCCAGGCGGTGCAATCGAACAGTGGGCAGACCGCGCAGCTCGAGCGGCCCTATGACTGGTTCACCGTTACGGACCACTCGGACGGCATGGGCATTATCAGCGAGCTCGTCGGGGGCAATCCCGAGATGATGGCGGACGAAACGCTGGCGCGCTGGCGCGCGGCGCTGACCTCCGGCGACGAGGCGGCTGCCGCCGCAGCGAAGAGCGAGCTCATCGTCAGCCAGTCCAACGGGCAACTGCCGTCCACGATCATGGATCCAAAATGGATGGTGTCGGCCTGGCAGGAAACCGTCGCGGCCGCAGAGGAATTCTACGAGCCCGGGCGCTTCACGACCTTCGCGGCCTTCGAGTGGACGGTGAACGCGGGCGGTGGCGACAACCTGCATCGCAACGTCATTTTCCGCGACGCGCCGGATCGCACGCTGCAGATCCTGCCGCTGACGACGTTCCAGACGCAGGACCCGGCCGATCTCTGGGCCTGGATGGCAGACTACGAGCAGCAGACGGGCGGACGCGTGCTCGCGATCCCGCACAACGGCAACCTGTCGAACGGCCGCATGTTCGAGGAGCAGCAATTCGACGGCAGCCCGATGACGCGCGCCTGGGCCGAGGCGCGCGCCCGCTTCGAGCCCCTGTACGAGGTTTCGCAGATCAAGGGGCAGAGCGAATCGCACCCGACGCTGTCGCCGAGCGACGAGTTCGCGTCCTGGGATATCTGGGATCGCGGCAACCTGATCATGAGTCCGAAGCCCGAGGGCGCGCTGCCATTCGAGTACTGGCGCGAGGCGCTGAAATCGGGGCTGCGCCTCGAGGGCGAGCTCGGCGTGAACCCGTTCATGTACGGCGCGAACGGCGCAACGGACACGCACACCGGCCTGTCGACGACGGAGGAGGACAACTTCTTCGGCAAGTTCAAGACGCTCGAGCCGCGCGCGGATCGCTGGTCGTTTCCGTTGCTGACCGGACCGACGGCCGATATCGCCGGTTGGGAGCAGGCGGCCGCGGCCGTCATGGGCGTGTGGGCCACGGCCAATACACGCGAGTCGATCTGGGATGCGATGCTGCGCCGGGAGACGTTTGCCACGACGGGCCCGCGCATGCGCGTGCGGTTCTTCGGCGGTTTCAGTTACACGGAGGCCGATCTCGAGGGCGACCTCGCAGCCAACGGTTACAACGGGGGCGTGCCGATGGGAGGCCAGCTGACCGCGGCGCCCGACGGCCGCGCGCCGGTGTTCATGATCGAAGCCGCCAGGGACCCCGAGGGCGCGAATCTCGATCGCGTGCAGATCGTCAAGGGCTGGCTCGACGCATCCGGCGCAACCCGGGAAGCGGTCTACGAGGTCGTCTGGTCCGGCGATCGCCAACCGAGTGCCAACGGCGACGTGCCGCCGGTCGGCAACACGGTCAACCTCGAAACGGCCGAGTACGAGAATTCGATCGGCTCGCCGCTCCTGACGGCGGTGTTCACGGATCCGGATTTCGACGCGGCGCTGCGCGCCGTGTACTACGTGCGCGTCCTCGAGATCCCGACGCCGCGCTGGACGCTCTACGACAAGATCCGTTTCGATATCGAGATGGCTGCCGAGGTGCCGCTGACGCATCAGGAGCGCGCGTTCTCGTCGCCGATCTGGTATTCGCCCTGAGATACATGGGCTGCTAGCTCGCTCTCTGCATGCGAGGGGCAAGAGAGGCTCTGTCGGCCAATTCCGCGTTGCTGTTCGGCATGGCGCTCCTGACACTCGGCGCCGGCCTGCAGGCCACGCTGCTCGGCGTGCGCGCCACACTCGAGGGCCTGTCGACGTTCGTCACGGGCGCCGTGATGGCGGCGTACTACGCGGGCTTCGTCATCGGCTCCGTCGCCGCGCCCGCGCTCGTGAAACGCGTAGGACACATCCGTGTGTTCGCCGCACTGACGGCCACGGCCGCTGCCACGATCCTCGTGCAGGGCATGTTCGTCGGCGCGTGGCAATGGGGCCTCCTGCGCGCGGTCTCCGGTGTGTGCTTCGCGGGCATTTACGTCGTCGCGGAGAGCTGGCTCAACGATCGCGCGGATCAGCGTTCGCGCGGGGTGCTGCTCGCGGCCTACATGGTCGTCATCTACGGGGGGCTTGGCGCCGGCCAACTCCTGTTGAACCTCGCGGACCCCTTGGGCCACGAGCTGTTCATCCTGATCGGCGTGCTGATCTCGATCGCCGTGGTGCCGATGGCGCTGACGGCGCAGCGCGCGCCGGAGTTCGCGCTGCCACGCCGTGTGAGCTTTCGCGAGCTGCTGTCGATCTCGCCGCTCGGCGCGGCCGGCGCGTTGTTCTCGGGCGCCGCGGCCGGCACGTTGTTTTCGCTGGGTCCCGTATACGCGGCGAGCAGCGGGCTCGACACCTCTGCCGTCGCCCTGTTCATGGCCAGCAGCATTTTGCCGGCCGTCGTGTTGCAGCTACCGCTCGGCCGGTTATCGGATCGTGTCGACCGGCGCAACGTCCTGATCGGGATCGCCCTCTCTGCGGCGGTCGCGGCCGCCGCGGCCGGCCAGCTCGCCGCCGGTTCGCCCGTGTTCTTTCTGGCCATCGCGGCCTACGGCGGGTTGTCGCTGACGATGTACGCTGTGTGTCTTGCGCACGTCAACGATCATCTGCAGCCGGCGCAAATGGTCGCGGCGAGCGCCACGGTATTGCTCGCGAACGGTATCGGCTCGGTGCTCGGGCCCGTCGCCGTCTCGGCGGCCATGCAGCTCGCGGGACCCGGAGCGTTTTTCGTCAGCATCACGGTGTTGCACGCGACGTTCGCACTCTATGCCGCCTGGCGCAAGCGCAAGACCGATGCCATTCGAAACCCGGAAAAGGTGCGGTTCGTTAGCGCGCCCCCGCAGGTTGCTCCGACGGGCCGGCTCGCGGCGCCGGAGGCCAAGCCGGCGGACAGCACCGGCGGAGCGCCACTGGCGCCCTGATCCGGAGGACGGCGCACTGCTCATCCGAGCGCGCGCAGGATCAGGCCCTTGAGGTATTCCCCTTCGGGAAAATGCAATCCGACGGGATGATCGGCCGGCTGCGCGAGCTTCTCCAGGATCTGCGCATCGCGCCCGGCATCGACGGCCGCGCCCGCGACGATTTTCTGGAACAGCAAGGCATCGACGTGCCCCGAGCAGGAGAAGCTCGCGAGCACGCCGCCCCGATTCAGCAATCCGAAGGCCAGCCGGTTGATGTCCTTGTACGCCCGACTGCCCGGGTTGACCTGCTCGGCCGTGTGCACGAACTTCGGTGGATCGAGCACGATGAGATCGAAGCGCTCGCCGGCCGCGGTCAGCTTGCGCAGTGCGTCGCCGACGTCGCTCTCGAGAATGCGGCAGCGTTCTTCGAGCCCGTTCAACCGGGCCTGCTCGACGGCGAGCGTCAGCGCCGATTCCGCGGAATCGAGCAGCAGCGCGTCGGTTGCCCCGGCGGCGAGGCAGGACAGCGCGAAGCCGCCCGAGTAGGCGTAGGCGTCGAGCACGCGCGCCTCCTTTGCGTAGACCGCGACGCGGGCCCGATTCTGGCGCTGGTCGAGATAGGCGCCGGTCTTCTGGCCTTCGGCGATGTCGATGAGCTGGCGGATGCCGCCGATCTCGACCTCGAGCCGCGCCGGCGGCGCTTCCCCGCGCAGCATTCCGCGCGCCGAGGGCAACCCCTCCTTGCGTCGTGCGCTGGCTTCGGAGCGTTCGAAGATGCCGCGCGGCTTGAGCTCGGCCTCGAGCGCGTCGAGCACGGCCTCGCGCCAGAATTCGGCGCCGGCCGCGAGGAACTGGCAGGAGAGAAAGTCCGCGTAACGATCGACGATGAGGCCGGGCAGGGCATCCGATTCGGAAAACACGAGCCGGCAGGCGCTGCCTTCCACGAGCAGCCCGAGCCGGCGCCGCGCGGCGACGGCCTGCCGGATGCGGCCGGCGATGAACGCGGCATCGATCGCGACGCCGCTGTCGTGAGCCCACATGCGCACGCGAATCTGCGATTGCGGCGACCAGGCGCCGAGGCCGAGCACCTCGCCGCCGTTTCCCACGACGCGCACGGTCGCGCCGCTCGCGGGCTCGCCGTCCACGTTCTCGATCGCGCCCGAGAACACCCAGGGATGCCGGCGTTTCAGGGATCGTTCGCGGCCGGCTTTGAGGCGAACGGTCGCGGCGGGGCTAACGGACATGCTGAGTTCGGAAGCGGCCGCTTTTCTTTGGCTTCTTCCCGGTCGCGGCGCGCTTCGCACCGCCCGGTTTCGTATTGCGCGAGTGCTTGCTCTGCTCTTCGCGCTCCGCCCGCGGCTTCGGCACACGCTGCGATCCGCGCCGCCCCTCGTGCTCGCCGCCCGTCCCCTTCGGTTGCCAGCGCGGCACAAGTTGATGCCTGCCGCTGCCGATCAGATCCTCGCGCCCCATGCGCTTCAGTGCCTCGCGCAGCATCGGCCAGTTGTTCGCGTCGTGATAGCGCAGGAAGGCCTTGTGCAGCCGGCGGATCTTGAGACCCTTCGGCACGATCACGTCCTCGCTCCTGCGCGTCACGCGCTTCAGCGGATTCTTGCCGGAGTGGTACATCGCGGTCGCCGTCGCCATCGGACCCGGCAGGAAGGCCTGCACCTGGTCGGCGCGAAAGCCGTTGCCCTTGAGCCAGAGCGCGAGCTCGAGCATGTCCTCGTCGGTCGTGCCCGGGTGCGCGGCTATGAAGTAGGGGATCAGGTACTGCTCCTTGCCGGCCGCCTTCGAGTAGCGGTCGAAGAGCTTCTTGAAGCGGTCGTACGTGCCGATCCCGGGCTTCATCATCTTCGAGAGCGGCCCCTCCGAGATCGCCTCGGGCGCGATCTTGAGATAGCCGCCCGTGTGATGCTGCGCGAGCTCCTTTATATATTCCGGCGATTCGTTCGCGAGGTCGTAGCGCACGCCCGAGGCGACGAGCACCTTCTTGATGCCCGGCAGCTCGCGTGCGCGCTGATAGAGCTCGATCAGCGGCTGGTGATCGGTGTTGAGGTTCGGGCAGATGCCGGGGAAGACGCAGGAAGGGCGCCGGCAGGCCGACTCGATCTCGCGCGACTTGCAGGCGAGGCGGTACATGTTCGCCGTCGGCCCGCCGAGATCGGAGATCACGCCCGTGAAGCCTGGCACGTTATCGCGGATCGTGCCGATCTCGCGCAGGATCGAGTCCTGGCTCCGGTTCTGGATGATGCGGCCCTCGTGCTCGGTGATCGAGCAGAAGGTGCAGCCGCCGAAGCAGCCGCGCTGGATCGTGACGGAGAAGCGGATCATCTCGTACGCGGGAATCTTCGCGTCGCCGTAGAACGGGTGCGGGCGGCGCTGATAGGGCAGCTCGTAGACGCGGTCCATCTCGGGCGTCGAGAGCGGAATCGGCGGCGGGTTGAGCCAGACGTCGCGGTCGCCGTGGCGCTGCACGAGCGCGCGCGCGTTGCCGGGGTTCGACTCGAGATGGAGGATGCGCGAGGCGTGCGCGTAGAGCACGGCGTCGTTTGCGACCTGCTCGAAGCCCGGCAGGCGGATGACGCTCCGGTCGCGGCTCTCGTTCGGCACGTCGCGGGCGAAGCGGACGACGTTGGCGGGCAGCGGCGGCGCCGCGGACTTACTGCCGTGCTTCGGGGTGAGTGCATAAGGGTCCGGATGCGGGTCGATCTCGCCCGGCGCATCGAGATGCGTCGAGTCGATCTCGAACCAGCCGGCCTCCGTGCGCGAGCCCGCGAAGGCGGTGCCGCGGATGTCGTGAATCGATTCGATCCTCTCGCCCGCGGCCATGCGCTGCGCGATCTCGACGACCTGGCGCTCGCCGTTGCCATAGACAAGGAGATCGGCGCGCGCGTCGAGCAGGATCGATCGACGCACTTTCTCCTGCCAGTAGTCGAAATGGGCGATGCGGCGCAGGCTCGCCTCGATGCCGCCGATCACGAGCGGCGTCTTCGCGAAGGCTTCGCGAATTCGCTGGGCGTAGACCACAACGCTGCGATCCGGCCGATGCCCGCCTTCGCCCCCGGGGGTATAGGCGTCGTCGCGCCGGATCTTCCGGTCGGCCGTGTAGCGGTTGACCATCGAGTCCATGTTGCCGGCCGTGACGCCGAAGAAGAGCGTGGGCTCGCCGAGCCGTTCGAAATCCACCGTCGACCGCCAGTCCGGCTGCGCGATGATTCCGACCCGGAAGCCCTGCGCCTCGAGCGTGCGGCCCACGATCGCCATGCCGAAGCTGGGGTGGTCGACATAGGCGTCGCCCGTCACGAGGATGACGTCGCACTGGTCCCAGCCGAGCGAGTCCATCTCCTCGCGGCTCATCGGCAGGAACGGGGCGGGCGTCAGCCGCTCTGCCCAGTATTTCCGGTAGCCGAAGAGGTCGGGGGCGGCGGTGGCGGGGAGGGCGGTCATGGGGCGACAGCCTAGCATTCCCTCCGCGGAGGGGTGCCCTGCACTAACCTGGTGCAGAATCCCTCCGCGGAGGGATTCCCGGGATCACCTCACCAGTCGAACTCCATCCGGAATCCAAGCTCCCACGCCTGTCCGCCGAGATCCACGTCCTCGACCTCGGCCGTCAGGCTCTGCACCTCCAGTACCAGGAAAGCGCGCCAGTACGGGCTGCCGTCGGTTCGCGACGGGACCGGGCCGTACGAGCTGAGCAGCGTTCGCAGTCCGAGGCGCGCCGAGTAGCCCGTGTCGGTGCGGCCGTCGATGTCGGGCTGTTGGTCGACTTCCTGCTGGTACCCGGCCACCGCGATACCCAAGCCGAAGTACGGCACGAACCGCTGCTGCCGCTCGCGCTGATAGATGAAATGCGCATAGATCTGCACGGGCCGCAGCCGATACTCGACGGAGCCGCCCGGCTCGAGCGTGCTGGTCAGCACGCCGAGCCCCGTGTCGCGCATCTGTCCCAGCTCGCCGCCGAGCTCGAGCCAGTCGCGAAAGCGG
>Ga0315910_10004405_pt1 | contig 11798 bp, 11 predicted proteins | sample EdamamesoilMG_FD_204470 | JGI IMG/M metagenome (GOLD analysis project Ga0315910, IMG submission 204470) | Garden soil microbial communities collected in Santa Monica, California, United States - Edamame soil | ecosystem: Environmental > Terrestrial > Soil > Garden | place: USA: California... | reverse complement strand
CGGCGGCGATCGACGCATCGTGGGCGGGACCTAGCGTCTCAATCGCTCCCCATTCGCCGCTGCGGGCGTCGAAGTGTCGGGCGCGCACGCTCTGCTCACTGTGCGTGCCCTGGAGCCATATCAGGTGAACTCCGCCGGGATGAGCGGCGGCGCGCGGTTCGCTCACCGACTCGCCTTCGGCAGCGCTGACGGGTTCCGGTGCACTCCACGCCGACGGCGGAGGTGGAGGAGGCGGCGGCTTCGACTTGACCTCCGCGGATTCGCAGCCCGCCAAACTCAGACCCGCCGCACCCCAAACACACCCCCACCAGTAGCCTCGTCCCATCATCGCCGCCCTTGATAGCAGGAATCGAGCCATCCTCCGAGCCCCCGCCTTCCGCATCGCCCCTGAGCGCAGCGAGGCAGAGCGTGAACGAGGGCGTGGCGCTCGATACCCACTGTGAACGGGTGTCAATGGTTGGGCTCGGGGAGCAGGCCGTCAACGCGCCAGAAGCTTCACCGTCAGCTGGTCGGCCCCCGCGTCGCTGATCCACGCGACCGCGGTGGGGCTGGCTGCGATCGAGGTGATGAGCCCGCGCCCGTTCGGTGCGAGCAGGCGTGGCGAGCGGCTCGTTCCGGACACCTCGACGAGCCCTTCGACCTGCGCGCAGTAGACCTGCTCCCAGACCGCCAGCGGCGAGCACACCAGATCACGCGCGAGCGTGCGCTCGTGCTGGAGGTCCCCGGACAGCTCCACGACTTTGTACCCGCCCGCATCTTGGAAGTAGAGCGCGTCGCCGAAAGCGACCAGGCCAGCGGGGCTCCGACCCCGTCTTTCCGCGGTGAAGCGCGGCTGTTCAGCCTGCCCTCTGCCCCCCACGCAACCGATGCGCCAGCTCTTCGCGGAGCGTCGTTCGACGAAACACACGTCGTCGCCGAGCATGGCGATCGCGTCGAGCGCGCTCGGCGAGCCATACAAGGTGCGCGGCTGTTCGGCTTCGAGCGTCTGGATGCTGAAATGTCCCGCTGCTACGTCGATCCACGCCAAGCGCTCGCGCGCGGCCGCGAACCGCTGCGGCGCGCGCGGCAAGGACGCAAGCTTGCGCGCCTCGCCGGGGCCCTTCGGAGCTTCGAAGAGCGCACCCTTCGACCAGTACACGAAGCCCCGCGGAGTCAGCAGCGCACCGCTGCCGAACTCGCGTGGGAAGCTCTCGGTGCTCCGTCCGACGACGATACGATGCACGGCTGTCGGCGTGATCACGTACACGGCTTCGTCGTCCATCGCTATCGAGGCGTGGTAGGCAGAGGTCGGAAGGAACAACAGCGAGCGCGGCCCTTGCGGCGCCTGCGAGCGCGCTGTGGGCGCCGGACGCGGCGGCCCGGATGCGGCGGCTATCGCGCTCGCTGACGGCGCTGGCCGCGGAGCAGGCTCACGCGAGCATCCGCCCGTCCCAAGCGCCAGCAGCATCCCCCAGACGCAGTGCGAGGCGCGGGCGCTCACCACTTCGTGGGTTTGGGATTGCGCTCGTTGAAGTCGCGCTGATGCCAGTACGGGTAGACGGGCGTGCTCTGACTCACGGCATCGAGACGCGCCACTTGCTCGGGCGTCAGGCTCCAGCCTACGGCGCTCAGGTTCTGTCGCAGCTGGCTCTCGTCGCGCGCGCCAATGACGACGTTGGCAACCGAAGGCCGCGAGAGCAGCCAGTTGAGCGCCACCGCCGGGATCGTCTTGTCCGTCTCTTTGGCGATGGCGTCGAGCACGTCGACCACTTCATACAGGGTTTCGTCGTCGACCTGGGGTCCCCCGCTCGCGCCGCCGGCCCAGATGCGACCTTCGCGCATGGGGGCGCCGCGCCGGATCTTCCCGGTAAGGCGGCCCCAGCCGAGCGGACTCCAGACCATGGTTCCGAGCCCTTGGTCGAGTGCGAGCGGCATCAGCTCCCACTCGTAGTCGCGCCCGATGAGCGAGTAGTAGCCCTGATAACTCACGTAACGCGAGAGCCCCAGCCGTTCGGAGGCTGCCAGCGACTTCATCACGTGCCAGCCCGAAAAGTTGGAGCAACCAATGTAGCGGACCTTGCCCTCGCGCACGAAGCCATCGAGGGTCTGCAAGGTTTCTTCGACCGGCGTGAGGGCGTCGAAGCCGTGCATGAAGTAGACGTCGACGTAGTCGGTGCCGAGCCGCTTCAGGCTGGCTTCGAGAGCGCGCGTGAGGTGGAAGCGGGACGAGCCCTTGTCGTTCGGCTTGGGCCCCATGCTGAAGCTCCCCTTGGTCGCGATCAGGACCTCGCTGCGGCGTCCGCGGATCGCTTCGCCCAAGACCTCTTCGGAAGCGCCGTTCGAGTACACGTCAGCGGTGTCGAAAAAGTTGACGCCCGCCTCGAGGCACATGTCCACGAGCCTGCGCGCCTGCTCGACATCGGTCGACCCCCACTTGCTGAAGAAGTCGCCCTTGCCGGCGAACGTCGCCGTACCGAGGCTGAGTACGGGCACTTTGAGCCCTGACCGTCCCAAGATCCTGTGGTCCATGCCCCGAACTATTGGGCAAGCGCGCGGAGAACGGAAGCCCCGACGCGGTCTCAGGGCGCGACGGCGATCGTCCAGATCTGCTCGCCGCCTTCGGATTCGTCCTGCAGTTCGATGTCGGCCGCCGCCTCGGTCGAGGCTCCCGCAACCCCGAGCACGAGCCCGCTCTTCTTGTTCAGGAGCCGGTACTCCCCTTGCCCGATGTCCACCAGGCGCCACTTCTGGTGATCACCGCCGTTGTCGTCCCAAAGATGCAGGTGCGTGCCTGGCTCCGTCGATTCGTCGGGCACGTCGATGACTTTGTCACCGCTGTCGTTCGTTAGGCGAAAATAGCCTTCGCCGTCGTAGTTGAGGCGCCATGCCGCGCCGCTGGCCTGAGCCTGATCGTTCTGTACGACGTCCGAGCTATTCTCGTTCGGTGAGCCCTCGACCGAAAGCAGCATGCCGCTCTTCTTGTTGACTAACGCGAACGCGTCGACCGACCCAGAGAGCGTGCCCGTCGCGGCATCGAGGTGCAGGTTGTTGGCCCAGCTCATGCTCATGCTGGTGCTGCTCGGGAACGTGATCGGCTGCCACACGTAGCTCGAGTCGTTGACGCGCCCGCCCCACGCGCCCGCCCAGCGATCGCCCAGGTAAAGGTACTCGGTCCCCGAGCTGCCTTCGATCGGCTGCACGTAGGTGGACTGCGAGTAGAACGTGTTGCCGTCGCCCACGTTCTTCATGCTGGACCAGCCGCTGGTGAGCGATGTGCTGGTGGCATACTGAGCCTGATTCGGATCCCAACCCGTCGCGGCCGACGTCAACAGGAAGTACACGCCGTCGCGCTTGAACAGAGCCGGCGCCTCACGATGCCCGCCCTCGAACAACAGCGCCGCGCGGCTCTCGATCGACAGGTAGTCATCCGACAGCGCGTACAGGTGCAGATCGTAGTTCTCGTTGGATGCCGAGATGAAGTAGCCCTCGCCGTCGTCGTCGACGAACAGCGTGCAGTCGCGCGACATGTAGCCTGGCTTGCCGTGATCCGACACGCCCGAATCCTGCATCGGCCGGAAGCTGCCATGGTACGTATAGTCGCCCGCCACCGTGTCCGAGCTCGCTACGGCCGCCCGCGCCTCGCCGTAGTCCATACCGTTTTCCCAGTGCATCCACATCACGAACTTCTCGGTCGCGGCGTTGTAGACCACCTTGGGGCGCTCGATGTTCGCCGGCTTGAGCCCCGAGTCGGAGTTCATGGTGAGCACGTCGTGCACGTGCTCCCAGCGCCGCAAATCCTTCGAGCGATAAGCCGACACCGCATAGAACGTGCCATCCGGGTTCCGATTCTCGCCGAACCAATAGTAGTCGTCGCCCACCTTCACGAGGCCTCCCCCGTGAGCCTGAATCGGATTGCCGTCGGTGTCCGCCCACTGCACGCCGTTGATCAGCGGCCACGTCACTGGCGGCTCGCCACCGGCGCCCGTCGTGGACGTGGTTGAGCCCGTCGACCCCGTCGCCGCCCCTGCACCACCGCTCGACGTGCTCCCTGCGTCCGCGCCAACCGTCGTCGAAGCCGCATTACCACCCGAGCCACCCGTGTCAGTAGCGCCGTTGCCGTTGCTGTTGCTCGTTGCCGCGTCTCCACCGGTCCCACCGGTCCCGTCGCCACCGCTAGTCGTCCCGCTTCCTGCGCCGTTCGTGGTTCCCGCACCCGTGCCGGACCCCGTCGTCCCGGCGCCGCTCCCAGCGTTCGTCGTGGTCGTGCTCGCGCTGGTGGTCGCGGTCGTCGTGGGCGCGGTCGTCGCCGTGTCCGCCCCCGTGTCCGCCCCCCCGCTGCCATCTGCTCCGGAACCGTGGTCCGCCTCGCTCCCACCACCCCCGCAAGCGGTGCTCACGCTGAGCACGGCCAGCGCGCAATACGAACGCGCGCAATACGAACGCGCGCGCCACAAACCAACCAACGAGCATGAAGCAAGCAGACGCAGCATGAACAACCGAACTCCTCGAACCGAACCCGCCGAGCTTACCAGCGAGCGCGCCCCCCGCCCGCCCTTCGCCCCCGCCGCGCTCGCTCCGCCCGCAGGAAATTCGCGTCGCCTCCAGGAAATTCGCGTCGACCGAGAAAACACCCGCCCCACCGAAACCGATCGCGCCCCTGCCCCGCGGCGCTCCAACTCGGCAATCGTTTCCCACCACCCTCCCAGCCTCCTGGTCAAAAACCCAAACAGGCTCGATGCGAGCCACACTGGAGCCCGTTGACATAGTTACACAAGGCAGCAATAGTTGCTTTATTCAGGAACTATCGACCCGCCAGCGACGACCGTCAGCAACATCAGCAACCATCGGTCACTTTCAGCACGTCTGGAGCAGCTACCATGCAGAACCCACACTCGCAGTGGCCGTCCATCTCGAGCGCGCTCTTCTATGAAGACGCCGCCGCAGCCATCGACTGGCTGTGCCGAGCCTTTGGCTTCGAGGTGCGCCTCAAAGTAGAGGGCGAAGGCGGCCGCATCGAACATTCGGAGCTCACCTTCGGCAACGGCCTCATCATGGTCGGCAGCGTCGGCACGGACGCTCGCGTGCATTGCCGTTCGCCCCGCTCGCTCGGTGGCGCCAACACCCAGGCGCTGTGCCTCTACGTCGACGACGTCGACGCCCATTGTGAGCGCGCACGAGCCGCGGGCGCCAGCATCGTGCGCGAGCCCAGAACCGACGACTACGGCGAAGAGCACGGCGCCAATCGCGGCTACGAAGCCGTCGACCCCGAAGGCCACCATTGGTGGTTCATGCGCGTCGCGCGGGAGCCCCAGGCCCTCCTAGCATGAACCCGTCCAGCTTGCGTCCCGCTCACCTCACCCGACTCAGGAGCGTGTGCTTGCGCTTGCCCGAAGCCAGCGAACGCGAGGCGTGGGGCGACCCCACTTGGCGCGTGCGCAACAAGATTTTCGCGATGCAAAAGGGCAACTACGCAGGCGGGCGGCCGTCGCTGTGGCTGAAAGCCGCCGAGGGGGTGCAGGATATCTTGGTGCGCTCGAACCCACGTGTCTTCTTCGTACCTCCGTACGTCGGGAACAAGGGCTGGGTCGGCATCCACCTGGACGGCCGCGTCCCCTGGAAGCTCGTCGAAGAGCTCGTCGCCGAAAGCTACAAGCTCATCGCACCGAAACGCCTCCGAGCCACCCTCGACCCCTAGCGCTGGGTCGCCCTCGAACCCTGGCGCGGACGACGTTCGGGTTTCTCGAAACTCTTCCGCGCGCGCTCGACCTGCTTCCGGATGACGCACGCATCGATGTGGTCGTCGACGAGCCCCATCGCCTGCATGAACGCGTACACCGTGGTCGGGCCCACGAACTTCCACCCGAGCTTCTTCAGATCCTTCGACAGCGCGACGGACTCCGGCGACGTCGATACGGTCTGAGGCGCGAGCCTTCGTTTCGGATCCTCCTCGTAACTCCAGACGAAAGCCGCGAGCGAGCCCTCTTGTTTCACGAGCTCGCGGGCTCGCTGGGCGTTGTTGATCACGGCCTCGATCTTGCCGCGATGGCGCACGATGCCCGCATCGCTGAGCAGCCGCGTCACGTCTTTGTCAGTGAAACGCGCGACCCGCTGAAAATCGAAATCGTGAAAGGCGACGCGGAAGTGCTCGCGCTTGGCCAGGATGGTGCGCCAGCTGAGGCCCGACTGAAACCCTTCGAGGCAGAGCTTTTCGAACAAGCGCCGATCGTCGGCGACCGGGAACCCCCACTCCCGATCGTGGTAGTCGAGAAATTCAGGCGCCGAGCCGCACCACTTGCAGCGGCTTTTCCCGTCGGGGCCAACGAAGGCTGAACTCATGGATGTGTGTTCCTATTCTCGTGAGTTGCGTTCTGCTGAGTTGCGTTCTGCTGAGTTGCGTTCTGCTGAGTTGCGCGCGAGCCAGGCATGGAGCTGGCGTACTTCGCGCCGGATGAACTTCTCGTCGCCGAAAGCATTCGCCATCACCGCAACGCCTTGGCTGCGGCCAATCAGATGCAGCGCCAGCCGATCCGCATCGCGCGCACGTCCGAGCCGCACGAACTCTCGCGCGAGCCAGCTTCGAAACAACCCGAAGAGGCCCGCCGCCTCGTGCCGCGACGGATGACCGAGCCGCGCGAGCTCACTGCACAGCGAGCCCACCGGACAACCGTGGCGCATGATGGGCGCGCGATTTGCGTTCAGGATATCGATGAAGCGCCGAATGCGATCGACAGGCATCGTATGGTCCACCTCCCATCCGGCTAACATTGCGCGAGTGGCGGCGAGACGCACCTCTATCACCGCTTTCAGGATCTCGTCCTTCGATTTGAAATGGTGGTAGAAGTTACCGCGCGAGATCCCGACCACTTCCGCGATGTCCGCGAAGGACGTGTGCTCGTAGCCGCGCTCGTAAAACAGGCGATCGGCCGCGCTGACGATCTGACCGCGAGTGGACTCGTCACTCATGAGCGCTGCTCCGTTGAAACCACCGGGACGCTGTTGCACCACCCAATTGGAAATCACCTTGGACGTTGGAACCACTAGGACGCTCGTCCTAAGGCCCAACTTAGGACAATTGTCCTAAACTGGTCAATGGTCCACCTGTGGGTCACAGGGCGCCCTGTTGGGTCTACCCACTGTGGGTCGCCCCGTCGCCTATGGATGGCGAACGCCTGTGGTCGGCCGCCGCGAAGCAGCGGGTTTCGTCGCGAACCCACTGTGGGTCACAGGGCGCCCTGTTGGCTCGAACTCCTTCGGTTCACGACCCACTGTGGGTCAGAGCCGCTTGGCTCCAACTCACTTGGAGGCGCTGGGGGCGTGACCCACTGTGGGTCGCTGGGCGCCCAGCTGGGTGGGCGCCAACTTGGTTCTTCCGCCGCCCACCCACTGTGGGTCGCTCGGCGCAGCGGGTGAGAACTTCAGAAGTGATCCGGCCGCGCGGGGAGACGCCGAGCGCTCGACTGGGTAGTGCAGGTGTATCAGGCGTTGACAGCAAATGATTCACTTGTATCTTCCGGCCTGTGTTGGGTTAAGGCCCACGAGGACGCATGACGGTGACCGCAGCAGAGACAGAAGCGGCTCCCGCTGGAGTGAGTGAGCCAGCCGCGCAGATCCCGTTTGGGAGCGCGCTGCGGGTGTGGGCGAAAATCGGCCTGCTGAGCTTCGGAGGTCCGGCGGGACAGGTCGCGCTCATGCACAAAGAACTCGTCGAGGAGCGTAGGTGGATCGACGAAGAGCGGTTCTTGCACGCGCTCAACTACTGCATGCTCCTGCCGGGGCCCGAAGCGCAGCAGCTGGCAGCGTACATCGGTTGGCTCATGCACAAGGCGCGTGGCGGCTTGGCCGCAGGGCTCTTGTTCGTGCTTCCGGGCTTCGTCTCGATACTCGCACTCAGCATGCTGTATGCGGGGTTTCGTCAGCTCGCACCGGTAGCGGCGGTGTTTTTTGGATTGAAGGCGGCCGTGCTCGCGCTCGTGGTCGAGGCGGTGATCCGCATCGGCAAGCGCGCGCTGAAGAACCGGCTGATGGTCGTGGTCGCGGCGCTCGCGTTCATCGCGATCTTCTGCTTCGCGGTGCCGTTCCCCTTCGTGGTCCTGAGCGCAGCCACGTTCGGTTTCCTTGGGAGCCGGCTGTACCCGAAGGCGTTTCCCGAGCCCAACAAGGTGAAGGCGGACGGCGCCCATGAGACCGTCATCGATCGCATGGCCGCTGCGGGTGAGCTGGCCCATACGAAACCGTCCGCCGCCCGCGCCGTGCGTGTGCTCGTGATTTCGCTGCTGCTCTGGTGGACACCGCTCCTGGCGTTGAGCCTCGCACTCGGCCGGCAGTCGGTGTACGTGCAAGAGGGAGTCTTCTTTTCCGGGGCGGCCGTCGTCACCTTTGGCGGCGCCTACGCGGTACTCGCGTACATCGCCCAGCGCGCCGTCGAAGTCTACGGCTGGCTCTTGCCGGGGGAAATGCTCGACGGCCTCGGCTTAGCCGAAACCACGCCTGGTCCACTCATCATGGTGGTTCAGTTCGTCGGATTTCTTGGTGCTTATCGGAACCCCGGCGACCTGCCGCCGATGCTCGCCGGGGTGTTCGGATCGCTGGTGACGGTGTGGGTCACGTTCGTGCCGTGCTTTCTCTGGATCTTCTTCGGCGCTCCTTACATCGAAGCGCTGCGCGGCAATCGATCGCTGCACGCGGCGCTCTCCGCGATCACGGCCGCAGTGGTAGGCGTGATCCTCAATCTTTCGATTTGGTTCGGTTTGCACGTGGTGTTCAAGCACGTGACAGACCGGAGCTATGGGCCCCTGCATCTGGCTGTCCCAGACTTCGCGAGCATCGATGTCGCCGCGGCTGCGCTAGCGGCACTCGCAATGCTGGCGATGCTGCGCTTCCACCTCGGGCTGCCAAAAACTTTGGCGGCGAGCGCAGCGTTGGGCGCCGTCTGGAAGCTGCTGATCGCCGGCTAGCCTGCAGACCCTCGGCAGACGCTTAGCCGTCGGGCCCGACGTCGTCACGACAGCCATCGTGATCGACGCCTAGGAACACCTTGCGCGTGGTCTCCCCGCACGGGCACTGGACGGGCCCGAGCGCTTCCTCGAGGCACGCGGCGAACGCCGCATTCGGCATGTCCATGCCAATATCCGAGAGACAACCGTCCTCGCCGAGGGAGACGGACACCCAACCGTTGGCGCTGCACTCCGTCGCGAGGAAGCACGCCTGAATGACGTCGTCCGCGTGTGCGGTGAAGCCGCAGGGGAAGTCGTTCACGCCGCGACAGTCTCCCTCGGGTCGCTCGGAGCACTCGGGAAACTCGCTCAGATCGAGGTCTGGCACCGAAGGAACTTCTTCGGGCTCGTTGGGCGGCGGAGTGACCACGACTTCGGGTTCGTCGTAGATGTCCGCCTGCCTGGAGCAACCTGCCGCGAGTAACCAGGCGAGCGAGAGAACCGCTCCCGAAGACGAGCGCCGGTTCATTGAATCACCGCTTGTTCTTCCTCGGTCAGGCTGCGGAAGCCGACGACGACCGCTTCGAGAGATTCCAGGCGGTCGAGCGAGGTGATGCCGAGCGGCGGAGGCGGGCCGCTCGGGCGAGACTTCGTGGCTTCGCGCGCTGCGTCGAGCGAGTCGACCATGCCGTATTGAAGATGGAAGACGGCGAGATCGCTCGTGACGTCGAGCACCGCCAGCACACGGATCATGTTGTAGAGCTCGCCCTCGCCCTCGCCCTCGCCCTCGCCCTCGCCCTCGCCCGAGGTGCTGGTGCTGGTGGCTTCGCCCGCTTGCCCCGCAGCGCCCGCAGCGCCGGTTGGCGGCGTCGGTACGAAGGGCACCGCGACGAAGGCGCCTGGTGTCGTGAGCGTCGGCTCGGGGACCTTCACCGAATCGGCGTAACAACCGGCAGCGTGCACTGCGGCGATGAAGCACAGCGAGGTCTGGAAGAGCTGCCGGCGTAGCATCGACTAAAACCCCTTCTCGACGCCAAGGCGCGGGGCAACCACGATCGCGTCGAACGGAAACGCCTTGAGCACGCTGAGCTCGGCGCGGGCTGCCCAACCCGAGTCGAAAGCGAGCAGCGTGCCACCGTTCAGGGCGACGAAGGCATCACCAGCCCGCTTCCAGAGATCGACGACCTGGTCGAGGTCATTGCCGCCCTGCGGATCGGGCTCGGTAACATCGGCCCGAACGTGGGCGCTCGTGCGAATGTCGAACATGCCGTAGCCGACACCGACGCCCACGAAGGGCCTCAGGCCTGCCTGGCGAAAAGGATCGTCGCCGAACCAATGGACGAGGCCGAGCTCGGCTGCCACGGGCACGAACGGCACGCCGCCCGGCGCCGTCGGGCCGGCTCCGAGCACCGCATAACCCAAGCGAGCGCGCACCGAGGTATCGTAGCCGACGAGGCGCTCGAAGCCCAACCAGACGCGGGTATTGCCGAGACCGAATTTTCGCGGCTCGTTGGTGTACACCGACTCACCGTAGTAGACTGCACCGTCGAAGCGTCGCTCGCACAAGGTGCCCTCGTTCTCTTGGGCGTCGAGGCCGCACGCGCCGGTGGTGTCGATGAACCCGAACTCTTGCGAGACGGCGAGGCTCACCCAGTTGTGCTGTCGCGGGTCGACCTCGCAATAGCCGTCCCAGCCGCAAGTAGCCTCGCCTTCGCAGTCGTCGTCGCTTGCGCAGGGCACCTTCTCGACGATTTCGCTGGGACAGCCGGGTAGTCCCAGCGGGCAATCGGCGGGGTCGGGACAGCTCGGACGATCGAGGGTGGCGGCGGTGCGCGCGCTGTCGTGCACGATGAGGACACGGTACGGGGAGTGACGAGTGCCGCTGTAAGCCACCACGTTGCCGTCCTGGTCGTGCACCCGAATGTAGTAGGCGACGTCGCCCGTGATCGTGCTCACCTCGAGACACGGGATCGCCCCCTGCCAGGTGCCCTCCGACTGTATCAGCTCGAGCGTCGTCCAGTCGGGAGCTCCGCGGATCTTGTAGTGCGCGAGCACACGGTAGGCAGGGACACTTTCGGGAATGCTCAGCTGAATCGGGATGGGCGTGAGGATGCCCTGCTCGGCTTCGTGGCGTTCCGGAGGCGGCAAGTGCAGGATGCGGGGCCCCTGAGGTGCTTCGGCACGAGCGGCCGGGGCCGAGCCGAAGGCGAGGCCGGAGAGCACCAAGAAAGCCAGCACGCGGCTCGCTCGGTTCATGGCGACTGCCTCGGTTCGGTTGGTTCGGAGGGTGTGGTGTTGGCCGCACGCTCGACAATGCGGAACTCGACGCGGCGGTTCGTGCGGCGCCCCTCCGCGGTGGCGTTGGTCGCGAGCGGCACGTCCGATCCGTAGCCGCGAGCGACGAGCCGGTGTTCGGCGACGCCGTGCTGCGAGAGCCAACGGACGACCGCCTCGGCGCGACCCCGCGAAAGCCGCTGGTTGAAGTCGCGGGTTCCGACTTCGTCGGTGTGTCCCTGTACCTCGACGCGGGTGATCTCCGGATGCGCAGCGAGGATTTCGGCAACACCCGAGAGCACCTCCGCGCTCTCGGGTCTGAGGGCGCTGGTGCCCGTCTCGAACTCGACGCGCTGATGGATCACGATGCGCTCGGCCTCGACTTCAGCGAGGGGCTTCGCGGGTATCGCGGCGGGGGGCGCAGCGGGAGGCGGTTCGGTGGCGGCGGGCGCGGGACAACCGTGCCGCTTCGGTACCGAGCTCGGTAAGCCAGCCTCGCGGGGACAGGCATCGAGCTCGGTCGGGATACCATCGCCATCCTCGTCCCGCGGTAGATCGGGGCAACCGTTCATCACCGGATCGGGTGACGCTGTTCCCACGAGCTCACGGCAA
>Ga0315910_10004404_pt1 | contig 11798 bp, 10 predicted proteins | sample EdamamesoilMG_FD_204470 | JGI IMG/M metagenome (GOLD analysis project Ga0315910, IMG submission 204470) | Garden soil microbial communities collected in Santa Monica, California, United States - Edamame soil | ecosystem: Environmental > Terrestrial > Soil > Garden | place: USA: California... | reverse complement strand
TTGGTGGGGGGGGGGGTTGGGGGGGGGGGGGGGGGTGTACGGGCGTCGGAGTCAGCGGCGCCGCACGACGTAGACGAGGCAGCCGACGAGGGCCACGGCGAGCGCCGGCCCGAAGAGGATGCTCACGCGCGTGACCCAGAGCTGGCGCTGGCTCATCGTGAGCTCGAGCTGCTCGACCGGCCGCGGCGGGATGTCGAGGCGGTTGCCGCTGTCGAGTGCCCAGTTCACGGAGTTGAGCAGGAGGGTGAAGTTGCCGGCCTTGGTCAGGCGGTTGTTCGTCACGAAGTCGCCGCCGCCGTAGACGATCATCCGGCCGCCGCGCAGCGTCACGCCGCGGACCTTGCGCTCGGAGGTCGCGCCGACCACGACGGGGCCGCGCAGATCGCGGGCCGGGTCGTAGGTCGGCGTGCCGGGCAGGCGGTAGCCGGCCTCGCCCCAGCTGCGGTCCATCGAGGTCGCCATGAGGTTGCCCACCTCGAGGGCGTCGTCGGGCGGACGGCCCGGGTCGGCGCGCACGGAGCGCGCGCGCCCGAAGAGCACCTGCTGCTGGAATTCGGCGAGCGCCTGCGTGACCGGGTGGTCGGGCTTGAACGCGCGGATGAGGATGTCGCCGCCGGTGTAGAGGTAGGCGGGGTTTTGCTCGATCGCCACCACGTCGTCGGCGAGGATGCCCCAATCCTCGAGCAGGCGGTCGAGCCCGTGGCTGCGGCCCGGCTCGAGCGTGATGAGCATGCGTCCCGAGCGCCGCGACATGTAGTCGCGCAGCGCATCCTCCTCGGCGGGCAGGATGGGCGAGGTGGGCGAGAGCACGACGACCATCGCGGTGCCGCCGTCGTCGGGCACGCGGCGCGTCTCGGCGAGGTTGAGCGTGCGGATCTCGAAGTTGCGCATGGTCAGCTGCGCATCGAGGTCGGAGGCGCCGCGCACCGGGTCGAAGTCGTCGGGCTGCATCTCGCCGTGTCCGGTCAGGAAATACAGCACCGGCCGTGTGTTGCTCGCGACCTCGAGCATGGCGGAGGCGAAGACCTTCTCGCCCTTGAACTGGCGCACCTGCTTGTCGCGCACCGTGTAGAGGTCGGCGAGGACCACGACGTGGCGCCGGCCGCCGGAGCGGAACACGACGGCATTGGGCAGGTCGGCCACGCCGAGCTGCTCGGCGCGGTTGGTCTGCATGTAGATGTTGACGAACTCGACGTCGATGCGGTGGCCGGGCTCGTTGTCCCGCGCCGCGTACTCGAACTCGCGCAGGATGCCGCGCACGTCGCGGAAGGCCTGCGCGCTGAGTTCGTCGGTCTCGTCGGGCAGGAGCGTCACGATGACCGAGACGTCCTGCGCGAGGTTGGCCACCTCGGCCTTCGTCTCGGCGGAGAGCGAGAAGGCGCGGTTGCGCGTGAGGTCGTGGCGGAACCACACGAGCATGCCGATGTAGTTGACCAGCGCGACGGCCGCGGCCACGAGCACGATCTGCAGCGCGATGTTGATGCGCCAGATCCAGTGGTTGGTCTCGAAGGATTCGCAGGTCTTCATCGCGACGGCTCAGGAGCGGGCGGAACGCGCGTCGAGGGCGAGCACGCTGAGGAAGAGCATGAAGGCCGCGGTGCTCACGTAGAACACCGGCGCGCGGCTGTCGAACGTGCCGGAGACGAAGTCGTCGGCGTGCTGGAAGATCTGCACGTGCGCGGCCACGGCGTTGACGATGTCGCCGGGCGTGGTCATGAAGAGCGCGAGGTCGGCGAGCTTGCGCAGGCCGAGGGTGAGCAGGATCGTGAGGGAAAACGTCAGCAAGCCGGCCACGAGCTGGCTGCGCGTCATCGCGCTCGAGAAGATGCCCGTCGCGATGAACATCAGCCCGCTCAGCGCCACGAAGAGGTAGCCGCCGAGCAGCGGCCCCGGGTCGATCACCTGCGGGTTGGCCGCGAAGCGGTAGAGCACGTAGTGGAAGCTCAGCGTGCTCAGCCACATCGCGAGGTAGTAGAGGTAGGAGGCGGAGAACTTCGCCAGCACGACCTCGATCGAGGTGACCGGCGTGGTCATGAGCGTCTCGATCGTGCCCATGCGCCGCTCCTCCGCGAGGCTGCGCATGGTCAGCAGCGGCGTGAGGAAAAACACCGGGAAGAAGAACAGCTTGAAGAAGTCGACGGCCGGCGAGATGTCCGACGGCGCGGCCGCGTAGCCGGCCAGCAGTTCCTGGAAGAAGAAACCCATCACGCCGAGGAAGAGCACGGCCGCGATGTAGGTGGACGGCGTGATGATGAGCACGCGCAGCTCGTGGCGGAGCAGGATGAAGTTGTGTCGCACGGGGTGAGGGGCGCGGGGCTCAGCTGCCGGGGTGGGGGGCGTGACCGGAGTCGGTCGCGGCGATGGCCGCGCGCGCGGCGTCGCCCTTGAGCGGCGTGGTGGTTTCCCAACTACGGCGCGTGGCCGCGAGGAAGACCTCCTCGAGCGTGGCCTGGTGGCGCGTGAGCGCGCGCACGCGCACGCCGGCGGCCTGGCCGAGCAGCCCGAGGATCTGCTCGCCGTGGTCTCGACCGGCGCCGGTCTGCACCGAGATCGAGTAGAACCCTGCGGCATCGGGAGAGCCTTCACCCACGTCGATCGTGCTGCCGTCGCCCAGCGGCTCGAGCGCGCGTCGGATCGCGGCGAGCTCGCCGTGCACCTCCACCTCGTAGCCGGTGCGGTCGATGAACTCCTGGCGCAGCTGGTCCGGCGTGCCGGACGCGACGATGCGGCCGTGGTTGATGATGAGCACGCGGTCGCAGGTCGCCTCGATCTCGGGAAGGATGTGGCTGGAGATGATCACGCTCATGCGGCCGCGCAGGCGCGCGATCAGGTCGCGGATCATGATGATCTGGTGCGGATCGAGCCCGATCGTGGGCTCGTCCATGATGATCACATCCGGCTCGGCCAGGATCGCATCGGCCACGCCGACGCGCTGGCGAAATCCCTTGGAGAGCGTGCCGATGATCCGTCGGTGCGCCCGGCGCAGGTCGCACTGCTCGAGGACGGCCTCGATGCGCTCGCGCAGGCGTCGCCCGCCCAGGCCCTTGAGGTGCCCGCGCCAGGTCAGGTACTCGCGCACGCGCAGGTCCTCGGGCAGGGGGTTGTTCTCGGGCATGTAGCCGATGTGGCGCTTGGTCTGGAGCGGCGAGGAGGCGACGGACTTGCCGCAGATCTTCACCACCCCGGCGTTGGCCGGGAGATAACCGGTGAGGATGCGCATCGTCGTGCTCTTGCCCGCGCCATTGGGCCCGAGAAAGCCGATGATCTCGCCGCGCCGGACCGAGAACGAGATGTCGTTCACGGCGATCGTGCGGCCGAAGTGCTTGACCAGGTGTTCGACCTCGATGGTGGCGTCGGCTTCCGTCACGTAAAACTAAGACAGTAAAAGGGCTCGGGTGCTCCGCGAACGAAAAATCGACCCCGCGGGCCCGCGGTTGATCGAATTCGCCACCGGGTCCGCTCCCGGCTTGTCCCGGCCGGCCTTCGCGGGAAGTCTCTGGCCATCATCACCATGGTCCCAGCCCTCCACGCCCATGCCTCACGTCCGGGTGCGACCGCCCTGCTGGCCCTCACCCTCACCCTTGCCATGACCGGCTCCGCCTCCGCCGCCCCGACCTCGACCAAACCCGCGACCCGCACTCGCGCCGAAATCCCCGCGGAGTTTCGCTGGGATTTCTCGGCGATCTTCGCCGATTGGACCGCCTGGGAGGCCGGCATCAAGGAACTCGAGGCGAAGATGGATGCCTACGCCGCGCTCAAGGGCACGCTCGCCCAGGGGCCCGCGGCCGTGCTGCGCGCCTACCAGCTCGGCGACGAGATCGGCAAACTTCAGTACCTCGTTTTCCGCTACCCCCAGCTCCAGCGCGACACCGACACGCGCGATCAGACCGTCGCCGGCCACATGCAGCGCGTGCAGGCGCTCTTCGCGCGCTTCGGCACGGCCACCGCGTGGTTCTCGCCGGAGCTGCTCGCGATCCCCGAGGACACGATGCGCTCCTGGATCGCCGCGACGCCCGCGCTCCAGACCTACCGTTTCCCGATCCTCGACGAATACCGCCAGCAGAAGCACGTGCTCGATGAGAAGGGCGAGCGCCTGCTCTCCTACGCCGCGCGCTTCAACCGCACGCCGGTCAATGTCTTCACCGAGATCACCACCTCGGACATCCAGTTCCCCACGATCGAGCTGAGTGACGGCACGGCCGTGAAGCTCTCGCCCGCCGCCTACCAGTCCGCCCTGCGCTCGCAGCGCAAGCAGGAGGACCGGCGCAAGGCCTTCGAGAGCTACTACGCCATCTATACGGCCAACAAAAACACTTACGCCGCCATCTACGACGGCGTGCTCCAGCGCGGCTGGTTCCTCGCGCAGGCCCGCAACCACGCCTCGACCCTCGACGCCGCCCTCGACGCCAACGCCATCCCGCCCGCCGTGGTCGACACGCTCGTGTCCACCGTGCGCGCCGGCACGGCCCCGCTCCAGCGCTACATGCGGCTGCGCCGCAAACTCCTCGGGCTCGAGACCTACCACCTCTACGACGGCTTCGTGCCGATCGTGGAGGACAAGGAGCTCTTCCCCTACGAGCAGGCGCGCCTCGCCGTGCTCGACTCCGTCGCCCCGCTCGGCGCCGACTACCAGGCGAAGATGCAGCGCTTCGTCTCCGGCGGTCGCATCGATGTCTACGAAAACGACGGCAAGCGCTCCGGCGCCTACTGCGCGGGCGTCTACGGCGTCGGCCCGTACCTGCTGCTCAACTACGCCGAGACCCTGTCCGACCTCTTCACCCTCGCCCACGAGGCCGGGCACGCCATGCACACGGTGCTCTCCTACGAGACGCAGCCGTTCGTCACCTCGGGCTACACGATCTTCGTGGCCGAGGTCGCCTCGACCACGAACGAGCGGCTGCTGCTCGAGAAGATGCTGGCCGAATCGAAGGAGCCGCGGCAGCGCTTCCTCCTGCTCCAGCACGCCATCGAGGAGATCGTCGGCACGTTCTACACGCAGACGATGTTCGCCGACTTCGAGCTGCAGGCCCACCGCCGCGTCGAGAAGGGCGAGCCGATCACGGCCGACACGCTCGCGGCCATCTACCAGAAGCTCCTCGAGGACTACTACGGCGACTCGGTCACGATCGACGAGCCCTACAAATACACCTGGGCGCGCATCCCGCACTTCTACAATTCGCCGTACTATGTCTACCAGTACGCGACCTGCTTCGCCTCCTCCGCGCAGATCTTCAAGGCCATGACGACCGGCGACGCCAGCTCGCGCGCCGCCGCGACGGAGCGCTACCTCACCCTCCTGCGCGCCGGCGGCGACGACCACCCGATGGAGCAGCTCAGGAAGGCCGGCGTCGATCTGACGAAACGGGAGACCGTGCAGGCCGTGGTCGACCAGCTCGAGGAACTCGTCACGCGCCTGGAGAAGGAAGCCGCCGCGCTGTAGGCCGCCCGCTCGCGGGCGCCACCGTCTCGAGGCAGGGCGCGCCCCACCGGCTCACACCTCCAGCCGGAACACCGTGCCCTCCGGCCCGGTGCGCTCGAGCGACAGCTCGCCGTGCAACTCGTCGCGCGCGAGCCGGCGCGAGAGCGCCAGCCCGAGCCCCACGCCCGGCTGGCTGTGCGCGGCCTCGGCCGCGGACTTGGAAAACGGCTGGAACAGCCGGCGGCGCACGCCGGGCGCGATGCCGGGCCCGTCGTCGGCCACGCGCACGATCACGCGCCCGCGCGCACCCGGCGCGACCGAGATCGTGAGCGTGCCGCCGTCGCCCGGTCGGCGCGCGTACTTGGCGGCGTTGTCCACGAGGTTGAAGACGATCTGCTCGAATGCGGTCGTATCGGTCCGCAGCGGCAACTCCCCGGCGCCGGGTTCGAACGCGAGGGCGAGTCCGAGACCGCCCTGTTCGGCGCGCAGGCGCAGGCGCTCCTCGATGCGCGCGAGCAGCGCGCCCGGTGTGGTATCCTCGACGCGGCGACTGGCCCGGCCGCGCTCGAGCCGCGCGTAGCTCAGCACGTTTTCCACAAGGTGCGAGAGTCGCTCGGCCTCCTTGCGCAGGGTGTCGAGGTAGCCGGCCCGCTTCGCCGGATCCGGCACCATGCCGCCCGCGAGCATCTCTGTGTACATCCGGAAGGTGGTGAGCGGCGTGCGCAGCTCGTGCGTGACCGCCGAGACGAAGGCGCCGCGGCGCTCGCTCAGGCGCAAGGTGCCCGCGAGCAGCAGGGCCAGCGCGACGACGCCCACCGCCGCGAGCGCCCAGGCGAGTCCGAGCGAGGTCTGCACGGGCGACCACGAACTCGGAGCCGCCGCGACGGGCGCGAGCGTGCCGGGTAGCAGGCGCACGGGAAGAAATGCGAGCCGGCGCGACGCATCGCCGGCCGAGACGGCGATCTCGCCCGGCACCGGTTCCAGCGAGGCCTCGGGCAGCAGGTCGGTGACCCGGCTGAGCAACCAGGCTCGCAGCTCCGGCCAGTCGAGCCACACGGCCTGTGCGCGGCGGCGCGCGTCGCCCTCGACCCGGCGAAGCAGGAAGAGTTCGCCCTCGATCCAATGCACCTGAAGTGGGCCCGGGACCAGCCCTGTCGACACCGCGTCCGCCCGCGCCAAAGTTTCTTCCTCGGCCGCGACCTCCGCCGCGGGTTCGAGCCGCGAGGAAAATGCCGCCGGCTCCGGGGCCCGAGTGTCGCCGGGTGGTGCCGGTGCGGCGGGCACCTGGCCGCGGGCCGACGCCGCCAACGTCTCCGGCGCTGCGCCGGCGTCCTTGGCTGCGACCTCCGCGATACCACCGACCAAGGCATCGGCTTCCGCGACGGATTCGCCGCCGACGGCACCCACGAGAGGCGGAGCGACTGCGACCGGAGCGTTCGACTCGCTCAGATCCGCAGGGATTGTGTCGGACGGCGCGGCCACAACCCGGGATCGCTGTGTGGCGGGGCGGTTCTGATTGTAGTAGTTGTCGTCGGCGAGGATGGCGCGTTTCTCCTGCTCCACCTGACTCTTCTTCAGCTCGACCGTCGCCTGGCGTTCGGCCTGCGGGGCGAGTTGCTGGACCGGCTCGGCGAGCCCGGCGGCGGCCGGAGCGGGGGCCGAGAAGTCGGCGCGCGCACCGGTCTCGACCGGCGCATCCTCGTTGCGGCGGGCCAGGGTGCCGGCGGGCGCGTCCAGCGCCGCCAGCAGCCCCGTCGGCACGCCCGTGGAGCGCAGGCGCTGGAGGCGTGCGGCCGCCTCCTGGATGGTGTCCAGCGATACCTCCGCGCGAAGGGCCGCGAGGGCGGCGGGGCCCTCGGGCACCTGGGGCGAGGTCGTCGTTCCGTCCTCGCCGATCTGGACATGGAGCCGCACGAAGGGCGGCGTGAATCCAAGAAGTGGTGACGGGATCACGACGCCGTCCGCCACGCGATGCTGCAGGTCGGCCGTGAAACTCGAGACGGCCGGAACGAACGGCGAGTAGTCGTCGACTGGCCGCGAGGTTTCCAATCCGTGGATCGAGGCCAGCGCCGAGTCCATGCGCCAGAGCGCGAGGCGCACGTTCTCCTCGCGGGCCGCGATCTCGCGCGCCTGCGCCGCTCCCCGCTCGAGCCGGATCATCTCGAGCGAAAACCAGCCGAGCACGCCCAGTCCGGTGAGCGTGCAGGCGGCGAAGACCAGCCAGGTGAGCAGCGGGCGTTTCATCGCGGGACCGGAGTCTCAACCCCGGATGAAAACGGATGGACACGAATGACGACGGGTCTGCGGGATTCGCGCCCGATCGTCGCCGTGCCTGGTGTCGATTTCATCCCAAAGGGGCCGTGTGCATCCGTGTCCATCCGTGGTTACCCCTTCCTGGCGTCCGGCGAAAAGACGTAACCCTTGCCGCGCACGGTCACGAGCACGCGCGGCGCCTCGGCGTCGTCGCGCAGTTTCTCACGCAGCCGGGCGATCTGCATGTCGACGGCGCGCGTGGCCACGGCCTGCGGGTCGAGTCGCCAGACGCGCGCGAGGATCTCGTCGCGCGAGACCACGCGCCCGGCGTTGGCCGCGAGGTAGCGGAGCAGGTCGTACTCGCGCTCGGGCAGGTCGTGGCGCGTGCCGTCGTCGAAGCGGATCTCGCCGCGGCCGAAATCGGCCACGCCGCCGGGCACGCGCACGGACGTCTTCTCGCGCGGACGCTCCGGCGAGCGGCGCAGCACGGCCTCGACGCGGGCGAGCAGTTCCTTCACGGAAAACGGCTTCACCACGTAGTCGTCGGCGCCGAGCTTGAGGCCGCGCACGCGATCGGCCTCCTCGCCCTTGGCCGAGAGGATGATCACGGGCATGGTCGGCCGCGTGAGCTTCACCTCGGCGAGGATGTCGAGTCCGCCCGGCCCGGGCAGGATCAGGTCGAGCAGGAGCAGGTCGTATCCACCCTGCACCGCCAGGCGGATGCCGGTGTGGCCGTCGCCGGCCTCGAGCACCTCGTGACCGTCGAAGCTGAGCGCATCGACCATGCCGCGGCGGATCGGCTCATCGTCTTCGACCACGAGGATGCGGGCTTTGGACATCGAGGGAGGAAGGTGAAGTGGAACGTGGACGTTGAAGTAGCCAAGAGGCGCGGAGGCGGAGCCTTGGGGTAGGGCCACCGACCTTCGATGGGCTATTCGAACGAGTAGCCGACCTTGACGGCCTGCGCACGCACGGAGTTGAGCACGGCTTCGTCGAGGGAGGACTCGCTTTGCTCCGGGAGTCTGGCGAGCGCGGCCGCGAGGTAGGCCTCGCGCTCGCGCGAGAGTTCCTGGATCCGCTCCTGCGTGCGGCGTCGCGTCGCGTCGGCCTCGGCCACGAGACGCTTGCGCTCCTCGGCGGACTTGTCCTTCAGCTCCTCGGGAAGTTCCTCCTCCTTCATGGCGTCGAGCTCCACGCCGCCGGAGTTGACTGCATCGACCAGGTCCCACGAGCCGTTGAAGTAGACGCCGCTCGCCTTGGTCGCGGCCCGCTCGGCGGCCACGCCGGGTGCGGCGGCCGCGGCGTTGCGGTCCTGCGCGACCTGCATCTCCTGGCGGCGTTTGCCCTCGGCGCCGTAGGCGAGATAGGTGCGGTTGAGTTCCTCGTTGAGCTGCGCGATCTCGCGATCCTGCGGGCAATCGATCACCGGCATGCGGCGGTTCTGGTCGATGCAGGCAAATGTGCCGTCGGCGAGCATCGCGCCCTCCTTCCAGCCGGTGCGCATGCCCTCGTCCTGCGGACCGCAGAAGATCGTGTTGACCGCGATGCCCTGGGACACGGCGCGGCGGACCGCGTCGCGAAAGTCCACCGAGCCCTGCGTGAACGGCTCGTTGCCCGCGATGAACATCAGCTTGAGGTCGCGCGCGCGGTGACTCCAGCCGAGGTTGGCGACCGCGCGGGCGATGACCGCGCCGCAGTATTCGTCGCCTCCGTTCGTGCGCAGCGCGAAGAGCTCGGCCGAGAGTCGATCGAGATCGTCGGTGAACGCCACCACCTGCCGGATGTAGCCGGACTCGGCGGCGAGGCCGTTGTTGCCGTATTCAAAGAGGGCCACCTCGAGGCGCGCGCGCTGGCCATCCTGCCGGGCGCGGGCGAGGTCCTTGACGATCTGCCACAGGCGGGTGCGCGCCTGGTCGATCAAGCCGTCCATGCTGTTGCTCGTATCGAGAAGCAGGGCGAGCTGCACGACGGGTCGGGCGGCGTTCGGATGGGATTCACCGGCGACCACATCCTTGGCGGAGACGACGGGCAGGGTCGCGGGGAGGAGACAGGCGCCGAGAAAAGCGGCGCCGAGAAGCGTGAGGCGAGCGTGGGTGTTCATGACGCTGCGAGGATAGCCGGATTCGCCGGCGAGGGGTGTAACCGCTCTGTAACGCCGGCCGGATCGCGGGAAAATCACACCGATCGCCCGGGGCCAGGGAGGGTGAAGTGCGGCTCGGGCGTTTCCTGTGGGCCGATCGGCCCGGGCCCGGCGGACCATGTCGAAACCGGGCAAATTGACGTATCTTAACCCCATGCCACGGACGTCAAAAAACCTCCGCCCCGCGGTGTTCATCGGCGTCCAGCCTGGATACCGGCACCTGCCTGCGATCGAGTTGTTTACGCTGCTCGTGGCTGTGGCCGATCATCCGGCCGGCTCGACCGTCTCGCGTCAGACGCTCGAGCGGCACGGCTACCGTGTCGACGACTTCCAACCCCCGGCGCTTGGTGGCCATCGCGACGGTTTTCTGGCGGGACATCGTCCCGCTCACGCCGCCTGACCCCCCGCGCCCATGCTGACCATGTCCGTCCCCGAAAATCCCGCCCTCATCGAGGCTCCGGCCTCCAACGCGGTCGCCGCCTACGAGACCCTCGGTTACGTCGAGGCGCGCGACGCCGTGCTCGATCTCGACTACGCCTTCGTCGCCTACAAGGAGACCTCCCGGGCCACCGGCGAGTGGCGTGTGCGTATCCGTTCGTCGCGCACGGGCGGTGCCGTGCTCGAGCCGCTGCTCATGGCCTATAACGCCCGTGTCGCCTGGGGCGAGGGTCGCACGTGGTTCACCTGGGGGTATAATCTGGAGCCACAGGCCGGCGATCCGCGCATGATCCAGTTCCGCGTGCATGTGCGCGACGGGCATCCGGCCGAGGTCGAGATGCTCCTGCGCCTGCGCCGTGCCGATCACACCGCCGGCGAGCTGCGCACCGCGCGCTTTGCCTGGCCTCGCGAAGAACACGCCGGCTCGCGAGCGGCTTGAGCGACGCGGCCTGATTCTCGGGTCAATCCTGCGGCGCCTGTCCGGCGCGCAGGCTGTAGAGCCACCAGCGCGCTCGTGAGGCGCGACGTGAGGCGGGCTGACGCTCGAAATACAGCTTCATGATCGAGCCGTCGTCGACTTCGACCTCGAGCCAGTGGCGGTGCAGGTAGAGTTCGCCGCTGCCATGGGTGCGGTCCGGAGCGTAGCCCTTCTGGCGCGAAACGACGCGCACGACGGCGTAGGCCCGCCCGCGCCAGGCGAAACGCATCGGCAGCGCCGGTTCACCGAGTGCCGCGGTCGCTGTGTCGAGTGCGGCCGGATCCGGTGTGATCCGCTCGCTGATGAACTGCTCTCCACCAGCCATGGCCGTGCTCAATGCGATGACTCCAGGCGCCACACGCCGAAGTCGTCGAAGCGCCGCACCTCGGTCCAGTGGCCCGGCAGGCGCTGCGGCAGCGTGCGCTCGTCGTCCTCGCGCGTGACGATCGCGTAGATCGGCCGGGCGTGATCCCGCGCCCGTGCGGCCAGTTCCGCGAAGCGCGCGGGCGCGAGCACATCGGACCGCAAGATCGCACGCTCCGTGGTGACGTAGAACGACGCGCTCGGATATTGCGTGAGGAGGATGGCCTCCGGCGGCAGCGTCGCGTCCACCCACGCCGGGAGATCGCGATACACCGCGGCGCGTGCCTTGATGTCGGCGAGTTTTCCGGCGCGTACCTGCTGCCAGCCGGCGATGAGGCTCAACGCGGCGAGCAGCGTCAGCGAGGCCGGTCGCGCGAGCGCCTGCCGCTGCGCCGGCACCCGCTCCAGCAGCGCCCCGAGGCCCGCGGCCGCGAGTGCCAGCACGGCGGGAAACATCGGCAGGATGAAGCGCAGGTACCACCGGTGCTCGTGTGTCGGCGGGTAGAAGGCATAGAACACGCCGTACGCGAGGATCCAAAGCACCAGCGCGGCGAGCTCGCGCCCCCGCGTGCGCCAGGGCCACCAGGGAGTGGATACAAAGGCGATCACCGCGAGCGGGAGAAACACCGGGACCCAGGCGAGATACTTGTGCAGCGAGGGCAGCACATGCGCCGCGCCGAACATGGCCCAGACGGAGCCGTAGCCGG
>Ga0315910_10004403_pt1 | contig 11798 bp, 6 predicted proteins | sample EdamamesoilMG_FD_204470 | JGI IMG/M metagenome (GOLD analysis project Ga0315910, IMG submission 204470) | Garden soil microbial communities collected in Santa Monica, California, United States - Edamame soil | ecosystem: Environmental > Terrestrial > Soil > Garden | place: USA: California... | reverse complement strand
TCAAAAGACCGATCGCACCGCTCGTAGCGCCCGCCGGAATCGTCACTTGCACTCGTGTATCGCTAATCACGCGCACGGCGCCGTTATGAGCGGCACCTACCCATGCTTGATTCAAACCGGTGAACCCGGAGCCATTGATGGTGACGACCGTGCCAACGGCGCCCGACGATGGTGAAAAATTGCTGATCATCGGCTGCGCATAGGCAGTGGGCGCCGATGTCAGCGTAAACGCCTGTGCGGTGAACGCCACCTGCGATGCATTGAAAATGCCGATTGCACCGGTTGTCGCTCCAGCCGGAATTGTCACTTGTACCTGTGTATTGCTGATAACGCGCACGGTAGCGTTATGCGCCGCGCCGGCCCATGCCGCATTAACACCTGCGAAGCCAGAGCCGTTGATGGTAACGACAGTTCCCACCGGTCCTGCAAGCGGTGAAAAAGACTGGATCGCGATCGCAGAAGGCGCGGGCGCAGGTGACGGCGTCGGTGTTGGAGTTGGAGTTGGAGTTGGAGTTGGGGTAGGCGTTGGTGTCGGTGTCGGCGATGTAGCGCTACCCCACAATCTGCGCAGCAACGTCATCTTGTTCGTCAAAACATTTAACGAATCATCGAGAATGCCACCGGTATCGCCGCTATTGGGCGTGTAACACCAATAGAAACTATTGCGCATGTCTTTTCTGAGCATGTAATCGACGAAGGCGTTCTGCCAAGTCGCATCGGCAGCGCCGCCAGTGCCGTTGCCGTAACGCCCGCCCCATTCGCCGGGTACGATTGCATAGGTGCGCGAAAACTGGCCGAATAAGGTTTCCCAATCGGCAGCGAGATTATTGGGAAAGGTAGGCGCGGCGAACGACGACTTGTTATAGACATCCGGTCCGTAGGTATGCGGCGAAAGCACCAGCTTGTTCACCGGAATGTTCAACGGTTGATAGTTCTGCGGCTGAAAATTCTCGCCCCAGTTCATTGCGATATTAGTGTTCTCCACGCCGTCGAAATTACCGGTCGTGCCTTGCACGAAAATCAATAAATTGGCATTGGCGGCAAGAATGGCTGCCGCCGCGGATTCGGCTGCCGGCTTCCAGAAAAATTTCGGATCGGTGACGCCGGCATCGCCGCGCGTCCAACGCACTTGACCGTTCGGTTCGTTATATATGTCGATACCCAGGAAATGCGGCAGCGAAGCGTAGCGTCGCGCCACAAACACCAAATCGCGGCGCCAATCCGCCGGCGTGTACGCTTGGCGGTTGTACATCAAACCGAAGTCGGCGGGATTGTCGACAAACCACGTCGGATACTGCCGCTGCATCGACACGCTGTGAAAGTCCAGCAGAATGTATAAGCCCTGGCGATTGGCTTCCGCCATCCACAGATCCAACGCCTGGAGCGGCGTTTTGCCGATCAACTCCGGATTTCGCGCTGCGTTGATATAGCTCAGCCGATCGACGGGCGTCGTGTTGTACAGCGTGTCGGGTACGTACGGTACGCGGACCGCATTGAAGCCGAGGGATTTGATCTGTGCGATCTGCTCCTTCCAGCCCATCTCCCACAGATACTGCGGCTGCAAAATGAGCGCATTGAAACCGTAGTGGTTAATACCGCGTATACGCACCTCTTGCCCGGCGGAGTCATAGATGCGTCCGCCGCTGGTGACGTACGCCGAACCGATCGCGGAATACAGCAAACCGAAAAACAATAGGGTGCACGAACCCGCCCGCATTAAGCGGGTAAGAAATGAAATTTTCATCGACAATCGCTCGCTATGTAAAACGCCGCACCGCTACGCGTCCTCGCGCGGTGGGGCCAACCATGTCGCTATCGAGTTGATTCTTCGCGACGGCTGCCGCCGACCCGATTCGCCAGGCCGACGTGTCAGACAATGCTTACGACTTGCGCAAGACAACTCCGACAGGGCGAATAGATATCGGACTACATATTTTTTGAAAATACTTTTTTTCTTAACCCGTCATACGACGCCATAAGCCTGCGAAATGAACATCGCTGTCGCATGACGAAGACGGTTTGCGCGCAAACGTAGGCTCATGATTACAAACGAAGTACAGACACTTCCTGTAGGAAGTTTCAGTCTGCGCGGGGAACGCTGATCAACACAGACAGGGAACGTCTAACGAAGCGGCGATTAAACCCGCGGATCGACGCGTCATTGATGGAGTCGACGGCAAGATCAAAGTGATCGAAACCACGAATATCGTTTACGGCGCCTGATCACCGATATTTCGCGGCAGCTATGCGGCGTCCGATTTTTTGTTTCGTTAAGAAGTGCCCACCGACAACACAGTTGCAAGCTGCCGTAATCCAGCACCGCGAAAAACGGTGAAATGATCGCCGTCCAGTATGCGCGCTTGGATGCCGCCGTGTGCGTACGGCGCCCACCCCATCAACGGATCGAGAAACCAACCGCTGGGCTCCTGCGAGCTGCGCAGTAAAACAATTTGTTCTCGACAAGGCTGCGGCACGTAGCGCCCGCATATCGCTTCAAGATAGTCCGCAAGCCAGCGATCGTAGCGCTCGCCGCTCAGGTGTCGTTCGTTAAAGAGCTTCTCCAGCGACTTTTCCGGCGTGTCGATCCTCAACAACCGCTTCACCACCGTTCTATTGCGCAGAAAGTGGCGCAGCGTTTGCTGACGAATGCGGACTCGTTGCCAGTCCGCCCAGATCAGTTGCGCACGATACGATCGATCGGCGAGCCACGCGCGCCACACCGAAATGCGCCGCTGATGACCCGGGGCCCATGAGTCGATCATTCCTAAGAAAGTAACGCGCTCATCGATCGCATTCAGTTGCCGTGCAATCTCAAACGCCAAGACTCCGCCCACGCACCAACCCACCAAGCGATAAGGGCCCTTGGGCTGCTCTTGACGTATCAGACGTACATACTCTGCGGCGATTTGTTCGACGGTCTGCGGCAAAGAGGCAATCGATGCTGGCTCGAACAGCTGCAAGGCGATTAGTGGTTGCATCGGCCCCAAGATGGCAGCCAGATGATGTGCGTATACGCCCGTGCTGTGCACGACTATTAACGGCGCCTCCCGGCCCGCCACATTCAGCCGCACAATCTGTCGAAAATCGAACGGACGGCCATCGTGACGCCGCAACAACTTGACCTGTTCGCCGAGTGTAGGCGCGGTCACCAGCGCGGACACCGTCAAGCGCACGCCGAATGTTTCCTCGATGCACTCTAACAACCGAATGGCCAACAGTGAATTGCCGCCGTAAAAGAAAAAGTTTGCGTTTGCATCGATAGCCGACACCTTCAACAGTGACTTCCACAGTATGGCTAGCTTGCGCTCGACGTCCTGTGTATTCACTTCCTCCGCGAGAGCCGATTCCTCAGCCGATCGCTCGGCGACTGCATCTTGCGGCAGCGGCAATGCATTGCGATCTACTTTTCCGTTTGGCGTAAGCGGCATGCGCGCCAATGGAATGATATCGGCCGGATGCATGTATGCCGGCAGCGCCGCACGCAATAACTCGCGCAATTCGATTTGCACGGGAGTCCATTTTTCCAAGGTTTCCTGCTGCACGTACGCGTACAGCACGGGTTCGCCTTCCGCACGTCGATCGACACGCACCGCCACCTGCGCCACCCTCGGGTGGCGCAGTAGAGTGTTCTCTATTTCACCCAGCTCGATGCGATAGCCGCGAATTTTTACTTGCTGATCGCGGCGGCCCAAAAACTCCAGGTTTCCGTCCGGTCGCGTACGCACCAGATCCCCGGTTCGATACAGTCGCGCCGATCCGCTGGTGCGCGAAGCGCAGGGATCGCGTATGAACTTCGCTGCGGTTTGCTGCGGTAAATTGATATACCCAATGGCTACGCCCGCACCGCCAATACAAAGTTCACCTACCTCGCCGTTGGCGACAGGCCAAAGATGTTCGTCCAAGATATGAAATTGCGTATTCAGAATGGGCGGCCCGAGGGGTACGGGACCGTCGCCCGGCAGGACCCGCAAAGCCGACGACCATACTGTGGTTTCGGTGGGCCCGTACATATTCCACAGCTCACCGCCTCGAGCGAGTAATGCATCGGCCAGCTTACGCGTCATCGCTTCGCCGCCGCACAGCATTTTTGTGAGCGGATTTCGCCATCCGGCATCGACCAGCATGCGCCAGGTAACCGGCGTCGCTTGCATGACGGTGACCCCGTGTCGATCCAATAAATCGCGTAACGCCCGGCCGTCGACCACTTCGTGTTCACGAGCGATTACCACGCACGCTCCAACGGTCAGCGGCAGAAACAACTCCAAGACGGCAATATCAAACGCAATCGTCGTCACCGACAGCAGCACATCGCTCGCTGTCAGCCCGGGCGTTTCGCGCATCGCACGTAAGAAATTGCCAAGCGCGCGATGACCTATCAACACACCTTTTGGCGTACCCGTAGAGCCGGACGTATAAATCGCATAAGCAGGTGCATCGGATTCGGCCAGGCTTGCAAAGGCTTGCTCGTTATCGAGACCGCTGTTTGCCCGTAGATGCTCATCAAGCAGGAACGTGCGGTCCAGGTGGTCCCAAAGCGCAGAACTGTCGATCGACGAATGGGTGATCAATATTGTCGGACCCGCATCGCGCAATACGTAAGCAATCCGCGATGACGGGTAACTTGGGTCCAAAGGAACATAAACGCCCCCCGCTTTCAAAATTGCCAGTAACGCGATCGTCACATCGGTAGATCGCTCGAGCAGCACCGCGACGCGCGATTGTGGGGCAACACCGCGCAGAATCAGTTCGCGCGCCAGCCGCGCCGATGCCGCCTCCAGTTCTCGATAGGTGATGACGCATTCGCCGCACCGTACTGCCGGCGAATCGGGCGTTAATGCCGCTTGCCGAGCGATCATTTCGGGCAGCGTAAATTCCCGCTTCAATGTACCAATGGCATCGACGAGAGCCGCATCGGGTTTAGCGACGCACGACGGGTCTTCAGATGGCGCCGCAGTGAGGGACATGGCAATAAAACTGTCACGCATTAGCGACCACGTTACGAAGCCCGCGTGCACCCTGTCTGTGCGTTGCCAAACATTGCTCATTGCAAGTGCATCACCTACTGCAACTGCACCATTGCGGTCATAGCCGGCGGCCAACCCTATGTACGCTGACGTACAGACGTTTCCAGCCAATTTTCCGACACTTTCAACGCACTGCAGCACATTACGCGGTCCGGAAACGGGGCCGCGAATTATTCGCACTTGTAATCGCACTGGGAGCAATCGCGATGGCAATCGATCGGCAAAAGACGGGCGCACGAATCGCCGCAAAGCGCGCTGTTATCGGCACGCTGCAATGCCTATGGTTCGCAAGCGCCGGGTTATCGATCATGCCCGGACACGCGGCACCGCGTCGCGCAGACGCGCCGATCGTTACCGAATCGGTCGCACCCGCCGGCGGCAGTAAGCCCTTAATGGCATTAGGTGCGGGCGACGTCATCAACATGCAGGTATACGGCCGGCCGGAACTCGCGACCACTGTTTCGATCGCCGAGGACGGTACCCTCAATGCGCCGTTGGTGGGTTCAGTACCTGTCGCCGGACTTTCCGTTACCGACGCCGCGAACAAAGTGGCATCGGCTTACAAGAAAGGCCAATACCTCCGGAATCCTCAGATCACGATTCTAGTTACGCAAGCGCGCAGTCAACTGGTATCGGTGTTCGGTGAAGTGCGCAGCCCCGGACGCTTTGCAGTCGACGCTTCCACCACCGTATTCGATCTCATCGCGCAAGCGGGCGGCACCACGGAACGAAGCAGCAGCTTGATGTATGTGATTCGCGCCGACGCAAATGGAGAAATAAAGCGTCGCGCCATCGACCTGCGGGGCCTGCACAATGACGGCTATCAGCTGCAATCGCTGGCGCTGCAAGGCGGGGATTCGGTATTTGTTCCGCCTGCGGAGCACTACTACATCTACGGCGAAGTAAACACGCCCAGCATGTATCGCTTGGAACCGAATATGACGGTGCTCCAAGCAATCTCACGCGGCGGCGGCCTCACTAAAGTAGCCAGCAAGCGCGTGCAAATAAAACGGCGCGACTCGTCGGGACAGTTGCTTACGCGTAATGCCGACTTGAATGAAACGGTACAGCCCGACGACGTGATCTACGTCAAGGAGAGTTTGTTTTGAGTAACGGTAAAGAACTCACACCATGGAACGGCTCGACCGGCGGACCGTTGGCGCCGATGGGCATGCTGCCGATGATGGCGGACCCGTATTTCAAACCCGGCTTATCCATCGCACAGTTATGGACGATTCTGTGGGCGTATCGAAAGTTAAGCGCCGCCATCGCGGTCGCAATCCTGGCGCTTACCGTCATGGTGCTGTTGATACTGCCGAGAACGTACGAAGCCACCGCTACGGTATTGGTTAACTACGAAGTCAACGATCCGTTGAACGACAAGGAATTTCCCATCGGGTTGCTCGGCAGTTACTTGGCCACTCAGACCGAACTGATGCGCAATCCGGAGATGCTTCTCAAAGTAGTCGATCGGCTCAAACTCACGGAAGACAAAGAGTACAAATCCGGCTACGTCGGTAACGGCAGCACACTACGCGATTACGTACAGCGCAAGCTCGAAAAAAACCTATCCATCTACCAAGGACAGTTCGGCAGTCATTTGATTTACATCACGGCCGCCGCCAAGTCGCCGCAGCAAGCGGCGCTGATTGCCAATGCGCTGACCGATGTCTACAAAGAACAGGAATTCGTACGCTCCAGCACACCGGCCGTCGAACGCGCGGACCGCTATGCCGCACAACTCAAGCAACTCTCCGTTAAGGTAGAACAAGCACAGATCGAGTACACGAATTTTCATCAGAACAATCGCCTGATCGACACAGGCGACGATAAAGCGGACGTGGAGATCGCTCTGCTCTCCGATTTGGAGCAGCAATTGCTGGATACACAACGCACGCGCCGCACCGCGGAAGCGAAGCATGCCGCCGATCCGAACAGCGGCGACGATGTCATGTCTTCGACTGTAGTACAGAACATTAAAGGCCAGCTTGCAACGCAGGAGGCCCGTCTGGCCGAATTGCTCATTACGCTCGGCCCGCGTCATCCACAGGTCATGCAACTGAATTCGCAAATCGCCGCCAGCCGCAGCATGCTGGCTCGCGAAGTCGACGGTTACTCAAAAAATGCCGCGGTCAACCTAAATTCCGCTCAGCAGCTGGAGCAAAAGCTCGAGCGCGCCGTCGCGGCACAACGCGAGAAAGTGCTAGCGGCGAGCAAGCTGCACGATCAAGGCGCCAGATACCGACTGAATCTCGATTCGGCGCGTGCCGTGTATAAACGAGCGCTCGACGGCTACGACCAAGTGATGTTTGCGTCTCTGGGCAATTACACCAACGTGGATATCGTCAGCCGTGCCACGCCGCCGGTGCGACCGAGCAAGCCACGCATCGCGATGTTTGCCCTGCTCGGCGTACTGCTGGCCGGCGGCGCAGCGCTGTTCTTGCCTGTGCTGTACGAATTGACTCATCGCCGCGTGCGATGTCGCGACGATTTCGAGCGCGACAGCGGCGTGCCGGTGCTAGCGGAGTTCTATTCCCTACCCATCCGGAGCCATGCATGAACGCCGAATTCAACGATCGACTCAACGATGGCGCTCCGCCGCACCCCATCCCCAAACGTTTCGCACCCACGGTTATTCCACCGGCGCGACCCACGGCGCAATTGCTAATCGCTCACGACCCGTTTGCGGAGCGTTGCGAAAAAATACGAGCCTTGCGCACCGAACTGCTATTGCGACGCGAAAACAGCGGCGAAGCGGACATGATCGTCGTATTAAGTCCCTGCATTGGCGATGGGCGCTCGCAGCTCGCCGCGGAGCTGGCTATCGCGTTTGCGCAGTTGAATCGACCGACGCTTTTGGTCGACGCGGATCTGCGCAACCCAACCCAACATGCCTTGTTCGAAGCCAGCAATCAGTCCGGGCTCGCTCAAGCTATCGAACGCGGCAACCCCTGTTTCCACACGGTAGACGGCGTGCGGCAATTGTCGCTATTGACGGCGGGACCCACACCCGACAATCCATTGGAGTTACTGCTGGATCGCGGCTTCGAAACGATGGTGGAAGAATGGCGCCGGACTTTCGATTTTGTGGTCATCGACACACCGCCTGTAGCGCAATATTCGGACGGACTTGCAGTCGCTAATCTAATGAAGCGCGTACTGGCGCTTAGCCGTGCCAAGCACACCCGCTACAAAGAAAGTCGCGACATGCTGCATCGCTTGGCGGCGACTCGCGCGCACATCGTGGGCGGCGTAATCAATCATTTTTGAAACGTATGCACGCATCGTCCATCCCACACTCCGCCCATGCCCATCGGCGGACAAGCGATCCGCTTGCCATGCTCGGCGCGCTTTTGCTTGCGGTGCTGATGGTATTGATGATCGTGCCGGACAATTTCGACTATCGCATGCTGACTACCGGTCACGCGCCGGAGTCGGGCAGCGCGCTAAGCCGCATTCTATGGCTGAGTTTATTGAGCGGCAGCTTGCTGGTTATTCTGTCGAGAGCATCGCTCTGCCGGCATTTGCTGCGGAACGTCAACCCTTTTCTGTTGGCGTTTTTAGTTTTGGCAGTCCTCAGCATCGTTTGGTCTGTCGAGCCGAAACTGACTCTGCGGCGCGATATTCGCCTGTTCACCATTGTATTGGTGTGCATCGCTTTTGCGCTGACCGATTGGCAGCGTCGCATGCAAACCGTCGTGCGGCCGGTACTAACAGCGGTGATACTCGGCTCGATCGTGTTTGGACTGGTCGCTCCGGCCTTGGCCATTCACCAAGAAACGTCGCCGGAACTGCTGGGCGCGTGGCGCGGACTGACCAATCACAAAAATAGTTTGGGGGCGCTGGCCGGCGTAACCTTGCTATTGTGGATGCATGCGTGGTCCACGCGTGAAGTGCGTGTATGGCAAGCGGTACTGGCCGGGATAGCCGCGGCAGTTTGCGTATGGCTGTCACGCAGCGCGACGTCGATGATCGCGACCTTATTTGCAGCAGTCTTCCTCGGCGTGCTCTTTTATCTGCCGCGTTATTTGCATCCCTACGTAAAGTACGTCGTGGCGATCATTGCAACCGCACTGACGGTGTACGCGCTGACGATGCTGCGCCTCATTCCCGGTCAACGCATACTGCTCGCGCCGGTCACTCTTCTGACCGATCTCGACACCACCTTCACAGGCCGCAGCGAGATATGGCACATCATCACGGAAAAAATTCGCCACTATCCGCTGCTTGGCACCGGGTATGGCGCTTATTGGACCGGCCCGGATCCACAATCGCCGTCCTATGCGTTCATTACGCAGATGAACGGCTTTTACCCGGGCAGCGCGCATAACGGCTATTTGGAGGTCGCGAACGACTTAGGTTGGGTCGGCCTGCTCTGCCTATTCGGCTATCTGGGTCACCACGTGCAACAAACGCTGCGCTTATTCGCAATCGATGCGCCGCAGGCGGGGCTCTATCTAACGCTGTTCATGCAGCAGGCCATCGCCAATTTATCCGAGTCGCATTGGTTTAGCGTGCTGAGCGTGCACTTCGTTCTAATGACGTTGGTAAGCGTGGCGGTGGCACAGCATTTATTGAGCTACTACGCACAAATGCGTTATGAATCGCTCCGCGCATCGTCCAGGCCGTCGGTTATCGCGGCGCATTCAATGGGTCGTGCGCAATGAAGCCCGGTGTGCCGACAACCATCCCTTCCTTGGACGGCGTGCGCGCCATCGCGGTGACGTTAGTCTTTTTCGCGCACAGCGGTTTAGAACACATTGTTCCGGGCGGATTGGGGGTCACGATATTCTTCGTGTTAAGCGGCTATCTAATCTCGACGCTACTGCGTATCGAATACGCCGCGGATGGCGGGGTGAACTATCGAGCCTTCTATTTAAGGCGCTTTCTCCGCCTCATGCCGCCGCTCGCTGTGATCGTCGCAATTGCGATCGTCTTGTCCGGGTTTAATGTCGTAGAAGAATTTACGGCGCATGGTTTTTTAGCGGTGATGGCCTACTACGGCAATTATTTCGTCATCGCGAACGACTTTAGCGGCATTCCAGCAGGGCTAGGGGTAGTTTGGTCGCTCGCGGTCGAGGAGCACTACTACCTGCTCTACCCACCGCTGGCCGCGATTTTGCTACGCGTCGGCCGCGCCGGTGCTTCGCTCTTTACCTTGTCGATACTGTGTATTGCCGTACTCGGATGGCGATGTTGGCTGGCACTGCAAGGGGTTTCCGCCGAATACATCGGCATGGCGACCGACACACGCATCGACGCGATTCTTATCGGCTGCATCATGGCGTTGTGGCGGAATCCATGGCTGGACGGCCATGCAGCGCGCGATCAAGCCGGCAGAAAATTAGCGCTTCGCGACATTGCATTGCTGACACTGAGCGTGGGCTTACTAGCCTTTACGCTGCTCTATCGCGACGAGTTTTTCCGCATGACCTTCCGCTATGCACTGCAAAGCGTGGCCGTGGCGGTGCTGCTCTACTACGCGGTTGCGTGCGCAAAGCAGCGGCCGTTCCGGTGGTTGAACGGCAAACTACTGACGCACATCGGCGCCCTCTCGTACACGATCTATTTGGCGCATCACCTAGTCTTCCAAATCATATTCAGCCACTGGCCGCAACTGCGCTGGCTGGCCGCGACCACACTGGCGGTCTTGTTCACTTGGCTGATAGCCGAATCCATGCATCGCTGGGTTGAAGAACCGTGCGCACAGCTGCGCAAACGTCTGCATAAGAAGCCCACCGTGCACGAAGCGCATCCCATGCCTCACCCCGCCCCCGGAGGAACCTTATGAACGCGGCAGTTCTCGAGGAACGCGAACTTACGCCGAGTGCGGCCATCGCCGCGCTCCTTACACATGGCGGACCCGCGCTGTTGGATTTCGACGAAACGATTTACCTGCGCAACTCCACCGAGGACTTCATCGACTCTGCACGACCGGCACTACTCGCTCTACTGGTAATGCGGGCGCTGGATGCAATCAAGCCGTGGCGTTGGACCGGCGGCGATTCGACGCGGGATGTGTGGCGAGTCCGCTGCATCCTGGCGCTCTTTCCTTGGACTAAAAAGCACTGGGAGAGGCGCGTTCAGAGTCTTGCGCGCACAGCGGCCAATACAACGCTCATCGCGGCGATCAAACGCCGCGCGCAGATCGCAAACTTTCAACCTATTACCATCGTCACGCTGGGATTCGACTTCATCGTAAAACCGCTGGCGGCGGCGATGGGTTTGCCGCATGCACGACTGATTGCGACACGTCCTGGAGTATTCGCGGATCGCCGCGACGGCAAACTGCGGATGGTAGCCGGCCGCGTTGGCAACGAAACCGTTCGCAATGCACTGGTGCTGACAGACTCGCGGCAAGATGCGCCGTTGCTGGACGCTTGTGCGGTGCCGTTGCTTCTCGAATGGCCGCAAGCGCGCTTCCGACCCGCGCTTAGCGACTGTTACCTTCCCGGCCAATATCTTACTCAGGTAAAACGTCCCGGCGAACGCTACATTGCGCGCGGCATCGTGCAAGAAGATTTCGCTCTTTGGTTGCTCGCATCCATCGGTTTGGCCACGCAGCCGATTCTTCATGCGCTCGCGCTGCTGTTTCTTTTGGTGTCGTTTTGGGCCGTATACGAAATGGGTTATGTGGACAACGACCGCATCGCGGCGCGGTTCGAGCGCGACCCCAAATTAAGCCGCACGTTCGGTAAAGCGGACGTGGCGACACCGCGCATCCGTCCGTGGGTATGGGCACTGATTTCCGGTGGCATCGGTGTTCTGCTGTTG
>Ga0315910_10004402_pt1 | contig 11800 bp, 14 predicted proteins | sample EdamamesoilMG_FD_204470 | JGI IMG/M metagenome (GOLD analysis project Ga0315910, IMG submission 204470) | Garden soil microbial communities collected in Santa Monica, California, United States - Edamame soil | ecosystem: Environmental > Terrestrial > Soil > Garden | place: USA: California... | reverse complement strand
CGGCAACACCGTCAGCAACACCCCCGAGGTGCTGAGCGGCGAGGCGGGCAAGAGCGGGGAGACGGCGCAGGGCATCAGCGCGCGCATCGAGCAGGCGACGAAGATGCTCTCGGTCCCGACCCAGAAGTACGCCGACTTCGTGACGCAGGTGCTCATCAACAACGCGCTGCTGAACGCCATCTTCCTCGAAGACGTCGAGTGGTTCAGCGTGAACAACCACGACCCCGCCGTCGGGCCCCTGGGGCGGCAGATGTTCTCGGTCGGGCGCGAGATGTACGACCGCCCCTACGACGTCGAGATCAGCGCGGACCTGAAGTTCACGAGCACGGCCCAGCGCATCAGCGAGGCAGACGCGCTCGTGCAGATGCCGAACGCGGTGCCCGAGCTCGCGCAGAACTTCGCGCTCAAGCACGCCGTCATCAGCAAGAGCCTCGAGGTGCGCAACCGCTACGACCTCATCGGCCTACTCGGGCAGGCGCCGCCGCCCCCGCAGATGTTCGGCATCCCGACGAGCCCGCCCATGCCCCCACCGGGGATGGCGCCGCCGGGCGCGCCGCCGCCTCCCGGTGGGCCTCCGCCTGGCGCTCCACCGGGGCCGCCGCCCGCCAACCAGCAACAGCAAGGAGCCGCATGAACACCCAGATGATCGGAATCCAACCGGGGACCATCCAGCGAACAGCGACACTCAACGTCGAGGCGTTCGAAAGTGGATACGTCGTGTCGACGAGCGAGTCGCACGCCGACGGTTCCTACACGTCACGCAGGGACATCGTCACGAACCTCGACGCCCTGACCAACTTCGTGCGCGGCTGGTCGGCTCGCTACCATGCGAGCCCCCTGCCGTCTGAAACATGACGGGGTGCGTGACCTCGATCTGCTCGAGCAGTACCTCGTTCGCCTGCGGCAAGAGATGCTGCAGGCGAGCCACCGCACGCTCATCGGCGACTTCAACGACGTCACCATGCGCGAAGCCCGATCCATCGCGCTGCAGGCCGAGCTCGTCGACCGCATCCGCGGCGCCGTGAAGGAACTCGCGCAGGACGCCGGCGAGTTCATCAAGAGGAACCTCACATGACCCAGTCAGCCCGACCCATCTACTCATTCCCCGAGCCCGAGAAGACCAGCGCCTGGAAGTCCGAGGAGCGCGGCGAGGCGCGCGTTGAGCTGCGCGACACCGAGTATGAGGCGGCGCTCCGCCGCACCGAGCTCATCAAGCAGCACATGAGTCCACCGGGCGCGCTCGGGCTGCCGCCTGCCCTCGAGGCGCGCCGGCTCAAGCACGGCATCACGGACGCCTTCTTCAAGGTGCAGGCGAGCTTCGACCGGGTCTTCGTGTTTCCCATCGACGCCGAGGATGGCGAGCAGGGAGAGAAGACGACGGGCGGCATCTGGAAGCCGAACATGACGAAGCTCCGCGACCTGCAGGAGGGCAACCGCGGCGTGCTCATCAGCGCGGGGCTCACGGCCGCCGACCGTCTGATGAGCCACGGCTACGAGATTGGCGACGTCGTCATCACGAACAAGAACGTCCCGTTCGCTCGGCGCTGCGAGGCCATCTCGAATCACGTGCTGCACTACCTCGTGATGCGCGACGGCGACCTTGCCGGTAGCGAGACGCTGATGGAGCGGATTCGCGCCGGCATCTGTCGCGTTGTCGACGCTGGCGGCCCCGAGGGCTACCAGCACCAGATCGCCTGGAACGTCGACGGCGAATGGGTCGTGCGCAAGAAGCAGAGCGTCTACATCAACGACACCTGGTGAACCATGTCTGACTACATGCAAGGCGACCCCGACAAGAACTCCACCGTCGTCCCGTTCTCCGATGACGAGACGGTGCGCGACGACCAGCTCATCCTCGACGACGACAAGCCGACCGACAGCTTCGAGGAGCGCAAGACGCGCAAGGAGAAGCGGCAGGCGCGGCTGCAGGGCATCATCCAGCAGGGCAAGAAGAACGCCGAGGAGCTCGAGGCGGAGCGCAAGGCGAACCTCGAGCTGCGCGAGCGGCTCGCCCGTCTCGAAGGCGTCGTCGTCGCCAGCCAGAACCGCCCGCCGCCGGCGCCCGCCGACGGCAAGGACGAGTTCGAGCGCGAGCTCGACGACATCTACCAGAAGCAGCAGAACGCCTACACGGCAGCGCAGGCCGAAGTGCAGGCGGGCAAGTTCACCCCCGAGCGGCAGCGCTACTACGAGGGCATCGCGCGCGACATCGAGGCTCGGAAGACCGAGGTGCACACGCGCCGCGTGCTTGCGCAGACGGAGGGCGCGCGCCAGCAGAACCAGGCCCAGCAGGTCTGGGTGCAGAAGTACCCGGAGGTCTACCGGCACCCGAACGCCTTCCCGTACGCGCAGGCCAAGGCCCAGCAGCGCCTGGCGCTCGGCGAGCAGATCACGCCGCAGGTCGTCGACGAGATCATGACGGAGACGATGACGACGTTCAAGCTCGGGACTAAGCCCGCGCCGACGCAGAACGACCGAGCGAAGCTCAGTGGCATGCCGGCGAGCGGTGGCGGCGGCGGGCGTGGCGACGGTGGAGGTATCACGCTCACCCCCGCGCTCAAGCAGATGGCGCTCGCCGCCTACGACCACTTGCCGGAGGCGGAGGCCATCAAGGCGTGGACGAACAAGACGGGCAAGCGCCTGCGCGAGAAGAAGGTCGTTTGAGGGTTGACAACGCGCGCGCTCACCATCAGGGTAGCGACGTGCATTGACAGTCAGCGCGACAGCGCACCGATGCTTCAGCAGGGCCCCGCGGGCCCGCTCACAGATTTTGCGCGAGTAGCTCAGTCGATCAGAGCACCCGGAGTAATGACCTGGGAGGTCGCTGGTTTGAGTCCAGCCTTGCGCGCCAATTTAGTCGCGGTAGCTCAGAGAAAGAGCGCCCTCGTCCCGCAAGGGACCCCGGGAGGTCGTAGGTTTAAGTCCTACCCGCGGCACCAATCTACCGAGGCGCAGCGATGAAGCGCCTCTACGTCGTCGTCCGCAACGACATCGCGCGCGGCCTGCAGATCGCGCAGGCTTGTCACGCGACACGCGAGTTCACGCTCCGTCATCCGCACGAAGACGTCGGCGAGAACCTCGTGGTGCTCGGCGCGAGCCACGCCGAGCTCGAGCGACTCGTCGCCGCAGCAGAGGGGGCGCACGCCGTGACGCCGTTCTTCGAACCCGACCTCGGGGGGCAGATGACGGCGGCGGCGTTCAGCGGCAACGCGCGGAAGTTGCTCAGCAGTTTCCCTCTCGCGCTGCGCCCCCAGCGCGACGTCGAGTTCCTGACACTTGACTGACATTGCGGAGTCTGCTTCCCTGTAGCGCGACATCACCCGGCGGCTCGTCTCCCACGATGCGCACGTCTGAACCCAGTGGGCTTCAGGCGGAGCAGTGGCGGAACAGACGGAGCAGGCGCAGGGCAAGAGCAAGGGGATGCGGCGTGAGGACCCTCCGCCGCGGCCAGTCGAGCAGGTCGCCAACCGCGGCTTTCTCGAAGGCGCCGATCCGGACAAGCACTTCGTCTGGGTGAGCGAGGTCAACGACCCGACGCTCAACGTCGGCTCGTACTTGAGCCAGGGCTACAAGATCTCGCAGTTCGACCCGAACGAGGCGAAGCCGACGGTCGGCTACAACGAATACAAGCAGGGGGATCCCATCAAGGCGATGGGGATGGTGCTGATGGAGATTCCCGTCGCTCGCAAGCGCGAGCTCGACGAGGTGGGCTGGAAGCGCGCCGACGCGATCCAAGAGACCATCCGCCAGCGCGACATCGACCCGCTCTCGAGCGACGAGGCGGCGCGGTTCAAGGGCATCAAGAGCGTGCGCACCGATACCGACGATCGGCGCAAGTGGCAGTTCTGACGAGGAACTAGATGGCGAATACACATCGATACGGCTTCCGGTTCATGAAGAACCGCTGGGGCGGCGACGTCCCCGAGATCGTGACGCGCAAGATCGCATCGGCGTACTCGCCGAACGTGACGGGCGCGACCACGGCGAACCTCAACATCGGCGACCCCGTCTATCTGGACGACTCGGGCAACGCCAACCTGCTCGCACCGGGCACCACGACCACCGCGGACAACCAGGTGACCCAGCGCTGCTTCGGCGTCATCGCGGGTTTCCCGCAGGTGCTCATCAACGGCGCCGTCCGCCCGAACGCCTTCTACCCGGCGGGCACGGTCTACGGCTCGAACTACAACAACCGGACGCTGGTGCAGATCATCCCAGCCGAGGGCTGCGTGTTCGAGATCGACACCGACGCCGCGGGCAGCTCGTCGCAGGACACGCGCAGCGAGTTCGAGAGCCTGGTCGGCGGCTGCGCCGCCGTCGTGTACTCGCAGATCAACACGACGACTTCGAACCCGAAGGCGAACCCGATGCTCGACGTGAGCGACATCACGCAAGCGGTCGCCGACTTCCGGCAGCTGCGCATCGTCGGCGTCGGCTCGCTCAGCGAGGCCATCGACTTCACCGCGCAGTACGTGCCTCTGCAGGTCGTCTTCAACCTCGTCCAGCAGTCGCCATGGCGACTGACTGCTGGCTTCGATGGGTCGTGAGGTGAGCCATGAGTGAGATTTTTACCAGCACCGCGGCCCTCGCGCTCAAAGACACGCTCGAGGACATCGACACCGACGAGCACGGCTCGGAGGGCAGTAAGGCCGTCTTCACGAAGTGGATGACCGTCAAGAACATGACGGACAACTACATCGAATACTACGAGATCGCCGGCGGCGGCCTCGCAGGCGAGAAGCCCGAAGGCGAGAGCATCCCGGTCGGCACCATCATCGAGGGCCCGCTCACCCGCTTCAATGCGCGCACCTACGGCCAGCGCATGATCGTGAGCGAGGAAGCTCTCGAAGACATGAAGTACGACAAGGTCATCCAGGCCGCGAAGCGCAACAACCGCTCGCTCTGGAAGCTCGTCGACTTCGACGCAACGCTCATCCTGGTGCGCGCCACGAACGCGAGCTTCGTCGGCGGCGACGGGAAGCCGCTCGCGAGCACGAGCCACGTGCTGCCGGGCGGCGGCACCTACTCGAACATGTTCCCCGAGGCGCAGTTCTCGCCGAGCAAGGCGGCGCTCGTCATCGCCCGCGCGCAGCTCATGCAGCAGGTCGGGCACGACGGGCTCATCGACGGCGTCGAAGCGAAGAAGGCCGTGTTCCCGGTGCAGCAGTGGGGCATCTGGCGAGAGATCCTCGGCAGCTCCTACGACCCGACGCCGGGCGCGTTCAACGCGATCAACGTCGTCAACCGCGACATGGATCTGACGCCGGTTCCGGTGAAATACTGGAACACGACCACGACCAACTGGGGCCTCATCACCGATGCCGACCTCGGCATCATGTGGTTCTGGCGGCGCAAGCCCAAGAGCAACACCTGGGTGACCGAGGACAAGACGATGATGAACTACGGCATCACCGCGCGGTGGAGCCGAGGCTGGGTGAACCCGCGCGGGTTCTTCTTCTCGAACGCCTGAGAGTCCAATGACCAAGAAGATCAAGACCTCGGCGCCCATGCCGCCCGTGAAGGGCAGCAAGGGCGGCAAGGGTACGAAGAAGGGCAAGGGCTGCTGATGTCGCTACTCGCAAACGCCTATGGCAACTTCCTCAGCTCGGCTCTGCCCTACTACCAGAGCATGCCGGGCATCATCACGCCCTACGGCACGCTGCTCAAGCCGGGTGGGCGCATCGCCGCCTATGTGCGCTCGACGGGCGCGCAGGACGGCGAGGACCATTTCGCGTCAAGCGGGATGCTCGTGTCGACCCTGAATGCGGGCCTCGCGCGATGTCGCTCCGGCATGGGCGACATCGTCTACGTGCTACCGGGGCACACCGAGAGCATCACGGGCGCCGACTTCATGAGCAGCCTGGTCGCCGGCACGCAGATCGTGAGCGCCGGCATCCCGGGCTGCAGCAACAACCCGACGTTCACTTGGACGGCGACGACGAGCACCTTCCTCATCGACGTCGCCAACGTGTCGATTCTCGGCTGCAACTTCAACTGGGCAGGCATCGACAACGTCGCGGCGCCCATGACGGTGAGCGCCGCCGGGTTCGTTTTCATGAACAACCACGTGACCCTGCAGAGCGCGGCCGCGAGCGCTGGCTGCGTGCAGGGACTGGCTCTCGCCGCTGGCGCGAGCCAGTGCAAGATCGTCGGCAACAAGTTCCTCTCCGACGACACGGGAGAGCCGCAGAGCGGCGGCGGCCCGATCGCCATCGGCACCACAGCGAGCGACGGCCTCAAGGACGTGGACGTGATCGCCAACTACATCTCGGCCGCGTGCGCCGGCGACTCGATCGGCACGATCGACATGATCACGACGATCACGGATCTGAAGATCATCGGCAACTACATCCTGCAGCTCGCGGCCGACGCCAACACCGGTATCCGCATCGATGACGTGGTGAGCAACGGCATCATCGCGCACAACCGCATCAAGCTCGCCGAGGCCAACACGTTGGCCACGACGGGCGTCATCATCGCGGGCACCACGAACAACACCTTCGGTCTGTTCGACAACCTGGTCCTCGACGACGTCGAGAACGCCTCGGGCGCTCTCTCTCCGGCAGTCGGGACCTGACGGAGATGGATGAGCCGCAGCGTTCCGCGCAACATCGACAGGAAGGGCGAGCACCTATCGCGATGCGATGTGTGCGGCGTGCCTTACCTGCGCAGCGCGCTGCGGCGCGGCCGTGACGGCCTGCTCCGGTGTGAGAACGACCAGCCCGGGCGTGACGAACTCACGCTCGCCGAGCTGACCGCGAACCGCGCGGCAGCGCTCAGCCAGCGCGTCGGGATGACGGCGCCTGCCGACGGCGCCGTCCCCGACGTCGACAGCGACGGGCGGCCGTCGTCGAGTTCCTCCTACACGGGCCCTGCGCGCCGGCTGACGGCCGAGGACGTCTACAACGGCGACGTGCCGACGGGGTTCTGATGACCATCGCATCGGCCCCGTCCGCGCTCGTGAGCATCAACCAGCTCATCCTGCTCGCGCTCAAGCGCGCCGGGGTGTTGCCCATCGAGGCGCGCCTGTCGAGCGCCAACATGGCGCCGAAGCTCGAGCACGGCCGGGCCACCTTGAACCTCATCATGGACGCGCTCGCGACCGAGGGCTTCGTCGCGCGCACGACGGGCTTCCACGACCTGCAGCTCGTCGCCGGCGAGCCCTACTACACGCTGCCCGAAGACGTGCTCGACGTGCACGACGACGCGATGTTCGTGCCGAGCGACAACCCCGACACGAAGCACACGACGGGCGAGCTGGTCTGCAAGCAGATTGACCTCTTCAAGTGGAGCACGCTCACCGTCAAGGGAAGCATCTCGACGCGCCCGCAGCTCTACGTCACCTTCCGCCACGGGGCTCTGGTGAACCTGCGCTTCTGGCCCGTGCCGAGCGAGGCGGGGGTGATGCGCCTGAACGTCACGCGCCTGTTCGGGTCGAGCTCGGACGGGACGAAGAGCCCCGACCTCGAGCGCTTCTGGTACGACTGCCTCGTCTGGCAGCTCGCCTATTACATCGCGGTCGACACCTCGATGCCCGCCGAGCGCGTGTCGCTCCTCGCCGGCATCGCCGAGACGAAGAAGAAGGCCTGCGTCAACTTCTCCTTCGAGCACACGAGCGGCCCCCAGGCGGTCGTCGACTACCCGACGCAGTGGAGCGCGTGAGATGTGGCGCGCTTTGGAACCGACCGCTGCGGTAGCTGCCTGCGGAACAGGGGGCTCGTAGCATGCCCACTGCCCCCATCCCCTTCGGCCCAACGCTGGAGACCAGCGGCGAGCCGATCAGCGGCGCGAGCAGCGAGGCCTTCAACGTCATCCTCGACGCTCGAGGTGTCCTCCGAAAGCGCCCCGGCCTCGTCGCCTACACGGGTGTCGCTCCCGCTACTGCCGTCGACAGCAGCGGGGTGCTCGGGTTGTACCTCACGGAAGCGAAGGTAGCTCACACGAGCGGCAGCGCCACCGTCAGCGGGACGCACGCAGGAGTGCTTTACGCCGTCGGCGCAACTGTAAACGCATCCGGAGGCGGGCACAACGCAGGGCGGAACGTCTACCGCGTTGCTGGCGGTACGGCCACGCTCGTTGGCACCGGAGTATCGAACGAGGATCGTCTGGCGACTCCGGCTGCAATCGCCACCACGCGGTTTCCGCGGCCCGTGTTCGCCGAGACGGAAGCATTGCTCGTCATCGCAGGCGGCGCGGAGGTTGGCAAGATCGACATCCGCCCAGAGACCTTCTCGGCGCCGAACTTCACGACGAACGCCGACTACCACGAGATGAGCTTCCTCGGCGGCTGCCCGCCGCTGGCGAGCCACGTGCTCGGCAACAGCAGCCGCATCCTCGCCAACGACACGCAACTCGACCAGACGAAGCTGCGCTACTCCGACATCACCCAGGGCATCGTCGACTTCTCGGGGCACGAGACGTGGAGCCCGTCGCCGGGCAGCGCCGGCTTCTTCACGGCGGAGGCGCGGCCCGACTCGATCGTCGCCTGCGCCGAGAACACGAACGACATCTTCGTCTTCGGTCGCACGAGCCTGCAGCTCTTCTCCCCCGACACCTCCGTCACCTTCGCGCCCAGCATCACGAAGGAGATCGGGTGCCTCGCGCCCTACAGCCCGGTAAAGGTCGACGACCGCTACGTGTGGCTCGACCACATGACCCGCATCGTCATCAGCGACGGGCGCGAATGGGAGGACGTCGGCAAGCCCATCCAGGCGACGCTCGACGCGCTCGACTACCCGCACGAGTGCTACGGCTACCGCTTCAGCGAGAGCTTCGCCGACTGCGTCGTCTTCCGCTTCGAGACGGACGCCGAGACGCTGGTGCTGCAGCCCGGCATCGGCTGGTGCCGCTGGGCGCAGCACACGGCCGCCACCGACACGTTCACGATGTTCCCGGTGCTGAGCCACCTCGTGCGCCAGGACGGTGGCCTCAACGTGGTGGGCCTGTCCGACGGCACCATCCGGCTGCTCACGCTCGACGCCGAGACCGACCTCGGCAGCGCCATCGTCGCCTACTGCCGCACGGGCTTTCTCGATCGCGAGAGCAACAACAAGAAGCGCACGACGGCCGTGCACCTCGCCTTCAAGCGCGAGCCCGCGCTCAGCCGCGACGTCGTCTGTTACCTCGAGTGGCGCGACGAGCTGTCCGACGAGTGGACCGTCGTCGACATCGAGCTCAGCGCCGACGACGGCAACCTCGACCCGGTCGTCACGCTCTACTCGCTCGGCGTCTACCGCCGGCGGCAGTGGCGTTTCCGTTTCCCCGAGAGCTCGGGGCTCTTCCTCGTCGGCGCGACGGAGACGTTCGACGACCTCGGTAGCTGAAGGAGTGACTCATGGGCATGTTCGACTCTCTCAAGAAGATCGCTTCGGTCTCACTCGCTCCGGTGACCGGTGGGCTCTCGCTCGGCGCAGGCGGCGAGGACATGGTCGCGCGCATCCCGCTCGTCGGGGGCTTTCTCGGCGCCGAGACGAACTCGCAGAAGGCGCTCGTCAAAAAGCAGGAGGAGCTCGCCAAGGAGGCGGAGCTTCAGCGCAAGCGCAACGCGCAGGCGCGCATGCAGGCGCTCGGCCAGAGCATGCTCGCCTTCAACCCGCAGAACCAGATGATGGCCCAGATGTTCGGGCCGCAGGCGGCGTTCAGCCCGCAGCAGATGGCGCAGATGGGCGCCGATCCATCCATCGCGGGCGTGCCGTGGGGCCAGGGCACCGATGAGCAGCGCCAGGCGCAGGTGAAGGACAAGCAGCGCCGGCAGATGATCGAGACCCAGATGCAGCCGCTCGGGCCTGGCCCCGCGCCGCTCAAGCTGCCGCCGCCGGCGGCGCCGAGGAGGTACTGATGGCCTACCAGATCGATCCCTCGACGGGCTACCAGGTTTGGGTCCCCGACGCCCCGCAGTCGACCACGACGCGCGGCGCGACGGGCAACACGAACCCGTTCGCCAACGTGTTCCAGAACGCCGGGCAAGCCGTCACCGGCGCATTGAACGCGGCCATGCCTCCACCGACGTCGGTGGGCCCGAAGACGGGCTACTATAACCAGTCCCCGCTCGCCTCCACGCAGATGGGCACGTCGGGCAAGTCCCCGCCTTCCCAGCTCGGCAGCATCGATCGGAACGGGGTCGCAGACGCCGCCTTCGGACCGCGCTCGCAGGGCCCGATCCAGAACCCGGGCAACAACATGACGAACCCGGGCTACGACGAGCAGGCGTTCCTCTACTCGCAGAACCGCTTCCTCAACGACCCGGCGCAGGGGCAGCTGCAGGATCAATACAACAACCTGCAGAAGCCTCAGCAGGGCGAGCAGTTCATGAACCAGAACCTCGGCACCCTGATGGGCCCGGGGCAGGGCGATCAGTATTGGAACCAGGTGCAGGGCCAGTACATGAACCCGATGGCGGGCGAGCAGTTCGCGCGCCAGGCGACGCAGAACTTCGCGTCGCAGGGACCCGCAAGCGCTTTCTACAACAACGCGATGGGGCAGTACGATCAGTTCACGGGCTACTCGGGGCCCGGCAACACGCAGAGCCAATACGGTCAGAGCGCGCAATCTCTCGCCGGCGGCACCCAGGGCGAGCAGGGTCTCGGGCAGCTCGCGGGGCAGTACAACAACATTGGCCAGTACCAGGGCGGCAACCAGGCGATGGGGCAGTACCAGCAGAACGCCGCGAGCGGGCCTCTCGCCGCGCAGCAGTTCTACAACCAGGTCGGCGGCAGCTACGGCACGATGGGGCAGTATAGCGACCCGAACCTCGCCGCCGGGCAGTACGCCCAGACGCAGCAGGCCTTCGGCGACCTGCCCATCGCGAACTTCGATCCGTTCTTCGACCGCGCCATCCAGCTCGGCACGCAGGACTATAACCGCCAGGCGGCGGGGCGCGGCGTCTACGGTTCGAGCGAGGCGCTCAATGGCGTCGGCAACATCGTGACCGACTTGAACGCCCAGCGCGCGCTCAAGGGCTTCGACGCCGAGATGCAGCGCGCGCAGGAGCAGCGCGCTCGCCAGGAGCTGCTCGGTAACCAGGCCCGCATGGGCGACCTGTCGAGCCTCGCCGCCTTCGGAGCGAATCTCTCGGGCCTCGAAACCTACGGCAACCTCGCCAACAACGCGGGCCAGCAGACCCTCGGGCAGCAGACGATGCTCGGCAACCAGGCGCGCGCCGCCGACCAGACGGCGCTCGATGCGTTCAACTCGAACCTGCGCGGCGTCGACACGTTCGCGAACGTCAACAACATGCAGGGCAACCTCGAGCTGAGCCGCAACGAACTGCTCGGCAACATGGCCAACCAAGCCGACAGCCAGGCGCTCGGCGCGCAGGAGGCGAACATCGCCGGGCTCAACGCCTTCGGCAACATCGCGAGCAACGCCGACAGCGCGGAGGCGCGTCGCTACGAGTCGACGACCAACGCCATGAACCAGGCGGATCGGACGGCGCTCGACCGGCTGAACTCGGGCGCCGACGTCGCCTTCCGCGGCGACGAGAACAAGCGCGCCAACTACGACTCGTCGATGCGCACGGCGGAGGCCGCCTCGCGCCTTGGCATGGATCGGACGAAGACGAGCGCCGACATCGCCAACACGATGAGCAACAACGACCTGCAGCGGCTGCAGGGCTTCATGGGCGCGGCGGGCCAGGCCGAGGGCTCTCGGCAGGGGCGCATGCAGCAGACGATGGACCAGGTCAGCAGCTACTCGGCGCAGGTGCAGGGCGCCATCTCGAGCGCGCTCGAGGGCATCGTCTCGGGCAACCAGGCCGACTGGGAAGCGGAGTGGGAAGCGAAGCTTCTGCCCGCGATGCAGC
>Ga0315910_10004401_pt1 | contig 11802 bp, 8 predicted proteins | sample EdamamesoilMG_FD_204470 | JGI IMG/M metagenome (GOLD analysis project Ga0315910, IMG submission 204470) | Garden soil microbial communities collected in Santa Monica, California, United States - Edamame soil | ecosystem: Environmental > Terrestrial > Soil > Garden | place: USA: California... | reverse complement strand
AGCGTCAACGCTAAATCATGGGCTTCGGTAGCGGTAAAACCGGTTATACGGAAGCTGGACGAAAGCACCGCTTGAATGGTCGGCGCGGTTACCACCGCTTCTTCAGTGCACCATTCGCGCTCGCGGGTACCGTTACATGCTTCGCCCGCCTCGATCCGTTTGCGCTCTTTATAAACCACGGCCATGCGACGGCCGACGTTATCGCGCGTCGCGGCCAACATTTGCTTGCCGCCACGGTCGTCCAAGTCCACGTTTACTTCCGGACCTTGATCCGCGAACGACGTGCGAGCGTTAATCAATTGATCGCCGGATACGATCAGATCGCGCTTCAAAAGGATGGGCGAACCGGACCGATCTTTGTACAGCTTGGCACCCAGCGGAATTCGCTTGCTGCGCTCCGCTTCATACGGATCGTTGCCTTCATCCACCAACCGAAACTCCAACGTGGCGGTGGCGCCGAGCACGCGAATCGCTTGGTTGGGATCATTAACACCGGGCAATTGCACCACAATGCGGCCTAATCCCTGTCGCGCCACAATCGGCTCCGAGACGCCCAATTGGTTGACGCGATTGCGCAACGTCGTGATGTTCTGCTCGATGGCGAAGTCTTGCCGGATTTTGGCTTGCTCCGGCGTCATCGAAATTAAGATCGCAGGTGCCGGAGAGGTTTGCGTGGCAACGGTGACTGTGTTGTCCTGTCCACGCAGCAGCGTCGCGGCTTCTTCTAACTTATCGGCGTCGCGTAGCACGACGTTAATTACATTGCTCTGATTCGTGATGGTGGCGTAGGGAATGCGTTCGTCTCGCAGCTTCGCTCGCGCGTCGCGCTCGACGCGCTCCAGTGCCTGCGTGACCGCGCCTTCGACATCCACCTCGTACATAAAATGTACGCCGCCGCGCAGGTCCAGCCCTAAACTGATCGGCTTGAGGCCGAGCCAACGCATCCATTCCGGTTGACGCGACACTTCGTCCAACGCTATCAAATACTCGTTTGGCGCGGCCGACTCGATAGCGTCACGCGCCGCAGCGCGCTGTTCCGGTTGGGCAAACCGCATGATGAAGCGATCCGCATCGCGATACGACGCTTCTACCGCGATTTGCTTGCCTTGCAGTATCTCTTTAACGAGATTCGCCGTCGCATCGTCAAACGATTGACGACTATTTCGCGTCAGCTGCAGTGCGGGCCCATCGCCGAACACGTTGGGCAATGCGAGCAGAACGCTCGCCACGAGCACAATACAGACCAGCCAGTATTTCCATGCAGGAAACTGATGCATGCGTTGACCTCAACCAGAGAGTCGCCTTTAGGCGCTTTTGACGGTGCCCTTCGGCAAAACTTGCGAAACAGTATGGCGTTGCACTTTGACCTGCACGCCATCGGCGATTTCGACCGTTAGAAATTGGTCGCTGAGTTCGGTGACCTTGCCGATGATGCCGCCCGCCGTCACCACTTCCGCCCCCGCTTCCAGGGACTTGACCATGGCTTGATGTTCTTTGGCGCGCTTGGTCTGCGGACGGATCAGCAGGAAGTAGAACACGACAAAAATCAGTACCAAAGGCAGCATCGACATCCAAGGGCTGCCTTGCTGCGCAGGCGCAGTTTGCGCGTACGCGCTCGAAATCAACCAATCCATCCGCTTATCCCCATTCTGTGGTGAAGGTAGTGCAACCGCCCGGCCAGCCGGAAGCGGTCCGCAACGAGCGGCGCATTATACAGAAGGGCTTTTCGAATAGTCCCCGCCCGGGACCGGAACGGGAAAAGAAGGCGCGCCGCAGGAGCCACATTGAACTTTGCGCTCCGATTTTCGCTCTGACTCGATCCCCTCCCTCGCATTGCGGGGGAGGGATAGGGTGGGGGCTTCTCTAAAGAGACTCTCTTCAATCATTTCGGATGCCCCATCCTTACCTTCCCCCGGCGACCGGGGGAAGGGACGAGAATAGTTACAGCACGCGTTTTCTCCGAACAGTGGTGCCGTCCAGCGCGGTTAGCGCTCCGATGCCCCGCCGTTGTGAAGGACCAAGACGAACGGTTAGTGCGAATGCTTGGATCGATGGCTGGCCAACGCCGTCACTTTGCCGTGGTCGTTTTCAACCAAATAGCGCTTGCGGGCCCATACCAGATCCTGCACTTCTTCCTTGGGCCTATATTCGACGACAGTTTGCATCAATAGGTCGCGCGCGCGATTACAGTCAAAGCTGTCAATCGCCTGCAACAGCTCGTCAAGCACCTGCGCGACCTCGTGCCACGGAAGAAAATGCTCCGTCGCGCGCATTATCATTGCGTGCTCGGTGCCGGATACGTTGTTGCCGATTAAGAGCTCTTCGAACAGCTTTTCGGCAGGGCGCAAGCCGGTATAGACGATTTCGATATCGCCGTCAGGAGTTTGATCGTCGCGAACGCTAAGGCCCATCAGACTAACCATTCGTCGCGCTAAATCTTCAATGCGGACGGGCTTGCCCATATCCAACACGAACACGTCGCCGCCTTTCGCCATCGCGCTGGCCTGCAGGACCAATTGCGATGCCTCGGGAATGGTCATGAAGTAGCGAATCACGTCTTTATGAGTGACTGTTACCGGACCGCCGGCGCGAATCTGCTCGCGGAACAACGGCACTACCGAACCCGAAGACTCCAACACGTTGCCGAAGCGCACCATGCAAAGCTTGGTGGACGTGCCGCGCGACTGCAGGCCTTGCAATACTATCTCCGCGAAACGCTTGGTTGCTCCCATCACGTTGGTGGGATTCACCGCTTTGTCCGTGGAAATCAGCACAAAGGTTTCGACGCCGCACTCCACCGCCGCCTCGGCGGTGTACCAGGTGCTGAAGACATTATTGTGAATACCTTCGACGATATTCTGTTCGACGATGGGCACATGCTTATACGCCGCCGCGTGATACACGGTTTGCACGCCATAAGTTTGCATGACCTCGCGAACGCGTTGCTTGTGATGCGCGTTGCCGAGCAGACCTACGATTTCGACGTGCGAGCCCAAACGCCGATCCAACAGTCGCAATTCCTTCTCGATGTTGTATAGCGCCACCTCGGACATTTCGAGCAATACTAAACGCGACGGTTCGAGACGCAAGATCTGCCGGCATAACTCGGAACCGATCGATCCGCCGGCGCCGGAAACCATCACAACCTTTTTGCGAATGCAGGACGCCAACAAGGTTTCATTGGGTGGGACGGCGTCGCGACCGAGCAAGTCGTTGGCATCGACGTCGCGCACGTCGGCGACGGTCGCGTTGCCCGCGACGATGTCGTTGTAGTCTGGAACGGTCTGCACCAGTACGCCTAGTGGCTCCAAGCGCTTCAATATCTCCTGCCGGCGGCGCCGCGATTGCGACGGCAATGCCAACAGAATTGCAGAAATGTCTTCATCCTTGACGAGTTCGGCCAGTTTAGCCGGTGCAAACACTTCGACACCGCTAACAATACTGCTCTGCAACGACTCGTTATCGTCGATGAAAGCAATTGCGTGATAACGGTTGCTTCGTTGCAAGGCGGCGGCCAATTGAGCGCCTGCCGTGCCGGCGCCGTAGATAGCGACACGTTGATTACTGCCCGAACTGCGGTAGTTCATCATTGCTCGAATGATGAACCGGCTGCCTGCAACGTAGATAAGCGCCAAAGCCCAATAGATAACAAACGACGCCTTGGGAACGGCGGCTTTCAGCATTACGACGTTCGTAAGGAGCAACAACGCAACCGATGTTGTCACGCCGATCGTCACCGCCAGCAAAGCGCGACCGCCGAGAAACCGAATGACGGCTCGATACAACCCAAGCCTTGCAAAAACCGGAACGGACGCCGCCAATGCGGCCGCGTACAGCCACTCATCGCCTTCAATTAGATAGTGGTCCGGAGTACCCAATCGAAGCGTAATGGCTGACCACAAAGCGAACGGGATGAATACCCCGTCGGCCAGCAACATGACCAGCCGCTTCTGCGCTCGCGGCAGCTTTGCCAAAAACAGCGCAATACGCTCAATCCACTTCGGCATCGTATCCTTCACCATCACTCCCCTTGAATTCGACGTTGAGTCCTTGCGTCGGACGCCCGGCTTGGCCTTATACGCACGCGGCTTGCTGCATTTTCAGTAACTTGCCGATTATTACAGCCGTACCCCGCAATTTCTACCGTTGGTTGACGCCGCTAACAATAAGGCTTCGGCTTAAATGCGGCGAAATCCGGAGACATTTACCTCTCGAAAGCGTGACTCTCCTCGCACTTCTTCCGCCCGACGAGCAATGAAACCAACATCGCGCCCGAGGCGGCCTAGAGATTCCGTACCTCCCGCCATTGGAAAACTCAATATTGATCGCTGTCCTGAGGTGAGCCCGCAATTAACGTCGCGTTTAGGATTGGCGCGGAACATTTCGCTCCAGCGTACGAAAGCGGTACTAGACTCCAACCCGCTCTCTTTATCTTATGCTGCTGTTCTTGGTGCGAAGGACTACATCGATGTCGAAAATCGCGACCCCGATTCTGTTGGTCTTTTTTCTGACGTCGTGCGGGGGCACGGACGAGGCAACCGAAACGACCAACACGCCGCATGTTGTAGTCACCCAAAGTGCAACAAGCGTCAATCCCTTCATTCACTTCCTCAGCCTGACCGGCGAGGGAACTACGGCGGTGCGCGCAGTCGGCGTTCTGATTCGTCCGAAAGCAGGGACGTTCGCCAAACCGGTCACCAACTCTTACTCCATCGAGTATCTGCAAGCAAAGGGGTACGCTGGACCGCACTCGTCGGCTATCGTGATACCCGTCGTCGGCCTCTATCAGAATTACGCGAACACGATCGACGTATATATTGATTTCGGCAATTCGACCCGCACGGTGACGTCCGTCCAAATTCAAACCGCTCCATACGTCAGTCCGCCCGGCGTAACTTACATGCCGCAGATAGTGAAAGCGTTCGACGGCACCGCGACGCTCGGATTCAACTACTTCTTTATCAAAACGCGTGCAGGCTCGCCTGCCGTATTCGATATCGATGGCGAGATCCGCTGGACCGCAGACGGAATTACGAGCTCGCAATGGTCGATCTTCTCCAATAACAAATTCTGGATCGCCTCCCCGAACTCGCTTGCGCTCCATTCGCAGGAGCTAGACGGCACGGTTACCAGCCGGAATATTCAATCCGCCAGCTACACAAACGCGCATCACAACATAGAGACCGGGAAACAGGGCCTTCTGATCGAGATGGACGCCGGAACCGGACCGACCAGAAACATTGAATCCATCCTTGCAGAAGTCGACGAAGCGGGCCAAGTTCTGCAAGAGTGGAACTTTGCCGACATCATCGCCAACGAAATGCTGAGCGGCGGCGACGACCCGAGCCTATTCGTAAGACCGGGGATCGATTGGTTTCATATGAACTCGGCTATATACGTAGCGGCAGACGATTCACTGATTGTGTCAAGCCGCGAAAATTTCGTGATCAAGATCGATTACCAAACCGCAGCCATCAAGTGGATCTTCGGCGACCCGACCAAGTACTGGTATACATTCCCCTCGTTGCGATCCAAGGCGCTGACGCTCAACGTCGGCGGCCTTTATCCAGTCGGACAGCACGCACTGTCCATCAACTCGAAAGGCGATCTGCAGCTTTTTAATAATGGCGGCTGGAGTTTCAATCAACCGGTGGGCGCGCCGCGAGGAGTCGCGCGCAGTTATAGCGCCGTGTCGGCCTACGCGATCAGCGATCAAACGTTAGAAGCGGTCGAGACGATGGTCTTCGACAATCAACAAACCCTACTTTCCGATATCTGCTCCAGCGCCTACGACGCCGGCGACGGCTCGATGCTGGTCACGTACTCGGTCGCGGACCATGGATACATGTCCGGAAATCTTACCCCGCGGCTCGTTGGCATTGACCCGAACGGCGCCATCGCGTTTGACTTTAGGTTTATCGATTCAAATTATTGTTTTTTTAGTTGGAACGCGAACTTTATAAACTTTGAGCACTTGGTATTTGAATGACGCTGCGCGCAAAGCGCGGATCGTAAGCTTCGACGGTCGTTGCGCACGGGTAAATCGAAACTTACGATTCGCTCCGAGTTGAAGATTCGTATTTCAAGAACGGCATTGAGCCGGCTCATTCGCTCGACTCTGCCTTGCCCGCTCCCGCGAATAGAGCGACGGCGACCAAAGGACCGAGCGCAAGACCGGCAATCCAAAACGCATTCGATGAAAATCGCGTACAAAGCCACGCCATCGGTAGCAGCCAAAAGAGATTGACGGCCCAAACGGCCAGTGTCACGCGCCGATGACTTTGCCAGCGACGCGCCAGCCGCTGATAGGCGTGCGTGCGATGCGCTTGGTACACACGTTCGCGCCGCAATAGTCGCCGAATCAATGTAACGGTAGCGTCCACGAAGAACACACCGCCAAGCACTAGCCAGGCAAACAGCATTGCGGGACGCTCGTGAGCGGCTGCCAGCGCCAATATCGCGATCACGTATCCGAGATAACCGCTGCCGACATCGCCCATGAATATTTTGGCGGGCGGCCAATTCCAAATAAGAAAACCGCACGCAGCGGTCGCCAATACCAATGCCGACATGACCACCGGATCAACAAAGCTCCCCATCGATGCCGTCAGCAACGCGCCCACACCCAACACAAATATGCTCTCGGACGCCGCAATACCGTCGATGCCGTCCATAAAGTTGTAGAGATTGGTGGCCCAGACAATCGCTACCACGGTCAGCGCGTCGCCCCAAATCCCTAAATCGATCACGGCACCGTTGCCGGCAAGCGGCGGCAACCCGCCTAGGATCAGCACGCCCGCAAGCGCAGCCAAAGCATGAACCGCAAATCGAACGCCGGCAGCAACGGAACTACGATCGTCAAAAAAACCGACGACGGCAATCGGCAATCCCCCAAGCAACAAAGCAAGCAATAGCGGGTTGCTCCGAAAATCGAGAAAATAAAGGCCGATAAATGCCAGTGTCGACGTTCCGACGAGGGCAACCCCTCCGCCGCGAGGCGTTGGCTGTAAGTGCGAACTACGTGAATTGGGTCGATCGATAATGTCGTGGGTGAGCGCGATCCGTCGCATCAACCAAGTGCCCACCAGCGATCCGATAAAGGTCGCCATCAACATCAACAAAACACTAGTCTTCACGCAACCGCCCCTCGTGCTCGTACCATTGAGCCACCCGCCGCAATCCCTCGGGTGCGGATAGCGGCGGGGACCAACCGAGCTGATGCTTAGTGCGCTCGATATCGACGACTAGCGAACCGCACAGACGCGACACTTCGGCAGCCTTACCGAGCATGTCACCCATCGCGGTCAACAGGCCTACCGGCACGTTCAACAATCGCGCACGGCGATCCATGCCGCTCGCCAGGCCGCGTATCAATTCGGGAGTGGACAGATCGTTATCGTCCGACACCAAATACACGCCAGCGGTACTTTCACTTCGCGCCACGATGGTTGCGATTAAATCGCACACGTTCCAAACGCTCGCCATACTGCGGCGATTTTGCACGGCGCCCAACGGCAAAGGCACGCCGGCATGAATCCAATGCAATAGCCGGCGAAAGTTAGCCTTAACGCCGGGCCCGTACATGAGCGGAGGACGAATGACGACAACCTGCATGCCGGTGCGTTCCGCGACCGCAAATAGTCGCTGCTCGGCAAGCAACTTCGATCTGCCGTAGTCATCCTCGGGGGCAGGCACATCCTCGGAGGTAAAGGCTTTACCGGAGGTACCTTCGCCGTTGACTTTGATGCTGCTCAAATAAACGAACCGCTTTACGCCACTCGCCGCAGCCATGCTAGCCAAGCGCTCGGTGCCGAGAACATTTACGGTATTGAATAGTTCCGCATCGCCCGGACCCGGATTCATCACATGTACGCGGGCAGCGAGATGCACAACGCAGCGAACATCGCTCAACGCCGACGCCCAGTCGGTTGCGGGACCCATGTCGCCGACAACGACTTGATCGACAGCTGAGGAAATTAATGCCGACGGTTTACGCACTGCCGCGCGCAACGGCTCGCCGGAAATGGTTTGCAGCAGATGCCGTCCCAAAAATCCGCTTGCACCCGTCAACAGAATCACGATTGACTGCTCCCGTCATTGGCGGCAGCCAGCTCGATCAACCATTTCTCAAGCTTGCCAATTTGCAATCTGCGATCGAATTCCGTCTTGCTTAGCTTGAGGCCATTTTCGCCGAGCGCCATGCGTTGCTCGCCCGTCATCCCCGCCAATTGTAGTACCGCTTGGGCCAGCCCCTGCGAATCGCCTGCGCGGCAAGCCAGGCCACTTTGACTACGCTCCACGACATCGGCGCCTTCACCGTCAAGCATTGCGATTACAGGAATTCCCGCCGCCAAGTACGACTGCAGCTTGCCGGGAATGGTCATAGAAAAGATCGGATCGCTTTTTAGCGAGACAAGTAAACAGTCGGCGTGTTTGTAAAAGGACGGCATGCGTTCCACCGGATAGCGCCCCAACATCACCACCCGATCGACGAGGCCGCGAGCTTCAACTTCTCGGGCAACCCACGCCGCTGTGCGACCGTCACCGACAATGAGCCATCTAATACGATCATTCACTCGCAGTAAATCGGCCGCAGCCAAAATTGCGGGAAAATCTTGCGCATCGCCGATATTGCCGGCAAACATAACGCTGAAGACGCCGGGTTTTTCGGATACTTCCGGTGCACGCTGCACTTTGTCCATCTCAAAAACCGATTCGGCCCAGCTGGGAAAATACCGGATGCGTGCGGTGTCGCGGCAGTAACGCTCGATCTGCGGCACAAAACTTCTCGACTGCGCCAAAATGAGATCGCAGCGGTTATAAATCAGCGCTACCAACCGTCCGATCGCTTGCAACAGCCACTTAGCGCGTACGGCACCCACCGCAACTAAGGTTTCCGGCCAAAGATCCAAAACCCAAAACGCAAGCGGCGCTCGTTTCAGCGCGCGCAGAACGATCGCCGGAATGCCGACCGTAATGGGCGAAGGTTCGTACGCGAAGACCACGTCGAAACGCCGACCGCGCAGCTTCCAGCTGCCCACGATCGATGCGCTGAGTGCGAAACTCACATAGTTGAGTATCAACCTAAAGCTGCCGACACCGCGTGCCGTCAATGGAACGCGCACCACCTCCGCGCCCGCATACTGCATAAAGCGGCCCGGGTGATCGCGAAACGCTGCGAAAATTTTTCCGTCCGGATAGTTCGGGTAACCCGTCAGCACCGTTACCGTATGGCCGCGACCCGCAAGCTCCGATACCAAATCGTTAATTCGAAAGTTTTCCGGCCAAAAATATTGAGTAACAACGAGTATCCGCACGGAGTGTTCTCAATATTCCTTCCAAACCGTCCGCCGTACGTAGCCTGTATAGCTATGAATAATTCTAACCACCTTCTCCGCTACATTCGGCATCGAATAGTCCGCCACTTGCCTAAATAATCTATCGGTGCCTCGCGACTGCCGCTCCAGCAGCGCCAACGACTGCATGACGCGATCTTTATCCAACCCCACCATGATGACCGCCGCCTCTTCCATACCCTCGGGGCGTTCATGCGTCTCGCGGAGGTTTAAGGCCGGAAAATTCAGGATCGACGACTCTTCGGTAATCGTCCCGCTGTCCGACAAAACAGCTTTGGCGTCCAGCTGTAGCTTTACGTAGTCCTTAAAGCCCAGCGGCTTGATGAAACGCACCAAGGAATGAAATTTGACGCCGGCTCCGTCGATTCTCTTCTGGGTGCGTGGATGAGTCGAGACAACAATGGGCAGCCCGTAGTGACCCGCCACCTCATTGAGTACTTCTACCACGCGCGAAAAATTCCGCTCCGTTTCGATATTTTCCTCTCTGTGAACGCTGACCAAAAAGAATCCATCCTTCTTCAATCCCAGGCGGCCCAGCACATCCGAGGAATCTATGCCCGCTCGATAATGGGTCAGCACCTCGTATAGCGGGCTGCCCGTCTTGATTACCGTATCCGGCGACAGGCCTTCGCGCAGTAAATATTCTCTAGCTATCGAGCTATAGGTGAGATTGATATCGGCCGTGTGATCGACGATGCGCCGATTTATCTCTTCGGGCACCCGCAGGTCGAAGCAACGATTGCCCGCCTCCATGTGGAATATCGGTATCTTGCGCCGCTTGGCGGGGATAACTGCAAGGCAACTATTGGTGTCGCCAAGAACGAGCAGCGCATCCGGAGGGTTTTGTGCCAACAAGGCATCCATCGCGATGATGATTTTGCCGATAGTTTCGGCGCCGGTGCCGCCTGCCGCATTCAAGAAATGATCCGGCTTCCGAAGCGCTAAATCCTGAAAAAAGATCTCGTTCAACTCGTAGTCATAATTTTGCCCGGTGTGAACCAGGACGTGGTCGGTGTGTTCGTCAAGCTTTGCAAGAACACGAGCCAGACGAATGATCTCAGGCCGCGTGCCTACCACAGTCATGACTTTTAGTTTCTTCATCGCTACACCGGATGCTTGAATGTATCGGGCCGCGCCCGGTCGAATATTTCGTTTGCCCACAGCATCACGACCATTTCGTCGTCACCGATGTTGGTGACGTCGTGTGCCCACCCCGGAACGGTCTCGACGATCTCGGGCGCATCTTGCGACGTTTCGAGTTCATGCCGTTCGCCCGTGACAATATGCCGGAAGCCAAAGCGCGCTCTGCCTTTTATGACCAGGAATTTTTCGGTTTTCGAGTGGTGGTAATGACCGCCGCGAGTCACTCCAGGAAGCGCCGTAAAGAAAGAAAATTGTCCGCACTCCGGCGTCTTCAACATCTCCACGAACACGCCGCGCGAATCGGCGTACTTGGGGACCGAGTATGCAAATTGATCGGTGGGTAGGTAACTTACATAGGTGGCGTAGAGCGCGCGTGTTAATCCCGTCCCCACGCGCTCCGAAATGAGATTCGTGCGGCTGTTCTTAAACGCCGCGATTTGATCGGCAAGTTCGCGCACACCGACGGTATATACGGGGCTGACCCTGCAGCCGCCGGCTTGAACGCGTCCGTCCAGAACGTCGATAAAACTCGCAATGACGTCGTCGATGTAAACCAGCGAAACAGGCGGGGCCGCTTCGTTGATCTGAATCGGCATACCGCGGGCAATATTGTGGCAGAACGTCGCCACAGCCGAGTTGTAGTTGGGACGACACCATTTTCCGAACACATTGGGGAGCCTATAAATGTACACACTCGCACCGGTCGCGGCTTGGTAGGCGTGTAGTACGCGTTCCGCCTGTCCTTTGCTTGCGCCGTAAGGATTATCGAGTTCCGCCTGTATCGACGAGGTATATAGGACAGGTACATTGCGCCCCGTGTCGCTAAGCGCCTTGCATAGCCGCTCGGTGATTTCGACATTCCCGGAAAAAAACTCAGCGATGTCCTGCGGGCGATTGACGCCGGCAAGATGACACACAAAATCCGCACGACCGGCTGCCTTGTGTAAGTCTTCCCCCGTCGACTGCCGCGTGATTGGCAGAATTTCGACATCCTCCCGCAGGGCAAGGTGCGCAAGCAGATTCTTGCCAATGAAGCCGTCAGCGCCGGTAACTAATACGCGCACTATTCCTCCGGCTCGACATACTGACCTCTCTCCAGTGCCTTCACGAAGGCAAGCTTCCGCAGCAGGGATTTCATTTCCTCGACATCAAGTCGCTTGGTATTGTGGGAATGGTAGTCTGCCGCCGAGCTAATTCGTACTTCACCGCGCTCGACGAATTTTTCGTAGTTGAGGTCGCGCAAATCCGGTGGAACGCGAAAATAGTCGCCCAAATCTTGAGCGGCCGCCATCTCCTCGCGACT
>Ga0315910_10004400_pt1 | contig 11803 bp, 28 predicted proteins | sample EdamamesoilMG_FD_204470 | JGI IMG/M metagenome (GOLD analysis project Ga0315910, IMG submission 204470) | Garden soil microbial communities collected in Santa Monica, California, United States - Edamame soil | ecosystem: Environmental > Terrestrial > Soil > Garden | place: USA: California... | reverse complement strand
CCAGATCGCTGCCTGCGTTTGCTCCAGCCACTGAACGCAGCCGAGTGTTAACGTCTCCGATTGCCGAGCCGATATTGCCCGCGCGCTGAATCAGGGACGAGAGATCGACGTTGCTGTTCTCGTTGGCGGTGATGAGTTCTTGTTTCAGCGCGGCCACGTCATCGCTGATGAGCTGGGTTGCTTCGCCGAGCGCGGCGGTATTTTCTTCAATAGTGCCGACCGTGTCGGTTAGGGTCTTCACGTCTTCTTTGAGTCCCATAAACTTCTCCTTTACTAAAACGGTTAAGTTATTGATTGCATTTAGAACTTCAGAAGCATTGCCGCTGCCGTTCAGTCCGGCGGCGATCGCTCTGAGTACCTCGTCAAGATTGCTGCTTTGGGGTACCTCCAGAATTAGCCGCTCAGTCGGTTCGATTGGAGGTGACGCCGGCGGTTTCTTGGGTCTTGCCCCTCTCAAACATTCCATAAGCCATTTCCTGCACATTCTGTCTCGTAACGACTACGCCTGATCGCCCATCTGCTTTTTGGACTTGTCTCTAACGCGCCCCGTGGTGGCGTCTGTGTCCGCGGCCTCGGCCTCCATCTCGGCGAGACTCTTTCCGGCTTTTATGCCGGACTTAAAGATGCCAACAATCGCGGCGACGCCGGGAGCCGCAGCGGGCAGGAAGGCGTTTATTGAGCTTAACGCTTTCACGAGCGATTCGATGGTGCTGAGCGCGCTTGGTTGACGGTTCTGACTCATTCTGCGAATACCTCCAATCCGGTCGTGATTTCTCGAACGCGGGCAAAGGCTTTCAGGTGCTCGTTCAGCGCCGGGATGATCCGCTTAATGTGCTTCACGTCGCTGGCTTTGAAGATTTGGGCGATGGCAACAGCTTGATTGATGAGCGTGGTGACGCTTTGCAGGACCAAGTCGATTGTCGCGTGTCCGATAGTCAGGCCGGTTGCCGCAAGGGACAGCTTTTCAAGAATTCGTAGCTTGTTGGCCTCGAAGGTTTCCTTTGTCAGCCCCTTCGCGATGTCGACTGCCTGGATCAGAAACTCGTTCGAATCGTTGACCACTCGGGCGACGCGCTGACGCATTTGGATCGCCTCGGGACTTCCTTTTGCTCCGTAGGCGCCAGCTTCGTAGAGCCTGCCGTTTGTGTCGATGGCTGCCTCAAGCGCGTGTGCTACTTGGTTGAGCGTGGTGTTGAGCTTTTCGAGGGTGTCGGGACCGCAGGCTACAGCAGTAACGGCGGCGGTCGCGCTGGCACCTGTCAAAACCAGTTGCGCCGGGGTTGCCGTTTGAAACGCCAGTACAATCGCGAGCGCAAACTGGCCGACAATCTGTTTCGAACGAATCATTGACTCTCCCTTTCTTGTTTGGCGATTACCTGATCAACGGTCGTGCCCGTAGGCATCCTAATCGCTGTTTCGATCTGTGAGTTCGCTTTCTCAGTCGGGACCACCTGAGACCGCGTTACCTCACCGGCGATCAGCGTGATCACCGCCGCCGAGAACACCATAATTAAATTTACCTGTTGGCCGTTGAGTGATAGTCCAAAGCCGACCGCTAAGGCCAGCCCCGCACCAATCACCGCCAGAATACGTGCTGGTTCTCTGCCAAACATCAGTTTCCCCCTTGCAACGCTGGCCCAACACGGGGATCGCTACACGGCACGTACTTCCGCTCTGGCGCAGCCCACCACGAGGTTACTTCTGCTACATGCTGTTCCCAGGTAATGCACCTTGGTTTCTCTGGAGTAGTACTGAGTGCGAGCGTCAACGCGACGAATCGCGGATCGCGCACCTTGTTTGCCTTCAGAAGCGTTTCGTATTCAGTCCGCGCCTGAGACTCAGCCACGATCTCAACCCGATCATGAAAGACTAAGGCTATAGTTGGCTCAGTTTTGGTTTGCGGCAAAAAGGCAAGTACCAACGTTACAAGTATCAAGGCTCTCATGGGGGCAGCATCGCATCTTTTCGCCCTTTATTTTTCTTATCTCCGCGCGGTGCGGGTGAAGGAGCGCGCGGCTTGCCTTACAATGTGAGGTGGAGGCGGCGACCGGAGTCGAACCGGTTTCTGGTAATTTGCGAGCTACCTGCCTGAGCCGTTCGGCCTCGCCGCCCCAGTTGAGACAAACCTTAATGCGGGAGCCATGCTAGATTTACACACGAATCCCGCTAGCCGTGCCGGGGAAAAGCACTTGTCGGATTCACAAACACTAAGCGTCGGGACTTGCACTCCCGGCGCTTTGTCATGCCCGGTCATTATGACTCAACTGGCCTATTTAAATTGCCGGACCAAACGTGCCAAACACAGCAAAGCCCCGAGTTGCCTCGAGGCTTTGAGTGATCCTCACGCGGATCGGGGGAGCGCCGCGGCGCTCATTGATATGGTCGCAGGATTGCTTTCCTTTAATCGGGTGCGGCGGCGGCGGCCGCGGCGTGACCCTTCCATTTTTGCGGACAGCCGCTGTCAATCACAGTGGATTCTTCGCCTTCCTGCCAACCATCGAAGCACACTTGTTGTAGGTAGTGTTGGCGCTCGGCAAAGCGGGCGCGAATGAGATCCTTAATTGCCTTCTTTTGGTCGAATAACGGAATGGCGGCGTCGATGACCGTGAGGACTTCGCCTTCTAACTGTTTGAACTGCGGCGCGACTGCATCGTGCGTGAGCTTTCTACCTTCTGGCATGACTAAACCTCCAAACTAAACGTGACACAACGCGTGAAGTATGCCGAAGATCACGACCTTATTTTTTTTCTCACCTGTTCCCCTTTATTAGCTAGTCAACCCGCCTTTACCGACGACGCCAAGTCGCACGCGTTCTTTACAGATGCCGCATACCCACTTGAACGCCACCTTGTATTCCACGCCGCCGCACGTTCGGCACGGACGCGTTTTGTAGCCCATACGGGCCAACTGTTTCGCGGCTCTTTTGACTTCATCAGTTTGTTTCATTCTCTACCTATAGAGAGCTAACCAGCAACCGTCTCTGAGGCTTTCTTCGCCAGCATCTCCGCCCACCGTTGCGCAACGTTGCGTCCGGCTTTCCTCTGCTCAGGCGTTAGCGCGGTTCCCACATGAAGCAGCGAACAATGGTCACAGATGTAAACCAATACATCCCTGCTTCTTCTCGACAGGCCGTGTTTCCGGCGGATGTGTCTCGCCGCGATCGACGCCTGTTCGAGATCGGTAAACGCCTCCTTGCGCTTACATGTTTGCTTTGCGCTCACTCTTTAGCCCCGTTCTGCTATCTCAAACTAGCGCCATAGCTAGTAGGTTTTATTCAGCCTTCATCCCTAAAATCTCTTTCAATTTGGCATTCCTAAAGAGAATAGAATGATTAGGTTTCAGTTGTCAGCTAACCGTTTCGTAGTTTTGCTGTGCGCTCTCCGCTTCAATATCGAACTTGCAGTCGGTGCACCATACTGGCGTGAACCATTCATCCAGCGACCAGTAGGGCTTGACCGTGCTGCCGCACTCCAGACATAACCCCTGCGCAACCGTCGCATCATAGCGGTCGTTGTAATCCATTTCCTCAAGTTGTTCGCGCGACGGGTTCACGGTTCTAAATACTCCGCATCTAAAACGTCTTGGTAGACCACTTCAGGCCACACGCTTGATATATTCGCGTCATTGATTGCGGACACGACGTTATCAATCGGGCCAGCATCGAAGATAGCCGCAGTGACCGCGTCGAAGATGCGATCTATTTCGTCGTTACTCCACGCTGTGCTTGCCATGCTTTGATCCTCACGACATTGTGCCTTCATTTCCAGCGCGACGTTTCAATTTCAGCGAGTAGCTAATCTTCAGAACAGCGAATCTTCACGCTTCAAAAAGGCGTAAGCCTAAGCCTGTACTACCGACGGTAGGCTTGTTTCCCATGCGTTAACAATCGTATCCAGATCATACTCACACTGTACGCAGGATTGGTCCATGCACGGACACAGCATTACACGTAGATAGAATCGGCGCAGCGCCACGGCTACGTCGTCCCCGCGATCTCCATTCGGAATACTGAAGTTTTCGATCTGCCGTGCGATATGTTCGGGGATTTCTTTAACTTTCATTCCTTCTCCAATTCTCTTCGCATCTTAATAGCCTCTTCCAAGTCTTTCGGGAGCACTCCAAAGCTCTTAGCTACTCGTTTGATGTTGTCTAAAGTCGGAACGGGATCATGTTCTAACCAGTAAGTTATTGCTCTTATTAGACGCTTCTGAGCTTCTGTCTCTTTGGGTTTCTTTGACTTCACTCACCGGCATTTTCTCAGGTTCCTATCGGCGTTCCAACCTTGTGCAGGATGTTTCGCCGGCCGCCGCGCGCCATGTCAGTTTCCCCGCCTTCGCGCACCCATTCATATTCATTCGTGGCGACAAGCTGGCCTACCAGGGATTCGACGTCTGACATCGCCAGCGTTGTGACTTCCTTGATCTCCTGAAGAGTTCGGGCGCCGTCGTCTTCGATCGCGCCGCGGATTAAGTCTTCATTCAGCTTGCGGTTGTACTGGCGCAACTCAAACTTGATTTCGCTGAGCCAGCCCTTTTCGTAGACGCGGCGGGCGAAGTCTTTGATTGGGCAGTTCTTAATAAAGTCGTCTTCGATTACTGATTCGACGTGTTCAAGATGGTCAAGGAACTGTGTCTGCGCGGCCTGTTGCGCTTTTCGCGTGACGCGTTTGGCCTTCTTTTTATTCTGCTCGGATACCCATTCCTCGAAGCCGCGGCATGACAACTTGTTTTCGCGCGCGTGCGTGAGCGCCTTCGACGGGTTCGCGAAGCCGCACGCGATCATGTGGTGCGCAAAGTAGAGATTCTTTTCACGTGGAAAGTTTTCAGTAAAGGTACGGTACGTGCGTGCCATCTTGAACAGGTAGTTTGGTGACAGTTCTACCGCCTCTGCAAGCTTCTCCATTTTCTTCTTACCGTAATCGCCGGTTCCATACTTCTTCGACGCCGATGCCGCCACCGCCGCTTGCGCCCAATAGTGATCGTCCAGTTCGTCCGTCACATTGCGGAACGCGGCTATATGGTCCTGTAGTGTCTCTGCGTGGCATTCCACAAGCCCGTCGATCCGCTCAATAAACTGAAACTCGGGTGGCCGATCCGGTTCGCCATCGGGTTGGGGAATTGGTACTTCAATCCTGCTTTTTGCCATCAAGTCGTTTTGCTCCTTACTCCCACGAAGGATTTCAGTTAAAGCCAAGTGAGGTAGTCCATGTTGTGAGTATTTTATTTCTGCGCCAAGCGGCTCAATCGAGCAATCAATGCGCGATCTGAATTACGCCGCCTGATAAGCCAAAGGTTTACCCGCTTTCGCGTTGGGGTTCCTAATTGGGAACCGTCCACAATGTAGGCGGCGCGCTTCAGCGAATAGCCTTGCGCTTCGAGCCTGCCCATCTTCAAGTACCATGCTCGTAGGCCGTCGCCGAGGGCTTTCAGGTCATTATCAATTTGTGCTTCCAGTGAGCCACGCAAGACATAACTCATTTTGTCGCCCCGATTGTTCTTAAAGCGTCTTCCGCCCACTTCAACGCCTCACCGCTCATGACATGCTTAGGCGTAATCCGAATTACCAACCATCCCGCTATCGCGGCGGCGTTGTACTTTTCAATGTCGCGCAAAATGTTTCCCACGGCCTTGTGTGCGCCGCCGGATACCATGAACAGTCCGCCTTCATACTCAACTAGGATTCGCGTGTCTTTAACTCGCCAATCAGATCGCCATTTGCGCGGAGGTGCAAAAACAAATTCATGCTCAACCTCAATCCCGACCAACGAAAGTTGCTGTTCAAATTCAGCCTTGTAGTCGCGTTTGACCTCGCGCGAAATCGCTGGTCGCGTAAACACTTCGGCGAGCGATCCGCCGCGCCGCCTCAGTATCTCCGCATACTCTTTTTCAGTAATGCTCACTTCTGGTTCTCTTCAAACTCAAGTAGAGCGTCAACGGCCTTTACCTCAGCGTTTCGCGCGTTGCAAGCCTCTTCTGCCAGCCCGTACAACTCTGGCCCTGATGGCTGGTTATCCGACTGTCGGTTCCAGTGGTCATCTATCGCCCGATCTGCGCAGCGCTTTCGCTTCGCCGCGTCAAGTGCTTCACGTTCAAGTCGAGTGCGTTCACTTGCGGCTTTGCGTTTGTCGTATAAGGCGCTGCCCGCCAATCTGGTTTCCATCTACGATCTCCTTCGCTCTTTCAATCACCCTCTGTTTCTATGCGCCCATAGGGCATGACGATATAGATCGGACGTTTTAGTTTCCGCGCGAAGCGAACCGTGGCCCATGTACCGCTTCGCTTACGTTCGGGTGTATCAGGTGCCGCTATGAGAACGTCCGACGCAATAACAATCGCCTCGTTTCGCTTTAAGTACGGCAATGGTTCACGTGTGTGATCGCTCGGCGCAAAGGCTCGCAGCCGATCATCTGTCGGTGGATGGCTCTCTACGTGGACAACTCCTAAGTCGCGAGCGATCCTCACCATACGATCATCTGCACCAACACAGTCGCCGTGGTGCAATTCGGATGGTCTAAGCCTGCGCACGAGATCGCGCAATGCCACCGCTTGCGCTGATGCAAGGCCAAACCGCGAACCTGTAAACCCGACTTTCATCTCAACCTCTCAGCGCGACGTATCGCCTTCAGCGAGTAGCTATTCTTCTGAAATGCAAGCCCCGTTCGCTACTAAAACGGCGTAAGCCGAATTCATTTCTTCTCCCACTCACCAAGAGATTCAGCCCTTAGAGAGATCACTATCAACATGCCAGTGAGAAAACTTATTAGCAGTAATGATCGTTTCATTTAAGACGCCTGCCCGTGTGTTCTACGGTTGATGATCGAAAGACATTTCAGGGCTTCATTCCCCAACGGCGTAATCGGGATGCTTCGTTGACATGTGCCGCTGAAGATCGGCGAATGATCTATTGCAGCAGGGACACACCCCATTGGCGATCCGATTTCGCGTCTTGGTCAACTGTCCCTTAATGGCCGCCCGCGAGCGTTTTTGGCTTTCGCTTTCGCGCTTGTAGAAAGCAACGCGGCTCCGCTCCTTTGCTAACTGCTCTTGCAACCGTTCGGCCTCAGTCTTGCCAACGAAGTGCTGTCCGTGTCCGTTCGGGCAGAAGAATCGGCCCTTATCGTTTAATCGATCGCTATAGAATCCTGATTCGACGCCGAAGACGGTCCCGCATTGGTAACAACTTATTGGCCTAAGTGCCGTCTGAACGTTAATTACTGCGCTCATGTGGTGGTCCTTCCTGTCTTTCCAATCTCCGGCCGTGGCTAGAGAGTTCTTTGCTTCATTCCAACCAGATCCTTTTCTTCTTTTAGGGGGTCGCTATCGCGTTCAACGAAGCGACCCCGCTCATCCCGCTTAGAACTGAACCAGGCATCCCGCACTCTTCATACACTCGACGTAGGTAGTCGCGCTTTCCTTTTCGCATTGCTCTTGAGAGTTACCCACTCCCTGACAGAGCATTAGCATCATTGTTTGCACCCTGGAACAGATCTTGTGATGGGTAATGCAATCATCGCATTGACCGACCGGCTGTATCGGCGTTCCTGAGACGGCCAGCGAAGCCAGCACAGACGCCAGCAACAGCGCAACAAAAACAACGGTTCTTAGTTTCATAAGGTCTTCCCCTCTCTTCTTACTGACACGTCCAGTTGTAAACTTGTAGTCGCGCAGCGCACGACTTACAAATCCTACAGTTAGCCCAGCAATACTCGATGGCTGCTCGTTGGCAGCCACAAGCATCGAAAGTTAGATCCATGCACACATTGTTGATTCGTTCCGTTTCTTCCTCGCACGAGATGCAAGGGTAAAGTGTCGCCGCGAACGTCCTCGAAGGACCAAGCATCACGTCGAACTTGCTAAACCATGCAGGCGTTGCTGCCGCCCGAATCGAAGGAACGGCACTGAAACGTGCTTCCTTGCAAGTCTCGGTAGCCGTCGTTGGTATGCTGAACACTAGCAGCAAGCCTAGTAGGAGCAGACGTTTTCTCACTGTATCCTGCCTTTCTGAGGTTTGAGGGTTGAGTAACTACGCGCATGGAGTGTGCATACCCCCACGCACTGAGACGGGCTCACACCAGTAAAATCAGGGGTTTCGGCAGGGAATAACCGTTCAGAAATACGTAGAAACGTGAGTGTGAGAAATGTATAATTATCTCCCACCTTCTTACTCCCCAGCAAATCCGCTGCTTTTTTCAATGGTAGTGTGCAAAAAACGCGCATAAACTATTTTCTATTCTTCAATAAGCGCTCTCTCTTGTCACACGCGGCCTCGTGCATTTCTGGTAATACGTGGCCGTAACGCTGGAGCGTAAAACTGACATGGCTGTGTCCCGCCTCCCGGCTGACGGTCTTGGCGTCAACGTCTGCCGCCAGCGAGCTCGTCACAAAAAAGTGCCGTAGGTCGTACGGCCTGATCTCCATTGGTAGACCGCCCCGCTTCAATAGCTTCTTGAAATGGTAGCAGAGCACTGAGCCGCGGAACGGTTCCCCGTCTGACTTGCACAAAACCAGATCGTTATCTCGCCAACAGGAACCGGATCGCAGTTTTGCTTCCAGTTGCGCTTTGCGGTGCTCGGTGAGTCTCGCCGCGAAAGTGCCGGGGAAAACTATCACCCTTTCACCGCTCGCCGTCTTTGGTTCCTGCCATTCCCACTTTCCGCTTGAAACGTATTGAATAACGCGCCGGACTTGCAGCTTGCCCCGGCTCGCCGACAGTTCAATGTCCGACCATCGCAACCCCATCACTTCCTCTGGCCGCAAGCCACATGTAAGCATTAACCGGAATGCTATGCCGTACTTTCCCTCGTCGCAAAGACTCTCGATCTGGACAGCCTGCTCGATCGTTATGGGATAAAGCTTCGCCTTCGGCATTCCGGGCTTTGTTGGCCCATCCGTTGCATTAACTACATTTGTTCGAATGATCGTTTTTCGAAAAGCACTCTTGAGTGCGCCGTGAAGAATGACGCGTGCGTACGCAACCGTTGCCGGCGCGAGCGTTTTAAGCAACTCCGACTGCCACGATTCAACCTGCACAGCACTGAGGCGCGACAGTTTGATGTTGCCCAGCATTGGTTTGATGTAGTTCTTAGCCACCAGCTTGTATGAGCGTTTCGTTATTCCGCGAATGCCTGGCTTTGTATTTATCCAATGATCGATGTAGGCGCCCACGGTCACGCTGCGACCATGCACAAGTGAAGATCCCTTTGCGCCCCATTCCGCCGCAAGCCAGTCTCGAGCCTCTCTTTCGGTGTCGAAGGTGCGAGCGGGATAAATCCGCTTGCCCGTTGCTGAATCGTAGCCCCGAAAGTAGCGTGCGCGAAATCGCCCGTTCGGGAGTTTCTTTATGCCTGTGTGCTTGCCCATAGTTCTGCCCTCCGGCCCCAAACTATGAAAGCGTCGACGCTTAGGCGTCAACTTTTTACGGGTATTATTTGTCACGCAGCCACGTTTAGAGACTTAATGAACCTTTGGACTTCTGAATTCCTGAACCGCAACGCCTTCTCAGTAAGCGCGTACGAGATCAGCCGACCCTCACGTTTCAACCGATACACGCTCGCTACGTCGGTATACCCGAGAATCTCCGCCACCTGTTCGGCTGTCAGCAACTTGTCCTCCGTGCGCGACGTGTCCACCTCTTCGCGGATTACCTTGCGCACAATCGTTTCAAGCTGTTCCTCGATACTCATAAGTCCCTCACTTAATAACCAACACAGCAGCCCCGTCCCTGCGTGCTCCGTTTTCCTTGATCCATCCCATCTGTTTCATCTCTGCCAAGCGGCCTGATATTGCGTGTAACAACTTTCCCTGTGCGGCTGCGATTTCCTTGCTTGTTGCGCCGTATTCGCCGCGCGCCTTAATCAGCTCCGCGATGCGCTTCCACGTCGCCGCCTTCGTTGGCACAACTTTCCTGTGCGCCTCTATCGAGGTCTGCGATCCTTTGTGTTTCCGTGCGCTTGGATCGCGGAAGATTAGATCGAGTTGTTGCTGAGACGGATTCATATCAGCCTTTGTTGGCCCATAGCTTCCAGTTCCGCCGCTGTAGGTTGCTCCGGCTCATCGCTGTTGTCGTCGCCATCGCAGCACTCATCAGCTTCCTCGTATGAATTGCGTTCGTTCTCACAAACGCCGCACAGATAGATAGTGATCACGCTCATGTTCTCGCCTTATGTGCCGACATCAAGCGGCTTTCGGAAACTCTTTCAGCCACATTGAATCCGGTATCCGCCCCTGCTGGCCTGAATGCAGTGCCGAATCCTGCTTTACGTAGATCGGCACAAAGCCGTGCAATTGTTCGAACAGCAACTCGAACGCTTCCATGTCCATCTCCCGCCGCTCTGGCCCCGATTCGCCGCCGATGATGGCCCAACGAAGTTTTCTGTGCTTGCAGTTCTCAGGTGGCTTGGTATGCGGGAGATAGTCCGCCACATTGCCGACATCACCGAGAAGCGGCTCAAACGACGCGAAGTGAAGCGCGGCATCAATGCTCAACAGTTGATCAAGTCGCCACTTGTAATCTGCGCTCTCAACGGATACGCCAAGCTGAACGTGCTGCCAGCGATCTTGTTGGCCCCAATCCACCGGCAAGCACTCCGCAATTCGCTCTGGCCTCTTCGTCAGAATTTGATAGGTCAAGTGTGGCGTTTCGCGAATAACTGCCCACGCACCCTCTCGCCATTCGTCTGCTTCAGCTATGAAGAAGTCAGACCACGAGCACGTAAAGACCAGCGCGGGATCGTCCCACTTGAGCGGCGCGTTAAATGTGGTCTTTGAACGGACTACCCTACTCGGGTCTTGGCCGTATCGCGCCTTGTCGCGGTACATGTAGCAGAACTTGCAGCCGGGACTAATCTTGGTGCAGCCGTGCCACGGATTCCATGTGTGTGTACACCAGCCAATTGCCGAGTTTTCAGCCATGCTTTTCTCCGATGAATGCGAGAATGGTTTCAGCGTTCTTCCGCTTGATGATTAGGTGGGGTAGCAGCGCCGCACATAACGCTCGCACGTCATTCGTTGCAGACACGCGCCATGCGTATCCATTCACGCGGCCGCGCTTGTCGCTAAGGTTAAATCCCCTACCTGTTTGGGCCTTAATCCAGCGCATTAACGGTAACGAGCTGTTGTACGCCGCCACATAAGGCCGGCCCTTGCTAAAGCCGATAGATCCCTCGCCGTCCACAATTCCAGCAAGATAAGAGAGGTTTGTTCCGGTCGGGATCGTCACTGTTTGCGGGCGTATATCGTATTGTCTGCCCTCACGATAAACCCGAAGATTGGCCGCAAGACGCAGACGCGTTTCAGGAGAATGCCTTTTTCCGAAGAACGGATTCTTCTCACCCGCTCGCATTTCAGAAAGCTTTCTTTTGGTTGCTGCCGTATGCTTCATTGGTTACTCTCCGTCCATCCGATTGCGGTTGTCTCACCCATTCTCTACCTCACCCTGGCTCACAACGTTAAGAGTTTCATTCCAACCGCGTGTGCGACTTCATGCTCCAACCGTGCGCCGCGTGAATTGCCCCAACCGTCAAGCAGGGTGTACTGATCGCAATCCAACATGGCGCGAATCGCGTTTCGCAGCGCTTCGCCGTAGGGCGTATCCCGCAGATGCAGATCGCCGGGGATAACAGGCTCGTAACCCATTGCGCGAAGTTGGTTCGCCGCACGCTCGAATGCTTGTCTGTTTAGTTCGGCAATCCCCGTCATCGGGCCTGCGATATACACCCTTGCCATCTACTTTCTCCGTTCGGTGTAAGTTGTTGCTGGTGAGTCGATCATGCGATTAACGGTAATCCAATCGTTGTCTGACATCT
>Ga0315910_10004399_pt1 | contig 11803 bp, 12 predicted proteins | sample EdamamesoilMG_FD_204470 | JGI IMG/M metagenome (GOLD analysis project Ga0315910, IMG submission 204470) | Garden soil microbial communities collected in Santa Monica, California, United States - Edamame soil | ecosystem: Environmental > Terrestrial > Soil > Garden | place: USA: California... | reverse complement strand
CGGTGACATCGACCACCACGAAGCGCGCCTTCTTCGCGACGACCGCATTGAGCAGCGTGCTCGTCACCTCCGAAGCTTGCATGGTGTCGAGCACACCGACGACAGGGACGCACAACACGCCCTTCCAGACTTCGATGACGGGGACCGCCAGCGTGCGAATTGCTTCTCGCTGACGCTCGATCTCGTCGATACGTCGGTTCAACTCTCCGAAGCGTTGCTGCGCCGTGGATCGCGCGTCCGCCAGCGCCTCGATCATCGAGTTCACACTCTCGGCCAGCGCGCCCACCGGATGCGTATCCGGATATTCGAAAGTGAGTCGAGGACTCAGGTCCCCACCAGAAACCGCCTTGAGTACCCCCAACACCTCACTGATCGCATCGAGCAGTTCGGACGCGTACTCCCCGCTGTCCTGTGCTGCGGGTTGTTCGTTCACCGGGTCGTGCCTCCATCGTCGGGCGCAAAGAGAGCCTGGGCAGCTGCGAGGTCGGGAGCGGATGTGCTCACGAGCGCATCGTCGTCGTCCGCCTCGCGGTGGGTGGTGCGTCGCACGCCCAGCAGGTCGAGCGCCGTCTCCAGATCGAGTGTGGTCGTCACGTTCTGCAGGGTAATGCCCATGGTTTCGAGCGCCATCGCGATCTCCGGCTTCATTCCGGAGATGATGGTGCGGGCGCCCATGAGCTTCGCGGCAGCCGCCAGCTGCGACAGCACGGAACACAGGTGGCTATCCACGAGCCAGAGGCCCGTGATGTCGATCACCAGTCCAGAGCTTCCTTCGGTGTGAATGCGTTCGAGCACCGAAGAGACGAGCTGACCCGCCATGTCGTCCGTCATGTCTCCCTGCAACGGGACGAGCAAGAACTCCCAGAACTTGATGATCGGTATGCCGTTGAAGTCGTCCTCCATCGAGCTCACTCCAGATCTGCCACCAATACGGTCGCGTCGTCATTGTCGCGCCGATATCGCTGCATGATGAAATGACACGCGTCCGCGGGTGTCAACTGGCGGACGTCGTCGGTGCTCGCACGCGTGGAGATTCCATCGGAAAAAGCTACGAAGCGCGCGGGCCGGTCGAGCTTGGCGCTGCAGACACGAAACTGCCGCACGTTCACACCAAGAATGCCTGCCGAATACACCAACGGAAACCTGAGATCGCCGCTGCGGAGCTCGACGTTACCGACAGCGCAGGCCTCCAGCTCCGCGCCGCGCAGCAAACAAATCGTCGCAGCAGCACCGCGACTACCCCCTAGCTCGGAATGCAGTTGCCCCATGATTCGACTCAGCGACCACTCGAGCGGAATGCTGCCGAGACACGTCTTCGCGGCCAGCGAGACAGCTTCGGCGCCGGGCCCGTGACCCAGACCGTCGATCACTCCGAACAGCGCGGCGCTTTCTTCGACGCGAAAAAACGCGCCATCGCCGTTGGCGCGCTCACCTTGTTTGGGCAAGGACACGTGCTCTCCGCACACCTTCATACCTTGACCTCGGCGACGACGCGCGTGCCGCGCGAGTTCGTCTCGATCTCGAAGTGATCAGCGAGACGCTTCGTGCCCAGAAGGCCCTTGCCCATGCCCGTACGGCTCTTGTAACGGCCCGACATTATTTCGTCGAGGTTACGGATCCCCTGACCCCGATCTTCAGCGCGTACGACGATACGCCGTGGAGCCGAGCTCGGTGGAGTGATTTCGACGACACCACCGTTCGCGTACAACACCATGTTTCGAGCAAGCTCGCTCACGATGGTGGCCACGCGCTGCATGACGAACGACGTCGTGCCGACGCTGCCGCAAATGCGCCTGGCTTCGGCTCGGACGCGCCCGATGTCCATCTCTTCGCGAATCTCCAAGCGGCAACCGGTCGGCGTGAGCGAGTCGCTCCCACAGAACTCCGTGATTTCGCGCAGGGCAGCTTCGCGCTGCGACTGGGGTACGAACAACCCGAGCCCGCGCCGCAACGCACCACTGCAGCGCCGCAGGTTGTCCGGCGAGAGATTCAGGTGTGACACACCCTCTTCTTTGAGCGCACGCACCAAGAGCGCACGCGCATTGACAGGTGAAATGTACCGCTGGAGTACCGCAAGTACTCCCTCAAAAGTTTCATCCATGGGGCGGCACCTGGCTCAAGCGCCTACGAAAGCTCTTGCGTCCTTCAACGCATCCTCGCACTCGATCGAGTACACTCATTCTACTGAGCGCTCGTACCCGACTGAACGCTCACTCGAGCAGCTTTCATAGCCTTGCACGTTACTTATTCCGTTCGAGCAGCGCGAAAGCGCGCAGCAGTTCTTGCCGAGACCTAGCTCCGATTTTCGTAGCAGCCCGGAAGAGTAACACTCCGACAGTAGAGGGCGCAACCCCTAGAGCGTTTGCGATGAGCTTGTTGTTATACCCACGATGTGCGTACCTCAGGACTTCCTTTTCCCTGGTTGTCAGTCGAGGTCCCACAGTCGCATCAACGGGCCGTCGCGACACACGGTAGTGGAACCCATCGCACTCGAACTGCTCCACCAGCGTCCAGCGCTTGCGAATGGGCCGAGCGTCCGATGCACGTTCGCGCGGTTCACGCTCCATCGATAGCCCGCTAAACGTCACACCGCTTCGCAAGTTCGCTAAGGTGTCCTCACTCACTCGATTCGCTCCTGTTTCTTACTCCAAGTGCGGCGACTGACTCCCGTTGGCTTGCCGGGCTGAGCCTCGGCAGGTCTGAGGGTAAGCCCGACACCGTAACGTACATGGTCCCCGATTAGAGCGGCCGGCTCGATCCTAAACTTTAATAGAAAAGCTCTGAGGATGACCGCGCGGCTGAATCTGCCTGGTATGGAGCAGCGTCTCGCTCATGCAGTGCCGCTCCTCGAGTAGCGTCTGACGCAGTCTCACGGCGTCGCCGTACCCTACGCCAGCCTCCAAAAAGCGGCTGCGCACCTGATTTGACCACCTGCGGCCGGCGTCATGCTCCGTCTCCGTGGCCGTGTTGGACGATGGTCAAACCTGGCGGTTCTCACCACGCCTGCGTTTGCGCGACCTGAGCGAATTCCGCCAGCGTCGAGCATAGTGGGAGCAGCAACACGCGAACCGTCGGATCCCGCCATCTCGCGTTCGATGTCATGAAGATTTCCGTTGCAGGGCGCTGTCGATTCAGTCGGCATCCGCCAGCGAGTGTTAGACAGCACGCGTAAACACAATCACCTGTGTGTTCTAGTTCCGCTTCGCACGAGCGGAGCGTTTACGAATGGAGCCGTAAACAAGCGCAGAAACCGCTGCTCGCTGCATCGTGAACGTTCAACGCGAGGCACCAAATCGCTTGCGCGCGACAATATTGTCGTCAATCTTACGACCACGAGACAGTCGCCTGTTGCCTCACGACTGCGAGTTTCGTCAATTGCATTATACATTAGTGAGAGACAAAAAGGAGGTCCCGTCGTGAACTCGATGCAACAAAACCAGTCCCTTGATTACGTAATTATCGGCGGAGGCCCCGCTGGTCTACAGCTGGCGTACTACCTCAGGCAGGCCAACCTGCGAGTGGTGGTGCTCGAGCGGGCTGGTGAGGTCGGCGCGTTTTTCCGCAAGTTCCCCCGGCACCGCAAGCTGATCTCCATCAACAAGGTGTACACGGGCGTGTCCGATCCAGAGACCAACATGCGTTGGGATTGGAACTCGTTGCTTTCGAACGAGTACGCGCCGCTCTTCAAAGACTTCACGACGGAGTACTTTCCAGGAGCAGATACGCTCGTCGATTACCTGAAAGGCTTCGTCGAACGGCATGACATCCCCGTCGACTTGAACGTGTCCGTGTCTCGCGTCGAACGCACGGAAGACGGTTTCGAGGTGCATGCCGAAGACGGCCGCTGCTGGCGCAGCCAGCGCGTGGTCGCAGCCACGGGCTTGTCGAAGGACTACGTCCCGTCGATCCCGGGAGCCGAGCTTTGCGATCGATACTCCACGATGTCGATCGACCAAGCCGACTACATCAACCAACGGGTGCTGATCATCGGGAAAGGCAATTCCGCATTCGAGACCGCCGATCACCTCATCCCGGTGGCGGCTTCGATTCACGTGGCGAGCCCGCGACCGTTGCGCTTGGCGTGGCGCACCCACTTCGTGGGTGACCTCCGCGCGATCAACAACAACTTCCTCGACACGTATCAGCTGAAGTCGCAGAACGCGATCATCGACGCCAACATCGGCGAGATCCGTCACACCGGCAAGGGGTTCAGCGTCGAGATCAAGTACTCGCACGCCGATGGTGAAGTCGAAACGCTGAACTACGACCGGGTGATTTTCTGCACCGGTTTCCGTTTCGACACGTCCTTCTTCGGCGACAGCTGTGCCCCCAATATGACGAGCTGCGGGCGCTTGCCATTGCAAACCAGCGCCTGGGAGTCCGAAAACGTCCCCGGTCTGTTCTTCGCCGGAACGGTGATGCAGCAACGCGACTGGAAGAAGTACATGTCGGGGTTCATTCACGGGTTCCGCTACAACGTTCAAACGCTGAGCTATCACCTGCTGTCGACGTATCACGACATCGCGTGGCCCGAGACGCAATTGACCTATTCGGCGCGCGGCATCGCCAAAGGGTTACTGGCAGAGATGAATCAGTCGTCGGCGCTCTGGCAGCAGCCTGGGTTCTTGTGCAACGTCGTCGAAGTCAATTCCGAGAACCGCACGGCACGATTGCTCGGGGCCATGCCGACGGATTACGCCAAGGAGCATTGGAGTTCGGGTACCACGCTCTGGCTCACGCTCGAATATGGTCCCCATCAAGACGACCCGTTCAACATCGATCGCGTGCACCGCGGCGACATCGACCGTGCGGCGCAGAGCACGTTCCTGCATCCGGTCATCCGACGTTTCGAGGACGGAGTGTTGGTGGACGAACATCACGTCCTCGAGGACCTGGCTGCTGAATGGCTGGAGCCCGAGCACATCGATCCACTGGTTCAGTACCTGCAAGACGTTCTGACCGTGCGCTCGAACATCACCGAAATTCATGACAGCGATGAGATGAACGACTTGGTTCTCGCCGTCGGCTGAACACGAAACGCAAGGAAACACCGAAAGGAAAGCAGAAATGGCTAGTGAAAACACCTTAGAGCAAACCGGATCGTCCGCGCGTCGTGCGGAGTCCGCGGCGACCGGGTCGCGCGCGGATTGGGTCGCTCGTTCAGCGTACGAGTTTGCGGGTCTCAGAGCCCAATTGTTCCGCGAAGCGCTGGCGGAGTACCCGAACGCGCGACGCGACGACTACTACCTAATGCGGAAGTACCTGGACCCGCAGCCGGGAGACCAGGTGCTTGGGTTCGGCGAAGGCAGCGGGTACTTCTGCGGAGCGATCGCCAAGGGTGTGGGTCCGACCGGCCGATACCTGATCACGGATCCATCACCGGAACTCGTGTGCAGTTTGCCCGAGGCCGTTGAACGCCTGCCGCAGGTCAAGGTCACCATCAGCCCGGTCGAACAACTCGACATCGAGTCGGAATCCTTCGACAAAGCCTGGGCATGTGGGGCATTTCACCACTGCCCGAACCAGACCGACGCCTTCAAGCGTGTGTATCAAGCACTGAAACCCGGTGGCCGGCTCGTGCTGTTCGACGTGTTTCAAGGCACGCCACTGGCACGACACTTCGATGCCTGCGTCGCGCGCTACTGCGCCACGGGGCACGAGGTGAAGTTCATGTCCGAAGAGTTCGCGAGAACGTTGTGCTTCCTCGCCGGCTTTCCTGACAACGGTGTCGAGATCGTCGACGTCCCGCATCGCCTATGTTTCGCGTCTGAATGGGACATGGGTAAATTCATCTACAAGATGCATGCGATGACCCTATTCCCAGGTACGCTGGACGAGCGCATTCAGGCCACGCTGAACGGCGTGAAGGCACACCTGACCGTCGAAAAAGACGGCGATGGCGTCGTACTCCACTTCGATCAGAAAGCCATCATCGCTCACAAGGCGCTTTAGGGCGGCCGCCCTAGCGTGGCGTGCCCGCAAACCAGCTGAGTGGTCCGGCGGGGTGGGGTCTGAATGACTCCACCTCTGGGCCCTGCGCGCAGCGACCGTGATGTGCGCACGTGCCTTACTCAAGTCGGACCCGACCCGCGATGAGCGAAGCCAAGCGAGTACTTTGATAGTATTCTATCAAGTCACAACCAAAAGAAGGAGGAGTCAAACGTGAGCGAAACACCGGGAGACAACAGCGCGCGGTCATACATGCTGATCAACACCGCCAACTACCTGAAGCACAAGCTGGGCCCCGTCGAAGGGCAACGCCTCATCGAGAGCCTGTCGCCCGCGACTCGAAGCATCGTAACCGCAGAAAAGCCCGCGAGCTGGTCGCCGATGGCGAGCTACGTCGAGCTACTGCGCATCGTGGCGGATCAGGGCAAGGGCGATGACTCGAAGGCCCGCGATTCGCTGATCGAAGCGGGCAGGTTCGTCGCGCAAGAGGCATCGACTACGTTCCTCAGACTTTTCCTGAAGATGCTCACACCCAATCTGTTCGCCAAGAAAGCGCCGACCGTGTGGCAGCGCGACTTCAGCCGCGGTCGTGTGGAAGCAGAGATTACCGAGAAGCGCTTGGTATTCCGCATGCTCGGCATCGCCGAAATGGATCACATCCCTTGCACTGCCCCGGGCTTCATCTCGTTTGCCATGGAGAGCATGGGCAAGTCGGTCAAGACCATCAACGTGCACAACTGGTCGCTGCGAGAGCCCTGCGTCGACGGCGCGTACTTCGAACTCGAGTGGGGCTGAGGCCCGAGTGAGGTCCCGCCCGCGCTGGACCTTACCCCTGTGACGAGAAGAGCGCCCTTCGCTCCGATGGACGAAGGGCGCACAGGACGCGCGGCAGCAAGAGACTCGGTGACTCTGGGGGGTCATCAGTGAGGAGGAATCAAGTTTGGAACCGATGATCCGAGGCTACTCGATCAAGCAACAGCTGCACTTCCTGGAACAGTGCGAACGCGAGCTTCTGAGCCGCTGGCGCGAGACGGTGCCCGCCGACATCCGCAACACGCTGGACAGCCTGAAAGCAGCGGAGTGGTACCCTCGCGCGTATTCCGTCGATATCCTGCGCGCGATCGCGGCTCACCACGGCAGCAGCGAACAAGCGACCTACGAGGCGATGGGCCGCTGCGGCACCTTCATCGCCGAGGAAGCTACCAACACGTTCCTCAAGCTGTTGATGAAGGTGCTCACACCGGCGCTGTTCGCGAAGAAGATCCCGGAATTCTGGAAGCGCGACCACACTGGCGGGCATTTCGAGGTGGACACTGCGGGAGCCAAAAGCGGCAGCCTCGAGCTCGAACTGCGCGACGTCGAGGGATTCGATCACATCGGCGCGGTCGCGATCGGCTGGATGACGTTCGGGTTCACCGCGATGGGCAAGCGCGACGTCGTCGTGACGCAAAAGGGTTGGACCCTCGCGAATCCCGGCCCAGCGAACATTCAGTATCGCGTCCGCTGGAGCTGAGTTCGGGCGCGGCTCTTCAGTGAGCCACGGCGTCGAGAGCTACCGCGAAGCCAGTCAGGACGATGCATCGGCCGATGACCACGCGGTTGGGCCAGGGGCGTGCCACCAGCCCTACTGCGGTCAAGAACGCCAGCAGTGCCCCTAGAAATAGGTTCATGGGCAGCTCGAACAGATTGAGAGCGGCGGCGACGTGGGCGAGGACCAGAACGGCAGGACCGCTCCGCGGCTCGCGCCACAGCGCCCAACAAAAGGCCAGGCTGAGCAGGACCAGGTACCGATCGAGTAGCCGCGCCAATGGCGGTAGAGCTTGCGCTAGCCAAGCGTGCGCGCCGTCGACCCCATCGGGCCGTGACAGCACCCAGGCGATCGTAGCAACCAGCCCCACTGCGACGGTCGCGATCCGAGGCCGCCCGAGTGAGGTGCTCACTGTCCTTGCGCTTTGGTTTCGGGCTCGCCGAGGCATTCGACCAAGTCATTGATGGTGGCTGCGCAACCAACTATCCCGAACAAGCCAGCCGGCGTGAGCTTCGTCGCCAGGTAGGTTCCTCCGCAAGAGGCAATCACCTTCATCGCCTCGGTAGTGCAGTCTCGGTCTTCTTTCGCGATCGGCGGAGCGGACGGAGCGCTTGGCGCCCCTCCAGCGCCTTCGGCGCCGCCGCTCCGGCTGCTACTGGCCCCACCGGTGCCTTCGTTCCGGCAAAGCTGTTCGTCGGGATCGTAGGGGGTGTAGTTGAGAGAAGAGTTGAAACCAACGGGCTCGGTCATGAGATTGTCTCCTTTGCCTACTCATCGAGCGGCGGCGGCAGCGGTTGCGTTGAATTTTCAGGGCGGCGTACCGAGGCCGCCGGTCCGAACCGAACCGGCGGCTCCCCCCGCTGGTGCTCGCCCCGGCCGCGAAGCACACTCTGAGCAGTGAACGACAGCTCGCCCCGGCTACGGTTTCACGGGCTGCACGCCAGCGTGGCCGCGCTGCTCTTCGTCGTGGAGCTCTCGATTGCTCTCTTCGTCGACGACGCCTTCGTGCGTCCCTATCTCGGCGACGTGCTCGTCATTCCGTTCGTGTACTGCGCGATCGCGAGCTTCGTCGAGGTGCGGCCGGCATGGCTCGGTCTCGGCGTATTCGCTTTTGCGTGCAGCGTCGAGTGTGCACAATACCATGACCTCGTCGGCGTCCTCGGCCTCGAACAGAACCGCGTCGCTCGCACGCTGCTCGGCACCTCGTTCTCGACGCTCGACCTGGTGGCGTACGCGGTCGGCGCGGCGCTCACCGTACTCGTGCACTCACGCGCGCAACGCCCCCGCGTGCCCCACCGCGTTGAACGCACTCTGCGGTAGTTTTGAGGGTTACTTCGCCGAGAGCTCGACTGCGTCGGCGGCGGGGGGCCGCCACGACTCGGCCGCGGCGGCGGAGGGCAGGATGACCGAGAAGCTCGTGCCGCGACCTTCCTGACTTTCGACACCGATGCTGCCCCCCATCGACTCGACTAGATGCTTGACGATGGAGAGCCCAAGGCCGGTTCCGCCTAGATCGCGAGATCTGCCGGTGTCGACCCGATAGAATCGCTCGAAGAGGCGCGGCAGATGCACCTTGGCGATGCCCGGCCCGTTGTCCTCGACGAACACCGCTACCCCGTCTTCTGCCTCAGCGGCCCTGAGGCGCACTTTCGCGCCCTCTCCCGCGTACTTGACGGCGTTGTCGACAAGGTTCGTGATGACGTGCTCGATCGCTTTGGGGTCTGCCCACAACTCCGGCACCCCCGCGGCCACCTGGCATTCGATTGCGATGTTGCGACGCGCCGCGCGTTCTTTGAACAAGCCCATGACTTGGGCGAACACCTCTTCCGTATCGAGGCGCTCCGGCGTCAGGCTGTACTTCTGAGACTCGATTCGGGACAGATCGAGCAAGTCTTCGACCAGGTCTTGCAAGCGTTCGGCGTTGCGTTCGATGATCGCCATGAAGGTGGCTGCAGCCTTCGGATCCGACGCCGCGAACTGCAGGGTTTCTGCGGCCGAACGTATGGCGGTCACGGGTGTGCGCAGCTCGTGCGAAACGTTGGCCACGAAGTCGCGCCGTACCGACTCGAGCCGGCGAATCTCGGTGACATCGACGAAAACCGCGAATACACCGCCTTCGGCGCCCTCGATTTGGGTCGCGCGCACCAAGAGGTGACGCGGCTTGAGGTCGCGGATCTGCACCTCGCTCGTGACGGGTTCGTGGGAACGACTGGCCCGTTCGAGAAGCTCTTTCAGATCGGCGTTCTGCACGGCTTCGGCCAAGGTGGTGCCGACTGCGTCAGACGAAATCAGCAGCATTTCTCTGAGGGCGGGGTTCAAGAGCGCGACGTGGCCCTCGTGATCCAGAAACAGCACGCCTTCCTGCATCCCCGAAAGGATTCCGCTCAAGCGGTCGCGTTCGTTGCGGAGCTCGCGCAGCGACACCGACAGGTTGTTCGCCAGCGTGTCGAGCGCGCGCCCCAGTTCGGCGTACTCGTCGAGCCCCTCGACGTCGCTGCGTGCGTTCAGGTTGCCCTTCGCCAGTGCGCGGGCCGTCTCGGTCAAGCGCCGCACCGTGCGCGACGCGAGGTGTGCCGCGGCGCTCGACAGCAGCACCGCGAGGGCCAGCGCCAACACCACGGCTACGGCGAGCACGCTGCGCAGCACGGCCATCGACTTTTCCACATGGGTGAGTGGCACGGCAACGCGGCTCACACCGACGACACTGCCCCCTTCGCGCAAGGGCACGGCCAGGTACAGCATGCGCTTGTTCACCGTGGTCGAAAGCCGGCTGCTGGTACCGACGTCGCTGCGGAGTGCCTGAAGGACCTCGGATCGCTGCCCGTGATTCTCGACCTCGGGCAAGGCTTCGAGAGCGACGTTCGAATCCCCGAGCACCTCGCCCTGCTTGCCGATAAAGGTGACCCGAGCGTCGGCGCCATCACCGAGCTCGTCCGCCAGGCGGTCCCACGCTGCCATGTTGCCGCGGTCCATCTTGAGGCTCGCGCTCTCTGCGCGCAGAGCGATGAGATTGGCTCGAACCTCGAGGTCGTCGCGGATCGTCCGTGTCAGCTCCTGCTCGAGGCGTGCGCGGGTGTACGCATAGAAGACGAAGACACAGGCAAGAATGAGACCGATGGAAGCGGCGAAAAGCTTGGAACGAATGCCCAACTTCAAGCGCCAGCCTCGTCGGGAGAACCCACGAACCGGTACCCGACGCCCCGCACAGTTTCGACGTAGTCGCGCGCTTTGTCCAGCTTTTCTCGAAGCCGCTTCACGTGCGTATCGACGGTGCGGGTGGTGATGTCCGCTTGAATACCCCAAACGTCATCGAGCAACGCACTGCGCGTTTGCACGCGATTGCGCCGGTCGTAGAGCGTGAGAAGCAGTTTGAACTCGAGCGCCGTCAACTCGACTTCTGTGTCACCCACCCAGATGCGGTGAGCATCTCGGTCGACGCGCAGGCACCCGAACTCGACCACGTCCGTCTTGGTACCGTCGGGGGCCCCCGCACGCCTGAGCACTGCCTGAATGCGCAGCATCAACTCGCGCACGCTGAACGGCTTCGTCACGTAGTCGTCGGCACCGAGTTCGAAACCGACCACACGGTCCACCTCTTCACCGCGAGCGGTGAGCATGATGATGGGGATCTCTTTGGTATCCGCTCCCTCTTTCAGCATACGGCAGATGTCGGTTCCGGATAGGTCGGGCAGCATCAGGTCGAGCAGCACCAGATCGGGCCGCTGCTCGCGCGCCAACCTGAGACCGATGGCGCCCGTCTCCGCGGTCAACGCCTCGTGCCCCGCTTGGGTCAGGTTGTACCCAAGCACCTGTCGCAGATCGCTTTCGTCTTCGATGATGAGAAGTCTGGCCATACCTGAACTCCACTTACCTGCTGGCTGTGACGTTACGGAGACGTTGTGGAACGGGCCGTGCCCGCTTTGGACTGAGTTTTCCATGGGTGCTCTCCCTCGACGAATGGTAATTTCTGGACAAATTCGTGTCTGACCAAGTTCGCGTGATTCTGTAGACGTTTTTCACCGACGCTAGCGAAGCCACGGGCGCTACCCGAGGGGCGGAACCCCGGCGAAGCGATACCCGATACCCCGAACCGTTTCGATATAGTCGCGAGCCGCGCCGAGCTTTTCGCGCAGGCGCTTGACGTGCGCGTCGACCGTCCTGGTCGAAATCCGGGACTCGATACCCCAGACCTGGTCCAGGAGCGCCCCGCGGCTCTGCACTCGATCGCGGCGCTCGTACATGGTGAGCAGCAGCTTGAACTCGAGCGCAGTGAGGCTCACCTCGTCACCGGTCACCCATACGCGGTGTGCTTCACGATCGATGCGC
>Ga0315910_10004398_pt1 | contig 11807 bp, 5 predicted proteins | sample EdamamesoilMG_FD_204470 | JGI IMG/M metagenome (GOLD analysis project Ga0315910, IMG submission 204470) | Garden soil microbial communities collected in Santa Monica, California, United States - Edamame soil | ecosystem: Environmental > Terrestrial > Soil > Garden | place: USA: California... | reverse complement strand
CGAAGACTGGTCATCGGTCGAAGTTGGCGGAGCGGATTCTGGTCGTTGTTCCAGAACTCGACAAGTCCCCCCGTGAAGTTGTCACTGCCGATCTCCGCACGAACCGCGTCTACTCCGCCACGTACCATGTCGCGGTAGTAGTCTGCCGAGCTACCGGGCCCGCCACTCTGGGCATCGATTCCAATGGCCTTGCGAACGAAATTCACGCAGCTGTCGAATCGTGCGGGCCCACCCGCACCTTTGAAAATTGCGTCGACCGCGTCGACTGTTGCGGGGAAACGCACCTGCCCCTTCGAGCCAGACTCCGCTGATACGAGGGCGCGCTGGTAGTGAACGCCGGCAAGCCACGTTTGCACAAGCGAAGGAATGGTTCTCTTCAGAGCGCGATCAGCCCAGCGCTGCACGGCAGGTGGAGCGATCATGCGCTCCAGCAGCCGATGGAATCCTTCGTGAACGCCGACGACGAAGCGGTCGCGTCTCGCCTGCGGAGTTGGCAGCAAGAGGGAAAAACCGACGTGCGTGCGTCCGACTCGGGATGAGGCTTGAATATACTCGGCGATGTCCGATGGCATGCCCGCGAAAGCCATCGCATTGAACGTCTCGACGTCGACACCGTGGGAGATGGCCGAAGTCGCGACGATTCCGCGCAACGCGTCGGCGACGTCGTCGCCCATGGGGTCAAATTCGCGCTCAGCGGTCCGGATCACCGCCTGGATACCCTTTACGTCCACGCCACCCGAGATCAGTTCCATCCTGAACTCAGAAAGCCCGTAGTCGGACCCCATCGCAAGGTGGGCCTCGTTGACCTCAGCGTTGATGGCAGAAAGGATCTGATCACCGCCCTTCTTGTTCGTGACATAGGTCAACTCGATCCGGTGTAGGTCGACCAGTGCCGCGAGCCGGTCGTAGCGGCCGTCTGCGATCTGCTGCGCAACGGCGGCTCGCCGCCTATCGCTCCATCGCGCTGATGACACGCCATTGCGGATCTCCTCGGCGGCTCGGGCCTGACGTGCGGGATTTCCAGATCCGAGATCTCGAAGCCAGCGGGTCACGGTTGCCGCATGGGTGGCGAGCACCGACAGCGTTGTCACGGTGTGGAGGCGACCGTTCGTCATCAGGCTGGCATAGATTCGCGCCCATGGGGCGGAGGCCTCCCGTTCTCGTGGGTGAATCTCGACGCCGTCTGCGGGGAGTGTGCGAGCTTCGTATGCGTCGGAGCCTGGCGAGAACCGCGTCAGGCGTACATAGAAGCCACCAAGAATGGACGGCCCGGGGTGTGGGAATTGTACGACTCGCTTTTGGTACAGAGCGCCAACGTGCTTCGCGGCGTCAGAGGCGGTAGCGGTGGCGCCGATTACGTGCGGTAGGCGTGGGCGATCGGGAGCGCCTGGCACTCGACAGACGCGCGCTCCGAGAACGTCCGCGAGCTCGCTGAACCACGCAAGCAAGGCGGTCTCGAACACACCGCCGAAGGTCCCGAGGCTTTCGTCAAGCAAGTGCATCTCGTCTTGCACGATCAAGCTTGGGAACGGGTCGTGGAAAAGCTCACCCCCGTCGGCCCACGACGGGGCCAGCCGGGTTGATCCGTCAGGGAGGTCGTCAAGGTTACTCGGTGGAGACGCGAGTAGACCGTCCTCTCCGCCCTCAACGAATCTTGCCATGCCAAACATCCCGGCGATCCGGTTCACCGTGTACGTGTTCTGACCAATCAGTGCGAGCTTGTCGACCGTCCCGAGGATGACTGCGGGAGCGCGCTGGTAGATGTCGGAGTCAGTGAGCAGGAAGGGCAGCGGAGCGGGCCGCTTCCCGGGGTGTTCCTCGTTCCACGCGCAAGCGTCGCCACCGGAGCAAACTATGCCGAGGCGGTGATGCATCTCCGGAAACCGCCGCAGCCCTGTTGAAGCACCACAGAAAGGGCACGACGGCAGCTTGTTCCAGGAATCATGGGCGACGACATAGGCCTTGTCACCGCGGACCCGGTCGATCAGAGCATCCTCTTCCGCAATCGGGCGTGCCTGCCACGTTGGGATGCACTCGAGTTCGGGAACCACGCGTCCGCCTTGCCCCTCGGTCCGATTCGGGGTGTTGGAGCCGCCGACCCAGAATCCGATCTCGAATGGAGCGCCGCCTAGGCCCTCATCGCGTCGCACCAGCTCTGCCTTTGCGAGCAGGCGCGCCAAACGTTGCGCTTGCTGAATGGTCAAGAGCCGCAATGGGTAGTGCATCATGGCCGTGACGCCGCGGCGCTTGCCTCGGAGGCGATCGAGGAACAGCGCATACACCAGTGTTCCGAAGAACGCTTCGGTCTTGCCGCCCCCGGTCGACATGTAGAGGAGGCTTACCGCGTCCTCGTCGAAGGTCGGGTCGAAGTCTCCCTGGTATCCGCTCACCCGGGACGCCAACGTCGGGACATGGGTCAAGACGAACGCCAGCTGAAACAGGCGCCAGGCTGCGTCCGGTCCAGCATCGCGCGCGGCGCTCGCTTCGGCGAAAGTGCGGTTGACGAGCACCCACGCGCGATACGGTGCTGCGGCTTCCGTGTGAGGATCCGTTCGCCAGGCCGTCTGCGCGCGCACCAAGAGGTCTATCCCTTTTTCGATTCTTTTCCTCTCGCGACGCCACGCTTCGACATCATCCTGAAAGTGCGACCGCTGCACCGTATCGTCTTCGACGCCCGTGTCTTCGCCTGGCCAAGACAACCGGGTCGTTGTCTCCACGACCGCCAGCCAGTCCGTCATTTCGCGAGGCAGTGCTTTCAACGCGCTCACGTCGAGCGTGGTGTTCATTAGTGCGGCGTAGGTGGTCGGCAGCGATGGGATTGTCGCGGCCTCCGTCTTCGGAAGCACATATCGAGGCATCCACGTCGTTCGTAGCGTGCGCGTCCCAGCGGTCTCGCCCCGATCCTCCACGCCGCCGTTGACACCCACCGCGGGCATGGAGAGGAAGCCCGAGAGGTGATAGGAGCGGCGAACCCGCTCGAGCCGCATTGGGACCAACGCAGGTTCGGGAATGTCCACTTCCAGGCAGACGCCGAAAAGGCCGCTCTCAACGTCGTCATCATTCTCCCGAACATTTTCGAGCGCGATACGCAGGGATGTGATGGTTGCGTCGAGCGCGTCAGGCAGGGGATCCACGACCATGTCGATGTCGAAATCGGGTATCAGGCGGCTCACTTCAGGCGCGTTCCCCCGAGCGTTCGACAGAAACGCGTCCCACGACGCCGGATCCCAGAACGCTTCCGAGGGCACACTCCCCGGACGCCAGGCCCATGTGCCACCTTGGTCGGAGGAGATCCATGTCTCGCACGCTGCTCGCGCCGCTGCGGCCAGTGCCGACTTGTGCGCGCTGGCGGCAGTCCGCCACTCGCTCGGATCGCTTGGCAGATGAAGGACGAGCTCCGGCGGCTGCACCGGGATCCGGACCCACTTTTGGGGAACCTGGTACGTTCGGGACACTGCATTCGGGATGCGCAGTCGCTTGCCCATGTCCTGGCGTGACGCCGCGAAGGACTCCGCCGTCTGCTCGCCGTCGTCACCACCCGCGCCCGCGATGCTCGCCTCCGCGGGTACCGTCACCCCCATTTCGATCATGACCGCCCGAGCGGCGGCTTCTCGCGCAGAGGCACGCTCGGCTGGCGTCGCTGGTTTGGGTTGGCCCTCAAGTCGAGCCCGGATCTGTTGGCGAAGGTGCTGCTTCGCGGCAGGGCTGAAGTCCGCCGGGGGAATCAGGCGCCCGTCGCGGGCAAAGAGCTCGGACGAACTCGGGAGGGCGCGCACATAGATCGAGAACGCCACTCGGATGCGGATCACTCCTTTCTCGTTCATCCTCACCCGGAGGTCCAACCCGTGGGACGCGATACGTATGTCGCTCGATTCGTCGTCGCCGTCCGCGTTGTGCCGCGGCAGAACAAAGCCGCTAGCCAGAAGTCGGGAGGGTCTGTCCCCGATCAGGACGTCGCCATGCTCACCTTCGCCAGACACGACGCGCCGAGTTCGCTCCAAGACGGCGTCGCAGACAGCTTCCTTCAGCTCCTGGCGCTCGTCCGGGTCCATGTCTGCAAGCGGTCGGGGATCACGCACGAAGGGCCTCCGTTTCAGTCACAACTTCGACCGACTCGACAATCGCCTGCCACAAGTCATCGCGTTCAGGAGCGTGGGCGCCGACGCCTTCCGGGTCCAGTACGAACTGCACGATCCGCTTGTTGAAGCGATGGCCCTCGCGAAGGCTGTAGGTCCGCGAGGGGAGAACGGCGAAGTCCCAGTAGGCACCCGCAAGCGTCGGCTCGATTCCGAGTGCCTCCATGAACATCGAAAAGCGCTTCCGATTTTGCGGCGCCTGAGGGCGTGCGGAACTTTCGCTCGGTTCAACGGATAGCCATCGGGCGATGTTCGATACTTCATGATCGCCGAACGCTGAGTCGATTAGTCGCATCGAGGCAAGAACGCCTCGTGCTTTATCTCGGAGCGTTGCCCCTGGCAGTCGCTCGCGCGCCTGCGCCACGGCTGAGTGGTAGTGCCCTAGCTGTACGACCGTTTTGCGCGCACGGGCAAGCGCATCGGAAAGGCGATCCCGGACATCCTTCCGAAGCGCGAGGATGCTGTCACCGACCTGCACGTTGCGAGCGCTTTTCCTCTTGAACGGTCTGACCTCGTCCGCCGTGAACAATAGGACGTCTCCGCCCGGCCGGTAGACAAGCTGACCCCCGCCTTCAAGGTGTAGGCGAATCGCCTCACCACGGTAGCCGTCTTGAGTCTGCGTGAAGTCCACGACCGTCTCGGTGTCGGCGACCTGGTAGGTGATCTCTGCCTCCGAGACGTCGAGACTTTCGTTCGCACCGCCCTCGTCCAGCGCCGTTAGCAAGTCGCTGATGCGTCCCGCAAATGGGGTGAACTCCGGAAGCGATGCGAGCGTTCTGAGATCCGCCTGGAGCAGCCCGGCCCCGGCTGATTCGCCGAGGAGCAGTACGCGCTCCGGATTACTTTCCATCGCGATCAACATGTTCACCGACCGTGGCTCGGGTCTCACGAGGATGATCCGCCGCCAGGGGTGTGTGCGGAGATGCTCGGTAAACATGGACACGTCGACCACGACAGACTTGCAACGGACGCCAGCGTCGGACACACGGAATATGTCTGCCGTAGCGCCGTCCGGTAGGACCAGAAGCACGTCTTCTCGGTTCCATTCGCCGAGGGCAAGCAGATGGCCGAGCTTCTGTGAAACCGGCGTTGTGTTCTTCCAATTTGCGACTCGCTCTCGGAGGTCAGCGAGGCTTTCCCGGATCTCCGTTGCGAACTCCGGCGCGGAAAGCTGCGCGTCCGCGAGCGGCTGCAGCGCAGCGGTCGCAAAGAACCGTGCGCGGATCTCGATCTCCTCGCGGCCGTCGCCATCGAACAGAATCGCGGCCGTGCTCTGTGCTTCGGCGAGGCCGACGGGAAGGCTCGCGAAGCGCCGGAGGGCCCTCAGCCCGCTCCGTACGGCGAGCGCCTCCGATCCGCGACCGGCGTCCCGGAGGCGATACGCGAGGTCCACCAATCTGCGCCGCATCGGTACCAGGCTCGCATCCTTGATATCTGCCTCGACTGCGATGTTTGGGAGCACCTCCCGCGGAAGGTTCGGACGCGAGCTTTCAAGGATGCCTGGGTTCAGCAGCAGCGATCCTAGCCGCAGCGGAGGCCGGCGCCCCGAGCAGGAAGCACGACGGCCCTCCCTCAGCAATGACTCAGCCCGTCGTAGGACCGCTGCATCCTCGCACAAGATCACCACGGGTGGCACTCGGTCCGCGGGCGCCCCAGCGAGAGTAGGGATGAGTGACTCTAGCTGGCTCTCCCACTCCAGTCCTATGGCCGCGCGCGACTTCCACGTCAGGTCGATGACTACGGCGTCTAGCCCATGATCGGCGAATCTGCGGAACGCGAGGCATCGCTCGTTTCCGCGCGGGTCCGTTGGCTCAAATCCGAAAATGGCAAACGGGGCGCGCTCGGGATGGCCGACTGCACTCACGTGTGAATCCATCGTCGAGCCACGATCATTGATGTGCGTGTGCTGTCGCACACGCTTGAGAACTTGCTCTTGGCTGGTGGTGTACACAGGGCATGCCGCCTCGCGCGTAGGAGCGAAGACGATCGTGGTCTCGAGCAATGTTGGACTGCGAACGATGAGAGCGTTCCGTGCCAGATTGGCCGCGGGAGGGTCCGGAGGCTCTGACCTTGTGGGCCTGCCTTCGAATTGCTTGTCACCTGGGCGAGCGAGATCGTTGAGACGCATCTCCAGCATCGACAGTGACTCGTGGGCAAGGCGAGGGTCAGCCCACGTGGCGTGACGGCGAAGCTCCGTGATTGTCCTCGCCCCCGCCGAGGCGACGTCCGTGGGATGCACGAGGATTGAGCGCGCGGGGTGGACCGCGCCCATGCGCCACGGCCAGAAGCCGAAGGTAGCATGCGAGAGCCGTCCGTTTGATCGCGCTTCTCGCAGTGCGACTGCCGCGGCAACCAGACCACTATCGGGTCGAGACGGCCACGCAAGGAGCACGCGGTCAGTACCGTCGTCCACTGCGTCGAGGATCGCGCTGACAAATCCTTCGACTCGCGCTTGGACCCACACGTCGGGAGCCGAGACGCGCGCATACCGTGTGCGACCAGGTGGCGGCAGTGTCACACCGGACCGCGGGTGTATTGGGGTCCCAGTGGGCTGCTGGCTTGGTGGTCTGACGTCGCTCACGACGGCACCAACGAGGGTCGTGTGCAGCGCCCACGGTGAGCCTCGGTCTCCAACTCATGCACCAGGCGCCGGCCCCGCGGAGGCTTGGCGGTGTGCGGATTGAAGATGGGCATCGTTGAAGGTAACAAGCTAACCCGTTCGCGCCCACGATGGTGTGCAGCCGTGCGAACTGCGTCTATGCTCTAACCAATGAAAAACATTGGTGTCATGTTCACTCCGCGCAGAGTGGGCGGTCATAGTCTGTCCCTCCACCCACTGCGGAGCGCCGCTACGATGGCAAACGACGGCGGCCGACTCGACGGCTCGGCGGAGCGGACTATTGCGCACAAAGGCACCAGCTCACCCGCCCCAGTCTCAGAACGAAATGGCTCCTGCACCCAACCTGCCGCCACACGGACGGTTCGAGCGACACCGTGCCGTCGTCCTCAACCGTCGCCCTCCACCTTGGGCGCATCTCCGGGACAAGGTTGAGCTGGATCGTCTCGCGACACCCGCAGGGGCAGCGCAGCGCAGCTTGCCACCGGTGCTCGCCCTCGCCGATCAGGTAGGTGGTTCCCGGGACGATCACGCGGGGCAGCTCCGCGACTAGTGCGGGGCGGTAGCGCCGCTTGCGCCGTCCCGCGAAGACCCAGTCGACGCACGCTTGGACTACGCCGAGCGCGCGCATGGTGCGTCCTCCGTGAGCTCCGGGTCATCGAGAAGAGGCTCTACGTCGCCTCGACCGAGATGCCGTGAGAGAACCGAACACGGCGGTCCGTCTGGGGCGGTCTCGAAGCGCGCCTGGGTCAGGCTGATGGTGACCCTTGCGGACTCGGCGTTGCCGTCGTCGCGGTATGGGTGAAGTCGAGCGAGCAGCTCGCAGACCGCGAGGCTCGAGAACAGGGTGTTCACCGCGATGACCGCCGGGCGCTCCACGTCCACACCCTTGATGTATTTTTCCTTCCGGAGCCGCTCGTACTCCTCAGGGGCTCGCCTGCGGAGACCTTCCGCGCGAACGGCTTCGAGCGAGATGACTCCCCGAGAGAGCAAGCTGGAGCCTCCGGGCTGGAGCCAGTGGGTGCTCCCGCAGATCTGGCTGACGCCGCCATGACCGTCCGCCTCGAGGCGCACTCCAACGTCGATGTAGGGCAAGGTGTAGAAGGTCGCGAGCCGGTTCAACAGATGGCGCCCTTCCGCGCCGTCCATGCACCCGAACACGACGTCGCAGGCGGAGACGGCGCGGACTACCTCCGGGTCCTTCAGGTTTCGTTGGTACGCGATGACGCGCGTCCCGAGCCGGGCCTGCCGAACCGCTCGTGCCGTAGCATCGACCTTCGGCAGCGAGGACCTTGCGTCGTCGAGCGTGGCATGGGGCAGACGATTGAGGTTCACCTCTTCGACCACGTCGGGATCGATCAGTACGAGGGTCCCGGCACCCAGTCTCATCAGCTGCTCGACGACCGGTTGGCCTGTTCCCGACGTACCGACCACTGCGATCTGCAGCTTCCCGATCGTATCCGTCGTCCCACGTCCGAAAGCCTGAGCGTTGCGACGCATGAAGGGCCGCGACGCTCCACTCGTGTCGGCCGGCGAGAAGAAGCGGAGGTCGTCGCCTACGACGGTGAGCAAGTCGAAGGGCGCGAAGGTGCCGTCACCGCCTACGACGCGGGCGACGTTCGAACCGTCAGGGAGAAGGACCATGCTGCCGTGGGGAAGCCCGTCGTCCGCCCACCCGTGGATCGAACCAAAGAGCTCTCGGTCTGACGCGTCGTCCGTCGACGAGAAGTCGGCGAAGCCGCCTGGATGGCCGTGCACCTTCACCAGCGCGAGGTGCTCACGCATCACGCGAGGAAGCAGTCCCCGAACGATCTCCGTGGGCCACACCAGCTGGTCCGGCCTGCGGACGATGCAGGTGTCGTGGGGGATCTCGTGGATCTCCCTAACCACGAGAACGCGAGCGTCCCCGTGCTGTGCTCGCCCGCAGAGCGCGAGCGCCGCGGCTTCGCGCCCGTCAGCCGGCAACACGTGGGCGCGCAAACGCTCGTACTGCTTCGCCGTCATTCTGAGGAGGTGCTTCATGCCGCTACCCTCCCGAACTCCCGGGCAAGCCAGTGGTCAACCAGAACCAAGTGTGTGGCGATACTGTCGATCCCGGGCCGCCACGGGTTCTGCCGGGTCCGATGCCTCGACCAGCGTTGCCATGTTCGGCCGTCGAGGGCCTGCGAGGCTAGCGCGCGAACCAACACTCCGTCGCGACGCGCCAGCGGCGGATCGAAGTACACCATGTCGATCTCCGCGTCCGGGTACCCCGGAACAATCTGGAGCGCGGTGTGAGCGCGCTCCAGTGTGTATCCCGGGGCGATGGGGCGGTCACGGACGACGAGCCACTGAAGGCCTCCTTCGACCATGGTCTCCCAGTCGAGGCCGGTGCCTTCCAGATAGAGGTGGTCGTCCGCGGGCAGGCGGAATTGACGGCGCATCGGGTTAGCCCTCCGTCTGATCGAGCGGCAGCGTCATGAAGCGTTCAACGCCCGGCTCGGTGAAATCGGCTACCTGGTCGAGACCCAGGGGGCGCACCGCGCCACCGCGGAGCTTCTGCGTGATCGTGAAACGCTCCGGAGGCGTCTTTCCCGCGAGGACGAGGAGCTCGCGTCCCGTCATGTGCGGCACGTGTACGACGAACCGCTCGCGATCGATGCGGATGCGATAGCGCCGCGCGCGGGGGGGGCGCTCGCCGCGCTTGCCGTATTCCTCGATGTCGATCTCGTCATGGAGGGATTCGTCGTGGGTCTGGTTGGGGGTGTCGGTCATGGGTCTCTCCGTGTGCCTGGCTTCGAGTGGACGGGAGGTCCGCCCAGATCGCGCCGTGGCATCGGAAGAATGGCGCACCGGTGCGGCCGTGTCGGTCGTGGGAAGGTGAGCTGAAGGTGTTGCCCCGCGGGGGGCGTTCCCACCTTCAGCTCACCTCCGTACTGCCGGCGTGCCCGGCGACGAGAGCTACTCACGCACGTAAGGTTTGAGGGCCAGACTGTAGCCCTCGCCCCGGCGTGTGACTTGAACCACCTCTGGCGGCTCCTTGCCGGTCTCGGCGAAGGCGTTCTTGATCGCGGTCTTCAGCGCCTTCACCCGTTGCTTGCCCAGGTCGCCACTTGCGGTTGGCCCCCCGAGCAATGTGCTCAGCTCCTTCGAAGGGATCCTCCGCCCCGACTTCCACGCCTTCGTGAGCTCCATCAGCGTCGCGCGGTCAGCGTCCGTGAGTTGAAGCGGCACTTCGTCTAGCCAGGTGGCGCGGTTGACGACGTCCACCACGAGGCGTTCGCCATCCGCGAGTTCCAGAGCAGGCACCTCGTCCTCCAGCCGCAGTACTCGGATCACCCCCGCGCGTACCCGGAACGGAGCCGTGATGCCGGCGAGAGGAAAAGCGCGGGTCCACCGGTTCACGTCCGTGTGCGGCAGATGGATGGTCACAAACCTCTCCTGCGACCCGACCGCGTTCTGGAGCAGCCGTTCCGTCGCCGCCGGATCGTCGATGAACCGCGTGACGAGGATCGGACGAACCTGCACCGTACCAATCGTGAGCGGGCCGAGGTCGTGCACCCCGGCCAATGGCAGATCCACGAGGGTGTGTCGGCACCCGAGCTCCGTGCGCAGAAGCTCGCCAAGGAACCTCGGGTTGAGCTCGTAGCCGACGAGCAAGTCGGGGCGGATCAACGCCAAGGCACCGTCGTCGACGGCCAGTGTCGCGTTGTCGTTGTACGAAGAGACGTCGCGCAAGGCGCCGTCGTTCCCGACCGCAGGACGCTCCCTCAGCGCCAAGACCCCGCTGTCGACCGCCGCACGCATCTCTCCTCCCAAAGCCTGCATCCATCTTGATGCAGCCTGAATTCCGGCGAGCTGAGTCAAGGGCTTCGGGAGCAAAGCCTGCGCCCTCGGTCGCCGCGCGCCGATATGTTCGAGGTACGCGTCGATCGCGTCGCGGTGGATGGGCTTCCTGCAATCGAGGCGATTGTCTTCACGGACGACGACGTCGACCCTTTCGGGCCGCCGCTCGCCGTCAAACAGGAAAGCGACCGTGACCTGCGCCAAATCGTCATGTTCTGGATGAAATCGGGCACGCTGCGCTTGCTCGGTGCAATCACGACCCCTGCGCCCATAGATGCGGTGGACGATGCCGTCGCCCGTATTCCAGACACATCCCACCATGATCACGGCGCGGATCCCGAGTTCGGGTGGGGGCGGGGGCAGGGATCCGTTGCGGATGGCATCGAGAAACGGCGACAGCGTGTAGATCGGCCGCTCTTCAAAGAAGGCGCAGTCCCCGAAAAATGTCCGACCTACCGCCTGGCGGTACGCATCGACGAGGCGGCGCGAACGCGCGCTGACCCGCAATCTCCCGGACTCGCGCTCGTACGAAACCACGTCACACATCAGTGGCCTGAACGTGAGCAAGCCCTGATCACCGTCGTCCCCGACAGTCGCCTCGCTCTGCACGCGTGCTCCGTGGGAAATGCAGAGCACGTGGCGGTCGGCTTCTTCGTGCACCTTCACAGCAACTGCGCCCCCCATGCCTTCCTTTTGGAACCACGGTCGCAGGTCTTCCTCGAGACTATTGAGGGCGGTCCTCTCGCAACGGAGGGGCGAAGGCGTCCGCGCCGAGAATTCGCGACACCGGAGCTCGGTCTGCCGATCGTGGACGGCGATTTCGGCAAAGCGCAGCACGGTCTCGTACTCGGGCGCATCCAGCGCGCGCGACCAAACTTCGACTGCAAGCTCTTCGACGGCCTGAGGCCAGTCACTGCGGTCGAGGCCGATCTCGATCGCCGCCTCGTGAATTGCCTGGGCGCCAGACGCCGTGCCGAAATCGTGGAGAGCGTGCAGCAATTCTCGAATCCGTGGTCCGGATTCCCCAGAGGTCAGCAGGCCGACCACCTCCTCCATCGTGCGCGGCGTCTCCTGGAGTACCGCGGGCTCGATTCGGCCCAGCACTGTCGTCCAGCGTTCGAGCGGCACCTTCCGGACGGGGGCAGCGTCATAATGCTCAAGCGCGGAGCGGCGAACACGCCGGCTTCGTGGTGAGGACGGGGCCGGCGCGGTGGGTTCGGGTTGTGACA
>Ga0315910_10004397_pt1 | contig 11807 bp, 5 predicted proteins | sample EdamamesoilMG_FD_204470 | JGI IMG/M metagenome (GOLD analysis project Ga0315910, IMG submission 204470) | Garden soil microbial communities collected in Santa Monica, California, United States - Edamame soil | ecosystem: Environmental > Terrestrial > Soil > Garden | place: USA: California... | reverse complement strand
GCGATACAACCCAGCCAGCAGAGAAAGACGGGAAGAATCCAAACTTATTGTTTGATCCAAAGCGCGATGATCCGTCTCTGCGCACAATCGCGGTGAGCATATACTTCTCATCATAGTTATAGTTCAACCGCGCAAACAGCGAAGACACTGTGTGCAGTGCACCCTCATAACCGCTGGAGTTTCTGTCCGTCATCGGAACATTGTAGTTCATCGAAGCATCATCAAAATTATCCACCGGCACGTTGTAATAGGTAACACTGGTACCACGCGAGTTATTATCCTGGTAAGCACCCTGACCTAACAGTACGGTGCCTGTATGCTTATCAAATGTTTTGGTATAGGAAACCGTATTTTCCACATTCCAGTTAAACACTTGATTGTTCGAGCGATTAAAGGAAGTTTGTTGCGAACGAGTCGATGCATTGAGGTAAGAGATCGGAGTAAAACTTTCACTACCCCAATACGCTAACTTGGCACCTAGCGTGGATCGAAACACCAATCCCCTGATGGGTTCCGCTTCGAGATAAACATTTCCGACAATATCATCGGCCCATCCATAATTACCAAGACGGGTTTTAATATAAGCAACGGGGTTTGTCAACTCCTGTCCAACTTCATTGGAGATTCCGTAAGGATTTCCATTAGCATCACGAAGGGCTCCTTCAATGGTGTAGGGTGAAGCATTAGCCTTTGCCGGATCTGTCTCTACTACGGGTGTAAGCGGGTCGAGGTTGATGGCTGAACTCAAGGGGCCACCAAACTCACTGTTGGTATTTCCAAGCCCAACACTTTTTGTATGCGCATACCCGAGGTTCTGTCCTATGGTAAGCCACTTCGTAATTTTATGGGTTGAGTTCAAGCGGATATTCATACGGTTGTAATTCGAAATATCCGTGGCCACGATACCCTCCTGATCTACATACCCGAAGGAACTGTAGAATGTTGATTTTCCACTTCCTCCTGAAATACTCAACTCATGATTCTGACGATGTGCGTTGGTGTTGAAAATTTCATTTTGCCAATCAGTACCCTTACCCAGTGCTGATGGGTTCGCGAAAACAATTCCATCACCATTGGCCACGGAAGCTTCGTTCCGCAGGGTAGCATACTGCGTTGCATTCAACAAGTCGAGTTCGCGTGCCGGAGCCGAGGTTCCAAAAAAACCATTGTAGTTAACCTGGATACCACCTTCCTTACCACGCTTGGTAGTTATGAGAATAACACCGGCAGCAGCACGAGCTCCATAAATAGCTTGCGATGCCGCATCTTTCAATACTTCTATCGATTCAATATCCGATTGATTCACATATCCAATACCTCCGTTATCAACAACTACTCCATCGACCACCCAAAGCGGATCGTTATTTCCAAATGTTGTGATACCACGCACACGCACGGTTGACCCTGAACCGGGCTGACCGGAACTGGCTGCAATCGTAACACCGGATACTCTTCCCTGCAACGCCTGTTCAATGCGGTTGATCGGCATGGTTGAAAGGTCAGAAGCTTTTAGACTTGAAATAGCACCCGTTACCACACTCTTTTTCTGGGTACCATAGCCTACTACCACAATCTCTTCGAGCGTAGAGATATCTGCGGTAAGCGATATATCCAGCACGGTGCGATCGCCCACAACAACTTCCTCCTTGGCATAGCCCACAAACGAAAACACCAGTGTAGCATCATTGCCACTAACCTGTATGGAATACACTCCATCGCCATCCGAAATGGTTCCGGTGCTGGTGCCTTTCACCACTACGTTTACTCCGGGAATCGATTCGCCCGTAGCACTGTCTTTCACTGTTCCGCTTACGCTTTGTTGAGCTTGTGAAAAGCTCCAGGCCAGCGTGAAGCACAGTATGAGGGAGTACCTGAAGTACCTTCCCCCCGCCTGTAAAAATTCTCTCATACGCTTTACTTTTTTGGTTTTGGGTTAAAACATTCGCTCGCAAACGTTCCATAATAACATTGTCAGAAATCGTTTCCGAGACAGCCAAAAGTATTAGCCCGGGCATGCGGGAAGAAAAAAACGACTACGGTTCGATTACTGCACGATAAAAATCACATTCGCCAGCACTACGTCAACACGAAAATTGTAATTGATTTTCAGGAAGTTGAGTGACCATTTATCATTCTAAAAAAATCGGATTCAAATCGCATTCGATTGCAATTCAGCGGGTATTTATAGAAAGTATGTGCATCTTTCAGTCAGAAATGATCACCATGCGACCGCGTACTACCACCCTTTTAGTCTTGCTGTTAATCATCTTTACCAGTCACGCCCAAACCAAAAGCCCCAAGCGCGGGCTGGCATACGGAAACCATTCCGAGCAGGATCTCAGCGCACTTTCTAAAAGTGTATCGTGGTGGTACAACTGGTATCATCAGCCCGAAGCCACGGCCATGAATGTTTACCAGAACTACGGCCTTGACTATGTGCCCATGGCCTGGAATGGCTCCTTTAATAAAGAGGCGATGCGTACGTTCTTATCTACTCATCCAAACGTGAAGTACATTCTGGGATGGAACGAGCCCAACTTTGTAAGTCAGGCCAACATGACGCCTGCGCAAGCAGCAGCACTGTGGCCCGACATTGAAGACCTTGCCGATGAATTTAATCTTGAAATTGTAAGCCCGGCAGTAAACTACTGCGATGTATGTGTTGATGTAGACGGAGTACCCTACTCCAGCGACCCCGTAAAGTACCTGGATGATTTCTTCGCGGCTTGTGCCGGTTGTCGTGTTGACCACATCGCCATTCATTGTTATATGGGCAATGTCAGTGCGTTGGAGTGGTACGTTGGCTTGTTTAAAAAATATGACAAGCCCATCTGGCTAACAGAATTTGCCAACTGGGAGAACAACCCCACCTTGCAGGATCAAAAAAACTTCCTCGTAGGCGCTGTCGATTACCTGGAAAACGATGAAGATGTTTTTCGTTATGCCTGGTTTACTGGTAGGCATACCGGAGCGCCCTATATTGGTTTACTTGGCACATCGGGCAAGCTAACCGAATTGGGACAAATCTATGTGAACATGCCGTTGCACGATCCTGATCACTATGAAATGCTTCCCGCTAAAATCGAAGCCGAAAACTATAACAGCATGAGCGGCATTTTACTGGAACTTACCACCGATGTTTCCGGCTTTGCCAACGTGGGCTACATAGATGCCAACGATTGGCTGGAGTATGGTATTGATGTGCCGGAAGATGGCGACTATCAGCTTGCCATTCGCACAGCCGGAACTCAGAATACTTCCATACGGATTTCGCTGGATGGCGGAGCTGGCAAAAATATCAGCATACCTTCAACCGGTGGCTGGCAAACCTGGACTACCGTTAACGATGTGTTATCCCTTACAGCGGGACAACACACGCTACGCATCCTGGCAAACGCGGGAGGTTTCAACCTGAACTGGTTTGAATTAAAAAAAGAAGTAATACTCGCGAATGATCCAGCTGAAACAGCAACGATTACGGTTTATCCAAATCCAACTGAAGACCACCTCTATATTAAGAGTACTGCACAACTAAACTCGGTTGAAGTAGTTGACCTCGTTGGTCGGAGTAAGCTGCAACAAGGAAACGCCACCACGATCAGCCTCGCATCACTGGCTGCAGGAAATTACTATGTAAAGATCACCACGGCTTCCGGGAAATCAGTAGTGAAAAAGATTCTGAAGAAATAGCCTTACACCGGCTCGTCCAATCCTTCACCTTCTGACTTGTCGTTGGAAGAGTGAAGTTTTTCGAGGAAGGCCGCCATGTCCTGTTCATGACTGATGGCCAATCGCTTGCGTAACCTGTAGCGCGCGGTTTCCACACCGCGAACTGAGATATTTAAAATTGAAGCGATTTCTTTATTGGTGAGATTCATCCGCACAAAAGCGCAAAGCTGAAGTTCTTTTGGTGTAAGATCAGCAAAGGTAGATTTGAGTTTTGTAAAAAATTCGTGGTGTACCCGTTCAAAGTTTGCTTCAAACACCTGAAGGTGTTCTTCGTTCTGCAAGTTGGCGTTAATACGCTTAATGAGATCACGCACTACCTGTCTGGCTGAATCCTGCTTCACCGATTCCTTCAATACTTTCAGATCTTCGTGCATGTCGATAAGCAACTCGCGCTTCTTCACCAGCAGCATGGTGTAATTTGCCAACTCCTTGCTTTTATGGATTACATCTTCCTCGAGCTGCTCTTTATCTTTTATGATCTGCTCTTTTTCCTGCTTGAGTTTAATCTGTTCGAGTTCTAATTCCAATACCTTTCGCTTCTTCGCTTCTTCTTCGCGTGTCTTGTTTGTTTCGCGATCGATCTTTCGTTTCACCAGGTTTACGGTAACAACCAAAAGCAAAAGTGTAACGATGCTGTAAACACCATAGGCCCATTGTGTTTGATACCAGGCCGGGAGAATTTCAACATGGTAAGCCGACTCCGCAGCATGTTCGCCCAACAAGCTTCTGGCTTTTACATGAAATACATAACGTCCTGGCCGCAGGTAACTAAATTCCTTAAAGGCATCGGTTTGCCAGGCCGACCATTGTTTATCAGTTGGCTCTAACCGGTAGCTGTATTGAATACTGGTGCGATCCTGAAAGTCGGGAGATGAAAAATCAAATCGGAGGTTAATAATATCATTGGGTAATGTGAACCGCATATCAGATGAGGTTTTCAGCATACCTGTGATTTCGGATGTACCGCGGGTTGCCGCTACGGAAGCCAGTTGCGTCTGGGCAGAATCTGACGGTAAGTATCGAAGGTCGAAAGTGTACAAGCCTGTGTTCGTTCCGATCAATACTTGTGTGTTCCCAATCGGAACAATACATTCCATACCTTGGTTGAAGGTACCCTTAACACTTAGAAATAAATCCTTATGAAGAACTTGCTTTGCTGAATCGGTAAAAAAGTAGCCCGCTTCATTATCGTGTACGAACCAGGTTTTACCATCGCATTGCATGAGTTTTCGCACATTCAGTTCCTTACCAAAAAGATTGGTTAAAAACTCGTGCGGCTCAAACTGATTGTTTTTCGGATTGAACGTAAATAATCCGTGGTTGGTGGTAAAAATGATCTCCTTATTCCATCGAAACACATTGTTACTAAAGGCTGATGGTAAGCCGTTCTGATCTTTAAAATGCTCGAGGCTCACGGCCCGCGTGAGGTTCTCGTCTACGTTAACCCGAAACACACCTTTATAGCCGTGACAAATCCAGAATACTCCAGGCTCATCACTTTGCAAAATATCACGACCCGATTCGTTGAAGCCTTCCAGTTTGTGCAGCAATTCAAAACCTTTCTTTGCATCAAACCGAAGAACGTAGATTGCATCGTAGGTGCACGCGAAAAAGTAATCGGGCTTATCTGCAATTGAAATTACTTTCCACACACCCGTGATGTCTGAAATTCGTTTTACCGCTCCCTTGGAAAGTACAAACAATCCACGATCGTGACTGCACATCACCTGACCATTAAAATATTGTAACGTCCACGCCTGGCCTTCCAGCCCTTCCAGTTTTTTGAAGTTTACCTCGCCATCCGCCAACACATCCGAAACAAAAACACCCTGATTGGTGGCCAGGTAAATTTTATTATCTGCCCGCAACACATCAAAGATGGCGGCATTCTCAAATACGATAGACATGGGTGACGACACATCAATGCAGTCGATACCATTGTTGAGCAGTGCCCAGATGTTTCCATCCTTGCTTTCAAAAAGATTCAACACGGTTTTGTCTTGCAGACTTTGAAACGCTTCATTAGCCGCCTCGTGCTCTCCGGTGGCATCGAGCACAATTACCTTGGTGCTCAACGTACCAAAATAGTATTTACCATGGGTTGCCTTAATGCCACAAATAATCAGGTTGTTTGAGTTCTGTGGAATCAATCGTTTTTGAAAAGCAAGGGTGTGTTTTTCAGGATTGAGGCTGTAGATGTTTCCGACTTTTGTAACCAGTAGTAATCCCTGATTGGTATAATCCGGAAGCAGCGCTCCGATTTCTTCACCATGAAAAGCTTCGCGGCTTACTACATCGCGAAACTTCATGGAGGTAAGATCGAGTTGCTTTATGCCGTTATCGTCTTGCACATAAAGCTGATTGTAAATAACGGTACACGAACGAAAGATATTGGGAGTAGGAATAGTAAGCGCTTTTTGGTTTGCGATGGCGATCAACATCTTTGAACTACGAAACACCATATACCCCTGCACTTCGTGAATCTGCCAGATGTTCTCCAGGTTTCGGTCTTCTGGTCGAAGTAATCCGATAAGCGATTCATAGTAGTACTTACCCTGCTCATCACGTTTAATAATCCCCAGTTCGTTATAGCCACCGGCATAGATTTCGCCACGCGCATTCATTTTCAAACTGCGCACCGATGAATTATTGGGCAGGTATACTTTCTGCCAGCGTTCACCGTCAAACACCAGAGTGCCATCGTTATTACCAAAATAAAGTACACCGCTTCTATCCTGGCACATGGCCCAGAACTGCGGATCGGCTCTAAACTCTTTCTTAGTATAATGGATAATGCGGGGCACACCCTGAATACCCTGAGCCAGGACGTTGCATCCACAAGCCCAAAGTAGTAGGATGAGTAAGCGTTTTGTCAGAATCAAGAATCGATCGTTACGTATCATTTTTCAGTCCGCGCAATCAACATAATTAAGGGATGTTTGGCACTTCTGAAAGCAATTTTATCCTGAAAATGCGAATAAATTTAGGCGGTTAGAATAATCAACCAAGCTACTGATTATCAGGTTATAGATCAGCCATGAAGTAATGATGACGTAGGCCATTTGGAGGCGTGAAGTGGACGAGATGTGCGCCCCGGTAAGAAATACTCGGTCTGAGCCCCTATACTTGAATTTCGAAATCGATTGAAACACCTTTACACCTCAACGCCAACGAATGAATACGCGCTCATCTTTCTTTTACTCCCTGATCTTTTTGCTCACATGCTTTATCAACACACCCAAGCTTTCTGCGCAATACCTGCACGTGAACGGCAAACAGATTGTTGATAAAAACGGAAATGAAGTCATCCTTCGGGGTATGGGCCTTGGCGGCTGGATGTTGCAGGAAGGATACATGCTGGAAACCAACGCGTTTGCCAACCCACAACATCAGATCCGCGCACGGATCAAAGACCTGATCGGTGAAACTGACACCCAACTTTTTTACGATGCCTGGCTTGCCAACCATTGTACCAAGCGCGATATCGACTCGCTGGCTTCATGGGGTTTCAACTCCGTGCGGTTGCCGATGCATTACAACCTGTACACGTTGCCGATCGAACAAGAACCCGTAGCCGGACAAAACACCTGGCTCGAAAAAGGATTTGTGATGACCGACAGTCTGCTCAAGTGGTGCGCTGCCAACCAGATGTACCTCATTCTGGATTTGCACGCTGCACCCGGTGGACAAGGACATGATGCGGCCATCTCCGATTACGATGCCACCAAGCCATCGCTGTGGGAAAGTGAAGCCAACAAAGAAAAAACCATTGCCCTCTGGAAAAAACTGGCTGAACGTTACGCTACTGCCGAGTGGATTGGCGGGTATGATCTCATCAACGAACCGAACTGGAATTTTGTAGCGGGCCAGAATGCCAACGGCTGCGATGAAACCGGAAACGCTCCACTTCGAAAATTGTATGTAGACATTACCTATGCTATTCGCACGGTAGACACAAACCACATCATCTTTATTGAAGGTAATTGCTGGGGCAACCGCTACAATGGAATTTTTCCGAAGTGGGATAACAACATGGCCGCCAGTTTCCACAAATATTGGAACTACAACGATCAGGGTGCTGTGCAGTTTGCGGTAGACATGCGCAATCAACAAAACCTACCGGTGTGGTTAGGCGAATCGGGCGAGAACTCCAACACCTGGTTTACCAATGCCATTAAACTGGTGGAGGACAACAAGATCGGGTGGGCGTGGTGGCCGATGAAGAAAGTTGCCTCGGTAGTGAATCCACTCACCATTGTAAAGAACGATGATTACAACACCTTGCTGCAATACTGGACTAACGGAGGCACCAAACCGTCAGCCCCGTTTGCCAAAAATGCGATGATGCAACTGGCGGAAAACACAAAAATCGAAAACACCATATACAGGAAAGATGTAATCGATGCGATGATCAGACAAGTGAACAGCAAGACTACCCTTCCGTTTGCTCCCAACCATGTGCCGGGTGTAGTACACGCTTCCGATTATGATTTAGGCCGACATGGAAAAGCATACGCGGATACCGACACCGCCAACTATCGTGTAACCACCGGAACCTATGCCGCCTGGAACAACGGATGGGCGTATCGTAATGATGGTGTCGACATCCAGGCTTCTTCGGATACCGATGCATTATCCAACCGCTACAATGTGGGATGGACACAAGATGGCGAATGGTTGCAATACACCCTTGATGTTGACTCCAGTGCTGTGTATGACATTATCATCCGGTACGCGGCCAGCAACAGCGCGAGTAAAATTATACTCAACGTGAACGGGTCGAACATTACCGGCAGCACAACACTGTCTTCTACCGGAGGCACACAAACCTGGGCTAACAAAACCATCAGCGATGTAGTGCTTTACAAGGGCAAACAAAAGCTGAAGGTGATTTTTGAAAAAGGAGGCGCTAACCTGGGATATTTAAACCTCTCATTAAAAAAAAAATTAAATGAAGTTGCGTTCACGGCCATCACTGCGGAAACCAGCACAACCGGGTCAACCCTTTTTCTTTCGGTAAACAAAAAGATTGACGGTGCTACCCTAACCAATGCGGCAGGTTTCTCTGTTAAGGTAAATGGTACCGATGCTGTGATCAGTTCGATACAAGCAGACCCCGCGAATGAAAGCCGTAGCATCCTTACGCTGGATCAGGAAATTTTTGATGATGACATCATTACCCTAAGCTACAATGCCGATGCTGTACTTTCTACAGACGGCACGTTGCTGGAGGATTTTGCAAACCTCACTGCGAAAAATAACTTACCGATTCACATTGCTGTTCCCGCTAAAATTGAAGCAGAGAATTTTGTAGTGAACCAGGGCCTTCAGCTTGAAACCACTACCGATACCGGTGGTGGCCAAAACGTTGGCTACACCCATGCCGGTGATTACCTGGAGTATCGCATTCGCGTACCAGCCGATGGCAACTATCCGCTGGAAGCACGCATCGCCTGCAATGCACAAGCCGGTATTATTGAAGTAGAGCAGCGATCAACAACAGGCGAAGTATTGAACAGCGTGATCATCAATGTACCGGTTACCGGAGGATGGCAAACCTGGCAAACCGTAAAAGTAAAAATGACACTCACGGCCGGGCGAGGCGTGCTTCGCATTAAAATCATTCAGCCGGAATTCAACATCAACTGGTTGCGGTTTCTCACTGCCGACATTGTAAGCGGCACCGACAACAACCGGCAGGGCTCATTGCAGATATTTCCCAATCCCACCGATCGCTACCTAACGATAGAAGTACCCGAAAATCTTCAACACCAGAAAAAGACAGTCACCATCCACGCACTCAATGGAGCGATCGTTAAAACCAACAATCATCTTTCCAATGATTCATTCCCAACCGTATTTGTTGGCGATCTCCCTTCGGGCATGTATGTTATTGAACTTGCCACGCGCGAGAAATTGTGGCGCGGAAAATTTGTTAAGGCAAATCAGTAGAACAGCGATGGGCCGTTAATAGAACACCCTTACCGCGCCTGCTCACTGCATTTGATTTCGCTCGATAAAATCTTTGAAGGCTTTCCGGTAGGTATCGCTGATGGGAATCATCGCATTGCCGATCTGAACTTCTCCCTTGTGAATAACCTCAATGGCATCCACCGCTACAATGAACGAGTTGTGAATACGGATGAATTTTTCGGCAGGCAATTGTTCTTCCAGTGATTTCAATCGCTGCAAGGTTACTACCTTCTGTTGCCGGGTGTGAATGGTAACGTAATCTTTTAATCCCTCCACATACAAAATATCTTCCCACCGCATTTTCACAATCTTGGTTCCGTCTTTCACAAAGACAAATGGTTGAGAAGGGTCAGCAACCTTTTCGGCAACCGGTTGCGTGCCGGTTCTACGTTGGCTGGCCTTTTCAACACCGCGAAGAAATCGTTCGAAGGTAATGGGCTTCAGCAGGTAATCGACTACGTCCAGTTCATACCCTTCCACGGCATATTCGGAGTAGGCTGTTGTCAGAATGACCATAGGTTTTTTCTGTAGCGCTTTCAGCAACGAAATACCGGTGATCTCCGGCATTTGAATATCCAGAAAGAGTAAGTCAATGGGTTGATTCCGTAAAATTTCCATCGCGGCCAGCGGACTGGAACATGCTTCCACCAAATTCAGGTACGGAACTTTGCGAACATACTCCGTCATCAGCTTGCGCGCCAACGGTTCATCTTCTACGATAAGACACGACAGGTTCAAGATAAAGTAAGTTTCAATTGTACGGTGTACTGGTCAGTCGTATCGTTTACCTTCAATTCGTACTGACTTGGATAACTCAGTTCTAATCTACGATGAACATTTTGCAATCCAATACCCGACTTGCCACCATTATCCAATTGTGCCGATGCAATTTTACTATTGCTCACCGTATACAAGCATTGGTTTCCTTCAACCTTCACTAAAATTTTTACCCACGAATTCGGATTGTTGTTGGTAACTCCGTGTTTGAAGGCATTTTCCAAAAACGTGATCAGTATAAAGGGTGTGATTAAGGCTGTGTTCACATCGCCTTCAATTTTTAAATCAATTGGAATCTGGTTGTTCAATCGCAACCGCTCCAGGCTAATGTAACTTTCAATGTACTCAATCTCCTTCGACATTAACACCCGTGGCGCATTGGAATCATAAATCATGTAGCGCATCATCTGCGACAACCGGGCTACTACTTCGGTGGTGTTCTCTGATTTTGAATACGCGAGGTAGTATAAATTATTTAAGGTATTAAACAGAAAGTGTGGATTGATCTGCGCTTTCAAAAAATTAAGTTCGGCCGTAAGCTTTTCATTTTCCACTGCCTTTTTCTTGGCTTCGAATTCAAACCAATCGACTGCAAACCGAAGCATGCTCACAAACACCACAATAAAAATGGTGATTACCACCAGTTGCACTACATACACCGGTGAATAAAAGTATTTCTCCTGGTACGTGTAACCATCGATCATGTAGCGCTGCAACATCACCCGCAGGATAATGAGAATGGTAAACGGAATGAAAAACTCGATCAGGTAGAGCCATATCTTTTTACGAACCAGAAACCGTGGCAGTTGATAAAAGAAATTCATGTACGCCACGATCATGTTGAAGATCACCTGGGTACTGGCAAACATAAAGGCGCTGCTGAAATCAACTTCGCGCCTGCGGTACGAGCTAATCTGGTAGACCGAAAACGACAGGTACACACACCAGAACGACAGGTGCAGCAGTAAAACCCGGTTGCGTTGAAAGTACGATTGCATAGTAATTACTCAATACGGGTAAATGTAATTGTTCGAATAATAGTACATGTGTTCAGGATGTTGGTTTTCTGCCAATACCTTGTTATTATCGACCGATTCGTCTCTATGCTATGCACCTCGGAGAAGTCGATTAATTAACCGAATTGTCGAGTGCTTTTATCCGCTGGTATAAAACCGGTGTCCTTACACTAACAAAAGCAGTTTCTTTGCCGTTGAAATTGAAACCTGAAAAGGCTTTTAATGACGCTCACTTAAAAATTAGTTACTACCACCATGAAAAAATTTTTAGTCCTTCTACTCCTGATCAGTCGTGTTACTTTCGCCCAGTTA
>Ga0315910_10004396_pt1 | contig 11809 bp, 11 predicted proteins | sample EdamamesoilMG_FD_204470 | JGI IMG/M metagenome (GOLD analysis project Ga0315910, IMG submission 204470) | Garden soil microbial communities collected in Santa Monica, California, United States - Edamame soil | ecosystem: Environmental > Terrestrial > Soil > Garden | place: USA: California... | reverse complement strand
GAAGGGCTTCACGACGGTTTTTTGACGGCGCCGGAAATGCCGCCCGACGGGCGGCCGGCGCTCAGGCGAAGGTGTCGACGAGGCCCCGCGGCAGGCGGATGGCGAGCGTCAGTGCGGCCGCTTCGCGCTCATCGGCGTGCTCGAAGCTCGAGTGCGCGTCTGCCGATGCGGTCGTGTCGCGGCCGAAGTTGTCGTGCGAGCGGGCATCGCCCGTGCCGACGTTGACGTGACTGAGATCGAGACCGGCGTGACCCAGCATCTCGCGGAGCCGGGGCACCGCCTGCTCGAGGGCGTCGCGCACCGCCGCGTGCGCCGAGGCGAGCGAGATCCGTGTCGCGTCGCCGTCGAGAGAAAGTCGAATATCGATGCTGCCGAGCTCGGCCGGGTGCAGCTTGATGCGGGCGTCGTGCTTGCCTTCCTGGACGAGCCAGGCGAGGCGGTCGCCGAGCGCCTGCTCGAAGGCGGGTTGCTGGGCCGGGCTCGTCGGCAGCGCGATGGTCGTTGCCGGCGTCGCGCCGCGCGCGCTGACGGTCGGCGGGAATAATCCCTCGCCGGCCGTGACGGCATCGGCCGACTCGACGAGCAGCGGATCGCTGCCCGTCGTGCCGCGCTCGGTCGCGAGCAAGGCGCGCATCCATTGCGAGCTCATCGGTCCCGTTGGCGCCACGGCCGCGAGGGCGGGCGCGAAAGCGTCCGGGGAAACCGCTTGCATCGCACTGGCCGACATCGCGGTTTGCGCGGTGGCCGTCGCCATGAGAGTCGCGGTGCTGCCGGCATCCGTGCGAGCCGTGCCGGTCGCGGAGGGCGGCAGTCCGGGCGGCAAGGCAATGCCGCCCGGCGGCGAAATCCTGCCGCCGGGCACGAGCATCCGGAGCAGGGGGGATGGCCCCCACGATTCCGGGGTGCCTGCGGGTTTTGCCCCTTCAGCGGTGAAGGGCGCGTTCATGCGCTCGGCCGCTGGCAGGGCGGAAAGCTCGGCGCCTGTGCCCGAGGCGATTAGTAGAAACGATGAAAAATCAGAGACCTGCGTCGAGTCTCCCGGGCGGGAGCCGACTCCGCGGGGGCCGGCCGCGCCGCCCGCGGGCAGGGCGCCCGGCAGGAGCGCGGACAGGCTGCCGGTGTCGGGGCCGGGTAGCGTTGCGCCGTTCACGGTGTGAATACCGATGGAGTCTGCGTAGGCATCGCAAGGGGAAGTGCAATCGCCGTGCCAGATCGCATCCGAAGAACCGAATCGCGATCGCCTACGCCGCCGGCAAGTCCTCTGTCAGCCGGATTTGAAACCGCAGCCCTGGTTTCCCGCCATATTGGGGAGGCTTGATGAAGTGTTCCGTCAGCACGCCGCCGTTCGCCAGGATGATGCGCTGCGAAGCCAGGTTGTCCGGATCCGTGGTGATCTCGACAAAGGGCAGGCCAACGGCCCTGGCCTCCGGCAGCAACTGCGCCAGCGCCGCTGTGCCGAAGCCCCGGCCCTGTTTCCAGGGAACGACCGCATAACCGATGTGGCCGAGGCAGTGCGGCGGCAGCGTCGTCGTTCCGGGCTGCCACCGTAAGCCGATGCTGCCGCAGAACTCCCCGTCCCACATCCAGCGGTGAAATCCCGGGAGGCGCTTCACGACCGAGCCGTCCGGGAGGTTGATCGGCGGGCCCCTGGCATCGCGGTCTTCCATGCTGGCCAGGAATGCGTGCGCGTCGGAGCGGATGCGGGCCAGCTCTTCCTGGCCCGCTTCCGGGCGTGTGTTGTCGGCGGACCATCCGCGTTCCAGCGCTGCGACGTAGCTCGGCAGATGGAGCTCGGACGGTCGAACGAGTTGCATGAATGAATCGTCCAGACAGTTCCGCGGTGGTCGAACAAGGATATACGATGCGCGGCGCAGCTAAGTCGCCGGCAAATCCTCCGTCTTGCCCGCCCGCCCCAGCGCCTGCTCGTCGGACTGCCGTTGGTCCGCCTGGCTTGCCCGTCGCGCCTCGGCGGCCTCGCGTTTCTCGACGAGCCGCTCCATCGCCTCGCGCTCGGCCCGGACGCCGGACCAATGCGCTCGCGCCGCCTCGGCCTGCGACTGGGCGCGCTCGACGGCGCCCTGCTGCGCCTCGACGCTGCGCTCGAGCTCGATGCGGAAGCGCTGGCGGTCCGCGAGCAGGCGGGTCTGGACGCCCGCGCCGCGGGCCGTTGCCGAATACTCGTGCAGATAGCGCTGCACCGTCGTCAGCTTGCGGCGTTCGTCCTCGAGGCGCTCGCGAGCGGCACGCAACTTGTCCGCCGCGGTGCGCTCATCGTGCTCCTTGAGGCGCGCCAGCGTCTCGAAGCTCCGGGCGGATTCGCCGCTCATGTCGCGCTCACCCCCGCTTCGGTCTCGGGATGGTCCGCGAGCATTTGACGCAATGCGTCGAGACTCTGTCCGAAGGCGACGGATTCCTCCGGCGCCTGGTGCATGAAACGCTCCATCGCCGGATACAGCGCGATCGCGCGATCGACCTCGCGATCCGATCCGCGTCGATACGCACCGACACTGATCAGGTCGCGATGCCGCTCGTAGCATGCGCCGATCTGCCGAAATGCCTGCGCGAGCTCGCGCTGCTCGCGCGAGACGATCGCGCTCATCACGCGGCTGATCGAAGCCTCGACGTCGACGGCCGGATAGCGTCCGGACTCGGCGATGCGCCGCGAAAGCACGATGTGCCCGTCGAGCACGGCGCGCGCGGCGTCGGCGACGGGGTCCTGGGTGTCGTCGCCCTCGACGAGCACGGTATAGATGCCGGTGATCGAGCCGCCGCCCGGACCCGCATTGCCGGCGCGCTCGAGGAGCTGCGGCAACCGCGCGAAGACGGATGGCGTGTAGCCGCGCGTGACGGGCGGCTCGCCGATCGCGAGCCCGATCTCGCGCTGCGCATGGGCGTAGCGCGTCAGCGAGTCCATGAGGAGCAGCACGTGCCGGCCCTGGTCGCGGAAATATTCGGCGATGGCAGTCGCCGCGCGCGCTCCCTGGAGCCGCATCAGCGGCGGATCGTCGGCCGGGGCCACGACGACGACGGCGCGCGCGAGGCCTTCGGGCCCGAGCGTGCGCTGGATGAATTCGTTGACCTCGCGGCCGCGCTCGCCGATGAGCCCGACGACGATGACTTCGGCCTCGGTGTAGCGCGCCATCATGCCGAGCAGCTGGCTCTTGCCCACGCCGCTGCCGGCGAAGAGGCCGATGCGCTGGCCGCGGCCGATCGTCAGCAAGCCGTTCAGGCTCCGCACGCCGACGTCGAGCGGCATCTCGATCGGGCTCCGTTGCAGCGGATTGACCTTGCGGCCCATCAGCGGCCCGCGATGATCGCAGCGCGGCCTGCCGCGGCCGTCGAGCGGCTCGCCGATGGGAGTGATCACGCGGCCGAGCAGGGCGTCGCCGACGGGGATCGTCTGCGTCGCTGAAATGGGGATTACGCGCGCGCTCGGCGTGAGCCCGCCCGTGTGGTTGACGGGCATGAGGTAGACGCGATCGCCTGCGAAACCCACGGCCTCCGCCTCGACGGGCGCGTGGCCGCGCTCGACGATGCGGCAGCGACCGCCCACGGCCATCTCGCAGCCGACCGCCTCGAGTGTCATGCCGACCATCGAGACGAGGCGGCCCTCGGCGGCGAGCGGGGCGGGCGACGTGACGGTTCGCAGCCAGTCGCCGAGCCGGGTGGCAGCATGCGCTCGCCGCTGTGCCCGAACCTCGCTGTTGCTCATTGCGGCGACTGCCCGTTCACGTTCGTGGGCTCGCGCTCGTCGCCGAAGATCGCCGCCGCGATCGCGCCGAAACGCGCCTCGACGCTGGCATCGACGACGGACACGTCCGTCTCGACGCGCGCGCCGCCTGGGCTCATCGCGAGATCCTCGACGATGCGGATCGAATGCGCAACGGCTTCCGGTTTCAGATGCTCGTTCACGAGCGCTGCGTCCTCGGGATGCAGTGAAATGCGGATCGCCGCGTCGGCCGAGGGCAATGCGGCGAGCGCCTCGCGAACCACGCGCACGATCTCGCCGGGCTCGCGTGAGAGCTCGCGGCGGACGAATTGCCTCGCGATCGCGAGCACGAGCTCGCCGACCTGGTGCAGAAAATGTTCGTCGACGAGCGCCGTCGCCGGTGCAAGCGACGCCACGAGCTGCTCGAGCCTTCGCGCCTGGTCGGCCACCTGGCGCTCGCCCTGGCGCCGGCCTTCCGCGAGGCCGCGCGCGAGGCCTTCGGCATGCGCCTGGCTCTCGATGGCGGCGAGCCGCTCGGCCGTCAGCGGACCCGAGGATCGACCGCCCACGTGCTGGGGCGCCTGCCAGACCCGGACTTCGCCATCGAGAATCTCGAGCTCAGACATATTCCTCACCGCCGAGCATGATCTCGCCCGCGTCGGCGAGCTTGCGCACGGTCGCAAGAATGCCGCGCTGCGCGGCCTCGACGTCGGAGACGCGCATGGGGCCCCGGTTCTGCAGGTCGTCCTCGAGCACCTCGGCCGCGCGCTTCGACATGTTCTTGACGACCAGCGCCTTGATGTCCGGCGTCGCGCCCTTGAGCGCCTTCACGAGATCCTCGCCCGAGACCTCGCGCAACAGGCGTTGCACGCTGCGGTCGTCGAGGTCGAGCAGGTTCTCGAAGGTGAACATGAGCTCCTGGATGCTCGTGCTCAGGGCCTCGTTGCGTTCGCGGATGCTGGCGAGCGTTGCTTCCTCGGTGGCCGTGTCCATGCAGTTGACGATGTCGGCCGCGCGTTTCAGGCCGCCGACGACGGAGGCCTTGCTCGCCGCATTGCCGGCGAACTGGCGCTCGAGGATCTCGTCGAGCTCCTGGAGCGCGTTCGGGCTGATGGCCTCGAGATTGGCGATGCGCATGATGACGTCGCTGCGCATCTTCTCGTTCAGGTTCGCGAGCACCGATGCCGCGTGATCGCTGTCGAGATAGGAGACGACGATCGCGACGATCTGCGGATGCTCGTTGCGGATCATGTCGGCGACGGCGCGGCCGTCCATGTTCTTGAGCGACTCGAGGCCGGTCGAGTTGCCGCCGATCGAGATCCGGTCGATGAGCGTGCGCGCGCGCTCCTCGCCGATTGCGCCGACGAGCATGTTGCGCAGGTATTCCTCGCTGCCGATGCCGATCCCAACGCGGTCTTCGACAACCGAATTGAACTCGCCCAGGAGCTGTTCGATCTGGGCTCGCGAGATCGCCGGCATCTGCGCCATGGCGCTGCCGATCGTCTGCATCTCGCGGGGGCCGAGGTGTTTCAGCACGCTGGCCGCCACCTGCTCGCCGAGCGACATGAGCAGGGCCGCGGCGCGCGTCGAGCCGCTCATTCTCGAAGAGTTAGCTTGCATCGTTGCTCATCCACTGGCGTACGACGTTGGCGACGAGACGCGGGTCCTCCTCGGCGACCTGGCGCGCGCGGCCGAGCGGCGAGCCGTCGCGGCCGCGCTGCCCGAGCGCGAGCGCGCCCGGGTTGCCCGGTCCCTGCACGAGGGCCTGGCCGCCGGTGGCGTCGGTGTAGCCGAGCATCGGCGGCGGCACGGTCGCGAGGCTCTTCAGCACCGGCCGGACCACGAGCATGAGCAGGAGCACGATGGCCGTCGCCGCGGCGCCGTAGCGCGCGAGGTCGGGCAGCCAGGGTTGTTGCCAGATCGGCGGGCCGGGCAGGGCCCCGATGGGCGAAGGCCGCAGGAAAGACTGGTTGCTGATCGTCAGCGTGTCGCCGCGTGCCTCGTCGAAACCGACGGCGGCGCGAACGAGCGAGCCGTACTCGGCGAGCTCCTCGGGGGTGCGCGCAAGGTAGCTGACTTCGCCCTCGGCATCCGACGTTCGCCGGTCGTCGACGACGACGGAGATCGACAGCCGCTCGACCGATGCTGGCGCCTGTCGCACGTGATTGATCGTACGGTCGTTCTGGAAATTGCGCACGCTGCTGCGGCTTACGCTCTGCGGCGCCGCCTCGGCGCTCGCCACCGCGATCGGGTCGCCGTTCTCGTCGAGCGTCCCGGCTTCGTCGGCTGCCGTGTCCGCCACCCGGCCGTCGCCCGGTGGCTGGTTGCTGAGCGCGCCCGGCACGCCACCGACGGCACCGGCCGACGATTGGTCCTCGCGCAGGGATTCGCTGACGAGAACCGAAGGCTCGGCGCCGTAAGACTCGCTCGTGCTCTCGACCTCGGTGAAATCGATGTCGGCATGCACGCTGACGCGCAGGCCCTCGTCGCCGACGAGCGGGGCGAGCACCTCGCGGATGCTCGCGCGATATTCGTCCTGCTTGCGTTGCTTGTAGTCGAGCTGGCCCGAGGACAGCGCCGCGCCGTCGTCGCCGGCGACGGGCTTCAGCGGCCGGCCGCTCTCGTCGATGAGGCTGACGTTGTCGGGTGCGAGGTTCGGCACGCTCCAGGCCACGAAGTTGGCGATGCCGGCAATCTCGGCGTCGCCGAGCCGGTGCCCGGAGCGCAACGCCAGGAATACGGAAGCCTTGGTCTCGTCGCGATCGCGCGCGAAGACCGAGTCCTGCGGCAGCGCGAGCTGCACCTTGGCCGAAGCGATGCCGTCGATGCTCATGATGGTCCGCGCGAGGTCGTCCTGGAGCGCCAGCGTGTAGCGCGCGTTCTCGACCAGGCGGCTCGAGCCGAACGAACTGCCCTGCACGAAGGAGTCCCAGCTGTTGTCGCCGCGCGGCAGGCCCTCGCTCGAGAGCTGCAGGCGCGCCTCGGCGATCCGGTCCGCGGGCACGAGCAAGGCGCCCGAGCCCTGCTCGAGCCGGTGCGGAATATCGTTGCGGTCGAGAATCGCCTGGACGTCGACGAAGCTCGCGCTCGCCGCGGGCGACAGCAGCATCGTGTAGCCGGGCTTGAGTGCCCAGACCACCGCGCCGATCGCGAGCGCCGCGACGACGGCGAGCCCGAGCACCATCCCGAACTGGCGGTGCGCCGGCAGGCGCGCGATCCCGGCGAGCTGGGTGCCCAGGGTCTGTGGAAGCTTATCGGCCATGGTCGCTCATCCTTCGCTCAACCCTCGTCCATCAGAGGGGCATGTTCATGATTTCCTGGTACGCGGCGAGCAGGCGGTTTCGCACCTGGCTCACCGCCTCGAATTCGAGGCTCGCTTTCTGCATCGCGATCACGGCCTGGGACAGGCTCACGTTCTCGTCGCCGGCGACGAATCGTGTCGTCAGGTCCTGGCTCGTCTGCATCGTGTTGTTGACCTCGGCGAGCGCGTTCTTGAGGAGCTGTCCGAACTCGGTCCCGCGCGTCGCGGCGGCCGGTGTCTCGTCGAGACCGACGCTCTGCGCCATCGCGCGCATCTGCGCGAGGACCTGCTGGATCTGCATGTCGCTCATGGGTGCATTGCTCCGTCAGGGGATGGCGAGGCCGTGCTCGCGCAGCCGCGCGAGCTTGTAACGCAGCGTCCTCGGGCTGATGCCGAGGCGGAGGGCAGCGGCCTTGCGCTGCCCGTTCTCGGCGCGCAGCGCCCCGAGAATGATCTCGCCCTCGGATGCCCGGAGCGAGGTCGAAAGGGGTGCGGGGCCCGCGGACTGGAGTGCTGTCGCGGGCCCCGCGGTCTCGATCTGAAGATCGTCGACCTCAATCGAATCGTTCTGCTGGAGGATCAGTGCGCGCTGCATGACGTTGTCGAGCTCGCGGACGTTGCCGGGCCAGGAGTGCTCGCGCAGGCGCGCCGCCGCCGCGAGCGAGAGCTTCGGCAGCGGAAGGAGCCCCACTCCGTGGCGCTCGATCAGGTGCTCCGCGAGCGGCAAAATGTCGCCCGGGCGTTCCCGAAGCGGTGGAATGCGGATGGGAAAGACGTTGAGGCGGTAGTAGATATCCTCGCGCAGGATGCCGTCGGCGACGGCCTGGCGCAGGTCGCGATTCGACATCGCGATGACGCGGACGTCGACGCGGCGGCCGGACGCAGCGCCGAGGCGCTCGACCTCGCGCTCCTGAAGCACGCGCAGCAGCTTCGCCTGCAGCCCGTGTGCCATCTCGGTGATCTCGTCGAGCAGCAGCGTGCCGCCGTCGGCCTGCTCGAACTTGCCGCTATGCGCCAATGCCGCGCCGGTGAAGGCGCCCTTCTCGTGACCGAAGAGCGTTGCCTCGAGCATCGTCTCGGGGATCGCCGCGCAGTTGATCGCGACGAGCGGCCCCTGGCGGCGGCGCGAATGCTCGTGGATGTAGCGCGCGAAGACTTCCTTGCCGACGCCGGACTCGCCGGTCAGCGTGACGGTGACGTCGGCGGCGGCAACGCGGCGCGCGAGGTCCTGCACCTGGCGGCTGACGGGATCCGCGGCAAGCAGTGGCCGTGGCGCGGCATCGAGCTCGATCTCGCGTTCCGGTACGGCCATGTCCTGCGCTCTCCAGCCAGCGTGCCCATTCGGCACTGGCCGGTTTCTGCAAGGTCCGTACCAGAGCGGGTTTTTTCAGTTAGATCCGGAGCTTAGGCATTTTGCGCGGCGAGCGCCGCCGGAAATCCGTCGCAGAAGGGGAGCCCGAAGGGGCGGGCGCGAGGGCCCGAGCGTCAAACTTCCGACGCCGCCACGGCAGCGCCGGCTGTCGCGAGGCCGGGCCGCTCGATGCCGAGCTTGCGGATCTTCTCGACCAGCGTCGTGCGCCGGAGGCCCAGGAGCTCGGCGGCCTGGGCGACGACGCCGTCGGACTTGTCGAGCGCCTGGCGGATCAGCCGCGCCTCGAGCAGCTCGAGCAGGCCCTTGAGCGGCAGTCGCTTGAAGTCGACGGCATCGAGATTGATGCCCATGAACTCGCCGACGTCTGTCGGCGGCAGTTGCGGGACGGGCACGGGAGACACGGCCTGGATGCGCTTCGGCAGATCGCTGAGCTCGATCGCGTCGCCGAGCGCGAGAATCGAGCAGCGTTCGACGAGGTTCGCGAGCTCGCGCACATTGCCGGGCCAGTCGTAGGCGAGCATGGCGCGCAGCGCATCGTCGCTCACGCCCTTGACGGCGAGGCCGCGGCCGCTGAGCCGCGCGTTGAGCTCGGCAATGAGCAGCGGCACGTCCTCGCGCCGGTCGCGGAGCGGGGGCATCTCGATCGGGACGACATTGAGCCGGTAATAGAGATCCTCGCGGAATTTGCCGGCCTCGATCATGGCCTCGAGGTTGCGGTGCGTCGCCGCGACGATGCGGACGTCCGCCGCGATGCTCGCGACGCCGCCGACGCGGTCGAAGCTCTGCTCCTGGAGCACGCGCAGCAGCTTGACCTGCATCTCGACCGCCATGTCGCCGATCTCGTCGAGGAACAGCGTGCCGCCCTGGGCGAGCTCGAAGCGGCCCTTGCGCTGGGTGAGCGCGCCCGTGAAGGCGCCCTTCTCATGGCCGAACAGCTCGCTCTCGAGCAGGTCGGCCGGGATGGCACCGCAGTTGACGGCGACGAAAGGCTTGCCGCGGCGCCGCGAGAAGTAGTGGATGTTGCGGGCGACGACTTCTTTGCCCGTGCCGGTCTCGCCGAGAATCATGACCGTCGCCTCGGTCGGCGCGACGCGCTCGATCAGCGAACGGACCCCGGAAACTCCGGGGCTTCTGCCTACCAGAGAGCGGAACAGCTCGATGTTCGCAAAGGCGCCAGCGGGTTCCGGATTCGGGTTCTGTACAGGGTTAGGTCGTTGAACCGCCGACAATTGCCACCGAGCAGGTCTTCACAAAATCGTGAAAAACTGTAGCAAAACGGCGACAGGTCGAAATCCGCAAAACTACGGAGATGTGTTCCGAATGCACATTCCGGTGTGGGCGAGGGCGCGGCGGCTCTGGAGAAGGCGCGGCCGGCTGCGCTTGCTGAGTCGATAGATCCCGCGCTGCTCGCACACCCTCGGCCGGCCGAATCCCTCCGCGGAGGGATTCGCGGCCGGCGCGTCGACGCCGGGATCATCGATCATGTCGTCGGGCGAATACCCTGACCGCGGGATGGCGCGTCCGTCCGCCCGAAGAAACTGGAGTTCGCCGTCGTGTCGGCGAAACACGGAAAAGCCACCCTCATGCAGCAGGCGATGGTGATAAGAGCACAGGAGAATGAGGTTCCCGGGCTCAGTCTCGCCGCCATGCGCCCAGTGCTCGAGATGGTGAGCGTCCACGTAGTGCTTGCGCTCGCAGCCCGGGAAACGGCAACCCCCGTCGCGTGACCAGAGCGCCTTTCTGAGCGCCGGCGAGACGACGCGGCGCTTGCGGCCGAGCGCGAGGGGCGTGCCGCGCGCATCCTCTATCAATGGAATCAGATTGCCGTCGCAGGTGAGCCGCCGCACCGTTTCGACTGGCAGGTCCGAACGGCCCGCCCCTCCGCGGAGGGATTTCTCGTCGACGTGGACGATGACCTGGTAGTGCTCCGCGACGGTGGTCCCGGACAGCCGCGGAGGCGCGGTTGCCTCTCCGGTGTCCTCACATTCTCTGCCCGCCGCCGCACCCGCGCCCGCGCCCGCGAGGTATGAGCGGGCAACAGCGACCAGCGCATCGGCCTGCTGCGCCCGCCAGCCGTCGCTCGCGTCGCGCTCCTCACCATGCGCCGCAACGTGATCGCTGCCCTGCGCGACTTCGCGGCTGGCTACAGCGCGGTCCAGCGCGCGTGCAATCAGCTCGCCATCCTCGACGGGAAGCTCGACCGTGATCAGCAGCGTGCCATGACCCGGATTGCGCGCGATCGTCAGCGAACGCTTCTCCCAGTCACGCCGCGCGGCTTCGGTCGACTCGGGCCTGACATTGCGCATCTGCCGGCAGCGCGCCTCGACCTGCGGTGCAGTGGCATCGAGCGCATAGGCGAGCAGCAGGTCTTCCGTGTGTGCCTCGGCCACGCGCGTCAGCGCGCGAACCTTCGAATACGACAACCGGCCGTCGGCGAACGCCGCGGAGATCGCTGGCAGCAGGCGCAAGGCCTGCGCTGTCCTAACTTTCTCACGCGCGGCCGAGACCGAAATCTGGCAGCGCCACGCGAGCCATTCCGCGCAGCTTTTGAAGCTCCATTTCATCCAGCCGAAGCGGTCGTCGAAATCGCGTACCAGCTCGAGCATTCGGCCGGTTTCCGCATGCAGGCGGCGGGCGAGGCTGCAAATCGCGGCGTCCAGGTCGTCGATGGTTTGGGTGTCGGGGGAGAGGCGAGAGGGCGATTGAGGCCCTCTGAGGAAGGGTGCCGAGGCGAGCATAAGTCCTCCTGAAAAGGCAGATTTCCGAGGACTGTTATTATATATAGTATATTCGATTTTTTCAATTCTATTTCAGCATGTTATATGCATTTTCACCCCCGTGCCCGATGCAACGCCACCGATCTTCTATGCCTCCGGAACACGAGCTTCCCGAGCCAGTCCCGGCAGGGCCCACTCAGCCCCTCGATCCGGCTGCAAATTCGCTGCAGTCCATCGCGCGCGGGCACGATGTCGACGACGCGCGCGTTGAGCCTGAGCGGCAACGGCCACTGCGCCAGCAGGTAGCAATCGACCTCGAGCAGCGCCTTGCCCGGCGGCGGCTGCTTCGCGTCCCAGCAGAGCCCGCGCGGATTGAAGCGTGCATTGCGCACGAGGTCGCCGCCCTGGCTGTCGCGAACCAGCACAGTCACGAGCTCGAGCAGCAGATCGATCTTGCCCTCGAGACGATGCAGCTCGGCACGCTCCGACTCGTCGGACGGGGACTGATCGTGCTCCTCGAACAGCGCCAGCGCGCGCAGCACCTTTTCGTTGTGCAGATTGCGGCGCGCGAGCTCGGCCTCGTCGGGCAGGGCTTCGATGGCGCGCCAGTCGATGCCGATCTCGTCGTCGCAGAAGACGTTCTCGCCGAGCACGTCGAATTCCGCCTGCGACAGCGCGGGGAGGCGGACCGACGTGGTGCCCGTGCTCAT
>Ga0315910_10004395_pt1 | contig 11810 bp, 10 predicted proteins | sample EdamamesoilMG_FD_204470 | JGI IMG/M metagenome (GOLD analysis project Ga0315910, IMG submission 204470) | Garden soil microbial communities collected in Santa Monica, California, United States - Edamame soil | ecosystem: Environmental > Terrestrial > Soil > Garden | place: USA: California... | reverse complement strand
CCAAGGCCCTCCAGCTCGATCCCCACGTCGGGGCCGCCTACGTGCTGAGCGCCCAGGTCGCGATGCACTACGGGGAGAACAAGCAGGCGCTCGAGTTCTGCGAGCGGGGACTGGCCGAGGAGCCGGACAACCCGAGCCTGCCGACCCTGCGCGCGCTGGCGCTGCAATCGGTCGAGGGAAGGGAGCAAGAGGCGAGCGCCGCCTGGAGCGAGGTCCTTGCCGCCTCGCCGACCAACGCCGTGGCGCTCGCGGGGAAGGCGTGGATCGAGCTGGAGAAGGGGGATCACTCCGGGGCCCGCGCCCGCTTCCGGGACGCGCTCGAGCTCGATCCCACCCTCGACTGGGCGCGCGAAGGGTACGCCTCGGCGATCAAGTCGCGAAGCCCGCTCTATCGCGCACTGTACGGATTCTTCTCCTGGATGGACCAGCAGTCGCGGTCCACCCGGTTCCTGGTGATCTTCGGCGCCTGGCTCATCGTCCGGAACCTCCCGAAGGTCACCGCCGGGTACCCAGCGCTCGCGCCGGTGGTGCTGGTCGTCACGGTGCTGTACGCCGGTTTCGTCCTCCTCACCTGGGTCGGGTCGTTCGTCTTCGATGGCCTCCTCCTGCTCAAGGCGGAGGAGCGCCGCCTCGTGCCGAAGGAGCGTCGCCTCGCCGCGGCCGCGGTCACGGGGCAGCTCCTGCTCGCCCTCACGCTCGGCCTCGTCGCCGCGCTGGCCGACCTCCAGGCGCTCCTGACCCTCGCCATCGTCCTCGGCCTCACCCTCCTCCCGATGGCGGGGTGGCTCGGAAAGGGGGGCGAGACTTGGAGCGCCATCTCCGGGGGCGTCTACGCGGGGACCCTCCTCCTCGGGGTCGGGGCGCTCCTGGCGGGAGGGGAGCTGGGGAGCACCCTGCTGACCGTCTCGGTCGGTGGGACCGTCATCTACACGCTCATCGGGGCGGGACGGAGCGCGACGCGATGAAGGGATCTCCACTCCACGGCGCGATCCTCCTCGTCGTCGCCTGCACGCCGGCGCCGGTGCCCGACCAGACCGCCGACGTCCTCGCCTTCGAAACGGCCGCCACCGCCGCCTTCCAGCGGAACGACGCCATCGCGATCGATACGCTGCTGACCGATGATGTCACCCTCATCCTCGGCGACGGGACCATCCAGACCAAGGCCGACCTCCTCCGCGAGGCCCGGGAGGAGGTGGTGAAGTACAGCCGGTTCGAGAACGTCGACCAGGTGGTGCGGTTCTACGGGCCGCACACCGCCGTGGTGACCGGCCGGACCATCATCTTAGGGACGACGAAGGATGGTTCCGCCGTCGAGGTCGACGTGATCTTCACCGACGCGCTTGTGAAGGAACGGGGTGGGTGGAAGTTCGCGGCGGGGCACGTGTCTCGAGTTCCGATCCGGCGCCCCTAGAAGTCTGGAGTGAGGAGTAGGGAGGGGTGTTCGGTGGGAGCCGTGCCACGTCGCAGGATCGCTGCTCAGCCACCCTCCGAACTCTCAACTCCCAACTCCTTGGCGAACCGTCGCCCCGTCATCGGGAATCCCGAGGCGGGATAGAACGCGTGCGCGTCGGTCCGGTGCTCGGCGCTCGTGAGGGAAAGTCGGTAGCACCCCTTCGACCGAGCCCACGCCTCGGCCCCTTCCAGCAGCAGGCGTCCGATCCCCTGGCGCCGCACCCGCGGATCGGTGACCAGCGAGGTGATGTAGCCGAGGGGGCGCGCGTAGTGGAGGACGTGGACGAGGTGCAGCCCGACGAGCCCGACGACCTCGCCGTCCTCCTGTTCTGCCACGAGCACCGAGTCCCCGTGGCCCTGAATGCCGACGAGGCGGGCGGGAAGTTCCGCCGCCTCGTTGGGGTATCCCAGGTCGCCGAGGAGTCGCGCCAGCGCCGGCGCGTCCCCGGGGTTCGCTTCGCGGAGCCTCACGCGAAGCGGGTGGTGCGCATCGCGAGGGTCCAGAGCACCGTGAGGACCGCAAAGGAGATGAGTGGCGGCGGGACCTGGGCGACCCAGAGGATCGCCGCCTGCGCCGCCGAGATGACCGCGAACATCGCGGCACTCCGGGCAAGGACCTTCATGCTGGCGTCGGTGGTCGCGGCGAGGACCAGTCCCAGGACCCCGATCCCGGCGAGCAGGACGCTCATCCCGAACACCAGCGACCAGTAGATGTCGTAGATGGAGGGCTCCATCCCCATCCCCATCGGGACCGGGGCCTCGCGCATCGCCGTGAGCACCCCTTCGTACTGCGGGGGATCGGGCTGAAGGTTGCCGACGGTATGCATCACGGCGACGAGGATCGTCAGGATCGAGGCGGTGGTGTAGAGCCGACGGCCCTTGGTGAAGATCGGTTTGGTCATTTCGGCTCCGTTGGGCTGTTGACGTTCCCTACGCGGGTCAGTGCCACAGGGTTCCCGCCGGGACCGGCACGAACGCTGCTTCCCCCTCCCGCCGCCACCCGAGCGAGAGCGCCTTCGCCCCGCCCCCCTGGAACATCACCACGCGGATCCTGTGCAGTCCACTCCGGAGCGGCACCGGGCCGACCTTCGCCTCGGGGCCGTGGAAGCCGTCGTTGTCCACGGCCTTCACGTCGTCGATCCAGAGGACGCTGCCATCGTCCGATGTGAGGGAGAACTCCCAGATCCCGTCCCCCGGGACGTTGATCCACCCTTCGAGGGTCACGCCGAAGCGGTCCCCGGTCTCGTCGCCGCGGAGCTGGACGGTCGGCACGGTGCCGCTCCGGCTCACGGTGAGGCGCGCCACCCCACCGGCGCTGTCGGCGCGGCCTTCGCCGAAGCGATAGGTGAGTCCCGCGGTGAGCCCCGCGGTGTCCCGGCGGGTCGGGTCCATGTAGACCGCCTTCCGCCAGACCGCGCGGCGCGGCGCCCCCAGCCGGCCATCCCGGAGCTCGAGGCGGGCGGTGACGGTGGTCCCCTCCTTCCGGAGCGGGATGGTGAACGGTGCGGTATAGGCCGGCGAGCCACCGTGCGGGAGCGATCCATCCAGCGTGTACCGGATGGTGCCGACCGCGCCGGCGCGGAGGGTCACCGACGCGCTGTCCGCGAGGACCAGCCTGTCTCCCTCGAGCCCGAACACGTCGGGGATCCGGTAGTTGACGCGCCGGGTGTCGAGCAGGGTGAGCGCGCCGGGGAGACGCGACACGAACGAGTTCCAGTCGCGCGCCGGGGCGGGGGACCAGAGCACCTCGCTCAGCGCCAGCGCGCGCGGGTAGATCATGTACTCCACGTGCGCTTCGGTCGCCACGTACTCGTTCCACATGTTCGCCTGTGCGCCCAGGATGTGGCGTGACTGGGCGGCCGTGAGCTCGGTAGGGACCGGTTCGAAGGCGTAGACCTTCTCGAGCGGGGAGAGGCCGCCGATCGAGAGCGGCTCCCAGGCACGGTCCCCCTGATAGTGATCGAAGTAGAGGTGGCTCCCCGGGGTCATGATCACGTCGTGCCCCTGCCGCGCCGCCGTGATCCCTCCGCTGATCCCACGCCAGCTCATCACCGTCGCCCGGGGGGCGATCCCGCCGTCGATGATCTCGTCCCACCCGATGAGACGCCGGCCGTGGGCGTTGAGGAACCGCTCGATCCGCTGGATGAAGTAGGTCTGCAGTTCCTCCTCGTCCTTGAGCCCCTCCCGGCGCATCAACCCCTGCGCGAACTCGCTGTTCTTCCACCGCACCTTCGGCACCTCGTCCCCGCCGACGTGGATGTACTTCGACGGGAAGAGTGCCATCACCTCCGTGAGCACCTCCTCGAGCACCTTGAAGGTGTGCTCGGTGGGGCAGAAGATGTCGTCCTCGACGCCCCAGATGGTCCCGACCTCGAACGGCCCCGGAGTGCAGGCGAGGTCGGGATACGCGGCGAGCGCCGCCCGGGCGTGCCCCGGCATCTCGATCTCCGGCACCACCGTCACGAACCGGTCCGCCGCGTACCGGACCACCTCGCGGATCTCCGCCTGGGTGTAGTACCCGCCGTAGGGGATCGAGTCCCCGATGTACGGGTTGAAGTTCTTCTCCTTGATCGTTTCCCGCCGCCACCCACCGACCGAGGTGAGGCGCGGGTACGCCTTGATCTCGATCCGCCACCCCTGGTCGTCGGTGAGGTGCCAATGGAAGGTGTTGTACTTGTAGCGCGCCATCAGGTCGATGTAGCGCTTCACGAACTCCACGCTGTAGAAGTGGCGCACCACGTCGAGGTGGAGCCCGCGCCACCCGAACCGCGGCCGGTCGCTGATCTCGACAGCGGGGATCCCGCGGCCCGCCCCGTTCCCCGCGGAGGCGGCGAGCTGGCGGAGGGTCTGCAGGGCGTAGAAGACGCCGGCCCCGCTCCGCGCCTCGATGGAGATGCCGCGCGGCGTGACCCGGAGCCGGTAGCTCTCCCGGAGCGAGTCGGGGACGGGGCCGGGGCGGATCCGGACCGTCACCTCGGCGGCGCGCCCCTGGGCCGGTGGGCGCGCCGGGATCCCGAAGCTCTCCTGCAGCGTGAGCCGGGTGAGGGCGGTGAGCTCCCGCTGCTCGGCGGTGGTGTTCCCCGGCCCCGAGACGGTCACCGCACGGCCTGGCATCCAGCGCCCGCTGTCCGCGCGGTACGACGCGGGCCAGGGGACGAGGGAGGGGCGGGTGGTGTCGGGGGTCTGCGCCGCGAGTGATGGGGCGGCGAGGAGGAGCAATGAGAGGAGGGGACGGATCATCGCTGGTTCCGCCTCACCCCCCGGCCCCCTCTCCACATACGTGGAGCGGGGGAGCCGATCGTATCAGGGGAGGGGCTTGTTGAGGGAGTCTAGACGTCCAACCGACTGAGGTACCGATAGCTCGCGGTGATGCTCGCCCACGGGTCCGCGGGCGTGTCGTGCTCGATGAAATAGTGCTCGATCCCCGCCTTCCGGCGCAGGGCGAAGATCCCCTGCCAGTCCATCGCCCCCGCCCCGACGTCGTGCATCGCGAACTCGGGGGCGGGCCCCGCGTCCTTCACGTGCACCATCGGGAAGCGGCCCGGGAATCGCTCGAACCAGGTGCGGGGTTCCGATCCCCCCTTGGTCGCCCAGTAGAGATCGAGCTCGACATCACAGTGCGTCGGCTCGAGACGGGAGATGAGGCGCTCGAGCGGCGTAGTGCCGTCCGCCCAGGGATGGAGCTCGAAGTCGTGGTTATGGTACGCGATCTTGATGCCGGACCGCGCCGCGCGGTCCCCCGCGAGGTTGAGGAGGCCGGCGATCCGGTCGATCCCCTCGGGGGTGCGGTCCTTCTGGTCGATCCACGGCAGCACCAGCCACCGATGTCCCACCTCCGCCGCGGCCTCCAGCGTCGCGCCGAGGCCGGTCGTGAGCTCCTCCAGCCCCACGTGCGCGGCGGGGGCGCGGAGCCCGGTGCGCCGCAGCATCGCCCTGATCTCACCCGCCGGTCTCCCGAAATACCCCGCGAACTCCACCTCGCCGTATCCGATCGCCCGGACCCGCGCGAGGGTCCGTTCCACGTCGGCGCGCATCGACTCGCGCACGGTGTAGAGCTGGACGCCGAGGGTCGGGAGCGGGGGAGTGGGGCCGGTGGGCCGGTGGGCCAGGGGGCCGAGGGTGCGGAGCGCGGGGACGGCGAGGGTGCTGGCGGCGAGCGCCTGAATGAACTCTCGGCGACTGGTCATGGCCTCAAGATGCGGGATGGCCGGAAGTGGCGCCAGTCAGCGCCAGCTGGGCGGCCGCGATCGCCTCGGCGCTCCCGGTGAGGGCCAGCATGTCGCCGGCCTGCAGCTGCTCGTCGGCAGCGGGGCTCACGATCGACCTTCCGGCGCGGGAGATGGCGAGCACCGTGGCGCCCGTCCGACCGCGGAGATCGAGGTCTGCCAGGCTCTTGCCGACCCCGTGACTGCCGCCATGGAGCTGCACCGCGACGGTGCCGCCGAGCCCCGGCATCAGGTCCTGCACGGAGGTGATCGCCTTCATCTCCCCCGTCGGCTCTGCCACCGCGTACCCCTTGAGCGCCTCGACCACCATCTCCGAACCGGCGCGGACGTGGCTGTCGAGGTTGGCGGCGCTCCGCCAGAGCGCGATGCCGAACCCCGCGAGGAGGGTGAGGAAGAGTGCCGGCCCCGCCCAGGGGGGGAGGAAGGGCTGGGAGACCGCGAGGATCACCACCGTCACCACCATCACCACCGCGAGCTGCAGCGTGATCTCGAGGGTGCGCCGCGGGGCCAGGTCGAAGTCGACCCCGCTCCGGGGGCGTGGGAGGGCGGTGGTCGCGAGGATCCGTCCCAGCCGACCCGCCATGCGGCCGACGCCGATGATGAGGGGGGTGGCGAGGAGGGTGATGATCGAGACGGTGCTCCCCCAGGCCGCCCACTCCGAGAACCCGAACGCCTCGGTGAACCAGTCGGTCGCGAAGGTGAAGCCGAAGGTGGTGCCGAGGATGATCGCCGCGATCGCGAAGGCATCGAGGACGAGGAGCCGCACCACCCGCCAGGCGCCCACCGACCGGCGCTTGTAGCGCCCGGTCTGCAGCTTCTCGATCCACGCCCCGTAGAGCGCGGTGTAGGTCTGCAGCGCGTGCGGGAGCTTCCGGTCGACCATCGCCGCGACGCCGTCCGACGCGGAGATCAGGAGCGGGGTCGTGAGCGTCGTGATGGCGGAGACGGCGACCGCGACGGGGTAGATGAACGACCCGGTCGCGTTGAGGGCGAGGCCGAGCCCCGCGATGATGAAGGAGAACTCCCCGATCTGCGCCAGGCTCATCCCGGCCTGGATCGAGGTGCGCGCCCCCGAGCCGGTGAGGAAGGCGCCGATGGTGACGCTCACGATCTTCCCGGTGATCACGATCACCGTGAGCACCAGCACCGCCCCCCAGTGCTCGAGCACCAGCTTCGGGTCGATCATCAGGCCCACCGACACGAAGAAGACCGCCGCGAAGAGGTCGCGGATCGGCATCACCTGGTGCTCCACCTCGTGCGCCTTCCCCGATTCCGCGACCAGCGACCCCGCGAGGAAGGCGCCGAGCGCCACCGAGTATCCCGCGGCGTGGGCGGCGTACGCCATCCCGAAGCAGATCGCGATGCTCGCCACCACGATCGTCTCCTGCCGCCCCTGCTTCAGGATGTAGCGGATGAAGCGTGGCACCACGAGCAGCCCCACGCCGATCAGCACCGCCAGGAAGAGGGCGAGCTTACCGATCGTGGTGCCGAGCGCCCCGGCGGAGAGCCCCGCACCGGTGGCGACCGCGGTGAGGGCCGCCATCAGCACCACGGCGATGAGGTCCTCGATGAGGAGGATCCCGACCACCAGCTCCCGGAGCCGGCCGCCGATCCCCCGCTCGTCGAACACCTTGGCGATGATCGTCGTGCTCGAGATCGCGATGAGGGAGCCGGTGAAGACGCTCTCCATCACCGTCCACCCGAACGCCTGCCCCACGAGGAACCCGAGCCAGAGCATCACCCCGCACTGGAAGAGCGCGGTGACCCCCGACGTCGGCCCCACGCGCACCAGCTTGGTGAGGCTGAACTCCAGTCCCAGCACGAACATCAGGAGGATGACGCCCAGCTCCGAGAGGGTCTGGACGACCTCGGTGTCGGCGATGAGGGGGACGGGGACGTGCGGCCCGACGATGAGTCCCGCCAGGATGTAGCCGAGCACCACCGGCCAGCGGAGCCGCTGGAAGACGATGGTGATGAGCGCGGCCACACCGAGGACGACGGTGAGCGAGCGGAGGAAGAGCGCGGCATCGTGCATCGCCCAAACTACCACCGCGACGGGGGGGCAGGTAAGAGGGAAAAAGCCCTACATGAAAGGTGAGAGGGCCAGCGGGGTAAGAGGGAACTGCAGCTGCGTGAGAGGTAAGAGGGACCGTCGTAGGGATCCCAACAGCAGGCCCTCTCACCTCTCACGTTGTTCGCTGTTCCCTCTCACCTCCTACATGTACTTCCAGTTCCGCTGCTTCCCCTGCGACACCCAGAGCAGCGTCGTCTTGAGCCGCTCCCTCCGTGTCTCCTCCCGCTTCGCCTCCGTGATCCACTCCACATACTCCCGCCGCGCGCTCGGCGAGAACTCGTCCCACGCCGCGCGCGCCTTGGCGTTCTTCTTGAGCCCGGCGGCAAGGTCGGCCGGGACCGGGGCCGCCTTCCGCTTCGCCTTCGGCTTCGCCGGCCCCGTGATCCCTTCCTCATTGAGGCGCGCCGCCTCCTTCACATACCCCTTGAGGACGCGCTTGGCAGGGAGGTCCCCGACCTTGGTGATGCAGCCGAAGTTCCCCATCGCTTCCTTGGTCTTCGCGGCGTCGACCCCGACGATGAGCTTGGCGCGCCAGAAGCCGAAGGCGCAGTGCGCCTTGAACGCCGCCATCCCGCAGAGGATCCCGTGGTGGGTGAAGCTCGGCATCCCCCACTTGATGGTCTCTTCCACGTCGGGACACGCCTCGTGCACCACGGCGCGGAGGTGGGTCAGGATCGGCTTGGCGAAGTCAGCCGAACGGGCGATGTAGGCGTCGATGCGCTTGTCGTAGTTGGGCATGTTGTGGCGCGCCTTGGCGCGCAGCTTTCAGGGTGCGCCTCGGCGCGCTACCGGCGCTGGATGAGCAGCACGCCGCCGATCACCAGCAGCACCCCTGCGGCGCGCCCGGTGGTGAGCGGCTGCGGGGCGAAGCCGATCAGCCCGAAATGGTCGAGCACCACCGAGGCGACCATCTGTCCCGCGACGGTCGCGGCGATGAGGGTCGCGGCCCCCAGTCGCGGCGCCAGGATCACGGCGGCGTAGATGTAGGCGGCGCCGAGGAGCCCGCCGACCCAGTGCCAGAGCGGGATCCGGGCCACCGTCTCCCCGGTCGGGAGCGGCACCCGGAGTGCCACGTTGAGACCGAGGAGCGCGAGGGTGCCGACCAGGAACGAGATCACCGCGGCAAGGAGGGGCTGGCCGACGCCGAGCCGGAGCTGGGCGTTGATCCCCGACTGGACCGGGAGCCCGATCCCGATCAGGAAGGCACAGAGGATGAGGAGGGGCATCGGACTCACGGGAGGCAGGAGTTCGGGGTGATCGGCCGGCCGTTGGAGTATGCCTCGACCGTCGTCACCGTGCCATTGGTGCGGATCACGATGTGGTCGCCGTCCGCGTCGGTCGCGATGGTCCGCCCCTCGGCCGCGTCGTCCTGGTCGGTGCGGTAGATGCGGGTCGCCGGGTCGTGGGCGCAGTAGCGGGCCAGCGTGGTAGCGTCGGGGAGGTAGCGCCCGCTGTACGCCTTCCGGCCGGAGGAGACCACCACGATCTCGGGGTCGACCGCGGCGATGAACGGGGTCGTGCTCGAGGTCTCACTCCCGTGGTGCGCGATCTTGAGGACGGTGGCCTTGAGCCCGGCGGCCCCGACCGAGTCCAGGAGCCACCGCTCGGCGTAGCGCGGGGTGGCCGCGGGATCGTCCCGGTCCTTCCCCTCGGCGTCCCCCATGAAGAGGAAGCTCTGGGTGCCGTAATCGATGCGAAGGACGATCGAGGCGTTGTTCTCCACCGTGTTCCCGCTGCCGAGTCCGGTGGAAGCACCCGGCCAGCTATAGAGGAAGCGGGGAATGAGCTCACGCCCCCAATCGAGGGTCCCGAAGTTCGCCCGGCCGATGTGTGTCACCACGCTCCCGCCGGAGGAACGCTCTCCCGTGGCGGTGGCGAGGAAGGCGGCCCACTTGGCGCCTTCTTTGGGATACCCCGAGTCGTAGAACTCGTGCACGTCGAAGTGCCGGAAGATCCCCGCGGCCCCGGGGTAGTGATCGTCGTGCGGGTGGGAGATGATCAGCGCGTCGATCACCGCGTTGGGATGGGCCCGGGCCTGGAGATACTTGAGGAACTCGTTCTTCGCGTCGGCCGCGTCGGGGCCGCCGTCGATCAGGATGTTCTTCCCTTCATAGATCCCGTTCCCGGGGATGTTGTCGTCGAAGGTGTGGATCCAGATCGCGTCCCCCTGACCCACGTCGACGATGTGCACCTCCAGCCAGGCCTCCGCGCTCGGCGTCACCGTCGCGGTGGTCTCCACGGCGACCAGGAACTTCTTTGCGGCCCACCCGGTGCGTCCGTCGGTGAGCCGGAGCTCCCGCCAATAGGGCGCCGCGCCGATCCCCTCGGCCGGGGTCCCGGGCGTGAGACAGGCGAGCGGCGGCGCATCGGCCTCCGGTCGCGGCCGGAGGTTGAGGCAGGGAGCAGCCGCGGCGCTCACCTCGAAGCGGGTCTGCGCTGTCGCGGTGCCGGGGTGCGCAACAAGGACGAAGAGCCAACAGCCGACGGCCCATAGTTCCCTGGACCGACCACCGATCGTGGTTCGGCGACTGTGGGCTGGAGGGTGTAGACTGTGGGCCGTCACCCACCCACTCGCGTCATCTGGTACACCCGCGACTGCGCCTTCCCCGCGCGATCCGTCCAGAAGAGGGTCGCGGTCCAGTGATCGGCGTCGACCCGGGCCCAGATGAACCCGTTCGCCGTGGTGCCCCGCGGGTCGAACCGGATGGTGTCCCCGGACCACCGCGTCACGATGTAGCCATTGGGGGAGGAGCCGCTGGTCACATTGCCATCGCGGAGCGCGATCGTGGAGCTGTCGGTCGTGCGCGCGAAGGTGGAATCGGCCCAGGAACGGCTTTCCGCGGTCGAGTCATCGACGAGTCGATAGCTCTCATAGAAGACGAGCCCGCCATCCCCGGTGCCGCGCCACTTTCCCGACATCCACTTGATGGTCTGGAACTGCGTCGGCGAGACGGCCACCGGCTGCGCCGCCTGGGCGCTCGGCTCGGCAGGGGCGCACGCCGCCAGGAAGGCGAGCGCACTGGTCGTCAGGAGGGCACGCATCGGGGAGCCTCTCTTGTGAGTGAAGGGACCGGTCGATAAAGTAGCACGCCGAACGCCTCCCGGTGATGGTGCCACCTGCAACGAAACCGGGGCGGGGAAGCGCCCGTCCGGCGGAGACCCCCCACGGAGATGCCGATGCTCACCCTTGCCCTCCTGGCCGCGCTCGTGGCCGATACCGCCAGACCCAGCGGTGAACTCGTCATCGTGGCCAACAAGCAGGCCGCCTCGGCCTCGATCATCGAAGCCGCCACCGGGAAGACCCTCGCGACCCTCCCGGTGGGGAATGGCCCGCACGAGGTGGCGGTGAGCCGGGACGGACGGTGGGCGGTGGTGACGAACTACGGGGCCCAGACCCCCGGCAACTCGCTCACGGTGCTCGACCTCTCCACCCTGACGGTCGCCCGCACCATCGACCTCGGCGAGTACCGCCGTCCCCACGGCGCGGCGTTCATCGGGGGCACGATGAAGGTCGCCGTGACGAGCGAAGTGACCCGGATGGTCGTGATCGTGGACGCCGCCGCCGGGACGGTGACCAACGCGATCCCCACCAACGCCCCGGGCTCGCATATGGTGGGCGTCACCGCCGACGGGGCGCGCGCCTGGACCGCGAACATCGGCGACGGGTCGGTCTCCGAGATCGACCTCCGCGCCGAATCGTTCGTGCGGCAGCTCCCGGTGTCGACGCGCACCGAGGGGATCGGGGTCGCCCCCGACGGCCGCACCGTCTGGGTCGGCAGCAACGACCAGCACACGGTGAGCGTGGTCGACCCGGCCCAGGCGAAGGTCGCCGTGGTGCTCCCGTCGCCGGGGTTCCCGTATCGTGTGTCGATGTCGCAGGACGGACGGTACGCCGTGGTGCCGCAGCCGGAGGGGGATGCGGTGCGGATCTTCGACGTGGCCACCCGGAAGGAGCTCGGCGTCGTCGCGGTGGCCGGCCAGCCGGTGGGCACGGTGGTGTCGGGGGACAGCAAGTTCGCCTACGTGTCGCTGCAGGGGACCAACGAGGTGGCGATGGT
>Ga0315910_10004394_pt1 | contig 11811 bp, 13 predicted proteins | sample EdamamesoilMG_FD_204470 | JGI IMG/M metagenome (GOLD analysis project Ga0315910, IMG submission 204470) | Garden soil microbial communities collected in Santa Monica, California, United States - Edamame soil | ecosystem: Environmental > Terrestrial > Soil > Garden | place: USA: California... | reverse complement strand
TCGATCGAGTTTCCTCCCAGCGCCACGGCCACGTCGAACGAGCGGATGGTGTTCTCCGCCGTGACTTTCGGGGCGCCTCGGTGCGCGATCACCAAGAAATTCGGGTTCGCTTCGCCGAGGCCGTCAGGGGCGCAACCGAGCGCGGATGCGGCGGCGGCACAGGCGATGAAGAGGGTTCTCACGGCGACCTCTGGACGGCGGGACGGGCAGGGAACGCGTAGCCGAGCGCGAGCACGAGATCCGGAAGGCCCCCGAAGCCCGCGATCGCCGACAATGAAAAGTCGAAGTACTCGAAGGCGGCGCCGAGCTCGCCGCCGGTGGCCGTATTCCAGCACTGATCGAGGTCGACGCGCTTGCAAAATGTCGCGAAGTTCCCGATCGGGAACGAGCGCTTCGCGCCCCAGCCGCCGATCAAGGTGAGACCGTAGCGCTCCCGATCGCCCAGAAAGAGCGTGACGCGCGTTCTGCCTCCGAAGCGAAAGCTGCCCCAGTTGCCGCCCAGGCCGAGGCCGACGAGCGGCTCGAAGCGCAGCCAGCGAACGCAGGAGTGGCCGAGGACGGCGGAGCCGCCGAGCAGAAACTGGTCGTCGCCGAGGCTCCACCCGGCGAACGGTCCGACGCCCACCGTGTAGCGGTCGCAAGGCGAGGACGGCGGGAGCATCGGCGGAGCCGTCGTCGTTTTTTCGCCCGCGTGGTCCCCCATGTTCGCCGGCCCGGCAAACGCCGTAGCCGGAAGGAGCGTTGCGATCGCAACCGCCCCCCAACCAAGCTTCGTCACCGGATGATCCTACACTGCGGGCCCACGCGCCGTCACCGGAGGGGGCGCCGGGCAGGGGCTTCGACTATGGTCCGCGCCGCACGATGAAGGACCTTCCGCCCGCCTTTCGAACCATCCCGGCCGGTACGCCGCTGCTCGACGCGCTTTCCGAAGCGTTCACGGCGGGCGGCTGGGTGCACGCGGTCGGCTTCGTCGAACAGGTGGAGCTGAAGCTCGGCGGCGAGGGAGCGGACGTGCGGCGCACGTTCAGCGGGCGCTTTGCGCTCGCCCAGCTGTCGGGCCCACTCGGGGGCCCGTACGGCGCGACGCTTTCGCGACTCGGCGGCGACGGACCGGAGGTGATCGCGGGGCTCCTCACGGGAGCGATCTCGGCCGGCGTCTCGGCGGTGTGCCTTTCGCTGACGGGCGCCCGTCTCGGCGCCGAAGCGCCACGCGCCGCCCTCGAGGCGGCCATGCCCGCCACCGCGGCAGCTCCGCGCGCGCCCGAGGCGAAGCCGGCACGCCCGCCGTCGAGCTTCGCCGCCCGCGTCGGCATCGGTGCTCCCAAAGCCGACCAGGACGACGACGAGCAGCCGCACCCGGAGCGCGGCGACCTCGTGCAGCACTTCGCGTTCGGGCGGGCGGAGGTGCTCTCGGTCGACGGCGACCGGCTGGTGCTGCGCGACCTTTTCGGTAGCGGGCGGATCCGCGAGATCGCCCTCGACCGGCTGACGGTGACCGGGCCGTTCGAGCACGAGGGCAAGCGGCTCTTTCGGCTCGAACGGCGCTGAGCGCCGCCCGGCGCGCCTCAGCTGCGCTTCGGGGCTTCGCTCACCTTGAGGCCGCGCACGCGCTTCGCGTCGTCGACCAGCGACCTGAGGGCCTCGCGCGTGACACCGAGTCGCTCCGCCGTCCGGCGCGCGAGCGACGTGGTGGCGACGCCGGCGATGAAGCCGAACGTCGGCGTCTGGCTCGCGTCGAGCTCGACCTGCAAGAACTCGAGGCGGGGGAGCGTGCGCTCTTCGGCGAGGCGCCCGGCGAAGTGCAGAAAGTGGGTGGTGACGATCGTCTGCGGCTCGATCGCCGAAAGCTGAGACAGCACGAGATCGAAGATCTCCTCCGCTTCCGAAGGATTGGTGCCCGAGCAGAGCTCGTCGACGATCACGAGGCTGCCCCAGGAAAGGCGCTCGAAGAGGCGGCGGATGCGCAAGAGCTCGGTGCCGAGACGGCCCTCGCGGGCGTCCGCCGTCGCCTCCTCGATCACGGAGACGAACAGACCATCGCGCAGGACGAGACTGGCGCGCGCGGCCGGGACGAAGAAACCAGCCTGCGCGAAGAGCTGCGCGAGCCCGACCGCCTGCAGGAGCCGCGTCTTCCCGCCGGAATTCGGACCGGTGACGATCAGCGTCGCGCTGCCGCCGATCGTCACGTCGGACGGGACGGGCGCGCGCTCCTCGGCGAGCAGGTGCGGGTTGTAGAGCTTGTCGAATCGGCTCGGCGAGAGGGCGGCGCCGGGGGTCGCTTCTTCGAGCTCCGGCAGGCAGACCGGAAGTCCCTTGTCGCGCGCGAGATCGCGGAGCGACAGCGCGGCGAGGTAGAATTCCACGTCGCGGCGCAGCTGAAAGAACGCGATCATCACCGGCTCGAGCTCGTCGAACACGGTCGTCAAAAGGCGCCCGATCAGCTCGCGTTCGTGAACCCGGTAGCCGAAGAGCAGCAGCCGGAGGCGCGTGAAAAAGCGCCGCACGGGGCCCGCATGGTGACGGTTCGCGACGTTCTCCCGGGCGGCGAGGATGGAAAATCCGCGGATCCGGCCGTCTTGAGCGAGGCGCAGGCGCACGTCCACGGTCGCCAGGTGCGACTCGTGATCGAGGAGCTCGCTCAGGTGGCGAAACCCGTCGCTTCCCATGACTTCGGCACCGAACTCGCCGAGCCGCGCGAGCCCCGATTGCGAGGCCGGAGCCGCCGTCGAGAGCGCTTCGCAGGCGGCACGCGCGGCGCGCAGGATCTCGATGCGGCGGTAGAGGTTCGCCGCCTCCTTGTTGCGCGAGACCCCCTCGAGCAGATCGAAAAACTCACCGAGCGCGGCGAGCAGACGCTCGAGCCCGGCGCGGTAGCCGTTTTCCTCGGTGAGCTCGCGCAGCACGGCGTGACGAAAACGGACCGTGTCGATGTCCCGCGGCGGACGGGTGAGCAGCGTCACGAGCGAGCGGCGGCGCGGCTTGGCGAGCCGTCCACCCGCTTTTCGCGGCAGGCAGCGGGCCACGAGCTCTTCGACGAACAGGTCCTTCGCGAACGACTCCGGGGCGAAGGCGCTCGGGGGTTCGCGGGTCTTGTCGATCGCGCGCTCGATCGCGTCGGACCCGCAGCCTGACGCAAAGGCGAACGTCAGGACTTGCCGGAGCTCGCCCTCGTCGACCCAAAGCCGGGCCTCGGGATAGAGCAGATCGGGGGGCGCGTTCACGCGGGGCGGTTGCTCTCGGGGGAGCGGTACGGGCGAGCGGAGGACGCTCATGTATACTTGGGGAGCTTAACGATGCGACGGTCGATGCTGTTCTTATTGGGCGCGGGCATGCTCGCTTGTTCCGGTGAATCCGACAACCCCGGGGCGCCTGCTTCGGGCGGGAACGGCGGCGACGCCGGAAGTGCGGCGAGCGGCGGTGGCAGCAGTGGTCGCGGCGGCAGCGGTGGTCGCGGCGGGAGTGCCGGCAGCGGGGAGGGCGGCGCTGACGCTGCAGGGGAGGGCGGTGCAGACGCCGCGGGCGAGAGCGGTGCGTCCGACGGGGGCGTGCCGGCGGTCGACCGGAGCTACTGCGGTTCGCTGACGGAATCGCTCACCACTGGCTCCGGCGTGCCGGTCACTCCCGCAACCGAGCTCTCTGAGACACCCGTCGCGGACAGTGAGTGCGGCGCCGTGGAGCGCACGTTCGCGAGCGAAGGACAAGCCCACGGCGAAGCCTGCGTGGACCTCGCGTACGGCACGAACCCGCCCTCGTCCGGCACGCACTACGGCACCTGGGCGGCGTATCGCGAGTACGGCACGGCCATCCCACGCGGCTTCTGGGTTCACGCGCTCGAACACGGCGCCGTCGTGATCGCTTACTCGTGCACCGACTGCGACGCCGAGATCGAGCGCGCGCGCGAGCTCATCGCCGAGCTCGGCCCCGATCCGCTCTGCTGCAGCGAGCCAACCTGCACCGGCGCCAGCACGCGCCTGATCATGACACCCGATCCCAGGCTCGAGTCGCGCTGGGCCGCTGCGGCCTGGGGCGCGACCTTGGTCCTCGACTGCTTCGAGGAGGCGCCGTTCCGGAGCTTCGTGGAGCTCCACCGGGGGCGGGGGCCGGAGGGCGTGTGCGCCGACGGTGTCGACGTGGAAAACTACCAGAATTGACGGTGATTCGCCGCTGTCCCCCGACCGACCCTTGGCGTGGAAGGCTTTTCGGCGCTAGAACTGGAACCGGTTCCATGCTTCGTCCCTTCTTGCTTCTTCCAGCCCTCTTCACCCTCGCCTGCGATAGTGCGGACGGGGAGTTCGTCCCGCCCGAGCCGACCGCGGTCGTGGTCCGCGTGAACAGCGTGGGTTTTCTGCCCGCGCGCGGCAAGCGCGCCACCTATGCGGGAAACCGCACGCGCTTCGAGGTTCGCCGTGTCGAGGACGACAGCCGCGTCTACGAAGGCGAGGCTGGCGATCAGATCCAGGCAACCGATTCCGGCGAAACGCTTCGTGTCGCGGACTTTCGCGACGTGACGGAGCCCGGCGAGTACTACGTGCGCGTCGTGGGGCTCGGTCTTTCGCCGAGCTTTCGCATCGCCGAGGACGTTTACGTCGAGCCGTTCCGCGCGGCGATGCTCGGCCTTCACGGGCAGCGCTGCGGGAGCGCCGTCTCTTTTGCCTGGCAAGACGTGACGTTCGAGCACGCCGAATGCCACCTGGATGACGAGGCGCCGGGCGGCTGGCATGACGCCGGCGACTTCGGGAAATACACGAACAACGGCGCCCTCAGCCTGGGCGTGATGCTGCTCGCCTGGGAGCATTTTCAGGAGAAAATCGAGGCCGTCGAGCTCCCGATCCCCGAGCAGGGCGGGGACGTCCCCGATTTCCTCGACGAGTGCCGCTACCAGGCGGAGTGGCTCCTCGCCATGCAGGACGAAGAGGGCGGCGTTTCGGACCGCACCAGCGCGGCGCGCTTCGAGCCGATCGACACCATGCCGGAAGACGGCTTCGGCCCGCGCCCGCTCGCACCGGTGAGCACGGTCGCGACCGCGGACTTTGCGGCCGTGATGGCTCGGACCTCCCGCGCCTTCGAGCCGTACGACGCGGAATTTTCGGAGCGCTGCCGCACCGCGGCGACCGACGCCTGGGCCTACCTCGCGGACCACCCGGAAGTGATCCCGATCATGAGCCAGGGGTTCACCGGGACCTACAACAGCGGCACCGTCGCCGACGATCTCGCTTGGGCAGCGGCCGAGATCTGGGAGACGACCGGCGACGAGGACGCGCTCGCCGCGTTCGAGGCCGACGAATCGCTCCCGCTGCGCAAGGACTGGGATTGGAACGATCTGCAGAATCTCGCCTTTTATACCTACCTCGGCTCTTCGCGTGACGGTCGCGATCCGTCGCGCGTCGAGACCTTGACGACGACCGCCGTGACCCGCGCCGGCGAGCTCGCGCGGCTGAGCGAGACCCACGCCTACGGCCGGAACCTCGGGACGACGTACTACTGGGGCATCAACGGAACCGTGGCGCGCACGGTCACCTTGCTGCTCGCCACCGATCGCCTGGTTCCGAACGACGGCTACCTCGACTCGGGCGCGTACCAGCTCGACCACCTGCTCGGTCGCAATTACTTCGGCCGCTCGTTCGTGACTGGCGTCGGCTACTTGCCGCCTGCGTTCCCGCACCATCGCCCGTCGGCTGGCGACGACGTCGAGCCGCCGTGGCCGGGCCTCCTGGTCGGCGGCCCGTCCCAGGGCACGCCGATCGCCACCCAGTGGGTCGACCTGACCAGCGATTTTCGTTCGAACGAGGTCGCGATCAACTGGAACGCGGCGCTCGTCTACGCCCTCGCCGCGTATTTGCCCTGAACCGTCGGGCCGCGCCCGCCGCCGCGAGCTACTCGTTGACGGTGATCTTCACCATCTTGATCGGCGTCGTCGGTCGATCGTTCTTCGTCGGCGCCTTACCGATCTTGCTCACCACGTCGAGACCCTGAGTCACTTTGCCGAAGACCGGGTGCTTCGAAGGCCCCGGCGTGAACCAGTCGAGGTAGTGGTTGTGTACGGTGTTGATGAAGAACTGGCAGCTGCCGCTGTTCGGCTGACCCGTGTTCGCCATCGATAGCGTGCCCGGCTCGTTCGAGAGCTTGGCGTTCGCCGGATGCTCGTCGGCGATGCAGCCGTCCGGACCGTTACCGGTGCCGGCGCGCGCGCTGTTCGGATCCTTGCTGTGCGGGCAGCCGAACTGGATCATGAAGCTGTCGATGACGCGGTGAAAATGCAGGCCGTCGTAGAAGCCGGCCTTGGCGAGCTTCATGAAGTTTCCCGCCGTGATCGGCATCTTGTCGACGTAGAGCTCGGCGACGAAATCGCCGAGCGAGGTGCTGAACGTTGCGGTCGGATTGGCCATGTTGGCGCCGACGCTAGAGCATCGCGTCGCCCCTTTCAATCCGCCCTTTCTCCCGGGGAACCTGGGAGCGACCTGCCGCCGCTCGGCCGGGGTGGCGGGACCAGAAAATTGACGCTAGCGTCCCGCCCTTCCATGCGTCACCTGCTCAAGACCTCCGATCTCGGCGCGCCGGATCTGGCGTACCTGCTCAAGCGTTCCGCCAAGTTCAAGGCGAAGCCGCACGCGCGCGGCGGGGTGCTCGCCGGTGACACGGTCGGCCTCTATTTCAGCAAGCCCTCGACGAGGACGCGGGTCTCGTTCGAGACGGCGGTGGTCCGCCTCGGCGGCGTGCCGATGTTCCTCGGGCCGTCCGATCTGCAGCTCGGGCGCGGGGAGACGATCGAGGACACGTCGCGGGTGATCAGCCGCTTTGCGCGTGCGTTCGTGATCCGCACCTTCAAGGACGAGGACGTCGAACGCTTTGCTGCGGTGTCGTCGATTCCGGTGGTCAACGCGCTGACCGACGGTCACCACCCCTGCCAGAGCATCGCGGACCTCTTGACGCTGAGCGAGCACAAGGGACCGCTCGACAAGCTCAAGATCTGCTACCTCGGCGACGGCAACAACGTGGCTCTCAGCCTGATGCAGGCGGCGGCCCTCGCCGGAACGAGCATCGCCCTCGGTTGCCCGAGCGGGCGCGGCGTTCCGGCAGCGGACGTCGAGGCCGCCCGCGCCCTCGCGCGCGAGAACGGTGCGGACGTGCTCACGACCGAGGATCCGGTGGAGGCCCTGCGCGGCGCCGACGCCGTCTACACCGACGTTTGGCTTTCGATGGGTGACGCCGAGAGCGACCGCGCCGTGCGCCTGTCGGTGCTCAGGCCGTATCAGGTGAACGCCGGGGCGATGAAGCAGGCCAAACCGGACGCGATCTTCATGCACTGCCTGCCCGCGCACCGCGGCGAGGAGGTGACCGCCGACGTGATGGACGGCCCGGCCTCGGTGGTGTTCGATCAGGCGGAGAACCGGCTGCACACCGCGGTCGCCATCCTCTACGCTCTCCTCGAGGGCAAGCTCAGCGGCAACAAGCGCTGAGCAGCGGTCGTCAGCCGAGCGAGACCTGCAAGATCACGCCGACCATGGCCGTGAGCAAGGTGCAGGCCCAGGCGAACCGAGCCTGATCCGTCTCGAGGCGAGCTCCGTCGCGGAGCGGCGCGAAGATCCGGGCACCGTCGTTCCGTGCCCGCCGGACACGCTCGATCGGAAACCGAATCACGACGGCGTTGGCCATGCGTGAACTGTGACGCTTCGAAGACTTTATGACAAGTCGATGACGATACGGTGGCCACCACGTACCGACAGGGGTGAGGCTCGGCGCTTATGGAACCTGGCGGATGCTGATCCCCTGACGGGAGACATCGGTCGCCCCGGTGAGCAAGAACGCGGGATTGTCCACCACCGCACCGCCCTTGCCCTGGAGCACGCAGCTCGCCCGATGGGTGGTGCCGGTCGCCTTGTAGGCGCAGTAGGGGGCGCCCCGCCATTCGACCGACAGCGACTTCTCGCTTGGCAACGTCACCTCGACCTCGAATTTACCGTCGGGCAGGCTGAAAAAGATGCGGCGCCCTCCCTCGAGCGGGAGTGCTTCCGGCGTGAGGGACTTCACGATTCGCGCTCGGACCTTGTTTTCGCGGGTTCCGGCCCGCACGGTGACGGTCGTCTCACCGACGGCGAGCGGCGTGAGCGTCATCCCGGTGGCGGCGAGCAAGCGTGGGTTCTGGCTCGCGACCACCAGTGCCACGTCGGCGATTTCCTTTCCGGCCTTGGTCAGCGCGCGCGCCGAGAGCGTGACCGGCGGGCCGCTCACGTCGAAGAGAGGTGGCTCACCGACCTCGACGCGATCGACGAGCCGGCAGGCGAGCTTCCTCTCGGCCCTGACGCCCTGGACGCTCACGCCCACGCGACCGTCGCCGCTCGACGTGCACGTGATCGTGCCGTCCTTGCCGACCGCGGCGAGCTCCGGTGGCGTCACGCTGAATTCCGCCGGCTCGTCGAGCAGCTTGGACGTGCCGCCGCGTCGCACGTGCACCGTGGGGCGCAAGGGATCGGACGAGAGCACCTGATCCGGTAGCTCCAAACGCACGAGATCCGGTGGGGGACCCGCCTGACAGCCGGCGAGGCCGACCAAGGCGAGCGCTGCACGCACGGGAGATCGCACGATCATGGCCTCGCCTGTTAGCAGACACCCAGGCGAAGCTGAAGCGCGCGGGTCAACCACCCGCCGCGCGCGGGGCTTCCGGGGCCGGGGGGGCGTGGTCCGGAGGCAGGCGGCGCGGCGGAAACGAGAGCCGACGTGACGGTGGAGCCGGACGCGGACTCGCGACCGGGATCAGGTAGCTCCGCTTCTCGCGGATGCGATTCGACTTCAGACGATTGGCGCGGCGGATCGCCTCGACGCTCACGCCGTATCGCTTCGACAACTTGCCGAGCGTGTCGCCGCGTTTGGCGACATGCGAGAGGAAGCTTTGCACGGGAGGGACGATCCCGCGCGCGACCAGCGCCGCGTACGCGCGCCGAGCGGTTTCCTGGGCAATAGGATTGAAGAAGCGAACGTGCACGTGGGTCGCGTGACCGCGCGCATGACGGATCAGCGGCCGGTGCTCGGAGTCACCGCTGAACAGGCTCTTCACCCAGCGCGGGTCCTCGCCGCTCGAGATAGCGTGGTCGCGGAGCAGCGTCTGGATCGACTGATCGATCAGGATGAGCTCGACGTCCGTCTCCGTGACGAGGGCGCGCACGAACGCCCAGTTCTTCGGCACGTCCAGGTTCTTCGCCGTCCCGCGCCGGTACCAGCGCTCGGAACGAAGGTAAAAATAGCCGATGTCGACGTCGCGGCCCGATTGGTGGCTCACGTGCGGCGCGAGCGGTCCGCCGCGCTCGGCGCTGATGTCGCCGAGGTGGAGCGCCGCCGCGTCGGGCGCCTCCGCGTGGACCTTGGTGAGGGCCGCGGTGAGGTAGGCGAGCGTTTCCGACGTGCCCCAGGCGGTGGCAGCGGAGACCGGTGCGAACAGGCTCGATTTTTCGGCCACCTCCCCGTTCAGGAGCAGCCCCGCGCTCGGGCTGCCGACGGCCATCGAGCCCAGCGATCGAAGATCGGACTCTACGGCCTCGGCGACGCGTTGCTCGCTCCAGCCGTCGAGCGGGTGGGGGCGTTCCTCGCGGCGGCCGTTGTCGCCGCTGTCTTCCGCGCCGTCGTCCGGCTCGTCGTGCGCGGAGGGCTCTTCGGGGTCGGGCTCGGCGTCGTCGACAGGGATCGCCGATTCCGGATGCTCTTCGTGCGCCTCCGGGCGCGGCTCGGCGGCTGCCGCGGTCTGCCCGGGCGGCTTCGCTTGGTTCTGATCGGCGGCGCAGGACCCGAGCAGGATCAACGCCGCCCCCAGGGCGGCCGCCCTCACTCTCCCTTGGCCTTGAGGATCTCACCCTGGGCACGGGTGAGGAGGTCGACCGCCTTCTTGCGGTGCGCCTCGAAGTCGGCTTGACCCTTCTTGCCCTGGCTAGCCTTGAGCGCGGCTACCGCCTTGGCGACGCTTTCGTGCGCCTCGTCGAGCTTCGGATCCGAGGGGGCGGGAGCTGGGGCAGGGTCGGCGCCCACCGCGACACCGGCGGCGAGCCCCACGACCAGAAAGAGGCCTGCGCCGAGCCACGCCGGGCGCGGGCGCTCCGTGAGGGGTAGTCCTAACATGGCGGCCAATAGTACACGGTCTCGGAGTGCTACGCTCGCGACGAGCCGCATCTTCCTTGCTCGAGCTTGTCGGGCGCCGGCGGGCTTCTTCCCATGAGTGATCGAACGCGCCACCCGGAGATTCCCGGCGACAATCCGCTACTGGTTTTCGAAGGTTGGTACGCCGAGGCCCAGGCGGTCGAGACGGGACCCGCCGATGCGTTCGCGCTCGCCACCGCCGACGGCCGGGGGCGCCCCGCGGTGCGGGTCGTGCTCTACAAGGGACTTCAGGGTGAAAAGCTCCGCTTCGTGACCAATCTCGCGAGTCGAAAGGCGCGTGACCTCGCCGAGAACCCGCGGGCAGCGCTGGTTTTTTTCTGGCCCACGCTGATGCGACAGGTGCGGATGGAGGGTCGCATCGAGGAAGCTCCCGCGGAGGAATCGGACGCCTACTTCGCCTCGCGCGATCGTTCGAGTCAGCTTGGAGCCTGGGCCTCGCACCAGAGCGAGCCGCTCGGGTCGCGTGCGGAGCTCGAAGCCGCCCTCGATGCCGCCCAAAAGCGCTTCGAGGGGCGGCCGGTCGAGCGCCCGCCGCACTGGGGCATGCTGCACTTCGTGCCCGATCAGGTGGAGCTCTGGCTTGCCGGCCCGCACCGTCTGCACGATCGCTTTCTCTATCGGCGCACCGCCGACGGCTGGTCGAGCGAACGTCTCGCGCCTTGATCCCGCGCTGACGGCACCGCGATCAGGTCGCGAGGAGCAACGCGGCCATCAGCACGAACCAGACGACGAGCAGGTAGTCCCAGTACTGGCGGCACAGCGCGAGGCCCTCGTGCTCGGAGCTCGAGTAGCGCCGGCGATGCGCCCGACCGAGCACGATGCCAAGCGGGATGAAGCCACCGAGCACGTGCGCCGCGTGGAGCCCGGTCAAAAAGTAGAACGTGAACGGGTACATCGTGGGCTCGCCCTCGCGAAACGCCTGCGTCATCACGGCCCAGTTCATCGCCTGGCCGACCAGGAACGCGAGCCCGAAAGCGAATGCGAGCCATAGGTCCCGCACCAGCGAGTCGGTGCGATTTTTCGCCACGTCCTTCATCGCCCGCCACATCGAAGCGCTTAGGCCGAGCAGCATCGCCGTGCTGCCGAAGAGCCCCGGGGGCAGGCCGGGCATTTCGGGCGTCCGCCAAACGGTATTGTTGAAGCGGGTGACGAGGTAAGCGACGAGGCTCGCGGTGAAGAGCACCGAGAGCGAGACGAACAGCACCCAGAGCCCGAGCTGGCGAGTGCTGACGCGTCCAATCGTAGAAGCCACGACGGGAGCCTAGATCAGAGCTCGGACGGGGGCGACTGGCACCACTGATGCGGCCGAGCTCGAGACCGAGAAGTGGCTTCGAGCGGCGTCACTTCGGGCGGCGCCGGACCCAGAGCTCGTCGCCGCCGCGATGGTAGCGCTTCTCGAAGGCCTTTCCTTCCGGCTGCGGCAGCGTGAAGTGCTCGGCGCACAGAGGGTTCACGACCGCAAAGTCGACCTTCTTGAGCGCCCGATCCAAGGCCGTGGGGTCGCGCTTGGCGAGGGGCAGGTCAGGCTTGGGATAGGGCACGTCCGCCGGCGGGCTGCGGCCGATCACGGTCATCGTAGCAAGGTCGTAGACGCCGGGCGTGTAGCCGCTGCACGCGAGGTAGAGCACCCTCTCCGGGCGGGTGCTCTCGGGTGGATGGCGCGGCAGC
>Ga0315910_10004393_pt1 | contig 11811 bp, 10 predicted proteins | sample EdamamesoilMG_FD_204470 | JGI IMG/M metagenome (GOLD analysis project Ga0315910, IMG submission 204470) | Garden soil microbial communities collected in Santa Monica, California, United States - Edamame soil | ecosystem: Environmental > Terrestrial > Soil > Garden | place: USA: California... | reverse complement strand
AACCGTAATTATCGGAATGCAGCCCCGGGGCTTGTACGTAGCCGAAATCATTCATCAGAAACTTCAGAAACTTACCAAAAGTGAAATCCCCTTCGGATTTCTTGACGCTACCTTCCACCGGGACGATTTCCGCAGACGGGACACACCGCCCAAAGCGAATGAAACCCGCATCGACTTTGCTATCGAAGGAAAAAAAGTAGTACTCGTGGATGACGTACTGTTCACCGGCAGAACCATACGGGCCGCATTGGATACCATGATCGACTTTGGCCGTCCGGAAAAAGTGGAACTGCTCGTACTCATCGATCGGAAGTATACCCGTGAGCTTCCCATTGCAGCCGACTATATAGGCAAGGCCGTCAATACCCTTACCTCACAGCGCGTGCTGGTTGAGCTGGAGGCCCAGGGACATAAACAAAACAAAATCTGGTTGACCAACAAGGACTAAAGGGCTATGTCGAAACTCAGTCAAAAACACCTGCTCGGAATCAAGAACATCACCCGCGAAGACATAGAACTTATTTTTGAAACTGCTGATAATTTTAAAGAAGTAATTAATCGCCCCGTCAAGAAGGTCCCCTCACTACGGGATGTTACTATCGCCAACGTATTCTTCGAAAATTCTACACGCACACGGCTGTCCTTTGAGCTTGCACAGAAAAGACTATCGGCCGATGTGATCAATTTTTCCGCTTCCAACAGCTCGGTTAAAAAGGGTGAAACCCTCTTAGACACCGTGAACAATATACTGGCCATGAAGGTAGACATGATTGTGATGCGTCATGCCAGCGTTGGAGCGCCACATTACCTGGCCAAACACATCAAAGCGAATATTGTAAATGCCGGAGATGGCACCCACGAACACCCCACACAAGCGTTGTTGGATGCTTTTTCCATCCGCGAAAAACTGGGTGATGTTTCCGGAAAGAAAGTGGCCATCATCGGAGATATCCTCCACTCGCGAGTAGCGTTGTCAAACATTTTTGCTCTTCAAAAATTAGGCGCCAAAGTAATGGTATGCGGTCCTCCCACACTGCTTCCCAAATTCATTGGACAGCTCGGCATTGAAGTAGAATTTGATGTTCGTAAAGCATTGCAATGGTGTGATGTAGCTAATGTACTCCGCATCCAACTGGAACGACAACAGATCAAATACTTTCCATCGCTTCGGGAATACTCGCTGTACTACGGCATCAACAAAAAAATGCTGGATAGCCTGAAGAAACAAATTGTGATTATGCATCCCGGTCCGATCAACCGCGGGGTTGAGTTAAGCAGTGATGCTGCTGACTCACAACACGCCATCATCCTCGATCAGGTTGAAAACGGTGTAGCCGTACGGATGGCAGTGCTGTACCTCCTGGCCGGAGCAAACTAAGCAACCGTGTTCATCGAAACCCTTACCACTGAAGATCTTCCGCTGGTAGGCGGTCTTCAACCCGAAGGATGGCCACCGATCACACCGGCTTTTCAGCTCTACCTCCACTCAAACTTTTGTTTTCCTATAAAATGCACAATCGATGAGCAGCTCGTTGGATTGGGCGCCACTATTCTGCACAACCAAACAGCGTGGCTCGCCCATATAATTGTAAGTCCCTCCTACCGGAGAAAGGGTATTGGCGCGCAGATCACCAAGTCACTGATTCAGATTGCCGAAAAATACTATTGCAAAACTATTTTGCTTATCGCTACCACGCTTGGTGAACCGGTTTACACCAGGCTGGGATTCCAAAAAGAATCCGAATACGTCTTTCTGCAAAATGGTAATATACAGTATCAACCCGAAGAGATTATTCATCCCTACACGGTACAGTTCCGTAAATCAATTTTAAAATTAGACCATGCGGTTTCCGGGGAAGACCGGTCAAAGCTTCTGATGTCGCACCTGGACAAGGCCCGTGTTGTTATTCACGATGGAAAAGTAACAGGCGCATACTTGCCGACCTTGGGCGAGGGACTGGTAATTGCTGAAACCGAAAAGGCAGGTCTTGCCTTAATCACCGAACGACTTGCTCCTGACAAAAACCGGATTGCATTACCCTCGGAAAACACCAACGCCCTTCGCTTTCTGGCGGCAAACGGGTACTCCGAATTTTTACGAGGCAGCCGCATGTATCTGGGCGACCCGCTGTGCTGGCAACCTTCAAACCTGTATAGCCGGATCGGGGGAAATATGGGTTAGATTATTTTTCAGAAAACGAAACCTACTTTAGCTCCAAAATAAATAGCCGGTACTACCTCTGTTTCTTTTATCGGTTTTAATTCTTCCCCAGAACCGGAATCCACGATTTCGTAGCCATTGATAGTCCGTGAGCGGTATCCAAAACCAAAATACGTATCTACAATAACATCGTCTAAAAACCAGCTTTCACGCACATAACCGAATTTTAAGGATGCATCCATGAAATTATAGCCCGTATTGATACCCCGGGTCACATAGTCGCCACCGTTGTAGTACTCTACATCAGTCGTCATCTTATAGTCACGTGTAATAAAACCGGGAGAAATATAGATTCCTCCGTCAAAGTCCTGGTAGTTCTTCGGATAAAATTTGTACCCGGCCTCCAGGTAGTAGCTCAAGCCGTACTTTGAGTTGTCTGAATCAAAATCATCCAGTTCAATAGCCTCAAAGATAAAATCACGGAAGGTAAATCCGCCTGCAAGGGCAATGGCGTGTTTTTTATGAAGTATTTTTTCATAACCCACAACAAAGGCACCGCGGGCAATGAGGAAGGTATTGAAACTAATATAGTTATTCTCATCGAAGCGCATGGCGGGCTGTGTTGCCGGTTCGGTTCCATCAAAAACCCTAACCCGTATCGAATCACGCTGGGCCCACACGTCAAATTGGCAACAAATTATCAATACAACAGCAAGCAAGTAATATCTTTCAACTTTCATGTTTTTTACTTTTGCCGCAAAGATATATAATGCGCAAAATTTCAAACTGTATGCATAGCGTTAAAGCCCTTGGGGCCATTTTTTTACTTGTAAGTTTTTCAGCATTTTCTCAACAAATAGATCTCACGTGGGGTCCGGAAAAAAAATACGAGAAGTCAAGTGAGGAACTTGGATATGTTGGTAGGGTAAAAGATCATTTCTATACCCTTAGAAGAGAAAAGAAAATCATGTACCTGGCAAAGACCAGGATCAAAGACATGAGCCAGGTCTGGGAAAAGGAGATTACGTGGGGAGCTGGTCGCAAGAACCAGAATGACGACAACCTTTCGTTTAAGTCCTTCCGGTTATTTAAAACACACTTCGTATTCTACTTTGAAGATTACTCCGCGAAGGAAGATCTGATTCGTGTATACGCACAGAAAATCAGTTTCGAAGGCACACCCGTTGGCGACCTGGCGGAAGTAGGCTCCCGAAAAAAGGAAAGACGCAGCAAGGACGGAAACTTCAATCTGAGTTACTCAGCTGACTCTGCAAGTTTTCTCGTTACCACACACCCAAGTTATGAGAAGTATACCAATGAGCGTTTCGTTTTCAAGGTCGTGAACAGCGATTTAAAAATACTTCATGGACTTGAGGTAACGCTTCCTTTCCCGGACAAGGATTTTGAAGTAAAATCCATTCAACTATCCAGAAACAATACGATTTACGTTCTGGCCAAAATCTATCTTTCGAAAAGAGATCGCAAAGATGAAGAACCTAATTACTACTATGAGATTCTCACGATAGATCCCGCTGAAAAAGGAAAAGTTAAGGAGTTTGAGGTAAGACTTGACAAACGTTATGTGGATGGCGTAGACCTTATATTTGATGATAAGGGTAACGCAAAATGTTTCGGCTTCTATGGTGACATGGAAACCAATGGGCGCAGGAAAGATGGATTAAATGGCGTGTTCTATTTTTCCCTGATCAATGGCCAAGCCACCAACATCAGTATAAAAGAGTTTAACGCTGGATTGGTTGCCGAAATTTCGGGCCGTAAGCGGGCAAACCGGAACAAGGGCCTTGAATCTACATTCGAGCTAAGGTATTTTTTCAACAAAGCAGATGGCGGTGCTGTGATTCTGGCTGAAGAATACTACATCTATTTCGTTACAACTACAACGTCAAGCGGAAACGGTGCACGTTCACACCACACCACGACCTACTATAACTACAACTCGATACTCGCGGTTAACATTGATCCAAAAGGACATATCGTTTGGTATGCACACGTACCTAAAACGCAGAATCTTACCGATCCCTCCTTTGGTTCATTCCATGCGCTGCATGTAGACGGCAAGACACACATCGTTTACAGTGATCAGGAAGACAATGCCGTATCCAAAACATTTGATAAGACCATGCGCGATCCGCTAAAAAGCATTCCTGTAGTCGTAACGATCAATGAGAGTGGCAAGACCGACAAGAAAATGCTTGGCATGAAGAAGGAAAAGAGCTTTGTACTGCGCCCGCGACTTGCTGACAAAATCTCGGACAGTGAAGCATTCTTCTACGGAGACCGATGGAAAAGACCTTGTTGTATTATCGGTGGCGGGATAAAAGGCTCTCGCTTCGGAATCCTGACAATCAAGTAGTGTTGAAGACTATAAAATCAAAAAAACCGTCACAATGCTGGCGGTTTTTTTTATTGATACAGTTGGCTGATGTATTTATAACCCTTCGCTTTCAGATCGTCAATTCGTTCATGATTCTCCTCGTGTACTAAAGTCTGGGTAAGTGCCCGCCCGCCTTTGTAAAATCTGCGGGCAGGCTGAACACCGGAGAAAAAGCCCGTGAAGTAATAGCCGGTATAAAATTGAGAAACGGCAAAACCGGCAAAGGCCAGTTGCAGCGAAATGTTTACAATACCTTTTCCGGTATGACCACTACTGATGAGACCTGCACCGGGCCAAACGGATTTTTTTCTATACCGATCAACATCCATAAGTTCCGGAAACCTGAATTCCTTCACGAAGGAGGTAGTATCAAAATGCCTGGATCTGGCGTAGGTCAAAAAGCTACTTTTGAAATCATCCCATCGATCATTTTCAAGCAACACCATTAAGAAGAGCATCTCCTGTGGCGCCTGCATGGAACACTGATCCATACTCCATACTTCCTGAAGGGACGTGCTGTGAAGGCCAACCATAAAAGCATGAAGTGCTTTGTTGTAGTGTACCGTACATTTTACCGAACCGGAAAGGCTGTCGGGTTGCAAACGACTCAACGTAGCAAGGGCATCATATGGCCGATTCATTCGCTTGTAGGTATCGGCCTTTTTCAGCACAAGCTGTACTTTACGCTCTTCACTATGCTGATTCTCCATGATCTCCTTTTCTAAAAGGACAACTTTCAGCATCAACGAATCCTGAAAAGCAACCGCTTCAGTAGCGCCCAGGATACATGCCTGCATCAGGAAGAAACCCATTAACCAGTTCATATTGCAATTGTTTTTTATTATCACGTTTTGCTTTTTTCAACCCCACTGCCGTACCATACAGGTTTGATATGTAGAAAACTGAAAACAGTCCGCCAAAAATTATAAATCGTGCAGACTGAGGTCCCGCCTTGTTATACGATTCGTAAGCCTGCAGGCCGAGCGCGAGATTAGCCAAAAACATATTCAGCGCCTGGTGCTTTTGGTGGTAGTAAAGTTTCCCTGATCCGGGTATCACCAGGGAGTAGAATGTAGCCAGCGCCCCTGATTTTTTTTCGATACGCCAATACTTCTCGTATTGTGACTTAACACGTTCCGGTAGCTGCTGAGGCAGGCTGCGAATATCGTAAGTGAGATTCACGAGGTCTACAGCCGTTCTGAATTTCATCAACGATTCATCATCGGGTGGATTCGTCATCAAGCTGTCCAGTCGCTTAAACTTGCTGAATCTGAAAAGCAGGCTGTAGTAGTTCGCGGTAAATCCATAAAACCGGATGCTGTCAACGGATGCACGCCTGTAACCGGACAATGCAGAATCATACCTTGCCAATATGGTATATGTCCATGCCTTTTCGATGAGAAGCAGATCCGTGTCATTTCCTTCGGGAAATTGATTCAATACAAAAAGCCGCTCGTTATAAAGTTTTTGAATGCGGAGATGTTGAAGAAAAGTCCCCTCCTTCCGGATGGAGTCAAACTGACTGAATCCGTTAGTTGGAATCAGTATGCAAAAAATAAAACCATAAAATCGTTTAATACATGTATGGTTCATCGATCACTTTTCCACTTGTGTTATTGAAGTAAAGTGGCAAGGTTTCTTCAGAGACAAGGTTATGGCAACGTGTCAGTCGATCCGTTGTAAGCAGCCCACCTTTTAGTATTCCATATGATTTAATGGCTTTAATGGAAAACCGTGAACACGAAAGGTCAAAAGCACAGTCAGCGGAAATCTGTTCGGAAAGAACGTTTCTATAAAATGAAAAAAGAATGCGTGTCGGCAACGCCATTGTCTTGTGCGTACTATCACGAGTATGTTGATTACCTGTTGCCGCTTTTGTACAGTACCGTTTTAGCAACAGCAGGTCGCCTTCCTGCGCTACCAACCGGTGTGATCCCAGTAAGGAAACCACCACCAAAAAAAGGAGGTATCTCGACATAGCTTTTAAAGAAAGTACAATTATACAAATATCGATACAAACAAAAGCTGGCGGACTCATTCTGCCGTTCATTAAAGAAGCTCACAATCTCCCTCTTTTTTGATCGCGTTTTTGTAGTTTTACTCCTCTCTAAAAAACGCATCATGATCTATAATTCCATAATCGAAACCATCGGTAACACTCCGATCGTGAAGTTGAATAACGTGACTAAAGGTGTTCAGGGGACGATCCTGGCAAAAGTAGAATATTTCAATCCGGGCAATTCCATGAAAGATCGCATGGCCATCAAAATGGTGGAAGATGCTGAGAAAGCCGGCATTCTGAAACCGGGGGGAACGATCATCGAAGGCACATCCGGGAACACCGGCATGGGTCTGGCTCTTGCCGCAGTAGCCAAAGGATACCGGTGCATCTTTACGATGGCAGACAAACAATCACAGGAGAAAATCAACATTCTAAAGGCAGTTGGTGCTGAAGTGATCGTGTGTCCAACCAACGTAGCACCCGATGACCCTCGCTCTTACTATTCGGTTGCGCGCAAACTCAACAAAGAAATTCCTAATTCGATTTATCCCAATCAATACGATAATCCTTCGAACGCAGCAGCACATTACCTCACCACCGGCCCGGAAATCTGGAAACAAACAGAAGGTAAGATCACGCACTACGTAGCAACAGTAGGTACCGGAGGTTCGATGTGCGGAACTGCCAAGTTCCTGAAGGAACAAAATTCAAAAATTGTAACCGTGGGTATCGACACCTATGGTTCCGTTTTTAAAAAATATAAAGAGACAGGCATTTTTGATGAGAATGAAATCTATCCTTATCTCACCGAAGGGTTTGGTGAAGATATTCTTCCAAAAAATGTAGACTTTGATGTGATCGATCATTTCATCAAGGTCACGGACAAAGATGGCGCAGTTGCTGCACGAAGACTTTCACGCGAAGAGGGTTTGTTTGTAGGCTGGTCAAGCGGATCCGCATTGCATGGTGCGCTGGAATATGCACGTGAAAATCTGAAGAAAGATGACGTCATGGTAATATTATTACCTGATCATGGAACACGATACCTGGCTAAGGTCTACAACGACCAATGGATGAAAGACCATGGCTTCCTGGAAACACGTGCATTCGGTTCAGCCCGTGACATCATTAATGCCCGCAATGGTAAAGACAGCTTATACACCGTAAGTAAATCAGCAAAAGTAAGCGAAGCTATCCTCGTGATGAACCGCCAGGGAATTGATCAGATACCGGTAACGGAAAACAACCAGTTCGTGGGAAGCGTAAGTGCTTCAAGCTTGCTGGAGAAAATCATCCAGGATCCGCAGCTTCAGGCTAAAAAAGTTGGTGAGGTAATGGATAAACCGATGCAATTTGTTGCGCCTGACAGTACACTGGACGTGCTCTCCTCATTACTGAATAAAGAAAATAAAGCGGTGTTAGTTCGTGACGAGCGCGAGAAAGTACACATTATTACCCAGCATGATGTGCTTCAGGCGATGACGAGTTAGAAGCTTGGCTCACCGTTACTGTCCAGTGCGAACCATGTACCCTACTCCTCCAGAATCTCCACCTCCACGCGTACATTTTCTTTTGCGCGGGCACTGTCTTTATCATAGAGGGATTTTTTGCCGCCCCATGCTTTTACTTCCATGCGTGCAGGCTCTATGCCGCTGCTGATTAAATAATCACGAATGATGTTGGCACGGGCTTCGGAGAGTGCTTTGGCTGAACCACTGGAATCGCGACTGCCATCCAATGAAAAGAAATTTTGTGAGTCACCCATATAAATAATCTTCCCACTACTATTCCCGTTCGTATGACCGTGAATACGGATTTTACATTTTGGATTTTCTTTCATCATCTCAAGAAGGGAATTGACCTCATACTTTGACTCCGGCATCATAATGGCGGCATCTTTAAAGAAGAATACATTGTACATAACAACAATATCTCCTTTTCGAAGTCTGACCAGTTCAAATGGAACAACTACGCCATCATTCGCATCTTGCGTAATATTATCACCGGAAGGATTATTGTAATCGATATCTACCTGCGCTTTACGATAGCCGAAAGCGTTAGTCACCAGCGACACCTTTCCCGAATTATTCTTTGGAGACACGAGGTATACGGGCTCATTGGATTTCAACGTAGTTATTTTCCGGGCACGATCAATATCGATCGCCTCTACCTCACCGTTGACCTGGTTATTATTGGTGGCATTGACCATTCTGAAGTAAAACTTCTTGCCCTCCGGGGTAACTACAGGCGTAGGTTCAGGTTCTTTAATTTCTTCTACAAGATCATCTGTTTTGGTTTCGTCTACTTGCTGAACAACCGTTTCGGTTACCGGATTTAAATCCAGGCCGGGTTCATGATCAGGTACGCCAATCGTTCCCTGGTAAACCCACGCATCGGTAAAGGAAGTTTCGTCTCGCAAACGCCTGGCTTCATTCATCGCCTGCGTTTTATCGGCCGTGGTTAAGGTGTATACATAATACAGACTCCGGTCCGGATTGAATTCGTACTTCGCATCATAGTGTTGAAGTTTCGCGCGAGAAGTAAATCGTTCGGCATTCTTTTGAACTGCGAATGCACCAATCACAACGACAAAATGTCCATCGGAATTGATGGACTCAACACGGGGTCGTGCTGAAGCATAGTTCGGTGTGAACCAAAAAACAAGTAAAGCAAGCCAACTAACAAGCCATCTGGTTTCCATAATCGTCCCGGTTAGTTATTCCCCAATTTAAAAAAAAGCGGAACAAAAACTGAATACTAATTTTCCAATATTTCAATCTCTACCCGAACGTTCTCCTGCGCGCGTGTGCTGTGCTTATCGTGAATGGATCGTTTGCCTCCCCATGCTTTGATCTGCATTCGCGATGGATCTATTCCATTGCTGATCAGGTAATCACGGATTAGTTCAGCGCGTTGCTCAGACAACGCTTTCGCGGATCCATAACCATCACGTGTGTTATTCAGCGAAAAAAAGTTTTTACTATCGTTATTCATCGCGATGATCTTGCCCGCTGCGTTGCCATTGGTATGTCCATGAATCTTGATTTTGTATTTTGGATTTTCATTCAGCATATCCAGCAGGCTGTTTACTTCGTAGCGCGACTCTGGCCGCATAACAGCAGCATCTTTAAAAAAATAGACGTTGTACATAACGGCTATGTCACCACGCTGAAGACGGACTAACTCAAAAGGAACAACCACGGCACCCTGACCATCCTTGCTTACCCCTTCCCCTTCCGGATTTCCATAATTAATTTCACGTTGTACTTTACGATAACCAAACACTTCACATACCAACGAAATATTATCCGACTTGCTGGCCGGGTCTGCCACTTTCACAATTGTGTTTCCTTTATACGAAGCCATCTTTCTTGACCGGTCGGTATCAATTACATTCACGTCTCCATCAACCGCTGCATTATCAACCGCCCGAAAAAGCTTAAACATAAATTTTCCTCCGTCTACTTCTTCATCCAGCGAAGCAGCAGATTGGGACGAGCTTTCTTTTTCGGTAATGGTCACAGCTTGTGAAGAAACATTCCCGTCATTCTTGGAATCAAGCTGAGATGAAGTTTCCACCGCTGTACCTTCGTTTTGCATATCCGTCTCTGTAATGGTATTGATCCCCTGATCGGTTATGGGATTAATATCAATACCATTTTTTCCGTCAAGCCGGGCCGCCAATTCTTTATCGAATGAGCCACTGTAAACCCAGGTATCCCTGAACTCCGATTCAACACGCAATCGCCTGGCTTCGTTGATGGCCTGCAGGCGATCATTCGTGCTTAACACATATACATAATAGAGATGTCGATTGGGATTTAACTCCAGTTGTGCGTTGAGCTTAAAATCACGATGAGCATGGTTTACAAAACGTGTAGCATTTCCACGAAACTTAAAAGCTCCGATTACTACATAATTCTGAAATTCATCAAGCACGGAGCGATCCGGCTGAGCTGACACGGTAGGCGAATTAGCAATAGAAAAAATGCCTACCAGTGCAAAAAGTCTTAATGTCTTCATATAGACACACTGGTTAAATTAATGGGCTACGGCAAATATACTAAAGAATTAACAATAAGCAATTAACCATTTATTGATCAACAACTTACATTTTAGATAATACCTCAAAAGGCAGCTCAATCGATTCACCCTGATCGTCAACCAGTGTAAGCTTGTGTTTTCCTTCTGATGGGTTCAGTTCAAAACGGTGGTTTTTACGCGTCATTCCCAGAAAGTCACCGTCCAGGTGCCAGAACACAGCGGTATTCGGAACGTGGTGTGCCAGTTCAAACACCGCATTACCTGGTTGACCATCCAAATCCCGAGGTATAAATATCCGGGCGTTCGGCCGCGGATAAATCATATCCATAGCTGCGACCCGGTTTGACGACTGGCAATCTTTCCGAAATGGAGGTAAAGCCTGGTAGGATACATTTCTCACGCGGAAGTAATATTCCTGAACAGGTGGCAATACAAACCAATTCACCGAGGCTATTTTATCAACCGGGTGGCAGGCACTGTGTACTCTGAATTTGTGATCACCTGAGAGATGAATTTTTTTGTGGTACGGACATGCCGCGCTCTGCAAACCAGATTTCACCACCCACAACGTATCGGTTGTATTGCAAGAAGCGCCATTTCTAAAACCACTTTGTGAACACGTAGTGATTCTCTCCATCTCCAGTAGCGGTGGCGAAAACCATGAATCACCGGGAAGCAATGAAAAAATGTCAAATAAGATTGGCGCGGCAGCTTCCGTTCCCGTTAGCCCGGGGCGTCCTTCTCCATTTGCATTACCTGCCCACACTCCGATTACATAGTCAGGCGTAACCCCTACGGCCCAACCATCGCGGAAACCAAAACTCGTTCCCGTTTTCCAGGCAATTTTTTTTGTACTGTTAAACAACTTCCAACCCGAGCCTTCCCCCGGACGGTAAAGTTCTTTTAAGGCATCAAAAGTCTGGTGGATCGCGGCAGCGCTCAACACTCCAGTTTCATCCAGTGCCGGAGTGCGGTCGGGCGCAGATGTGGGAATGTATCGCAATGCATGAAAATCGTGTTGATCATACTTGTTTTTTCCTGGATGCTCAAAATAGTTATTCAGCGTTCGGGCAAGCGAAGCATACATACCCGTGATATCCCAAAGTGTTCCTTCAGCGCCACCGAGGATGAGCGACAAACCAAAATGATCAGGAGGCTGTTGAAGTGTTGTCATCCCCAGTTCTTTGAGCAGTGGGTGAAATTTTTCAT
>Ga0315910_10004391_pt1 | contig 11815 bp, 9 predicted proteins | sample EdamamesoilMG_FD_204470 | JGI IMG/M metagenome (GOLD analysis project Ga0315910, IMG submission 204470) | Garden soil microbial communities collected in Santa Monica, California, United States - Edamame soil | ecosystem: Environmental > Terrestrial > Soil > Garden | place: USA: California... | reverse complement strand
TTAATGTTACACTATCAAAAAACCATGCCAGAGTAATTGACGAGGATTAGTATTAACACGTTGCAGGCCTGAGCTTACATATTCCTTCGATATTGACCACCAACCTCGTAGAGTGCATGAGTTATTTGTCCCAATGAGCAATATTTTACAGTTTCCATTAACTGTGCAAAAAGGTTTCCATTATTAATGGCTACATCTTTTAATTTCTTTAACTCTTTTTCGGATGAAGCTTCATTCCTTTTCCAGAATGCTTGCAGGTTGTTTATCTGTTGCTCCTTTTCTTCTTTAGTGCTTCGTATTACCTCGCTGGGTATAATAGTTGGCGATCCTTGCTTATTTAAAAATGTATTTACACCAACAATCGGGTAATCGCCTGTATGTTTCAAATGCTCGTAATACAAGCTCTCTTCCTGAATTTTATTACGCTGATACATTCTTTCCATTGCGCCCAGCACACCACCACGTTCAGTTATCCGATCAAATTCTGCAAGCACTGCTTCTTCAACCAAATCTGTCAACTCTTCAATTGCAAAACTTCCCTGGTTAAAATTTTCTGTTTTCGCAGTACCTAACTCACGGTTAATAATTAATTGTATCGCCATTGCACGTCTTACACTTTCCTCCGTCGGTGTTGTTATTGCTTCATCGTATGCATTTGTATGAAGCGAATTACAGTTATCATAAATAGCATACAATGCCTGTAGTGTTGTTCTTATATCATTAAAATCTATTTCCTGCGCATGCAAACTTCTGCCTGATGTTTGTATATGATACTTCAGCATCTGGCTGCGTTTGTTGGCTTTGTATTTATACTTCATCGACTTTGCCCAGATGCGTCTCGCCACTCTTCCAATCACACTATACTCCGGATCCATTCCATTGCTGAAGAAGAAAGAAAGATTGGGAGCAAAATCATCAATGCTCATTCCGCGGCTCAGGTAATATTCCACATAAGTAAATCCATTTGCCAATGTAAATGCCAATTGAGAAATAGGATTAGCTCCTGCTTCAGCAATATGATAACCGCTGATGCTTACGCTGTAAAAATTGCGCACCTTATTCTGGATAAAATATTCCTGCATATCACCCATCAGCTTCAATGCAAATTCAGTTGAGAAGATACAGGTGTTCTGCGCCTGGTCTTCTTTTAAAATATCTGCCTGCACTGTTCCCCTCACCTGTTGCAATGCTGCTTGCTTGCATTGCTCATAAATATCTCTAGGCAAAACCTCATCGCCACTCAAGCCAAGTAATCTCAATCCTAATCCATCGTTGCCATTCGGCATTTCTCCCGGTGAACTTGTATTATTATATGCAGGAGCATTTTGATTTTTGAATTTTGCCTTTTGAATTTTCTCAGCCTCACTCCATAATTTCAACTCAGTAATCTTCTTTTCACATTGCTGATCAATTGCCGCATTCATAAAAAAAGCAAGCAGCATCGGCGCAGGTCCGTTAATCGTCATGCTCACCGATGTTTTCGGATCACATAAATCAAATCCGCTATACAATTTCTTTGCATCATCAACTGTTGCAATGCTCACTCCAGCATTACCAATCTTACCATAAATATCCGGACGATAAGCTGGGTCTTCTCCATAAAGAGTAACACTGTCAAATGCAGTCGACAATCTTTTTGCCGGTTGATCAAGACTTACATAATGAAATCTTTTGTTTGTTCTTTCAGGTCCGCCTTCACCTGCAAACATTCTTGTTGGATCTTCCCCTTCCCTCTTTAATGGAAACACACCCCCTGTAAATGGAAAATGACCGGGCACATTTTCCTGCGCCTGCCATTTTAATATATCACCCCAATCTTTATATTTTGGTAAAACAACTTTTGGAATTCTTGTACCTGACAAACTCTTTGTAAACATTTCCTGCCTGATCACTTTATCACGAACTGTGTATTCATAGTAATCCTTCTGGTACTCTTTTAGCTTTTCTCCCCAATTGGTAATAAGCTTACGGCTAACAGGCGTCAACTGATCTGTATAAAAATTTATCTGATCTTCTATCGCTTTTAATAATGCCGGTTCCGCTTTTCCTTTTAATGTTTCAAGCGTTCCGTGTAACTGGTAAAGTTTGGAGGCAATAGCAGCCTGCTCTATTACCAAGTGATCATAACCCCGGCTGGTTTCGCTTATCTCGCTTAAATATCTAATACGGCTGGAAGGAATAATTGCCTGCGAAACTTTTGCCGTTTCAGTAAAATGAAATTCACCAAATTTTATTTTTGTTTTTACTGCAATCTTTTTCAGCAGCAGTTCAAATAAATGATTAACACCATCATCATTAAACTTGCTTGCCATGGTGCCGATTATCGGAAGGTCTTCATCTTTAGCAGTAAATAACTGGTGATTGCGTTTATATTGTTTTTTCACATCGGCCAATGCATCTAATGCCCCGGCTTTATCAAACTTGTTGATGCAAACCAAATCTGCATAATCCAACATATTAATTTTCTCCAATTGCGATGCAGCTCCATATTCAGGCGTCATTACATACATGCTCACATCACAATAATCAAGAATGCTGGCATCACTTTGCCCCACGCCTGCACTTTCTAAAATGATAAAATCAAAATTGGCTGCTTTGCAAATATCAATTGCCTCCTGCACAGCACCGCTCAATGCAGTATTATCATCTCTTGTTGCAAGGCTGCGCATATAGGCTCTCGGGTGTGAGATTGAATTCATTCTTATTCTATCACCCAGCAATGCACCACCCGTTTTCTTTTTTGAAGGATCAACAGAAATAACTGCAATCGTTTTATCAGTAAAATTGTGCAAGAATCTTCTAACGATTTCATCTGTTACAGATGATTTACCAGCCCCACCTGTTCCAGTTATTCCTAAAACAGGAATTGTGTTTGCTGGTTGTTGGTTGCTGGTTGCCGATTGACCATTCTCTGCATTTGTTATCTCTCTTGCTATTTTGCGTACATCTTTAAATTCTTCCAGCTTCAACGGGGTCACGTAATCCGCTTTCCCATTTAATTGTACATCACATTTTGCAATCACATCTTCAATCATTCCTTCAAGCCCCATGTGTCTGCCATCGTCTGGTGAATAAATTCGTGTGATGCCATAGTTATGCAACTCTTCTATTTCAGTTGGCAAAATTGTACCACCACCGCCGCCAAAAATTTTAATATGCCCGCAACCATTTTCTTCAAGCAGGTCTTTCATGTATTTAAAAAACTCAACGTGCCCGCCCTGGTAGGAGGTAATGGCGATACCTTGTACATCTTCTTCAATGGCTGTTTCTACAATTTCTTTTACGCTACGGTTATGACCGAGATGAATAATTTCTGCACCTTTGCTTTGCATAATGCGACGCATAATATTAATAGCAGCATCATGGCCGTCAAACAAACTGGCCGCTGTTACAATCCTTACTTTATTTTTTGGCTGATAACTCATACAGGCGTCAAAGGTAATAAAACTAATGGCTGTTAGGGCTATCGCAACCCGTTCGTTTCTTTACATTTGCTTTATGCAAGAGATTGTCGAATCCATTGGAAAACTATATGAAACCTGGGCTGGTAAACCCGCTGAATCAATTGATGTATTACCACAAAGCGGCAGCGAAAGACGTTATTTCCGCATTCATACCGGTGATGGTAAAACACTCATGGGCACCTACGGCGCCAACATTCAAGAGAATGAAACCTTTTTCTATTTCTCCAATCATCTTAATAAAAAGAAATTACCCGTTCCTGAAATTTATGCGATAAGTGATGATAGGATATTTTACCTGCAGCAGGACTTTGGTGATATTTCTGTTTCTTCACGTTTGGAGAAGGAAGGTTACACAAATGAGGTGTATGCTTTGTTTCAACAAAGTCTTGAAAACCTTGTACAGATACAGGTAAAAGGGCACGAAGGAATTGATTATAAAAAATGTCTTACCAATAAAGAATTTGGCAAGCAAGCTATTCTTGCTGACTTGTTATATTTCAAATATTATTTCCTCGATGCATTACGCAAGCCTTATGACAAGCAAAAACTGCTTGATGATTTGGATGCATTGAGTAATTACCTGACTCATACCGAGTACAAATATTTTATGTTCCGCGATTTTCAAAGCCGGAATATTATGGTAAAAGACGACGGCACATTAGGTTTTATAGATTACCAGGGCGGAATGAGAGGTGCCCCACAATATGATGCAGCAAGTTTGCTCTGGCAGGCAAAAGCAAATCTTCCAAACGAATGGAAGAATAATTTGCTCAAACATTATATGAATGCATTTGAAGAAACGATTGGATCACAAATTGACAAAACTGTTTTTAAAAGCCAGTTCAACGGTTATGTATTGATACGTTTGTTGCAAGTGCTCGGCGCTTATGGTTTCCGTGGTTTGTTTGAACGTAAGGCGCATTTCTTAACCAGCATTCCTTTAGGATTGAATAATCTTAAAAGTTTCTTACAGAACAACAGTATTGGAATTTCCGTTCCTGAGTTCAGAAAGGTTCTTGATCTCTGCACCAGCGATGAGGTTGTTGAATACTTTACCCCGGTACAGGCAACTGCTGATACTCCTTTGGTAGTTAAGATTTGCAGCTTCGCTTATCGGAAAGAAATGCCAAAAGATGACAGTGGAAATGGTGGCGGTTTTGTTTTTGATTGCCGTGGTGTGCTGAACCCCGGCCGTATTGAAAGCATGAAAACAAAACATGGCCGTGATAAAGAAGTAAAAGATTACCTGGAACAGCAAACTCAAATGCCGGAGTTTTTAAACTCTGTTTTTGATATCGTTGATATCAGTATTGAAGAATATATTAAACGTGGTTTTGAAAGCCTGATGGTGAGCTTCGGTTGTACCGGCGGTCAGCATCGCAGTGTATATGCAGCTGATGCGCTGGCAAGACATTTAAAAAATAAGTTTAAGGTGAAGATTGAATTGCGCCACATGGTGCAGGATGAAAAGGACTGGACGAACCCTTTCCCCGAAAAACAATCATGAAAGCAATGATATTTTGTGCCGGGCTCGGCACTCGTTTTAAACCATGGACTGATAAGCATCCAAAGGCATTGGCCGTGGTGAATGGCAAGTCATTGCTACAAAGAAATATTGAATACTTACAGCAATACGGCATCAAAGATGTAATTGTAAACGTTCATCATTTTTCAGATCAAATTATAGATGCAGTAAAACAGAATCAGGGCTGGGGCAGCAATATCATCATTAGTGATGAGACAAACGAAGTGCTGGAAACGGGTGGCGGATTATTGAATGCTGAAAAACTATTTACCCCCGGCGAAAAATTTATTACCTGCAATGTTGATATTCTCACTGATCTAGACATCAACAATCTTCTTGTTTTTCATGAAATGCACCAGCCCCTGGTTTCTTTTGGTGTTACCAATCGTAAAACATCCCGCTATTTCTTATTTGATGATTTTAATCGTTTATGTGGATGGAAAAATACAAAGAACTCTGAAGAAAGAATTTCAATTCCCAAAAATCATCTAGTCGAAAAAGCTTATAGCTGCGTGGTTGTATTTGAATATCCTGTTTTCGATTTGATGAAGCAGCATCATTTTGCAGGCAAGTTTTCATTGGTTGAAGTTTATCTTAAGTTAGCAGCAAATAACCTTATTATGGGTTATGATCATAGTGGCGACCGGTTTGTTGATGTTGGAAAACCGGATAGTGTGGCTATTGCTGAATCTGTTTTTTTATAATTCACTTTACCTCATCCTACGAAGTCTTAACTTTTTTATCATTATTTCATCCAATAAAGGAATAAAAGAGCAAACCAAGCAAAAAATTGAAATCCAAAATAAATGAACAGCTTCGGGCCTCCACCAAGTATTAGACATTATAACCACTATAATTATAAAAGATATTAAAAACACGGTCAGCATTTTTTGTCTGGTTTTTGCTTCTTTCTTATAAATAAGGTAAAAGATAAGCACATATACAAGACAGATAAAAGCTTCGGGAATTGCCAGGACTTTTATCAACTCTATTAATGAATATGATCGTTTTACTCCGGTTCTGATATTATTGGAATCATTGAAATATTCATAATGTATAACCCCTATAAAGCCATTGACAATTGATGTTATTACCCAGCAAACCAGCACACGAAGAAAAATAAACAGACTGTTTACAAACATCTGGGAAATTGTTTTTTAAAAATACTTATTTTAACGACGTTATCAGACTATACTTTCGGAATTAAGGATAGCTGATTATTTTCCGACTCAAATCCATCTGTTTTTCCTTAAATATTTACAAATAGCTGATGTGCGGTCAACCCACCTCAACCCTTTTATATAATTTTACAGTCCCATTTAAAATCACATACATGAAGAAAGTTACGATCGTTTGCCTGCTGGTATTCCATGCAGTCTTTTTATTAGCCCAAGCAAAATTTGATAACCGCGAAGCATTTAATCCACAGTTTTATCCTTACCCCGGTAATGATTTCCGTAGTGCAAGTGGCGAACCCGGCCCTAAGTACTGGCAAAACCGTGCAGATTATAAAATCAATGCAACGCTTGATACCAGCTTGCATAAAGTAAGCGGTGATGTAGAAATCGTTTACACCAATAACAGTCCGGATAACCTGAAGTTTTTATGGTTACAAATGGATCAGAATATTTACCGTAAAGATTCCCGTGCATCAGCCACTACAACTGCCGAAGGCGGACGCTGGGCAAATTCAAAATTTACTGAAGGATATAGCATCAAAAATTTATCAGTAGAAACAAAGGGAGGCAAGTATGCGCCTAAGCAAATAACAACTGATACCCGTATGCAGGTATGGCTGAATGATGCGTTAAAAGGAACTGGCAATACAGTAAAGTTGAAAATGAATTTCGAATTTGAAGTTCCTGAATATGGTTCTGACAGGATGGGAAGATTAAAAACAAAGAACGGCTGGGTATATGAAATTGCTCAATGGTTTCCCCGCTTGTGTGTGTATGATGACGTGCAGGGATGGAACACCTTACCTTACCTTGGACAGGGTGAGTTTTATTTGGAATATGGTGATATAGAATTTTCTGTTACTGCGCCATCAGATGTAATTGTAATGGGTAGTGGTGAATTATTGAATCCATCCGAATGTTTAACATCTGATCAACTCAAGAAATGGAATGAAGCAAAGAATAGTGATAAGACAGTAATGATAAGAAGTGAGAAAGAAATAAAAGATAAAGACTCCAGACCGAAGACAGCCAATTGCACATGGAAGTTCAAAATAAACAATACCCGTGATGTAGCCTGGGGCGCATCAAAAGCATTTATACTGGATGCAGCAAAAATTAATTTACCTGATAATAAAAAATCATTAGCTGTAAGTGTGTACCCTGCGGAAAGCAATAAGAAAAATGCGTGGCAGCGTAGTACAGAATTTACAAAAGCATCTGTTGAACATTATTCACGTAAATGGTTTACTTATCCGTACCCAATGGCAGTAAATGTTGCAGGTGTTGTCGGCGGTATGGAATATCCCGGAATCGTTTTTTGTGGCTTTGGTGCAGAAGGCGAAGGCTTGTGGGGTGTAACCGATCATGAATTTGGTCATACATGGTTTCCTATGATTGTTGGAAGCAATGAACGTAAATACGCATGGATGGATGAGGGCTTTAATACTTTCATCAATACACTTTCAACAGCAGAGTTTAATAAAGGTGAATTCAAATCAGGCGGCGGTTTCTTTGATGATCCTAACAGCGATTTCATGGTAAAATATACGTTCGGTGAGAAGATGGATCCGCTGTATAATATTCCCGATGTGATACAGCAGGATAATTTGGGAATAGCAGCTTACCTGAAACCCGGCGCTATGCTAACTGCATTGCGTGAAGTAGTGTTGGGGCCGGAAAAATTTGATGCTGCGTTTCGTGAGTATGTTGCCCGCTGGGCATTCAAGCATCCAACACCATGGGATTTCTTTCATACAATTGAAAATGTTTCGGGTGAAGATTTGGGTTGGTTCTGGCGTGCATGGGTGCTGAACAATTGGAAATTGGATCAATCTGTAAAAGAAGTAACCTATAAAGACAAGATACCTGAAAGAGGAAGTGAGATAACACTGGAAAACCTGGAGAAGATGGCAATGCCCGTATCGCTGAAAATTGTTGAAACAAATGGGAAAGAACATCGTATTAATTTACCGGTTGAAGTATGGCAGCGTGGTGGTGTTTATAAATTTGAAGCGCCAACTACCAGTGAAATAAAAGAAATAAAACTGGATCCTGATCGCAAGCTACCTGATTGGGACAGGAAGAATAATGACTGGAAAAAAGCATTTTAAAATACGACCCGGCTGTATCGCCGGTTTTTTTTAACTTAGTAAGTCTTAAAAACTTAAGCCATGACTACCGCACAAGTAATGGATGAACTGAAAACGAAAGGTTCAGAAAATATTAAAAAAATACTTCTGAACCACGGAGCATCAAAAGATTGCTATGGTGTAAAAATTGGCGATCTGAAAGTCATCCAGAAAAAAATAAAAAAAGACAACAAGCTTGCTATTGATCTTTTTAAAACAGGTAATTATGATGCAATGTATCTCGCCGGTTTAATAACAGATGATAAAGCGTTGAGTAAAAAAGAAATTCAGTCATTGATTGAAAAGGCAACTAGTGCTGGTATTGCTGAGTATACCGTGTCATGGATAGCAGCCGAAAGTAATTATGGCTGGGAACTCGGTATGGAATGGATTGACTCACCAAAAGAATTGATTGCAAGTGCAGGATGGAGTACTTTATCAGGTATAATAACGATGAAACCAGATAATGAACTTGATATTGCTACGATAAAGAAACTAATGAAGCGTGTAGAAAAAGAAATTCATAAAGCTCCAAACCGTGTTCGTTATACAATGAACAATTTTGTGATTTGTGCAGGAAGCTATGTAAAAGAATTAAATGAGCCTGCTAAAGAGTTGGGTAAAAAGATTGGTGAAGTAACAGTGGATATGGGAGGCACTGCGTGTAAAGTACCCTTTGCACCGGACTATATTGATAAAGCCGCAGCAAGGGGATCATTAACAAAAAAGAAAAAGACGGTGAAGTGCTGAATTATTTGAAATAGTAATACTCATTCGATTCATTAATTTTTTCCATAGCGAACTCACTTGTGTTATAAGAAAGATATTTGCTTTTAAAGGCAACTATTCCGTAATCTTTTCTATAAACATATTCGTTATAAAAAGTTAATGGACAATCCGTGCAATCAAAAGGATGCCGAAAAAAAGTATAATTATTTGTTTGCCTTTTTAGCAAGAAAACTCGCCCATCGATCATCGCATCTACATTAGGTATTGGTAAACTATCAAGAACCCAGCTATGAACCTTGACAACATTTGCTTTAATATTAAGAGTCGATTGATTTGTCTGTAAAGCGTTCACCTGCTTATAAGGATATATATTAAAAAATTCAAGAATAATGACGCCACCTTGAATCAGGCTATACGATTTACCATCATAGACTATCAAACTATCTATCACATGATAATTGGGGTCACTATTTGATACTTCGAAATTTCTCCCTTTAAGCTGCATATCTAGGTTCAATTTTGGAAGAATTGAATTTTTCATGAACTACCCAGCTCAATCGAATTAATCGGTTTTGAGGGAATTTTTTTGAGGACTTTATAATCAAATACTTTAAATACAATTAAAGAGTTCAATGGAGTGTTTCCTTGTTTCTTATAATTTTTGCTAAGGCAGTTAAAGACATGACATATCTTTTTATTGGCAGTAAGAGTTTTTTCATGAAATACAAAGGCGCTATCATTCAAATCAAGTAAAAAAACTTGCCCACTTGAATTGAAAGAAATGCAACTGAACAATAGAAGTAATATAATATTTGCTTTCATAGAAGTTTTAATAGCAGCCTCCAGATGTTTTGGTCATCCTTCTATCTGATACCATAGTTTTAGTTTTCCATAAACATCTACATGAATTAATGCTTATATACTTAAATTTCTAACTTCTTCTCCTCCAACACAACCCTTACATTTTTCTCTTTTTCTTCTGTCCATTTTATTAACCGGATTGAGCCATCAGCTATTTCGATACCGGTGATATCACCATCGTCAAAACAACAGCAGCCCGTATTAAAATAAGTTGGTAGCATAGTAAGATAATCAGCAGAGATATCCACGTACTTATGTTTGCGGTTCATTATTTCCTTTTCAATCTCTTTCACCTTATTCTCATCTTTATCATTTCTTGCCTGTTGTAATTGTTTATATAATCTTTCCAAATGTGTCAATGATTCAAATACCGGTTGATGTGTGTGACCTGTTATCAATATCAAATCTTTTTGCTGTGATGACCAATCGTACATAATCTCGTTATGCTTTGTCTTGAGATGTGCATCATAAGCTGGTGTATTGGGATTGATTTTTAAATAAGCCTGCAATGGCGCCCAGATATTAGCAACAAAAAATTTACTGAACCAGTTTCCATCGCTGCTTGCATCGCCCTGGTGACCGTGAGTTAGAAAAATAGTGAGTGGTGAGTTTGGAGTCGGGAGTTCGGAGTCAGGAGTATTGACTACCGACTTTCGACTATTGACTACAGACTGAAGAACTACTCCTTCATACACTTCCATCCCTTTGCCATAAATATTTTTAAGATGCCAGCCAGCTAATGGATCGTTATCCCAGAATAAATCGTGATTACCGAAAACTTTTACAAAACGATTATGGCGAATGAATAGCTTTTCCTTTTCGAAAGTAGCAGTATTATACTTTTTTACTTTACTCAATTTAGTTTCCCATAATTCTTCACTATCACCAAGACTGATAAAGAAAAAATTGTTTTGATAATAATAATCCAAGGCTGCTAAATAATTAGGTTCTGCTACTTCAAAATCATCTGCACCATTTTTTCTGCCACGATGCTGATCAGAAAAAATAATATAGCGGCTGGTTGAAGCAAGCGGAAGAATAACACCTCTTTTACCGGGTTCCCGTTTTATTTTCTTCAATAACTGTGTAAGTGCTCCAAATATTCTTTGCTTATCCGGTTTGGAAGAAAATTTTGCTGTGAGCCGCAAAACAGGTTTGAGTAACAGGAATCGCAGCAATCTTCGCATGAGCATTAATTAAGTTGAATAACGAACAGGAAGTAAAAGAGTGTGACGCAACAAAAGCTTAATGGTAGTGATGTCGCTGACTACACGATTACTTCGCCGCAATCATACTTATCTCCACATTCACAAATTTGGGCAATGCGGATACTTGTACTGTTTCCCGTGCAGGAAAGTCGGCTGTAAAATATTTTCCATATACCTCGTTCATCTCAGTAAAACGGTTCATGTCAGTAATGAAGATTGTTGTTTTAACCACATTGCTGAAATCCATACCGGCTGCACTTAATATCGCTTTAAGATTATGCATTACCTGGTGTGTTTCTTCCTGCAGATCCTTGTTTTTTAATTGGCCGGTTGCAGGGTCTATACAAACCTGCCCGGAGATATAAAGTGTATTATCTGAAAAAATCGCCTGGTTGTATGGGCCAATTGGCGTTGGTGCATTGGGTGTATTGATGATTGTTTTTGTCATACTCCTATTTTATAAATTCAATAGGGCGAATTTATGTTTATATGCTTTCTTTGCAAAAAATGATTGATGAAACTTGTTGTATTATCAAATGATTCATTATTGACTGAATTGAAATCGGGTGTACCTGGTGAGGATATTTCTTTTGTTCAAGTCAATACTATTGATGATCTGACTTCGCATACTGATGCAGATGCATATTTCGATTTGCTTTTTCAAAAAGAGGATAAACGCATTCAGAAACTTGCATCTCTTTTGCCTACGCCAGTTTTTATT
>Ga0315910_10004390_pt1 | contig 11815 bp, 10 predicted proteins | sample EdamamesoilMG_FD_204470 | JGI IMG/M metagenome (GOLD analysis project Ga0315910, IMG submission 204470) | Garden soil microbial communities collected in Santa Monica, California, United States - Edamame soil | ecosystem: Environmental > Terrestrial > Soil > Garden | place: USA: California... | reverse complement strand
CCATTCCAGATTTCCCGCCGGACTTTTGTCATCCAATGCGCCGCCACAGCCGCTGCGACGGGACTGCCATCATGGTTCATCAAATCCGAGCTCGCCGCGCAAGAAACCGCCAAATTGCCCACCGGCGCCAATGATCGCCCCGGCATCGCATTGATTGGCTGCGGCGGGATGGGCCGGGCGGACGCGAGCAACGCCGCCCGCTTTGGCAATATCGTGGCGGTATGCGACGTGGATGAGGCGCACGCGGCTGAGGCGGCAAAACAGTTCACCAAAGACGGCAAAACGCCCGCGAAGTTCGGCGACTTCCGAAAAGTCATGGAGCGCGATGACGTGCACGTGATTGTTCAAGCCACGCCCGATCACTGGCACACCCTCATCAACCTCGCCGCTGCGAACGCGAAAAAGGATGTTTATGGTGAGAAACCGCTCACGCTGACGATCGATGAAGGCAAGCGGCTGGTGAAAGCCGTGCGTGAACGCGGCATCGTCCTGCAAACCGGAACACAACAGCGCAGCGACAAGAAGTTCCGGCTGGCGTGCGAGCTGGTCCGCAACGGCCGCATCGGCAAGTTGAAACAGGTGGATGTGTTCGTGCCGGCGGGAATTCTGGGCGGACCGTTCGCGCCGCAAACCCCGCCCGCCGGATTCAATTGGGATTTCTGGCTCGGCCAGGCGCCGCTGGTGGATTACCTGAAGGAGCGCTGCCATTCGAATTTCCGCTGGTGGTGGGATTACTCTGGCGGCCCGATCACAGACTGGGGCGCACATCACAACGACATCGCGCGCTGGGGCATCGGGCTCGACGGTCCAAGCTCGGTTGAAGCGCGCGTCGTCACACCACCGACACCCAACGGCTACACCACGCCGCCGGAATTCGAAGCGACATTATCCTGGGCCAGCGGCGTAACCCAAATCGTGAAGACCACGACAGATGACACACCGTACGGCGGCATCGTCAAGAAGGACGGTCAACGTAATGGAGTGAAATTCACGGGCACTGATGGCTGGATCTGGGTGAACCGCAGTGATCTGGCGGCGAGCAAGGAAGACATCATCGAAACACCGCTGCCCGATAATGCCACGCGTTTCGAAGTCAGCAATGATCACATGGGTAGCTTCTTTTCGTGCGTCCGTTCACGTAAGAACCCAATCGCTCCCGTCGAAGCCGGACACCGTTCTGCCTGCGTGGGCCATCTCATCGTCATTGCGTTGCGTTCGGGCCGGAAGTTCCAATGGGACGCCGCGCAGGAAGAGTTCATCGGCGAGGGCGCGAAAGCAGGCAATGCCCAGCTCGCCCGTGAAATGCGCAAGCCATACGATTACAGTTTTATCAGCTAGCAGTGGCAGTAATCGTGATTTTTGCCAGCCACAAGCTGCCGCCAAATTCTGGGTGAGAATCTGTATTCCCCTACCCCGCGGTTTCTGGCTTAATCACCGCGTGAACTCCGGGGCTGGCAAGATTCTAAGGCTTTCCAAGTTGCGTCCGAAACTCGCGCTCGTGCTGGGCAGCGGATTCAATCACGTCCTCAGCGACCTCAAAGTGGATACCGAAATCAGCTACGCGAAACTGCCGGGATTTTCCAGGCCCACCGTCGCGGGCCACGATGGAAAACTGGTGTTCGGTAAACTCGCCGGCACACCGGTTCTCGTGTTGAGCGGGCGCGCGCATTACTACGAAGGTCACTCGATGGAGCGGGTGACATTTGCGGTCCGGACATTGGCTGCGTGCGGCATCACCGATCTGTTATTGACCAATGCAGCCGGAGGAATCAATCGGAGGTTTCGCGCGGGCGATTTCATGGCGCTCACGGATCATATCAATTTCATGGGCATGAATCCGCTGCGAGGAATTCCAGGTTTCGTGGACCTTACTCAAGTTTACGATGCAAGCTTACAGAAACGGTTGGCGGCAGCAGCGCGCCAGACCGGCGTGAAATTACAACGAGGGGTTTATTTAGCGGTGAGTGGACCAAGCTACGAAACGCCGGCGGAGATTCGTGCGTTCGCCCGGCTCGGCGCCGATGCCGTGGGCATGAGCACCGTACCGGAAGCCATCGTCGCGCGCCGATGCGGTCTGCGCGTGGCGGCGCTTTCATGCATCACCAATCTTGCGGCCGGCATCAGTCGGTCGCCGTTGTCACATGCGGAAGTGTTGGAAACCGGCCGGCGGGTGAAACTGGCCGGCGCCAGACTATTGAAGGAATTCTGCCGTTTGCACGGTGAACAAACGTGATGAAAACCAAATCAACCGTCAGGACACCCCCGCCCCGGATTCCAATGTCGAAGCTCGTCGCCGCGGCGGCCAGAGCGCGCAAACTGGCGGTCGCTCCCTACTCACAATTCCTCGTCGGCGCTGCGCTGCTGACCAGGCGCGGAGAGATCATCACCGGCGCGAATGTGGAGAGCGCGAGCTACGGCCTGACCTGTTGCGCCGAGCGCGTGGCGTTGTTCAAAGCACTGACCCACGGCGCGCGGGATTTTGTAGCGGTGGCGGTCGTGGCCCGAACGAATGGTGGAGCGACGCCGTGTGGCGCCTGCCGGCAACTGCTGGCCGAATACGCCCCGACCGCCGTTGTTTTCACCGCTGACAGTCGCAAGCTTGATCAAGTTCGCCAGCACACCGTTGCCGACCTGCTGCCGGCCGCCTTCAACGGTGGCGACCTTAGCGCATCTGATTGAAGGGTTGCAGTCATAACTTGGATTGACAGTCGGTTTGGATTGGCATTTAATCCACTTATGCAGATTGAGAGCCTCAAAGTTTTTTGCGACCTCGCCGAGACCGAAAGTTTCACCAAGGCCGCGCAGATCAACGAAGTCACCCAGTCGGCCGTCAGTCAGCAGATCAGTTCGTTGGAACGCACGTTCAAGTCACTGCTCATCGAGCGCAGCAAGAAAAAATTCCGGCTCACGCGCGAAGGCCAGGTGCTTTACGATTACAGCAAACAGATCATCCAGACTTACGAAGGCCTGCACAGCAAGCTGCAAGAGATCAAGGACATCATCTCTGGCACGATCCGCGTGGCGACAATCTACAGCATCGGCTTGCATGACCTGCCGCCGTACATCAAGCGTTACCTCAAGGATTATCCGACGGTGCATGTGCATGTGGAGTATCGCCGGGCAAACCAGGTCTATGACGACATCATCAGCAACGTGGTGGACATCGGGCTCGTCGCGTATCCGAACAAGGACAGCAAACTGGAGGTCATTCCACTGCGTAAAGATCCGCTCGTGTTGATCTGCCATCCGCAACACCCCTTTGCCAAGCAGAAGCTCATCAAGCTCAAGATGATCGCCGGCCAGAAGTTCGTTGGATTCGAACCGGACATCCCCACGCGCAAGGCGCTCGATAAGATCCTGCGGGAGCAAGGCGTGGAAGTGAACAACGTGATGGAGTTCGATAACATCGAAACGGTGAAGCGGGCCGTGGAAATCGACGCTGGCATCTCGATCGTGCCGCAATCCACCATCAGCCAGGAAGTCGCCAAGCAGACGCTGGCGGCGGCCCCGCTGGATCATCCGGAAATGTATCGTCCGCTCGCCGCCATCGTGAAAAAAGGCAAAGTGCTCTCGCCCGCGATGCGGCAGTTCATCAGCATCTTGAAAGACGGAAACTAGAGGCTGGCAGCCGGTTGCTCGCGCAGGACAAAGCGCGGCGGCGGATCGTCCGACTCCGGCTCGTCCCATAGTTTCATTCCCATGCGTTTGGTGATCTCATCAGCGTCACCGAGACTGAATTCCTTGAGGATGCCCTCGCCGGGCTTGTAGCCGTGTTCGCGGGCCCAAGCTTCGTTCTCCATCGTGACTTTTTCCTCGAGATCCTTGTCGATATCCATTCGCGCGTGAAATTTTCGCTCCCCCTTCTCATAGACACCGAAGTGGAACTCGCCGGAGAAATCCACATCCCGCTCCTCGAATACCAGCGTGTTCAAGCGGCCGGAGAGAAACTTTGCCAGCCCTTCATACTGTGACTCCGGCCAATCAAGCGTGCCAAGGATGCGCACGTAACCGTTATAAGCCGGCCACAGCGGAAAATCTCCCCGATGCCATTCATCGTCCTCGGGCTCAGGCATGACGGCCAGGTTCTTGTTCATCGTAGATTTCCAGTATTCAGTGCAGGCCTGGGCCACCTCAAGGTGGCTCGCGTGCTTGACGTAAAGGATGACTGCATCATCGGCCATGAGATTGACGTCCGTTGTGATGTCTGAATCGTCGGCCGTCATGCCAGCCATTTCCTGGGCGGTATCGACAGCAGCCATGAATTTCTGCCCAACCTTCCAAGCGAAGAAACCGCCTCCGACCAAAACCAGGACCAACACGACGACGACCACAAGTTTGATCGTCCTGCTGTCTTGACCATCCTTTTCCCGATGGCGTACCGGCACCGCCCGTTGGACCGGCGGGGGCGCCGCCGGAACCGCCACCAGCGGCGGCACGGCCATTGGCGGAGGAGGCGGCGCGACCGGTGGCGGTGGTGAACCAAAGCTGGACAATTGCTTGATCACTTCACGCGCCTCCAGCGTCACATCCACGCCACAAGCGGGGCAATTGATCCGGGACAGCACACCGTCGCGAACGGTGTCCCAGTCGAACTTGAACTTCGATCCACAATGACAAAGGAGTTTGATTTCCATGACAAGGTTCTGAATCGGCGCATTGTTAAACTCACCGTGCCCGGCAGGTAAAGCCAATTATTGGCGAACCGGCCCAGTCGTGGCTGGCGCAGATTTTTTTGTCCACCTCGCACCCGCACTTCGACTAAACAGATAAGAACAAATGGACGCGCCGCCGGTGAATCAACTGGTCGAAGCTGCCCGCCGCGGAGAACGGGCGGCCGCGGCGGAACTCGTCGAGACTTTCTATGAACGTATCTACGCCTTTTTACGTCGGCTGGCAGGCAACGATGCCGATGCCGCCGATCTCACGCAACGCAGCTTTACCCGCGTATGGCAGGCATTACCGACGTTCGCGGGAAAATCCTCGGTCAGTTCGTGGATGCACGGCATCGCGTATCACGTTTACGTGGACTGGCGGCGGGCGGAGCGGCAATCCGAACCGCGTAGTGATGAATGGTGGGCAGCCTGTTCCATTGATGCCGACGGGCCGGACGAAATTCTTGCAAAAACCGATCTATCGGGGGTGGTCTTCGCCGCCGTGGACCGGCTCGCACTGGAATTGCGCGAGACCGTTCATCTGCATTACTACCAGGAACTCACGTTGCAGGAAACCGCCGACGCGCAGGGCGTCGCGACAAGCACGGTCAAATACCGCCTGCGGCTGGCGCTCTCGCAATTGCAGAAAACTTTGAACAAGCAACCAGATCCGACAGCCCGCGCGCTCGCACAGAAAGCCACATGAACTTCGACGAAATTGAAAAGCGACTGCGAACCTCGCCGCAACCCAAACCGCCTGCTGGCTTGAAACAAAGACTTGTAGCCGGCATACGATTGACAGCGGCAACGGACAAGTCGGTATTTGCGACTGGTCAAAGTGGTATTGGCGGCTGGTGGCGACGTTGGTGGCCGGCTTTGGCCCCAGCCGGTATTTCGCTGGCTTGTACGGTGGTGATGGTTGTCCAACAGATGGAGGCCCGAGAATTACGTCGCGGCAATCAAACATTCAAACACCAGATCGCTGAAGCGCAAGCCATCGCAGCACGCTCAGCAACATCAGGTAACCAAGCCCAGGCTGCGGCCATTGCTGCGGCTCAGACAACACAGGAGGAGATTTCGCGGCTGAAGGAGCGAGCGGCGCAACTCGGCAGTTCAATCGCCCGCCTGGAGAAACTTCAAGCTGAGAATGAAGCCTTGCGCAAACAACCCGCGACCCCGACGGGACTGAGTGAGGACGAACTCGCCGCGCTCGCGAAGGCAAAGGAGAAGGCACTTTCCATCAACTGCGTCAACCACCTCAAGCAAATCGGGCTGGCCGTGCATGTTTGGGCCCAGGATCAGAAAGACGTTTTTCCGCCGAATTTTCTCTCGATGAGCAACGAGTTGAACACGCCAAAAATTCTGGTCTGCCCGGCGGAAACCAATCGCATCGTAGCCAGGAGCTTTTCGGATTACACCGACGCTAACTCCTCCTATGAATATCTGACCCCAGGTGATCCGGAGGCATATTCGGAACCGCGACGCGTTCTGACCCGCTGTCCGATTCACGGCAACATCGGCCTGTGCGATGGCAGCGTGCAAAGGGGGGTCGCCAAAGAGCATCCCGAGTGGCTCGTCGAACGCGATGGCAAATTGTACTTCCGGGCCGATTGACCGGCGGCTGATTTATGAAGACTCGTGCATTGATCATTGTGACATCGCTGACGGTTTGTGGACTCTCGGTCGGCGGCGCTGCATGGCAGGGACGCCAACTCCGCGACCTACGCGAAGCTGGTCGCCGCCTCAACGAGCAGTTGCAGTCCTTGCACACCCGGACGAACACACTTTCCTCCCCGGCTACACCGACGATTCCTACGGGCGCTTCGCCTTCGGCCGAGTTGCTGCGGCTGCGCAATCAGGTTTCCCAACTCGCCCGGCGCGAACGTGAGCTGGCGGGCGTGAAAATGGCAAACTCACAGCTGCCCGCGCAGGCCAACCCGCAGACAAATGCAGCAAAACTCCCCGCCAGCTACGTTCGCACGTCTGAGGCGCGCAATCTGGGCTTTGCCACGCCGGAAGCGACGCTGGAAACCTTCCTTTGGGCCCATCATAATCACGACCTCACGGTCCTGCTGGCCTGCTATCCACCGCAAGACGCAGCTACAATCAAGCAAGATTACGAAAAGGACGATGGACGTTTCAAAGGGCCGCCCGGCATCAATGTGATTGAACGAAGGCAGAAAAGTGACGATTCCGTCGAGCTGGTTGTGGAGTTCGTGCCGGGCAGTGGCGCGGAGGGTTTTCCGCTACCCTTGCGCCGGATCAATGGGGAATGGAAACTGGGACTGTAGCCGGCCCACAAAACTCAGCCGAGAACCCAGCCAGGCTGGATCTCGCCGTCGTAATCGTTCACAAGGTTTCCCTGCGCCAGCTTTCGCTCAGCTAGAATCCCAATCATCGCCGCATTGTCCGTGCAGAGTGAAGGCTCGGCGAGCCGAAGTTGAAAGTCATGCTTCTGGCAACGGGCGAGCAGTTCACGCCGCAACGCGCGATTGCAGGTCACGCCGCCCGATGCCGTCACGTACCGCACGCCCAGTCGTTTGGCCGCGCGGATCGTTTTGGTCACCAGCACATCCACGATCGCAGCCTGCACACTCGCACAGAGATCACGCAAGGCGACGGGATCATCGAGCAACCGCGGATTGTCCCGCAGGAAATAACGAACCGAAGTCTTCAGGCCGCTGAAACTGAATTCGTCGTTCGGGTCGTTGATGAGTGGGCGGGGAAAGTCAAAAAGAGCCGCGTTCCCCTGCTCTGCCAACCGGTCGATAATCGGTCCGGCAGGATACGCGAGGCCCATCAGCTTGCCGGTTTTGTCGAAACACTCACCCGCAGCGTCGTCGATCGTTCCACCCAATACTCGATGCTTCAACTCGGATTCCACATGCACGAGCATTGTGTGACCGCCGCTGACGATGAGCGAGACGTTGGGTTGAAACTCGTCAAACGCCTCTCGCGGTGGCTGACCTGAAATCCAAGGTGAATACAGATGTGCTTCGTGATGGTGAACTCCAATGAATGGCTTGCGTTGGACGAAGGCGAATGCCTGGGCGGCCTTGAGCCCGACCATGAGCGCCGCCGGAAGTCCCGGCCCTTGTGTGGCGGCCACGGCGTCGATCTGGTGAGGGCTCACACCGGCCCGTTCCAGGGCGAGCGTCGCCACCGGCAGCAGATTCCGGATGTGTTCGCGCACAGCGAGTTCCGGCACCACCCCGCCATACTCGGCGTGCAATTTGATCTGTGAGGAAACTTCACTGGCCAGCACCGTGCCGGCGCGGATCACGGCGGCACTAGTCTCGTCGCATGAGGATTCGAAGGCGAGGAGCAGCACGCCAATCTCAGCGGGTGAGTTGCTCTGCGCCTTTGGCGGCCATCTTATCCGACTTCACGCGTTCGCTTTTGCCATTGCGCTCAGAGAACAGATTGATGCCCTTCAGCAAATCCATGGCCCGATCGAGTTGCGGGTCGCGCGAGTCCTCCACCCGTTTGCGTTCGTCGCCTAAGAGCGATTCCACCCCGCCCGGCGCGCGTTTCGTCAGGATGTCACGCTCTTCATCATCCGTCAGCAACACCTCCACATCGGGAGTGATGCCCTTTTCGTGGATGACCTTGTGGCTGGGCGTGTAATACTTGGCCGTGGTCAGTCGCAACGCTGCGCCGCCTTCCAGTTCCATCACACTCTGCACCGAGCCCTTGCCGAAAGTCTGTTCCCCGACGACGATCGCGCGTTCCAAGTCCTGCAAACAACCTGAGACGATCTCCGCAGCGCTGGCGCTGCCAAAATTCACCAGGATCGCCATCGGCACGCCCTTGATTTCGTCCCCGCGGCCGGCAGCTTTGCGAACCGAATTCTGGGCGGGATTGCGGCCTTCGGTGGAAACGACCAGCTGGCCGCGCGGTAAAAATTTTTCGCAGACTTCCACTGCTTGATCCAGCAACCCGCCGGGATTCCAACGCAGGTCCAGCACGAGGCCCTTCATCTCCTGCGCTTTAAGTTTCTTGAGCGCGGCTTCCAGTTCTTCAGCCGTGCGCTCGCCGAACTGTGAGATGCGGATATAGCCGATCCTGTTCTCCCCGATGGGAAACTCGCGTTTGCCATTGATGTCCTTGACCATGTCCACGTTGATGATGGCCCGGGAAAGTTTGTATTCCTTGGTTTCACCGGTGGACGGGCGTTGCATCGTGAGGCTGACTTCCGTCCCAGGATCGCCCCGCAATTGCTTGAGTACTTCACCGATGGCCAGCTTTTCCGTACTCTTGCCCTCGATCTTCACGATACGGTCCCCGCTGAGGATCCCGGCACGGAAACCGGGCGTATCCTCAATCGGGGCCACGACCGTCACGTAGCCATCCCGCATCTGCACCACGATGCCAAGGCCGCCGAACTGGCCCTTGGTCTCGCTCTGCAGATCTTTGAACTTGTCCGGGTCGAGAAATTCGCTGTGTGGATCGAGATTGCCGACCATGCCTTCGAGCGCGGACCGCACGAGCTGGCGATAGGTCATCGACTCGCCGTCCACGTAATCCTTTTTCACCTTCTCCAGCACGTAGGAGAACATTTCGAGGTTCTCATAAGGCGAGTCCTTGCCGACATCCTTGCCTGAATCCAGATAGACTTTCGCTCCAAGCGCCAGGTTGGCAGCGAGGGCCACGCCCACCACGCCGAAAATGAATTGTCGTTTCATAATATCAAACTGCTCAGACGATAAGGCAAAAACCCGAAAATCCAAGTGGAAGCTCGTCAGCCACGGAATCCCGCGAAACTTCAGCGGTTTCCCTCCAACAACGACTGCACCACAACCAGATCGCCGGGCAGGGTCACCTTGGGATTTGGCCCGCCGGTCGCAACAAGCCGGACGGGCTGACCGATCAACTCACAAGCTGCCGTGTCATCGGTGACCGACATCCCGCGGCGGCGAACCTCCGCCAGCGCCCAACGGATCACTTCCACCCGGAACGTCTGCGGCGTCTGCACGGACCAGAGTCTGGAGCGATCCACATTGCGCGCGATAACCTGACCATCGATGCTTTCTTTGATGGTGTCCGTGACTTTCTGAGCAGCGACGGCAGCGCCAGTCTCCCGCGCGGCAGTAATGGTTGCCTCAATGAGTTCTTCGCTCGCGCAAGGTCGTGCGCCATCTTGAATGGCCACGATCTCAGTTCCGGCCGGCAACACCCCCAAACCATTCCACACCGAGTCTTGCCGTTCCGCACCACCTGCCACGAACGAGAACGGTTTGGTGAACTTGAACTGCTCCGCAAGTTTTTGGAATTCAGACTGCATGCCGTCACGCACCACGAGCACAACATGCCGGATGGATTTTGCGTCGTTGAACCGCTGCCACGTGTGCGCGACGACGGGACGCCCGGCCACTTCGAGGAACAGTTTGTCCACGTTCGGCCCCATGCGAGTGCCCTTGCCCGCTGCGACGATAACGGCGCAATTCATGGGTAAAGTTTATAGGCTGACCCAAAGAGTCAAAAGGCGAAAGACCAGTAGCTCAAACCAGCCCACTCTCCCCAGCGGGCTGCCAATCCAACACCTTCAACTGCACGGTGCGACGCCCGTTGAATTCATTCACCTGCGGCGCAAAGGCGAGGTCGAACCGGCCAACGGGCAGCGATTCCTTGCCGGCATTCCACCAGACGCATTCGTGAGTAGTCTGACCATCCGTGACCCAAAGTTTCACGTGTTGTTTCTCCGTGCCCATGCGTTGAAGCGGCCGCTGATGAGTAAGGTTACGGGCAAAGAATTGCACAGCAGGATTACCCATGCCCATGGGCTTGAGTTGATCCAGTTCAGCCAGCGTTGAAAGCGAGATTGAGTTCAATGGCACTTCCGCATCCAAGCGTAGCGGCGCCTGCAGGTCCTCAGGTTTGAGGGCACGTCTGGCAAGCTCGTTGAGCCGCGCCCGAAATTCATCGAGCCTGGCCGGCTCGATTGTCAACCCGGCCGCCATCGCGTGGCCGCCGTGGCGGACCAGCAGATCGTTACACTCACGCAACGCCGCGGCGAGATCAAAGCCTGCAATGCTTCGGCCCGAGCCGCGCCAATGATGGCCATCGCCGCCGATGATGATCGTGGGCCGGTAAAATTCCTGGAGCACGCGCGACGCGACAATACCCACCACGCCGATGTGCCACATCAACTGTCCTTCAACGATCACAAAATCGCGCGCGGGATCAAAGCGCGCCCGGACCGCGCCAGCCGCTTCCTGCACGATGCTTTTCTCGATCTTCTGGCGCTCGCGATTCTGCGAATCCAGCGCTTGCGCAATCGGCATGGCCTCCGCCAAGTCGCCGGCCAGCAGGAGCCGGAGCGAATCTTCGGCAGTTTCCAGCCTCCCGGCGGCATTCAATCGTGGAGCGAGTTGAAAGCCCACTTCATACGTTCCCATCTCTGGTGAACACTGCGCCACCTGCTTCAACGCCAGCAGCCCCGGACGTCTGGTGGCACTCAGGCGCGGCAGGCCAGCGGACACCAGCAGGCGATTCTCGCCGATGAGCGGGACGAGGTCCGCGATCGTTCCCAAACTCACCAGATCCAACAACGGTTTGAGATCAAACTCGTTGGCACCCGGGAGGCCGCGTTCGCGACCGTGCTTCAGAATGGCGTGCGCCAGCTTGAACGCGAGCCCGACAGAGCAAAGTTCCTTAAACTGATTTCCCAGCTGGGGATTCACCAGCGCCACAGCCTCCGGCGCTGGGTTGGAAACTTGATGGTGATCCAGCACGATGACGTCCACCTTTTGTTCCCGCAGCCAGGCGATGGTTTCGACCGCGGTCGAGCCGCAATCCACTGCCAGCAACAGCGTCGCGGGAAACTTCTTCAGGCAATTCTCTACGCCATCGCGGCTCAAGCCGTAGCCTTCGTCCAGCCGATGCGGAAGGTAGGCATTCACGTTCCAGCCCAGGGCTCTCAGCACTTCCAGCAAAAGCGCAGTCGAGGTGACACCGTCCACGTCATAGTCACCAAAAATGACGAGTAATTCACCGCGTTCGCGAGCCGCTAACAGGCGCTCGACAGCGGCGAACAAGTTGGACAACAGGAACGGATCGGCCAGCTGGCGGAGTTGCGGTTTGAGAAAACGGCTGATGGCTTCAGGTTCGCTGAGCCCGCGGTTCAGCAGGCATTGGGCAAGCAGCAGCGAAATGCCGAGTTG
>Ga0315910_10004389_pt1 | contig 11817 bp, 8 predicted proteins | sample EdamamesoilMG_FD_204470 | JGI IMG/M metagenome (GOLD analysis project Ga0315910, IMG submission 204470) | Garden soil microbial communities collected in Santa Monica, California, United States - Edamame soil | ecosystem: Environmental > Terrestrial > Soil > Garden | place: USA: California... | reverse complement strand
CAAGGTGGCCGCCGAGATCAAGGCGGTCGAAGCCGAGTGGATCAAGCTGTGGCTGCCCAAGATCAACAGCGACAAGAGCCCGCTGTCGCCCTACCGCGTGCTGCGCGACCTGCAGGCCACGGTGGACATCGACAACACCATCATCACGCACGATGCCGGCAGCCCGCGCGACCAGCTTGTGCCGTTCTGGAAGTCCACCACCCCGCTCTCGTACATCGGCTGGGGCAAGACCACGCAGCTGGGCTACGGCCTGCCGCTGGCCATGGGCGCCAAGCTCGTGCACCCCGAAAAGCTGTGCATCAACGTCTGGGGTGACGCCGCCATCGGCTTCACCGGCATGGATTTCGAGACGGCAGTGCGCGACAAGCTGCCCATCATGTCCATCCTGCTGAACAACTTCACCATGGCCATCGAGCTGCCCATCATGCCGGCGGCCACCGAGAAGTTCCGCGCCACGGACATCTCCGGTGACTACGCCGCCATGGCGCGCGCCTTCGGCGGCTACGGCGAGCGCGTGACCAAGGCCGAGGACATCATCCCGGCCATCAAGCGCGGCATCGAGCAGACGAAGAAGGGTGTGCCGGTGCTGCTCGAGTTCATCACCGAGCAGGAGACGGAAGTCAGCCGTCCCTGGATTCCGGGCGGCAAGTGATCTGCAGGGGAGCCCGTCACCGGGCTCCCTCCTTCACGCCACCAGCACTTCGACCAGCGTCGGGCCTGGCGCCGCCAGCGCCTCACGCAGCGTCGGTTCCAGTTCCGCCGCGCGCGTGACGCGCACGCCATCGCAGCCCTGCGCCTGCGCCAGCTTCACGAAGTCGATGCCGGGCAGATCCGTACCCACCGGATCCTTCAGCCCGAAACGCTTCGAGAAGTGATGCAGCGCCTCGTAGCGGCCGTTGTTCACGATCACGAAGGTGATGGGCAGCTTCAGCTGCGCGGCGCTCCACAGGGCCTGGATGGAATACATGGCCGAGCCGTCGCCGATCAGCGCGATGACCTTGCTGCCCGGCTTGCCCAGCGCCACGCCCACCGCTGCCGGCATCGAATGCCCCAGCCCGCCACTGCTGCAGGTGTAGAAGGTCTCGCTGCGCAGGATGGGCAGATGCTGCTGCATGGGTCCGCGCGTGCTGGGCGCCTCTTCCACGATGATGGAATCGGGCGCGCGCAGGTCGGCCAGCGTCTGCAGCAGCATGGAATCGGTCAGCGGATCGGCGATCGCGATGCGCGCGGCCCGCGTGCGTCCCTGCTGCGAGGCTGCCGGCGCCGTGCGTCCGGCCTTCAGCAGCGCCGCGATGCTGGCGCTCACGTTCCCCAGGATCGACTCGCCCGCCAGCGCGCTGGCGGACCACTCCGGGTCCTCCGTGAGCTGGTACACGCCGAGCGAGTCCGGCACATATGGTCCATGGCCTTCCGCATGGTAGGTGAACACCGGCGCGCCGATGGCCACCAGCAGGTCGTGTCCCGCCAGCCGCGCACAGATTTCCTCGCGGAATGCCGGCAGATGCCCCGCGAACAGCCGGTGGTCTTCCGGAAAGGAGCAGCGCCCGATCAGCGGACTCACCCACACCAGTGCGCCGTGCATCTCCGCCAGGCGCACCAGGTCCTGCCAGGCCCCATCGCGATCGACGGCCGCGCCGATGACGAACACCGGCTTGCGGCTGCCAGCCAGCGCCTGCGCCAGCCGTGCGATCGCGGGCACATCGGGGGCGGTCCGGCGCGACACCGGTCGTGCGTGCAGCACCTCGGCTTCCACGTCCCAATCATCGATGGGAATGGACACGAACGCCGGCCCGCAGGGTGGCTGCATGGCGATGTGATAGGCCCGCGCGATGGCCGCAGGCACGTCTTCCGCGCGCGCCGGCTCGCAGCTCCACTTCACGTACGGCCTGGGCAGTTCGGTGGCCTGCGAGGAAAACAGGAAAGGCTCCATCTGCAGCAGCGAACGCGACTGCTGCCCTGCGGTAATCACCAGCGGCGTCCGGTTCCTGTAGGCGGTGAATATGTTGCCCATGGCGTGTCCCACGCCCACGGCCGAGTGCAGGTTGACCAGCGCGGCATTGTGAGTGGCCTGCGCATACCCATCGGCCATGCCCACCGCCACGGACTCCTGCAGCCCCAGGACATAGGAGAAATCCGCGGGAAAATCGCGGAAAAGCGTCAATTCCGTCGAACCCGGGTTGCCGAAGATCCGGCGGATGCCGAATTCGCGCAGCAGCCCGAAGGTCACTTCCCGCACCGTCGCCATGTCTTCCCCCCGTCCCGCCATGTCGCCCGCCCAAGTCGCCGGTAATAGGCCCTTTGGATAGAATGTAGAGTCTATGACTTTTGGGACGAGCGCTGTGAGTGAAGCTGTTGCCATCGGGCGCCTGAAGATCGACGCGGCCCTCCACGCCTTCGTGGAAAAGGAAGCCCTGCCCGGCACGGGCCTCGATCCGGCGCGATTCTGGAGCGGGCTCGAAGCCATCGTGGCGGAGTTCACGCCGCGCAATCGAGACCTGCTGGCGCGGCGCGACGAACTGCAGTCGCGCATCGACGCCTGGTGGCGGGAACACAAGGGCCAGGCCTTCGATGTGGTCGCGCACACCGCCTTCCTGCGCGAGATCGGCTACCTGGTCGACGATCCGCACTACGGACTCACCATCGACACGGCCAACGTCGATGCCGAGATCGCGAGCATCGCCGGGCCTCAGCTCGTGGTGCCGGTGAACAATGCGCGCTATGCGCTGAATGCCGCCAATGCCCGCTGGGTCAGCCTGTACGACGCACTCTACGGCACCGACGCCATCGCGCCGGTGGATCCGGCGGCCAGGGGCTATGACGCCACGCGCGGTGCGCGCGTCATCTCCTATGCCCGCGCCTTTCTGGACGAAATTGCCCCGCTCACCAGCGGCAGCCATTCGGATGCCACCCGCTACGCCATCGAGAACGGCCAGCTCAGCGTGAGCCTGTCGGGCAGCGCCGGCTCCGTGAGACTGCGCGAGCCGTCGCGCTATGCCGGCTGGCGCGGCACGCCGGCCCAGCCCACCTCGGTGCTGCTGCGTAACAACGGCCTGCACGTGGAACTGGTGATCGACCGCAGTCACCGCATCGGCAAGACCGATGCGGCCGGCGTGGCCGACATCATCGTCGAGGCGGCCATCACCACCATCCAGGACTGCGAAGACTCGGTCGCCGCCGTCGATGCCGCCGAAAAGATCGGCGTCTACCGCAACTGGCTGGGCCTGATGAACGGCCGGCTGCAGGCCAGCTTCGCCAAGGGCAGCGGCACCATGGTGCGCAAACTCAGCGAGGACCGCCGCTACACCGATCCGGTGGGCCGCGAGCTGACCCTGCCAGGGCGCAGCCTGATGCTGGTGCGCAATGTCGGCCACCACATGATCAGCGATGCCGTGCGCTTCGACGATGCGCCGGTGTACGAGACCCTGCTCGATGCCTGCGTGACGCTGGCCATCGCCCTGCATGATCTCAAGCGCGTCAGGCTCAACAGCCGTGCCGGCTCGGCCTATGTGGTCAAGCCCAAGATGCACGGGCCGGACGAAGTGGCCTTCGCCAACGACCTGTTCGATCGCGTCGAGGATCTGCTCGGCCTGACACGCCACACCGTGAAGATGGGCGTCATGGACGAGGAACGGCGGACCAGCGCCAACCTTGCCGCCTGCATCGCCGCGGCCCGCCATCGCATCGTGTTCATCAACACCGGATTCCTGGACCGCACCGGCGACGAGATCCACACCAGCATGGAAGCGGGACCGGTTCTGCCGAAGGAAGAGGTCAAGACCCAGCCCTGGATCAGGGACTACGAGAAGCGCAACGTGCAGATCGGTCTGACCATGGGCTTCGCCGGACGCGCACAGATCGGCAAAGGCATGTGGGCGATGCCCGATCGCATGGCCGATATGCTGAAGACCAAGATCGCGCATCCGCTGGCTGGCGCCAACACCGCATGGGTGCCCTCGCCCACGGCTGCCGCCCTGCATGTACTGCACTACCACCGCGTCGACGTGGCCGCCGTGCAGCGCGAACTCACGGGCGAGTTCACGCCGGGCACGGGCAACCTGCTCACCCCGCCGCTGGCCACCGAGGCGCCCCTGCCGGACCAGGTGCAGCGCGAACTGGACAACAACATCCAGGGCATCCTGGGTTACGTGGTGCGCTGGATCGATGCCGGCGTCGGCTGCTCGAAGGTGCCCGACGTCCACGACATCGGGTTGATGGAGGACCGCGCCACGCTGCGCATCTCCAGCCAGCACGTGGCGAACTGGCTGTACCACGGCGTGTGCTCCGAGGCGCAGGTGCGCGACACCCTTTCGCGCATGGCGAAGGTGGTCGATGCGCAGAACGCCGGCGACGCCAGTTACCAGCCGATGGCGCCGGACCCCGCCGCCAGCATTGCCTTCGCCGCAGCCTGCGACCTGATCTTCAAGGGCCGCGAACAGCCCAACGGCTACACCGAATTCATCCTGCACAGCCGCCGCCGCGAGTTCAAGGCACGGCACGCACCCAACTGCTGAAGGAATCCTCATGCTGACCCGCAAGACGCTGTCGCTGGCCGACGCCAAGAAGATTGCTGCCGCTGCTTCCGTGAAGGCCACGGCCGAAGGCTGGAACGTCGTGATCGCCATTCACGACAATGGCGGCAACCTCATCTATCTGGAGCGCGCCGACGGCACGCAGCTCGGTTCCATCGTCGTGGCGCAGGAAAAGTCGCGCACCGCGCTGCGCTTCAAGCGTCCCACCAAGGTGCTGGAGGACAGCGTACTCAGCGGCCGCGTCCACATGATGTCCCTTCCCGGCATTACCTCGGTGGAAGGCGGCCTGCCGCTGCTGGTGGATGGCGAGGTGGTGGGCAGCATCGGCGTATCCGGTGTCCAGTCCAGCCAGGACGGCCAGGTTGCAGCCGCCGGCGCGGCGGCACTCGCCACGCTTTGATGAACGCGACCTAGCTTGCGCCGGGGGGCGTTCCGCCCGCCTTCTGGCGCGCCCGCTCCTCTGCCTTCGCGATGCTGATGGTCCAGGCCATGCCTGCGCCGAACAGGCCGATCAGCACCACCATGATCAGACCCAGGGGACCGGCCAGGCGGAACCCCTCATAGATTCCAAGCGGCAGTCCAATGGCGGTCACGGTGATCAGCAGCGGCTTGCCAATGCGCATCGTTGAATTGTCCACGAAACCTGCGTCGAGGGATATCCACCATAGCCCCCGCTGGCTGACCCGGCAAGATTCGGCATCTGGTTGAGCCCCTGCTGTGCGCGGCGCACAATGAACCGCACAACGGTCTCCTGCCGGAGGCCACCGGAGGGGTCGCATGGATCGCAAGGTCTCGAACAGCGTTCGCCTGGCATTGCTGTTGAGCGCCGCGCCACTGGCCGTGAACGGCGAGGAAGCACCCGCCGACGACGGACTGCTGGATGAAATCGTGGTCTCGGCCCAGAAGCGCGAGGAATCACTCCGCGATGTGCCGCTGTCGGTGGAGGCGCTCTCCGGCAGCATGCTCGCCGACGTGGGTGTGCAGCGCATGGATGACCTGAAATCCTACGTGCCCAACCTGCAGATGACCGAAACCGGCATCGCCAACAATTTCTACGTACGCGGCATCGGCTCGGGCCTGAACCAGGGCTTCGAGCAGTCCGTGAGCATCTACCAGGATGGCATCTATCGCGGCCGCGGCCACCAGTCGCGCCTGCCCTTTCTGGATGAGCAGCGCGTCGAGGTGCTGCGAGGCCCGCAGCCGGTGCTGTTCAGCAAGAACGCCGTCGCCGGCGCCGTGAACCTGGTAGCCAACCGCCCCACGCGCGAATTCGAAGGCAGCGCCAGCGGTTCCTACGACTTCGAGAACGAAGACATCATCGCCTCGCTGGTGCTGTCGGGTCCCCTGAATGACTCGCTGTCCGGACGCGTGGCGGTGCATCACCGCAATGCCGATGGCTACGTGGACAACAACACGCTGGGCCGGAACGAACCTCTCCGCGATGAACTGGGCGCTCGCGTCACGCTCGACCTGAATATCAGCGATCGCACCGACGCATCGTGGCGCACCGAGTTCGGCAGCTACAACGTGCGCGGCCGGCAGGTGGAGATCTTCGGCGAAACGCCCATCACGAACCGTCCTCCCTTCAATGGCCTGACCTACAGCCAGATCGTCTCGGGCACGCCGCCGCTGCCCCAGGGCCAGGACCCCACCGCGGCGGACAACCAGCTCGACTACGAACGTTCTTCGAATGGCGACAGCAGCAAGCTGTCCAACTTCGAGACCGCGATGACGGTGAACTTCCGCTATGCAAATGGCATCACGCTCACGTCCATCACCGGCATCAGCAACTACACCCTCGACGAGAAGTGCGACTGCGATTTCGTGGGCGCCTATGTCTTCGACGCAGGCATCACCGAGGACTACACCCAGTTCAGCCAGGAACTGCGGTTCACCAGCCCGGCCGATGCGAAGCTGGCATGGATCGGTGGTCTGTTCTTCCAGAAGTACGCACTGGATGAGACCGACTATCTGCACGTGCCCAACAACAGCCTGGTCGTGCCAGTGCTGGCCGCATCGTTCGCGGCCAATCCCGCGCTGGGCGGCACGCCGCAGTCACGCGCGGCGCTGGCGAATTTCTTCCGCGACGCGGTGAATCCACGGCAGTTCCGCCAGACGAGCGAGCTGTGGTCCGCATTCCTGCAGGGATCCTGGGAATTCAACGATCAGTGGAAGCTCACCGCCGGTGGCCGGTTGAACTACGAGGAGAAATTCGGCAGCCGCGACACCCAGCTCACGCGGGGTTTCGGCGGCACCGCGATGCCGGCTCCCGTATTGCCGCTGTTCAACACCGTGCTGGGCATTGTGCCGCACAGCGTGGCCGACACCCGCTACGAGACCAAGTTCTCGCCGCTGGTGAACCTGCAGTACCGCCTGGCGCCCGAATCGATGATGTACCTGTCCTGGTCGCAGGGCTACAAGTCAGGCGGCTTCGACGCGCGCTCCAACAAGCCACCGCCGCCGGCCTCGACCGGCACCTTCGAATACCCGGCCGAGCGCGCCACCACCTACGAACTGGGCATGAAGACCGCAGTGGGTGGCAAGGCCGAGATCAATGCCGATGTGTTCTTCACCGAATACAAGGACCTGCAGACCAGTGCCTTCGATGGCGCCATCGGTTTCAATGTGGGCAATGGCAGCGCCGAGGTGAAGGGCATCGAGGTCGAAGGCCGCTGGCGCGCCACGCGCGACTTCACGATCTCCGGATCCGTGGCCTGGCTCGACTTCGAGTGGACCGACTACAACGGCCAGTGCTACTACGGCCGTCCGCCCGATGCCGGCACCAACTGCAATTACGAAGGCTTCAGCAACCAGCTCGCGCCCGAGTTCTCGGGCGTGCTCTCCGGGGACTACCGCTGGCTGGTGGGCGACAGCCTGAAGGTCAACGCGCGGCTCGACGTGGTGTATTCCGCCGAGTTCCTGCAGTCGCTGACCCTGGACCCGGCAACCACGCAGGAAGCCTTCACCAAGCTCAATGCGCGCGTCAGCCTGGGCAGCATCAGCGACCGCTGGCAGGTGGCGGTGGTCGGACGCAATCTCACGGACAAGCAGACCGTGAGCTACGCCGGCGACACACCACTGTCGTCGCGGCTGTTCGGCGCCCGCAGCTACTACGGCTTCGTGGACATGCCGCGCAGCGTCGCCGTGGAGCTCAGCCTGGCGTTCTGATCAGCGCCGCAGCCGGATGAGGGCGCCGGTCTCGTCGTCCTCGAATTCGTCGTCCGAGATCCGATTCAGGCGCTCGCCAGTCTTCAGGTCGAATCGCCGGTTCTCAAGCTGCGGCTCACCCAGCGAGCCGTCGGCCTGGATTTCCCGCCCCCAGGTGATCCGCTCCAGGATTTCGCAGGGCTTGTTCTCATGGTTCACCGCCGGATAGCGGACGACCTCTTCGCTGTATTTCCTGTCCATGGCGCAGTGTGGCACCAAAGGCTTATGGCTGCGACTGCGGCACCGGCCATAGACTCCGCGGGTCGCAGGGACAGCGGCCAGGGCTGGAGGGATGGTTCAGATGAAACAGGCAGTCCCCTTCGTGATTCTGCTGGCGCTGGCGGCATGCGGCGGCAAGACGCCCCCGCCTGCACCCACTGCCCTTGCCCCGCAGGACGCCGCGCCTGCGGTCACGGCGCCCCCGGCCGCGGAGGTCGCCGCGGCAACCCAGCAGGCGTCACAGACGCTGCAGGCCAATGCCACCACCTGGTCTCCCGAAGCGCTCGAGGATCTGCTGGCGCCGGTGGCCCTGTACCCCGATCCGGTGCTGATGCAGCTGCTGGTGACCGTGACCAATCCCCAAGAGGTGCTCGACGCCGGCAACTGGCTCATCGCCAATCCCAATCTCAGTGGCAAGACACAGGACCAGGCGGCGGAGAAGGCGGGCTTCACGCTGCCCATGCGTGCGCTGATGCAGTTTCCCGACGTGGTCGACAAGCTGTGCCTGAACATGCCGTGGACCGAGGAGCTGGGCCAGGCCTATGTGAATGACCAGCAGGGCGTGATGGATGCCGTGCAACGGCTGCGCGTGCAGGCGCAGAACGTCGGCAACCTCAAGAGCTCGCCGCAGCTCAAGGTGGAGACGAAGAAGGAAGCCGGCAAGCCGGATGTGGTGACCGTCTCGCCGCCCGATCCGAAGGTGGTCTACGTGCCGCAGTACGATCCACAGGCGGTGTACGCCGCGGCGGCCGCAAGTCCCGGCACGACGGTCACCACCACCACGACCACTTCCGCCACGGGCACGACCTCCACCACCACAGCCACGAACGCCGCGCCGGCCACGACCAATTCCTCCAGTTCCTCGACGAAGAGCGAGGGACACAGTACGGAGTCGCTGATCGCCACGGGCCTGCTGGCATTCGGCGCCGGCATGCTGGTCAACGAGATCTTCGATGACGATGACAACTGGTACCACAGCAGCTACTACGGGCCGATGTGGCATGGGCCCATGCCCTACTACCCGCCCTATCCCTACCGCCCGGTGTATGGTCCCGGCTTCTATCCCGGCAATGCGTACGTGCGGCCGCCCACGTATATCCGCGGCGGCAACACCATCGTCATCAACCAGAACAACAACTACTACAACCGTTACAACAACTCGCGCAACGTGGTGCAGACGCGCAACTCGCCGCGCAGTCCCATCACCGCAGCGCGCCCGAATCGCCCGGAGCTGCAGCAGCTGAATGCGCGCGCCGCGCAGGGAGCGGAGCGTCGCGCGCCCGTGTCGTCGGAAGCCTGGAAGGGCAAGGGCGCGTATGCCGGCAGCGACCCCAAAGTCCGCCAGTCGCTCGACCGGCAGGCGGCCAGCTCGCAACGCCTGCAGACCAGCCGCCCCGCCACGCGCGGCACACCCACCGTGGCCGGCAAGGCCGCGGCGCCGAAGATCCAGGGCAGTTACGCGGGCGCGAGGCCCGCGGCGGACCGCACGGTGGCGCAGAACCGTCCGGCCGCGCAGCGCGACGTGCAACGCCCCTCGACAGCCAACCGGGACGTTCAGCGACCGGCGACACGTGAGACTGCCTCCCCCGCACAACCCCTGCAGGATCGCGGCTATGGAGGCGACAACCCCCGCGCCTCCACCGGCCTCAGCGCCCCGCAGTCGCAGGGTTTGCGCGGGGGCGGCAACGCCGCGAGCAGTGGCGCATTCGCCCGGGCGGGCGACTCCGGCAGTTCCGCTCGCATGGCCAGCCAGCGCGGCCATCAGAGTCTCTCCGGCGGCGCTTCCCGGGCGCGCCCCGGTCGTCGTTGAGGAGCCGCAGATGAACACCATCCTCCATCGCGCGCCCTGGCTGATCGCCGCCCTGCTGCTGGCCGCCTCCTGCACGCGCGGCGGACAGGAGGGGTTTCCGACGCCCGAGGCCGCTTTCGATGCGCTGGCTGCCGCCACGGAAAAGGACGACAAGGCGGCGCTGCAACGGCTGCTGGGAAGCGGCGTCGACGAGCTGCTCGATTCGGGCGATGCCGTGCAGGACGCCACAGACCGCGCGACCTTCACCAGGGCCTACCGCCTGAAGCACTCGGTGCAACCCGACGGCGATCTGCGCGTCCTGGTGGTGGGCGATCTGGAATGGCCGCTGCCCATTCCGGCAGTACAGCGAGACGGGCGCTGGGTGCTGGATGGCGAGGCCGGTGCCGACGAACTGGTGTACCGGCGCGTGGGCCAGAACGAAATTGGCGCCATCGCTGTGACACGCGGCTTCGTCGAGGCGCAGAAGGAGTACGCGGCGCAGGGCCACGATGGTGATCCCGCGGGCATCTATGCGATGAAGCTGGTCAGCGACACCGGCCTTCACAATGGACTGTACTGGGAAACACAGGGCGATGAGCCACCCAGCCCCGCCGGCGCCTTCTTCGCCGCCGCGGCCTCCGAGGGCTATCGCACCGGCACCGCCGCGCGCACGGCGGGCGCCACGAGCGCGCCCTACCACGGCTACCACTACCGCATGCTGTTCGCGCAGGGTTCGAACGCCAATGGCGGCGCGCGCGAGTACTTCCAGGACGGCCTGCTCACACAGGGCTTCGCGCTGATGGCCTGGCCGGCCGAATACGGCGCCAGCGGCGTCATGACCTTCCTGGTCAATCAGGATGGGGTGGTCTTCCAGAAGGACCTGGGTGAGACCACCACCGACACCGTCGCCACCATCCAGCGCTTCGATCCCGACAGCTCCTGGCAGAAGCTGCCGGATTTCTGATCGATCAGACCAGCGAACCGCCCACGGTTCCGCCGTCATCCTTGGTGATGACCAGCGTGGCCGAGCGCGGACGCGCACCCGCAGCACCGGGCCAGGTGCTTTCGGGCGTGCCACCCAGCATCTGGCTCACCGTGGTGTTCTCGCCCGGATGCTGGATGTTCACGAACAGCGTCTTGAGGTCTGGTGTCGCGGCGATGCCGGTGATCTCGCAGCCCTTGGGCCCAACGAGGAACCGGCGCAGATTGGCCGCATTCGGATTGGCGCCAATGTAGGTATTCACCGTCGAGGTCGCGCTGCCGACGGTGTTGTTCACCGTGCGCGCCGCGCCGCCATCGCCGACCGAACCCGGAATCCCCGCCAGCATCATGCAGTTGGTGGTGCCGGTGTAGGCGCCGTCGTCGGTCTGGATCCAGCACACGCCCTGTGTGTCGAACCAGATGCCGTCCGGGCTCGAAAAATCGTTGTCATCGGTCAGGCCGGACAGGTTCACGTTGGCGGCGGCTGCAGCCGGCGCGCCGAACAGGTAGATGTCCCAGCGGAACGTGGTGGCCGAACCCAGGTCGCCGGTTTCCTTCAGGCGGATGATGTGGCCATTGGCATTGCCGCCGCTGCCATAGGAACGCGGGTTGGCGGCATCGACCTTGTCCACGGGGCGCACGGAGTTGTTGTTGTTGGTCAGGGTGACGTAGATCTCGCCCGTCGTCGGACTGATGGCCGTCCATTCCGGACGGTCCATCTTGGTTGCGCCCGCGGCATCCGCCGCCAGTCGCGTGTTGACCAGGATGTCGGCCTCGTCGGCGAAGGTGTAGAGGGTGTTGCTGGCGATCGCCGGGTTCGAAAGCGTCAGCGGCAGCCAGGTGCCCGACCCATCAGCGTTGAACTTCGCCACATAAAGCGTGCCCGCATTCAGGTACTTGTCTCCTGCGGAGAGTCCGGAACCGGCATCTGCCGCCGACCAGCTCGCATTCGAGACGTACTTGTAGACGTATTCGCCGCGCGAATCATCGCCCATGTAGAAAACCACAGGCTGGCCCGCAACGGGCTTGCCGTAGACCGCCGCCTCGTGCGCGAACCGCCCCATCGCAGTGCGCTTGCGCGGCACCGACGCC
>Ga0315910_10004388_pt1 | contig 11818 bp, 9 predicted proteins | sample EdamamesoilMG_FD_204470 | JGI IMG/M metagenome (GOLD analysis project Ga0315910, IMG submission 204470) | Garden soil microbial communities collected in Santa Monica, California, United States - Edamame soil | ecosystem: Environmental > Terrestrial > Soil > Garden | place: USA: California... | reverse complement strand
CAGACGACGTGGGACTTCGCGTCGTCCGGACGCGCGATCATCATTTCGCCGACGCCGCGCTTGAACCAATCGATCACGCCCATGGGAACGCCTCTCCTGCTGGCTCCGCCAGCGAACACCGCTACCAGATTGCCGCCGGCTCGTGCCGGGCCGGCGCCTTACGCAGACGATAGGGTTTCCTTCAACCGGTGCAATCCGCGGCGGCGGCTCGAGGCTCGAGCCGCTATGCTCGAGCACCCGGCCCTTCCCACCGCTGCCTGCACGGGGGCGCCCGCCCCCGAACTCGATGTCCGACCACAGCGTTCGCAAGACCATCTCCACGTACTTCGCGGCTGCCTCGATGCTCGATGCCGGCGCGCTGGCCGAGACCTTTGCCGAGCGGGGCGAGAGCGAGGACCCGGTGGGCACGCCCGTGCGCCGCGGCAAGCCGGAGATCCGCGCCGGATTCGCGGCGCTGGCCGCGGGGCTGTGCGAGTTTTCGATGGAGCCCGCGCGGGTCTACCTGTGCGGCAACGGCGCCGCGGTGCAGTGGAACGCCCAAGGCCTGGGCAAGAACGGCCGCCAAGTCATGTTCGCGGGCATCACCGTCTTCACGCTCGACTCGCAGGCGCGCATCCAGCGCCTGCAGGGTTTTTGGGATCATGAGCCCGTGCTGCGCGAGCTCGCGCTCGAGCCGCCCGCGACCGCGCGTTGAATAGCCGCCGCCGTCCGAGTACTGCGCGCCGCACCCGCGCGCTCGCCCCGTGACCGATCCGAAGCTCCCACCGCAAGCCCCGCCCGCGCTGCCGCGGACGCAGCGTGACTTCCCCTGCCCGAACTGCGGCGCGGAGCTGGTCTGGGATCCGGACGCGGATGCGATGGCCTGCTCGCACTGCGAGCTGAGCCGTCGCGTGCCGCCGAGTTCGGCGACGATCCTCGAACGGCCGCTGGAGGACGCCGCCGGGGCGGCGCGCGGCTTCGGCACCGAGCTGCGCGTGGCCCAGTGCAGCAGCTGCGGCGCGCGCGTGAGCTTCGATGCCTCGGCCACCTCGACCGACTGCGTCTTCTGCGGCTCGCCCTCGGTGCTCTCGCAGGAGGATCGGCGCAACGCGCTGCGCCCCGAGTCGCTGATCCCGCTCGATATCGGCCGCGCGAGCGTGCGCGCCCAGTTCCGCAAGTGGACCGCGGGCTTGTGGTTCCGGCCCAACGCGCTGCGCCGCGTCGACCAGTTCCAGGCGCAGGGCGTCTACGTGCCCTGCTGGACCTTCGATGCCCAGGTGCATTCGCGCTGGGCCGCCGACTCGGGCACGTACTACTACGTGACGATCATGGTCCCGACGGTGGTCAACGGCCGCACGACCCTGGTCGCGCAGCAGGTCCGCCACGTGCGCTGGACGCCGGTGGACGGCGAGCGCCACGACGAGTTCGATGACTTGATGGTGCCCGCCTCGGGCTTCGTGCGCGGCGATCTGATGGCGAAACTCGGCGACTTCGACACGCGCGCGCTGCTCCCCTACCAGCCCGAGTACCTGGCGGGCTGGCACGCGGAGGAGTACCGCGTCGACCTCGCGGACGGTTGGAAGGCGGCGCAGGCGCGGATCGAGGAGCTGCAGTCCGCGCGCTGCTCCGGCGACGTGCCCGGCGACACGCAGCGCAACCTGCGCGTCGCCAACACGGTCAGCCGCGTGCGCTGGAAGCACATCCTGCTGCCGGTCTGGACGCTGACCTACCGCTGCAACGCAAGGACCTACACGGTCTTGATCCACGGCCAGACGGGCAAGGTGCACGGCGAGGCGCCGATCTCGTGGATCAAGGTGCTGGGATTCGTGGGGCTGCTGGCCTTGGCCGCGGGCGCGATCGCGATCGCCGCCAACCTCTGAGCGCGCGCGCGAGGCCCACGACCGCGAGCAGCGGCAGCGCGAGACTCGCCGCGGTGCCGCCCCAGGCTCCGAGGGCACGGCACAGCGTTTCACCCGCCAGCGCGGCGAACAGCGCTCCGAGCAACGCGCCGAGCAGGCAGGCACCCAGCGCGCGCGCAATTTCCTGCGGCGAGCGCCGCAGCAGCGGGCGCGGGCTCGCGCCCAGCGCCGCGCCGATCAAACCCAGGCCCAGGTCCAGCTGCAGCAGCGCGGACAGCGCTCCGACGAGCAGACCGCAGCCCAGCGGCGAGGCCAAGCCGAGCAGCGCGCAGGCCAGCAGGGCGATCCACCAGGGCAGGCTGCGAGCCAGGGCGTAGGGCTCCGGCGTCGCGCGCGGTCGCTCCACCGGATGCTCGACGCGCGCGCGCGGCTCCAGCGTCCCCGGCCGATCGTGGCGGGCGAGGAAACCCTCCACTTCCGGCGCCAGCCGATCCAACTGCCCCAGGGGCGGCGGGATCACCAGGAAGTGGCCCGCGTCGAACACCACCAGCCGGCTGTGCTCGACGAGCGCATGGCTCTGTTCGGCGCACCACAAGGGCACGAGGAAGTCCTCGCGACCGTGCGCGATCAGCGTCGGCGCCTGCAAGCCCTGCAGCAGTCCGCGCAGCGGCCGCTGATCGCTCTGCCAGAAATTGAGGCAAAAGCCCAGCCGCGACTCGCGCGCGCCCAGCGCTCCAAAGTGCGGGATGCACTCGGGCAGCGCGACCACGATCACCCCGTTGAGCGCGTACTTGAGGTGCTCGAAGGCGAAACTGCCCGAACCCTCGGCCTCCTGCACGCCGATCGAGGCCACCAGCGAAAGCGAACGCACGCGCTCGGGCGCCTGCTGCGCCATGTGCAAGGCGACGCCGCCGCCCATCGACCAGGCCAGCACGTGGAACTTCGGCCAGGGGCAGGCGGCGAGCGCGGCTCGCGCGTGGGCCTCGATCGAGCGCGACCCGGGGACCGAGACGCTGGCGCCGAAGCCGGGCAAGTCGAGCGCCAGCAGCTCGCGTCCGCCGCGCGAGAGGCGCGGGCCGAGCGCCGCGAAGTTCGAGGCATCACCCGGCGAACCATGCAGCAGCAGCAGCGGCAGTCGCTCGCCCGGCTGGGGAATCGCGGGCCAGCTCAGCGCGCCAAGCCCCGCGGGAGGCGGCCCCAGGCGCACGCGCAGGCTGCCGGCCGGCGCGGGCTCGGGCGCGCGCTCGCGCGTCGCGATCCAAGCCTGCGAGGCGCCGAGCGCGACGAGGTACAGCGCGATCCACCAGCGCCTGCGTCGAGGACTGCGCTTCGGGGCCGATTCCACCCCTAGCTTGTACCGGATCCTGCTCAGTCTCCGGCCGCGAAGGGCGCGCACTCCGCGCAGCCGCAGGCTGGATCGAGCGGCAGGATCTGCGGCGCGAGGGCCTGCGAGGCATAACCCAGCTGGGACAGGTGCGCGGCCATCTCGGGATCGGAGTTCTCGCGCGTGCCCCAGCCGCGCGGCTCGGCCGCGGCGAGCCAGGCGCACAGCATGCGGCGCAGCTCGCGCGCGCGCGCGACCTCGCTGCGCGAGAGCTCGCGCTCGCAGCCGTGATCCGCCGATAGGTCGAAGAGTTCGAGGCGGTGTTCGGGCACGAGCACGCTCTCGCCCTCGCGCAGCGCCAAGTGCTTGCTGAGCGTGACGATCAGGTGCCACTGGTCCTTGGTGACGCTGGCGCGGTCGGCATTGGCCGAGATCGCATAACGCGCCTGGTTCGGCGCCGCCGGCAGAGCGAGCAGGTTGTTGCCCGGGATGCTGGGGTCCTCGACGCCCGCAAGCTGCAGCACGGTCTGGGCCAGGTCGAGCTGCGACACGGGATCGGGGACGCGCCGGCCTGCGGGAGCGCCGGGCCAGGCCAGGATCAACGGCACGTGGATCGACTGCGTGTAGAGGCCGGCGTGATCCCAGTAGATCTCGTGCTCGCCCAGGGATTCGCCGTGGTCGGCGGTCAGGGCGACCAGGCCCTGCGCGAAACGCGGCACCGCCAGCAGGCCGGCGAGCTGCGTGTCCAGGTAGCTGACCTCGCCGCGGTAGCGCGCCACGAGCAAGCCGAGATCGCGCAGCCCTGCCGGCATTTCACCGTGCATGTGCTCGGGGATGCGCGGCTTGGGCAGACTGGGATCGAAGGCATCGCGGCCCTCGGGCCAGTAACGCGCCTCGAATTCCGCCGGCGGCGCGTAGGGCGTGTGCGCGTCGAAGACGTGCAGCCAGACGAACAGGTCCTGTCGCTCGGCGTCGTCCAGCCAATCGGCCAGCTGCTCGATGCTCTGCCCCGAGCGTCGCTTGTACATGTTGCTCGGCGCGCTGACGCGGTCGAAACCCTGCCCCAGCCCGCTGCCCGCATCGGACAGGTGCGGCGCGCTGACCACGGCGAAGGTCAGGAAGCCCGCGTCCTGAAAAGCCTCGGCCAGCGTGCGCGCCTCGCCGGAGAGGCGCGTGTAGTTGTCGAGCACGCCGCTGTCGCGCGGCGAGGTCGCCGTCATGATCGCGACGTGCGAGGGAAGGGTCACGTTGCTCGTTGACCAGCACTGCTCGAAGAGCACGCCGCGCCGCGCCAGCGCATCGATCGCCGGCGTGCTGACCTCGACGCCCAGGCCCGCGGCGCCGATCGAATCCGCGCGGTGCGTGTCGGAGGTCACCAGCAGCACGCTGCGCGCCGTTTCGCGCTCGGTCTCGACGCGCGGGCGCGTCATCGCGCAGACCGCCTCGCTTTCGCTGCCCGGCGTCTGCAGCGAGAAGACGATGCGCACGTCCTCGCCGGCGAAGTCCCGCAGGGACAGGCGCACGCTCTTCCAGCGCGCCGTTTCCCCGAGCGACGCGTCGAGCGGGATCCTGTGCACCACCGGCTCGCCCTCGGGAGGACCGACGGCGACGCGCAGCACGGGCTCCAGGCCGGGGAAGCGCAGCCACTCCGGCACCGCGGCCGAGAAGCGCAGCACACCGCCTTCGGGCACCTCGAAGTCGGCCTCCAGCCGACGTTGCGTGGAAAGCCCGACGCTCGAGCGCGCGTCCGCCCCCAGCGCGACCATGGCGAATCCGTGCTCCGCGGCCGGCAGCCAGGCCCAGATCGGCTGCTGGCACAGCTCGATCGCGCCCAGCTGCACCGGCCCGCTCAGGCCGTCGAAGCGCAGTTCGAGCTCGTCGAGGGAGCCGGGAACGCGCACGGTGCCGGGCACGTCCAGCACCACGCTGACCGGCGTCGCGTTGGCGGGCACCGGATCCAGCCTGGCGCGGTTCTCCGATCCGATGACCGCGCGTCCCTTGCGGTAGAAGATGCAGCGCACCCAGCCGCCTTGCGGCGCGATCGCCGGCAGCACCAGCTTGTTGAAGCTGCGCGGGTCCCAGCGGCCCTTGAAGCGGATGATGACCTCCTGCGGATACTCCTGCGCCCCGGCCTCCATGCCGAACAGCAACTGACGCTGCTGCGCCTTCTCGCGGATCTGCACGCGCGCGCCCCGCACCTCGATCTCGGCGGCGCTGGCGGGCCATTCGCTGGCTCCGGTGACCACGACGTCGCGCGCGCGCGGCTCGGCCGCGTCCGGGAACAAGTTCAGCCGCACCAAGCCGGCCGAGGAGCCCCCTGCCTTGGGCTGGGGCGAGCAACCGAGCGCTGCCACCCAGGCCAGACAACAGGCTAGGCGCAGAATCCTGCCTGATCCGCTCATGGGTGGGACGATGCTTGGGCTGGTGCGCTGCGCTGCAAGCGATTCGGCGCCTCGCCCAAGGCTACCCGCGCCAACACGGCGCGCTACCGGGCACGCGCGGGCCCCCCAGGAAACTGGCCCGCATGATTGTGCTTGGCGACGCAAAGTGCCGCCGGGGCGCCGCGACCCGCGGCCTTGCGCCCGATCCCGCGCCTCGCGCAGCGCAACTCGGGCACGGACGGCCTGATCCGCGGCCTGGCGCTCGTGCACCAGTCATGCGGGCCAGTTTCGGGCGGCACATCAGGTGGGGTGAGTGACGGGGATCGAACCCGCGACCTCCAGGACCACAACCTGGCGCTCTAACCAACTGAGCTACACCCACCGTCCGGTCCGAATGCCCGCTGCTCTCGCCGCCTGGCGACGCTGCGGGGGCGGAGAAGGATCGGCGCGCGCTCCGCGCTTGTCAAGACGCGGCTGCGATCCAGGGCGGCGCTCAGCGCTCCGAGCCGAACAGCCGGCGCAGCAATCCGGGCCGGGCGCGGTTCTTGGCGCGGGCCGCGCCAGGGGCCTGCTCGATCTCCAGCGCGGTCTGCCGCGGGGCGGCGAGCGCCAGCTGGGCCCTCAAGTGCTCGTTTTCGCGCTGCAGGGCGCCCAGGCCCAGCGCCAGGCGCTTCTGCTGCTGCTCCGAGGCCAGCAGGGCCTGGGTGCGCTGCTCCAGGAGCGTCTCGATCCGATCGAGCCGGCGCTGGCAACCGTGTTCGACGCTGCGGCTCACGTTGAGTGCCGCCGTGGTGTGCCGCAGGCTCTCGCGCGAGCGCAGCTCGCGCTCGCGTGCGACCTCGACCTCGGCCGCCAGACCGGAGAGCCGCTGCAGGTAGCCGCGCTCGAAGCGCCCCGGACCGATGACGCGCAGCCGCGGCATCGGGTCCAGCTGTTCCGGCCGCGCCGGTTGGGCTTCGCCTCCCGCATTCGGGCGCATCGAGGGATCCAGCACGAAGTCGCGCAAGGGTTCCGACGAATCTGCCAAGTTCTCGTTCACTCAGGTTCACTTCGGCCGAGTCCTGCGCGACCTTGCCTGCGGCTTCGCATTTCTGGAGACTCGAGCCCCTCGACCGCGTCCATCGCCCAACCCCTGCGGAACCTGACCATGGAACGAGTCATCCTCGGACTGATCGCCCTGCTCGGCACCGGCTGCGCGGGCGCTTCCCTGGCCGCCACGCCGCGCATCGCGCAGTTGGAGTCCAGCGGCAAGCTCGGCGTCTCCAGCACCGGCGTGAGCGGAACCACGGACCTCGATGACCTCGGCCTCGACGAGGACGAATCGGTCCCCGGCGTGCGGCTCGACGCCGGCCTGATCTTCGCCCACGTGATCGTCTCGGGCCTGACCACCGACCTGTCGGGCGACGGCACGCTGAGCGCCGATCTCTCGCAGGGCGGCGTGGTCCTGCCGGTCGGCACCAACGTCGACTCGCGCCTGGACTTCGACACCGTGTCCGTCTACGGCACCTTCGATCTGGTTCCGGGCGACACGCTCGAGGTCGGCCTGGGACTGGGCGTCACCGGCATGAGTTTCGACGGCGAGATCACCTCGACCGACGTGGGCACCCCGGGCTCGGTCAGCTTCGACGAGGATTTCGCCCTGCCGGTGCTGGCGGTCAACGGCGCCTTCCTCCTGGGCCCCTTCGAATTCAGCGCCCTGCTCGCCGGCATGCAGATGAGCTACTCCGGCGACGACCTCAGTTTCTTCGACGCCGACCTGGCGGCCGCCTGGCGTTTCATCGACTCGGTGGTCAACGTCCGGCTGGTGCTGGGCTACCGCCACCTGAGCGCGGACGCGGAGTTCGAGAGCAGCGGCGACGAGGTCGAAGCCGATCTGAGCTTCGCCGGCCCCTACCTCGGCCTGACCGTCGGAATCTGAGCGCGCGAGCGGGCCGCAAGCCCGCCGCGGCGCTTCCCGCGCAGCAGGCGCGTGAAGCCCGGCGCCTGGGGGTTAGAGTGCACCCGGCATGGTCGATGAACCCCCGAAGACGCCGCCCAGCTTCGGCAACATGTCCGAGCACCACTGGTCGCGCGCGCGACGCGGCATGAACCAGGAGGCGCTGGACTACTACCGCCAGCGCTCGCAGGCGCCGGGCGTGGCCGAGGGCGGCGGCGAGAGCAACTTCTACTGCATGGAATGCTCCGGCGTGATTCCCCACCTGCCGGCGTTGAAAGCTTGCCCGCATTGCGGCGTGGCGATCGAGGGCGGCGTGCGGCGCTACTTCAATTGGGTCGAGATGAACGAGACGCCTCGAGGCGACGCCGCGCGCCTGTTGCCGTTGCTGCTGCTGGCGCTGCTCGCGCTCGCCTGCGGCGCGTTCTTCCTGCTGCGCTGGCTTTTTTTCTGAGCGCTCATGGAACCCGCGGCACGACGTTTCGATCGCCAGGCGCGCTTCCTTCCCGGCGGCGCGGCGGCGCAGCGGCGCATCGAGGAATCCTCGGTGCTGGTCGTGGGCTGCGGCGCGCTCGGCGGATCGCTGGCGCAGGCCATGGTGCGCGCCGGCGTCGGCCGCGTGGTGATCGCCGACCGCGACGTGGTCGAGACCTCGAACCTGCCGCGCCAGGTGCTGTTCGACGAGCTCCACGCGCAGCAGCAGGCTCCCAAGGCCATGGCCGCGCGCGAGACCCTGCTGCGCATCGGCGGGCCTTCGCGCATCGAGGCCCACGCGCTGCACGTCGACGCGCCGGCGCTGGCCGCGCTGTGCGAGGGCGTCGATCTTCTGCTCGACGGCACCGACAACCTCTCGACGCGCTACCTGATCAACGACCACTGCGTGATGCACGGCCTGCCGTGGATCTATGCCGGCGTGGTCGGCGCCCACGGACTGGTGCTGCCGGTGCTGCCCGGCCTGGACGAGCCCGGCGCTTGCCTGCGCTGCCTGTTCCCCGAACCACCTCCCGCGCAGAGCCTGGACAGCTGCGAGACCGCCGGCGTGATCCTGCCCGCGGTCAGCGCCGTGGCCGCGCTGCAATCCGCCGCGGCACTGCGCTGGCTGAGCGCCGACGCGGCGGCGCGGCGCGCAATCCAGCCCACGCTGGTGCAGCTCGACGTGTGGAGCTTCGATTTCCTGACGCTGCGCGCCGCGCGGCAGAGCGATTGCCCCTGCTGCGTGCGCCGCGAGTTCCCCTTCCTCGAGCAGGACAGCTCGCGCGATTCGGTCGTGCTCTGCGGCCGCAACACCGTGCAGGTGCGCGGCGTCGGCCGCGTCGACGTGGCGCGCGTCAGGCGCGCGGTCGCGCAGCACGCCAGCTCCCTGGTCGAGGCCGGCCCGCTGCTGCGCTTCGACGTCGAGGGCTTGCGCGTGACCCTGTTCCCCGATGGCCGCGCGCTGATCGAGGGCACCGACGACAGCGGCCGCGCGCGGGCGGTGTACGACCGCTACATCGGCACGTGAGACCGGCGGTGGTGCTGCTCGCCGCGGGCGCCAGCGAACGCCTGGGTCAGTGCAAGGCCCTGGTCGATCTCGGCGGTCGCAGCGCGCTGCAGCGTCTGGTGGAGGCCGCCGATGCCGCCGGAGCGGAATCGATTCACGTGGTCTGCGGCGCCCACGCGCCCGAGATCGGTCTGGCCGTCGAGGGCCTGCGCGAGCGCCGGCGCGTGGAAGCCCTGGTGCATCCCGGCTGGGCCCGCGGGCGCGGCGGATCGCTGGCTTGCGCAGCGCTGCATCTGCCCGGTCGCGACCTGCTCGTCGCCCCGGTCGACGTGCCGCTCGTCCCAAGCTTGGTCTTCCGGCAACTTTTTCTGGCCTGGGAGCTGGCCGGGGATCCGCCGCGAGGTTGGCTGGCGCCTTTCGTAGCCCCCGGCCGCCGCTTCGGACATCCCTGGATCCTGGGCCGGGAACTGGCCGCAGGACTGCCTGGGACGGCCCCGGAGCAACCGCTCAAGGCCCTGCGGGCCCTCGCCGATCCCGTCTGGGGCATCGAGGTGTTCGACCCTGCAATCCTGGACGACCTCGACACGCCTGCGGACCTGGAACGCCTGCGGAACGCGCTGCGGCGAGCACGGGAATAGGCCGGCTCCACAAGTCCACAGCGATGTGGACCGATAACGCCGTACTCCCATGTCTTTCCAAGGCGACGTTGCCGGTTTGGGTCTGGGCGAGCTTCTGCAGGGGCTCGCGCGCGGCGGACGCGAAGGCGTGCTGACGCTCTACGGCGCAGGCCTGAGCGCCACGCTCGGCGTCGAGAACGGACAGTTGCACCTGCTCCCGGAGGCCGACGAGGATCCGGAGGTCTGGCGCAAGCGCTGCGGACGCGCCTGGCCCGACGCCGACAACGAGCGCGTCGACTCGCTGCGCATGGCGGAGATCGCCTACGCCGGTCGGCTCGAACGCATGTTCGAGCTGCTCGACTGCGAGGGTGTGCACTTCCGTTTCGAGCCGGGCCCGCTGCCCAACTCCAAGCCGCCGGCGGACGAGGAGACGGGGCTGGACATGCCGGTCGAGCGCGCGGAGCGCTCCGAGACGAAAACCGCGGTCTATTGCCCTCCGATCTCGGTCGAGTTCCTGCTGCTGGAGCACGCGCGACTCTCCGACGAGTGCGGAGCCCATGGCGATTCGAGCAGCCTCTCGATCCACGAGGTGCCCTGCCCGCTGGTCGCCGCCAGCGCCATGCCCGGCGACAAGCTGTTCGCGGAATGCGACGGCTATTCGAACGTCGTCGAGGTCTCCGACCGGCTGTCCTGGCCGCTGCGCCAGACCAAGGCCGCGGTCCTGGCCCGAATCGCACAAGGCTGCCTGCGGTTGGCCACGGCCAACGAACTCGCCGCGCTGACGCGCACGGAACTGGTCTCGAATCGATTCTTGCGCGCCGCCTCGCGCCTCTCGGGTTGGGCGCAGAACGCGACCCCGGGCGTGCCCGATCAGGGCGAAGCCGAGCTGCTGATCGAGGAATGGAACGGTGGAAAACTGGTGCTCGCCCTGGCGGGCACCTCGAATTCGGCGACGCGCACGGTGCTGCGCCGCATGGAGCTGGCCGAAGCCGATCCCAAGGCCTCGCTGGCGCGCTGGCGCGAGATCTGCAAGCACCATCGCCACGACATGGTCGCCGAGGTGCACGTGCTGCGCCTGGGCCTGGCCCTCGAGGACGAATCGCTCAAGCCCGGCTTCCCCGAGCTGCTCAAGGTCGCGCGCTACTTCCAGGAGCAAGGTCGCCTGATGCGCGCGGGAGCGATGCTGATCGCCGCCGCGACGCGCAACCCCGAGAGCACGCAGGCGCGCCTGGAGCTGGGCAACCGCATGCTCTCCTGCGGCCTGGTCGAGCAGGCCACGCCCTGGCTGCTCGAAGCCTGCCGCGCGCTGCTGCACGGCGGCCTGGCGGACAAGGCGGTCGCGCCCCTGCGCGCCCTGGTCGCGGCCGATCCGACCAACCGCGACGCGCGCAGCCTGTACAACGTCACGCGCTCGAAGTCGACCCAGGGCAAGGCCAAGTCGCGCAACCTGTGGATCGTGCTGGCCTGCATGCTGATCCTGGGCGTGGTCGCGGTGGTGCGCGTGCACAAGGGCCGCGAAGTCGAACGCCAGCTGCTGGAGCTGGAGGGCAGCGGCCAGCGGCCCGAGGTGCTGCTGCGCATCCTCGCCGAGGACTTCCCCGAGACGAGCAACGAGCACGCGCTCGAGCTCAAGCGCCGCTTCACCGACGCGGTGCGCGCGCGCGAGCTGGCCGAGCGCGAAGCCTGGCTGGCGAAGTTCAACGAGGTCCAAGCGGAGTGCGAAAACGGCGACCCGCTGCTGGGCCTGCAGACCGCGCTCGATCTGATCGCGCCGCCCAAGCTCACGCTGGTGCGCGATGCCTGGCCCACGACCTCCGATCTGCTGCAGGCGCTCGTCGGCCGCATGGAACAGAGCGTCGGCTTGCTGGGCCTGCCCGAGCTGCAAGACGTGATCGCCGTGCGCAAGGAACAGGCGCTGACCAAGCAGCTGCGCGAGCTGATCTCGATGGGCGAGTCCAGGCCCCGGAGCGAAGCGCTCGACGGCTTCCAGGTGCGCGCGCGGCAGTTGCTGGCCACCCTGCGCGAGCGCGACGAGCAGCGCGCCCAGGCGGTGCGCGCGCTGGCTTCGCGCGCCCTCGACCAGCTGCAGGAGCAGCTGCTGGCCACCGCGCGCGCCCAAAGCAACAGCGGCGACCTCGATCGCGCTGCACAAACCTACCGCGAGCTGCTCGCCGTCGACGAGACCGGACGGCTGACCAAGGTGCTCGAGCCCGAAATCCAGTCGCTCGAAGCGCACCGCAAGTCC
>Ga0315910_10004387_pt1 | contig 11819 bp, 11 predicted proteins | sample EdamamesoilMG_FD_204470 | JGI IMG/M metagenome (GOLD analysis project Ga0315910, IMG submission 204470) | Garden soil microbial communities collected in Santa Monica, California, United States - Edamame soil | ecosystem: Environmental > Terrestrial > Soil > Garden | place: USA: California... | reverse complement strand
GCTCGCCGAACGGGGTCCGCAGACGCCCGGCCGACTGAAGCATCGGCAGGACCTGCGCGGTAGAGGACAGGCCGAGCGGCAGACCAAGCGCAAGCGAGGCCTCGATCGAAAACCCGGTGAAGGAATAGATGATCGCCGAAAGCGCCAGCCCGCAGACCAACACCTGGAGCAGGCCGAGCCCGAAGATTTCGCGCTTCATCCGCCACAGCCGCAAGGGACTGAGTTCGAGCCCGACTATGAACAGCAGCAGCACGATGCCGAGTTCGGCAATGTCGATCTTGCCCTCAGCATCACCGACCAGACCGAGGACTTGCGGCCCGACCACCGCACCCGCTAGCAAATAGCCCAGCGTCGCCCCCAGCCCCAGCCTGCGGAAGACCAGAACGAAAACGAGCGAAAAGCCGAGCAGCAGGAAGCCGTCATAAAACAGTGAGGCTTCGGCGGCTTCCTCCAAGACTGGTACTCCGATTGGGCGCTAGAGCCACTTCCACATGCGGAACAAAGTCACCTGCAGCGCGAATATCGCCAGGCACAGGCCGACGACGATCCAGAAGGCCAGATGGTGGTCGCTTCCGGGAATCCCGCCGACATTGATGCCCAAGAGGCCGGTGACGAAGGTCAGCGGCAGGAAGGTCGCGGCGACGATCGTCAGCAAATAGCTGGTCTGCCCGGAGCGCGCGATCGCCTTCCCGCGGAGCTCGTCCATCAGTACCACCGCGCTTTCCTTGCTGATATCGATATCGTCGAGATAGCGGCGCAACATATCGATCGCTTCGGCGATCTCGCGCCGGTCATGCTCCTCGAACCATGCCGGTGCATCGCGCGCAATCCATTCGAGCGCTTCGTGCTGCGGCGACATATGCCGTTTGAGCGCCAGGCAATTGCGCCGGATCGCCGCGATCCGCGAAAGGAGATCCTCGGCATCGCTCTCACCATCGAACGATTCGAGCTCGTCGATGCGGTCGTTCATGTCGATGATCGAACGGCTCATACGCGTGATCATCGCTTCGACCAGCTCGGTGATGAGCCTGCCGGCATCGACCGGACCGTTGCCCGAATCGAGATCGCGCAACACGTGGCCCGGCGATTGCAGCGCCTGGCTGCGTGCGGTCACCACCCTCCTTCCGTCGGACCACAGGCGCAGCGAGACCATGTCCTCGGGCTGGGCCCCGGGATTGAGGTTGATCCCCCGCAAGGTCGCGACCAGCGCCTCGCCTTCGCGGAACGAACGCGGCCTTGTGGCGTCCGACACCAGCAGTTCGGCAGTCGGCTCGGATATTGCGAGATGATCCTGGAGCCAGTCCACCAGCCCCTCGGCGGTGCTCTCGAGGTGGAGCCACAACACTTCATGCGGCTCGGCGGGCTTCCAGTGCCGGGCTTCCTCCCAGTCGATTTGGCGTCCGCCGCCCTTCCCGTCGAGCACCCGGCCGAAAAGCAGGGGCCCGTCGCCCTCGTAACTGTCGAACTGGGTGATTTCTTCCACCATCGCCGCGCATCATGCGCAGCTTGCGGCGGCGTTTCAATCGCCTAAGCTCATCCAACCCCGAGAGAGGGCGAGAAAATCGAGTGGCGATGCAGGAAGACCTGGAACAGGCTGGCCAAACAGGGCGTCCCGTTGAGTGCGACGTGCTGGTCGTCGGCGGCAGCCTCGTCGGCCTGTCGGCGGCGGCGTTCCTCGGGCACCACGGGGTGAGTTCGCTGGTGGTCGAGAAGCATGCCGGAACCTCGATCCACCCGCGCGCGGGCTATTTTCACATCGGGACGATGGAGGCCTATCGTCGGATCGGGCTCGAGGAAGCGATCGGCAAGGCCTCGCGCGAGCAGTTCGGGCCGGCCGGCGGGATCAACGCGGTCGAATCGCTCGCCGGGCGCGAACTGGCGAAGCACATCCCTGACATCAACGCCGGAGTGGAACCCTACAGCCCGTGCCGGCGTTTCTTCATGACCCAGCAGAGCCTCGAGCCGTTGCTGCACATGCGCGCCGCGGAACTGGGCGCGCAGCTTTCCTACCGCACCGAGCTGATCACCTTCGAACAGCAGCCCGATCATGTGCTGGCGACGGTCCGCGATTGCGATTCGGGCAAGGAGGCGCAGATCAAGGCGCGCTGGATGATCGCGGCGGACGGCAACCGCAGCCCGGTGCGCGAGAAGCTCGGCATCGCGATGGAAGGACCGGGATGGCTGTCGGACAGCATCACGATTTACTTCAAGGCCGATTGCCGCAAGTGGCTGGAGGGCCGCCAGCTGGGCGTGATCTATGTCGTGAATAAGGACCAGCGCGGCTTCTTCCGCTTCGAGGCCGGCGGCACGCGCGGCTTCCTCGCGGTCAACACGCTGGGAGACCTGTCGCTGCCGGATGCGAAAGAAGTCGCCGCCGATATCCGCCACGAACGCTGCGTCGAACTGGTGCGTTCGGCGGTGGGCGTGCCCGACCTCGAGGTCGAAATCGAGGATGTCGCGACGTGGAAGGCGACCGCCGAATGCGCCGCCCATTTCCGCGAGGCCAGAATCTTCGTTGCCGGCGATGCCGCGCATGTAGTCCCGCCAACCGGCGGTTTCGGCGGCAATACCGGAGTGCAGGATGCGGCCAACCTTGGCTGGAAGCTGGCGATGGTGGTCAAGGGCGAGGCTGGCGAGGCCTTGCTCGACAGCTACGAAGCCGAACGTCGTCCGGTCGGGCAATTGATCGTCGAGCAGGCCTACGCCCGCTACATCCGCCGGGTGGTGCCCGAGGAGACAGATCCAACAACACCCGAGATGCGCGACGAGCTGACAATGGAGATCGGGCAGTTCTATCCTTCGGGCACAGTGATCGATGGGCGAGGTGCGGACGAACTTGCCTGCGTCCATCCCGACGTGACCCAGGGCAGCCCCGGCAGCCGGGTGCCGCATGCGTGGCTGCCCGACGGCAGCTCGACGCTCGATTGTGCCCGGCGCGGCCTGACGCTGCTGGCCGCACCACAGGCGCATCATTGGGTCGCGGCCGCCGAGGCAATCGACTGTGCGGCCGTCACGCTGCCGGCCGATGCGGCGCGGGCCTGCGGGATCGGCAAGACCGGCGCGCTGATCGCCCGGCCCGACGGTTTCGTCGCCTGGCGCGCGGCGGACGACAGCGAGGCCGCGAGCGGCGTTCTCAAAGCCCTGCTCTCCGGAATCCTCAACGATTAGCGGTCATTGCCCAGTAATCCGCTGCGGCCTATAGGCGCATCATGTCCGACCACAATCCCGGCCTGCGCCCCTGGCGCGACATAACCCGCCGCGCGAGCCGCCAGATCATGGTCGGCAACGTCCCCGTGGGCGGCGATGCGCCGATCACGGTCCAGACGATGACCAATACCCTGACCTCCGACGCCGCGGCGACGATCGACCAGATCCGCCGCTGCGAGGATGCCGGGGCCGACATCATCCGCGTTTCCTGCCCCGACGAGGCATCGACCGCGGCGCTGGGCACGATCGTCAAGGCGGCGCGCATCCCGATCGTCGCCGACATCCATTTCCACTACAAGCGCGCGCTCGAAGCCGCCGATGCGGGCGCCGCGTGCCTGAGGATCAATCCCGGCAATATCGGCAGCGGCGATCGCGTCGCCGAAGTGGTCCGCGCGGCCAAGGCAAACGGGTGTGCGATCCGCATCGGTGTCAACGCCGGTTCGCTCGAAAAGGACCTGCTTGAGAAATACGGCGAGCCCTGCCCCGAAGCGCTGGTCGAAAGCGCGCTCGATCATATCAAGCTGCTCGAGGACCACGATTTTCGCGAATACAAGGTGGCGGTGAAGGCGAGCGACGTGTTCCTCGCGGTCGCTGCCTATATGCAGTTGGCAGACGCAGTCGATTGCCCGCTGCACCTGGGCATCACCGAGGCCGGCGGGCTGATCGGCGGCACGGTCAAGAGCTCGATCGGCATGGGCAGCCTGCTGTGGGCCGGGATCGGCGACACGATCCGCGTCTCGCTCTCGGCCGAGCCGGAGGAAGAGGTCCGCGTCGGGTTCGAAATCCTCAAGTCGCTGGGCCTCAGGACCCGCGGCGTGCGCGTGGTCTCGTGCCCCAGCTGCGCGCGGCAGGGTTTCGACGTGATCCGCACCGTCCAGGCGCTCGAGGAGCGGCTCCAGCACATCAAGACCCCGCTCTCGCTCTCGGTGCTCGGCTGCGTGGTCAACGGCCCCGGTGAAGCGCGCGAGACCGATATCGGGATCACCGGCGGCGGCGCGGGCAAGCACATGGTCTACCTTGCCGGGGTGACCGACCACCATGTGCAGGACGCCGACATGCTCGATCACATCGTCAGCCTGGTCGAAGCCAAGGCGGCGGAGATCGAAGCGGCCAACGAGGCCGTGGCCGAGGCAGCGGAATGAGCGACGCCGATCCCCCCGCCAAGGACAAGAAGAAGGGCCGCATTAACCTGCCTGCGGCGGGCGTCGGTGCCGCGTCGGCAGGGGCGCTGGGTTTTGGCGCGCTTTCGCTTGGCGCGGTGGCACTCGGCGCCTTCGCAGTCGGTGCGCTGGTGATCGGCGGCATGGCGCTCAAGAAGCGGCGCAATCGCGAACAGGATGAAAGCGGCGAGCAGCCCGGAGAATGAGCCTCCGCATCCGGCCCGCCACTTCCGCAGACCTTCCCCTGATCGCCGCGCTGATCCGCGAACTGGCGGAGTACGAGAAGCTCTCGCACGAAGTCCATTTCGATGAGGCAGTGCTGGGCGAGCAGCTGTTCGGTGCGCGGCCCTATGCCGAAGTGCTGATCGCCGAGCTCGACGGCGAACCGCAGGGGTTCGCATTGTTCTTCCACAATTTCTCGACGTTCGAAGGGCGGCCGGGGATCTACCTCGAAGACCTGTTCGTGCGCCCGGCCGCGCGCGGGCATGGCCTCGGCAAGGCGCTGTTCGCCGAACTGGCGCGGCTGGGGGTCGAGCGCGGCTGCGCACGGCTCGAATGGTGGGTGCTCGACTGGAACGAGCCTTCGATCGGCTTCTATAAGGCGCTCGGCGCAAAGCCGATGGACGAATGGACCGTGATGCGCCTCGACGGACCGGCATTGGCCCGATTGGGGAATTTTACTCCTGCTTAATCCTGCCGGAGGTATTTTGCGGTACATGAAACCGGCGCATCTCTTCCTGATGGTCGGCGCCTTCACGGCGGTCGGGCTCCTTGTCCCACGGGAGATTCACTTAAAATCGGCCCCCCGCGAGACCGTGATCGTCGAGAGCGAAAAGCCGCCGGTGGTCCAGAGCTTCAACTGGTACGGCGGCGAAACCGTGCTCCATCGGGCGAGCGACGGGCATTTCTATGCGCAGGCCAGCGTCTCGGGCAGCGAAGTGCTGTTCCTTGTCGACACGGGCGCCAGCGTCGTCGCGCTGACCGGCGAAGATGCGTCGGCGCTCGGAATTTTCTGGGACGAGAATGAACTCGGAGAAATTGGCCAGGGCGCCAGTGGCCCGGTTTACGGCTACAGCACCACGATCGACGAACTCTCCCTCGGCGGCTTCAGGAGCACCAACGTGCCGGCGGTGATCATTCCCGAAGGCCTGCCGATATCGCTGCTCGGCCAGTCCTTCCTTTCGCAGATCGAGAATGTCGAGATTTCGGGCGACAAGATGGTTCTGGCCGGCCCCGAATAGGCCGGGGCGGGTCGGAACGATCCGCTACGAAGCAGCGATTCTCTGGAATTCCCACAGCTTGGCGCCTTCACTTTTCAGACAGGGCCGATCCGCTATATAGAGGGGCATGGCAGCGATGCTCGATCGCAGGAACCTGCTCAAGGGAAGCGGCGCCGCGATAGCAGTGGCGGCTTTGCCCGCGCGCGCTTTCGCACAGGCTTCGCCACTTTCGGAGCGCGACCGCGCGATCCTCGACATCGCCCGGCGCGAGGTCGAAAAAGCGGGCAGCGTGCTGTGGCGTACCGACATCGCCGGGATCGCCGATTTCGCCCTCCATTCCTCGATCCCGCGGTTCCATTTCGCCAATCTCGAGGCTGGCACTGTCCGCAGTTTCCTGGTCGCTCACGGCACCGGCTCCGACCCCGAGCATACCGGCCTGCTGCAGGATTTCTCCAACGCGGTCGGCTCCAACGCGACCAGCCGCGGCGCCTATGTCACCTGGGAATGGTACAAGGGCCGCTACGGCACCTCAGTCCGGCTCGGCGGGCTCGATCCCGACAATTCCAATGCCCTGCCGCGCGCGATCGTGATGCATGCCGCCGGTTACGCGACTCCCGAACACGTCGCCAAATGGGGCCGACTTGGCCGGTCCAACGGCTGTTTCGCGATGGGTCCGGACGATTTCCGCGAGGCGCTGTGGCACCTTTCGGGCGGACGGCTGCTTTATGCGGATCGGCTCGGCCTCGCCTGAGGCAAACTCAACTATCCTGCAGATTGTCGATGATCTCGACCACTTCCTCACTGGTCACGCCCGCACGATCGGCCACTCGCGGCGCGGCGAGGCTCGCCAGCACCGGGGCGTCGCGCCCGTAGATGTCGGCGAAGCTCTTGAGCTTACCATCGATGTCGCGGCCCATGGTGAAATAGGTGATGTAGACAGGGAACGTCTTGGTGAGGGGCACCTTGGTGTATTCGCCCGAGGTCGAGATCGCGACCGCCTCGTCCTTGTCGGTCCCGCCGAGGATCGCCATGGTCAGCGCCAATTCGAGCGCCCGCTCGGTGCGGATGCAGCCGTGGCTGAGCGCACGGCTTTCCTGCTTGAACAGGTGACGCGAAGGCGTGTCGTGCAGGAAGATCGCGTGTTCGTTGGGCATGTCGAGCTTCATCAGGCCGAGCGAATTGGTCGGCCCCGGCTGCTGCACGACGCTGACATAGCCGTTCGCGCCACGTGTGCCGACATAGCCGGCGGACCGCGCCCAAGCCGGGTTGCCGAGCACCTTCGCCCCCAGCCCCTCGCCCTTGACGATCGATTGCGGCACCGTCCAGGTCGGGTTGAAGATCACCCCTTCGACGATCTCGGCCAACTGCGGAGTGGCATTGCGCCCCGGCTTGCCGACGATCGTCCGGTAGGTCCGGATGATCTGGTCGTTCACCGTCAACCGCAGCTGGTATTCGGGGACGTTGGTGATGAGGTATTGCTGGCCGAGATCGCGCGCGAGCCAGCGCCAGCGATCCATGTTGGCGCGGATCAGCGCGACCTTCGCCTTATCGGTAGCAGGCGTTGCCGCCAGTTCTTCGCGCAAGGCAACGTAATCCGGATGCCGCGGGGCGAGTTTTTCGACCACCGCGGCGATATCGTGGGTGGCGAGCGCCTCGGCCATCAGCCCAGAGGTCGGCAAAAGGTCGCGGTCCGGATCGACCACGAACCACTGCTTGCGCGCCTCCATCGGGGTGCGCCCGTCGCGCAGATCCTCAACCATCCAGCGGAAGCGGCGGCTGGCTTCCTCGTCGAGCGCGGGGCCTTCGCCGGCGTCGATTGCCGCCATCAGCCCCGGCAGGTCGTAATCGGCGGGATCGAGCCCTTCGTCCACGAGATTGGCGAGCACGAGGTAGAGCGCCCGCGCATCGATCGGGTTCCACGGCTGGACATCGCCCAGCATTTCCCCGTTCGCGCCGATCCGACCCGGCAGAGGCTGGACCACGGGTGCATTGGCGTCGAGCGGAACGATCGCGGGTTCGGGCGCAGGATCGGCGACCTCATCCGCAACCGACGCGGGCGCGATCTCCTGCGCGGCCAACGCCGCGGGCAGGGCCAGGACAAATATTGCCGGCAACAGCTGCTTGCGGAACGAAATCGTCATCATCCTGCCACTCATTTGGGGGGCTTGGCCCCGAATTCGATTGGATTACCACACTTTGTGCGCTTGCAGAATCACGCAATTGCGCTGTCTGCAACCTGAATTGTGAAATCGGGGTGACGATCCGAGTCCGCGAGCCTATTCGCGGCCGATGGACCAGCCTCATTCCCGCATGCCGTTTCTGGCCGCGCTGCTGGGGATCGCGCTGTTCTCAGTGATGGACGCAACGATGAAATTCGCCGCGATTGCGGTGGGCGCCTACAGCGCGACTTTGTGGCGCACGATCATCGGTTCGCTGCTGGTCCTGCCGCTGTGGCTGCACGAGGGACCGCGCTGGCCCGAGCGGGCGACCCTTATCCTCCACATCAAGCGCGGGATCGTGGGCGCGGGCACGGCGGTGACGTTCTTCTACGGCCTCGTCCGCCTGCCGCTGGCCGAGGCGATTGCGATTTCCTTCATTGCCCCGCTGCTGGCTTTGTTCCTCGCCGCGATCCTCCTCAAGGAGCGGATCGAGCGGCAGGCGATCGGCGCTTCGCTGCTGGGGCTCTTGGGGGTGCTGGTGATCGCCTTCGGGCGCGGCGAACCGGCCAACGATCATCCCGAGGCCGGGCTGGGCATTGCCGCGGTACTGCTGTCGGCGGCGCTCTATGCGTGGAACCTGATCCTCCAGCGGCAGCAGGCACTGGTCGCGGGGCCACGGGAAGTGGCCGTGTTCCAGGCGACCGTCGCGTCGCTGTTTCTCGGCCTTGCCGCGCCGTGGCTGCTGGTGATCCCCGACGCAACTTCATGGCTCAATATCGGCGCCAGCGCGATGCTTGCGATGTCGGCGCTGATGCTGGGCAGCTGGGCCTATGGCAGGGCGGAGACCCAGAAGCTCGTCCCGCTCGAATATTCCGCCTTCCTGTGGGCCGCGGCTATCGGCTGGCTGGTGTTCGCCGAGAAGCTGACCCTGCCGACCGTGCTCGGCGCGGCGCTGATCGTACTCGGCTGCTGGATTGCTGCGCCGAAGAAGCACATCGAGCAGACGGCCCTTTAGGGCTCCGCCCGCGTCCCCACCACCTCTTCCGAATCGCCGCTCACCAAGTCGATCAGGAACCCGATTCCGGCGCCCACGATTGCCGCTGTGACCAGCGCGGCCGCCATCAGCCAGACGTTGAGCGGGTCGTTTCCCCGATTGGGCGCGCCAAGATAGGACATCGGCCCCTATTGCCACCGAAAATGCCGCCCGGCCACGCCCTTTCCGCCCCTTGACCTCGCCCGGCAAAACGCGCAGGTGCCGGGGCGAAATCCGGCTTCTTCGCAGTTGCAGCGCGAAGCGGCGCCCTCAGGATAGGACGGCACGTCACGATGACCCAGGTCGGCAAGAATTCGCTCGGCACCCGCAGCTCTTTGTCAGTGGGTGGCAAGGAATACGCCTATTACTCGCTGGCCAAGGCAGCGGCGCGGATCGGCGATATCAGCCGCCTGCCGTTCTCGATGAAAGTGCTGCTCGAAAACCTGCTGCGCTTCGAGGATGGCGGCTTCACCGTATCAGAGGGCGATATCCAGGCGATTGCCGACTGGCAGAAGAACCCGGTCACCGGCAACGAGATCCAGTACCGCCCGGCCCGCGTGCTGATGCAGGATTTCACCGGCGTGCCCTGCGTCGTCGACCTTGCGGCAATGCGCGATGCGATCGCGAAGCTCGGCGGGGACACGTCGAAGATCAACCCGCTGGTACCGGTGCACCTGGTCATCGACCATTCGGTGATGGTCGACGAGTTCGGCCACCCCAAGGCCTTCGAGAAGAACGTCGAGCTCGAATACCAGCGCAATGCCGAGCGCTACGACTTCCTCAAATGGGGATCGAAGAGCCTCGCCAATTTCAAGGCCGTGCCCCCGGGCACCGGGATCTGCCACCAGGTAAACCTCGAGCACATCGCGCAATGCGTGTGGATCAGCGAGGATGAAACCGGCGCGACGGTCGCCTATCCGGACACCTGCGTCGGCACCGACAGCCATACGACGATGATCAACGGCCTCGGCGTGCTCGGCTGGGGCGTCGGCGGGATCGAGGCCGAGGCGGCGATGCTCGGCCAGCCGGTCTCGATGCTGATCCCCGAAGTGGTCGGCTTCAAGCTGACCGGCGAACTCGCCGAAGGGGTGACCGCGACCGATCTCGTGCTGACCGCCACCCAGATGCTCCGCGCGCGCGGCGTGGTCGGGCGGTTTGTGGAATATTTCGGTCCCGGCCTTGCCGGCCTCAGCCTTGCCGACCGCGCGACCCTCGCCAACATGGCCCCCGAATACGGCGCGACCTGCGGTTTCTTCGGCATCGATGGCAAGACGCTCGACTATCTCCGCCTCACCGGACGCGAGGAGAGCCAGATCGCGCTGGTCGAGGCCTACGCGAAGGAACAGGGGCTGTGGCTCGATCCGGCGATGCCCGATCCGATCTTCACCGACACGCTCGAGCTCGACATGGGCAGCGTCGTGCCCTCGCTTGCAGGCCCCAAGCGGCCGCAGGACAAGGTCGAGCTGACGAAGGTCGACGACGTGTTCAATGCCGACCTCACCAAGAGCTACGCGAAAACCGTCCCGGCACGGGTTCCTGTCGAAGGCGCGGATTATGCGATCGGCGACGGCGATGTGGTGATCGCGGCGATCACCAGCTGCACCAACACATCCAACCCCAGCGTGATGGTCGCCGCCGGCCTCGTCGCCAAGAAGGCCAACGAACGCGGGTTGAAGCCCAAGCCTTGGGTCAAGACCAGCCTCGCCCCGGGATCGCAGGTGGTCACCGACTATCTCGTCAAGTCGGGGCTGCAGGTGCATCTCGACGCGATCGGGTTCGACCTCGTGGGCTATGGCTGCACCACCTGCATCGGCAATTCCGGCCCCTTGGCCGAGCCGATCAGCAAGGCGATCAACGGCAACGACATCGTCGCCGCGAGTGTGCTTTCGGGCAACCGCAATTTCGAGGGCCGCGTCAGCCCCGACACCCGCGCCAACTTCCTCGCCTCGCCGCCGCTGGTGGTCGCCTATGCGCTCAAGGGCACGGTGGTTGAGGACTTCACCACCACCCCGATCGGCGCGGGCAGCGACGGCAGGGACGTGTACCTCAAGGACATCTGGCCATCGAACGCGGAAGTCGACGCGGCAATTGCCTTATCGGTCGACCGGGCGATGTTCCAGGCGCGCTACGACCATGTCTATCGCGGCGACGAGCACTGGCAGGCGATCGACGTGACCGGCAGCGATACCTACCAGTGGCGCGCGGGCAGCACCTATATCGCCAACCCGCCCTATTTCGAGGGCATGGGGATGACCCCGGCGCCGGTGCTCGACATCGTCGAGGCCAAGCCGCTGGCGATCCTCGGCGACAGCGTCACCACCGACCACATCAGCCCGGCGGGTTCGATCAAAGCCGACAGCCCTGGCGGCAAGTATCTGCTCGAACACCAGGTGACCAAGGCCGATTTCAATTCCTACGGCAGCCGCCGCGGCAACCACGAAGTGATGATGCGCGGCACCTTCGCCAATATCCGCATCAAGAACGAGATGGTCCCCGGTGTCGAAGGCGGGATTTCGACCTACAAGGGCGAAGTCATGGCGATCTACGACGCGGCGATGAAGCACAAGGCGGACGGCACGCCGCTGGTGGTGATCGCGGGCAAGGAATACGGCACCGGCTCATCGCGCGACTGGGCGGCCAAAGGCACCGCCCTGCTCGGCGTGCGCGCAGTGATCGTCGAGAGCTTCGAGCGTATCCATCGCTCGAACCTCGTCGGGATGGGCGTGCTGCCGCTGCAATTCGAGGACGGCTCGACCCGCGAGAGCCTTGGCCTCCATGGCGATGACAGCTTCACCATCGAGGGGCTGGCGAGCCTTACCCCGGGCCAGCCGGTGGAAGTCAAGGTGACGCGGGCCAACGGCGCGCATTTCCACTTCATGGCAAGGTGCCGGATCGATACCGCCAACGAGATGGAATACTATTTGAACGGTGGCATCCTGCAGTATGTGCTGAGGAAGCTGGCGGCCTGAACGGCAAAATGGGCCCCACCGCCAGGTGAGGCCCATCTTCGTCACCTCAAAAACTGAAGATCACTCCGCCG
>Ga0315910_10004386_pt1 | contig 11822 bp, 11 predicted proteins | sample EdamamesoilMG_FD_204470 | JGI IMG/M metagenome (GOLD analysis project Ga0315910, IMG submission 204470) | Garden soil microbial communities collected in Santa Monica, California, United States - Edamame soil | ecosystem: Environmental > Terrestrial > Soil > Garden | place: USA: California... | reverse complement strand
CGGCAACATCATCCTCGCCGACGAGCCGACGGGCGCACTCGATTCGCGCAGCGGCACCGAAGTCATGGCGCTGCTCAAGGACCTGGCTCGCAAGGGCCACACGGTCATCATCATCACGCACGACAGCAAGGTCGCGAGCAACGCCGACCGCGTCATCGAGTTCAAGGACGGCATCATCCTCAACGACTCTGGTCACGCCGCGGGCGCGGTCGACCCGGAACGGAACAAGGCGCTGCGCGAGCTTTTCCTGAGCCGCAAGGCCGCATCGCTGCTCGGCGGCCTCGGCGAAGCGGTGCGCATGGCCATGAGCTCGCTGATTGCGAACGCCTTCCGCACTTTCCTGACCCTGCTCGGCATCGTCATCGGCGTGGCCGCGGTCGTCGCGCTGCTCGGGATCGGCGAGGGTGTCCGGAGCGACGTCGTCGAGCGGCTGTCGAACGTCGGCACGAACGTCATCCGGCTGCAGCCGCAGCGGGCCGAGGGGCAAAGGCGCGACCTGCCGTCGCAGTTCACCTTCGAGGACGCGGAAGCCATCCTCGCCAACGTGTCCAACGTCAGTTACGTGATGCCGATCGTCCAGGGCAGCCAGACGATCCGGTATGGGAGACAGGACCATTCGGCACGCATCACCGCGACGACGGCGGTCCTGCCCGCGGCGAGAAGCTGGCCGCTGGCGCGCGGCGTGTTTTTCACCGACGAGGACGCCGAAGGGTTCACGCCCGTCGCGGTGCTCGGCACGACGGTATACGAAGAGCTCTTTCCCGACGGTGCCGACCCGCTCGGCGAGTGGGTCCTGCTGCGGAACATTCCTTTCCAGATCATTGGCGTGCTGACACGCAAGGGCGCTTCGGGCAACGAGGACCAGGACGATGCCGTCTACGTGCCGCTCCGGGCCGGTGCGCTCAGGCTTTTCGGGAAGGAAAACGCCGATCAGATCGAGATCGTCGTCGACGACGTCTCGAAGGTTTCGCAGACCGAGGCCGAGCTCTTCGATTTCATGCTCGAGCGACACAACGGCACTGAGGACTTCCGCATCTTCAACGCGGCCGAGATGCTCGAGACCCTCGAGGCCACGCAGGCGGTGCTGCGACTGTTCCTCGGCGCCGTCGGCGGCATCACGCTGCTCGTCGGCGGCATCGGCGTCATGAACATCATGCTGGTGTCGGTAACGGAGCGCACCCGCGAGATCGGCGTCCGCATGGCCACGGGCGCGCGCCAGCGCGACATCATGGTCCAGTTCCTGGCCGAGGCGATCGTCGTTTCGCTCGTCGGCGGCGTCCTCGGCATCGCGCTCGGCTTCGGCGCGGGCAAGCTGATCGACGGCCTGCCCAATCTCGATTTCCCGGTGATCTTCAACGCGACGCCCGCTATAGTTGCCTTCAGTTGCGCGGCGGCAACCGGCCTCATCTTCGGTTTCATGCCGGCCCGCAAGGCGGCCAAACTCGATCCGGTGGTGGCACTCGCAAATGAATAAGAAGCTTCGCCTTTCCATTCTCGCTGTCTCGATCGCCGCTCTGGCGGCCTGTGCGCGCACGCCCGTGCCGGACCTCCAGGCGACCGACGTGCCGACCGCATGGGACGGGCCGGTCGACACGGACGCGAGCCTCTGGCCCGATGTTGCCTGGTGGGAGAGCTTCGGCAGCCCGGAATTGACGGCCTTCCTGGAGGAGGTCCGGCGGAGCAACCTCGATTTCCAGACCAATCAGCGCAACCTGCGCCTCGCGGAAATCCAGCTCCGTCAGGCCGGATTCGATCTGTGGCCCGCGCCAAACCTGCAAATCAGCACCGGCACCTCGACCTCGAGCCAGACGCTCGTCGGGGGCGGCTCCTCGGGCGGTGGCCAGACCAACGGGTTCAACCTGAGCCTCGGCGGCTTGAGCACCGGCAATATCCTGAGCAAGCCACTGGCCCATGAGCAGGCGCTCAACAACTACACGTCGAGCCAGGCGCAGATTTCAGACAGCGCGCTCCGGACCATGACGACGGCAGCGGCGGCTTACTTCACGCTGCTCAACATTCGCGACCAGCGGCGCGTTGTGGAGCGGAACCTCGAGACCGCGCGGGAGTCGCTCCGCGTCACGCAGGCGGAGGTCGACGCCGGCATCGCGGTTCCTATCAGTGCACTGAGCGCCGAGAATCAGGTGCTGAATCTCGAGAATTCATTGCTGTCGTCGTCTCAGCAGGAATACTCGCAGTTGGCTACGCTTGCGCTGCTCGTCGGCCGCGGGGTCGAGGGATTCATTGTCGAAGGCGAATCGCTGAACGACATCCAGGTTCCGTTCGTGCAGCCGGGATTGCCGTCGGAACTCCTCCTGCGCCGGCCGGATCTTGTCCAGGCAGAAATCCAGCTGCGCAACGCCTCGATCAGCGTCGACACGGTGCGACTGAATTTCTTCCCGAACATCTCGATGAACATGAGCGCCAACGCATCGAGTCCGACACTGCTCAACATCATTTCCGATCCTGCGGCGACCGCAGTGAACTTGAGTGCCAGCCTCAGCATGGCGCTGCTCGACAACGGCACGCGCAAGCGCAATCTCGAAAGCGCGAGACTTCGCCTCGAGAGTCAGCTGGCCACCTACCGCACGACAGTCATCCGGGCGTTCAACGACATCAATATCCAGCTCAGAAACATCGAGCTGATCCAGGCTCAGGGCCAGCTGATCGCGCAGCAGCTCACCCAGTCTGAGGAGCAGGAGCGTTTGGCCCGCGTGCGTTACGACGCCGGTACTTCGACATTCCTGGAATGGTCGAGCGCGCAGAGAGATCTGTTCAGCGCTCGACAATCCGTGCTCACCAACCGTCAGCAACAGCTCACGGCCATCATCAATCTCTATCTGGCCTTGGGCGGCGGCTGGGAAAAGGGCACGATCCTGCTCAACGACCCGGCGTACGCGGCCGCCAACTGAGGCTGTTGCGGGAGTTTCAGCTCGTCTCGCGGCGGTCGATCGAGCCGTCGAAGTCGTAGGCGAAGAGCTCCAGGTCGCGAGCCCAGTGCGCCGCGACCTTGCCTTTCGTGGCCTCGTCGTAAAACTCCCGGTAATCGCTGCGCGTGAACCGCCCGACTTCCGGTAGCGGTTTCAGATCGACGTCGAGACCCCGGAAGATCCGCGCCGCATCCTCCGCAAGCCGCTCGAACCTCCCGACCTCGTCGACGAGGAGCCCCCCGTCGCGGTCGACGAGATAGGGAAACTGCAGCCGCTTGTTCCGGCGGATCTCCCAGTCGACATAGTCGCTGAATCCGCTCATGCGCGAGACGATCCCGTAGTGCCGATGCCGCGGACTCTGCAGCACGAGCTCGTAGAGCGAGACGAGCCAGCTGTAGGGGTTGCGCACGAAGGCGATTTTCCGATAGCTCTCGAACTCCCCATCCGGCAGCAGGCGGCGCACGTGCCTCGCGGTCTCGTGCACGCGAAAGGCCGTGCGCTCGAGCGGCCGCGGGACGAACCAGAGCCACCGGCTCATGATCTTGTTGACCTGCGTCTGCGGCGCGCGCACGAAGAGCGCGTCGTCGAGCGCGGCAATGATGCTGCTGACGCCCGTGCGGGGAACGTGCAGCAGAATGAAGCGCTTCGAGGGAGAGATTCTCACGTCAGCTGAAGACTCAGGTCCCGCCGCAGTATACGGGCCGAGGCGGCGAAAAAATCGCCGTTTCGCGCTAGACTCTGCACATGAACCGCAAGACCATGCTGGCAATCGCCGTTGCCGGAATCCTCATCGCCGGACGCCCGGGGTTCGACGCCGCCGCCCAGGAATCGCCTGCCGAGCACCTCACGGCCACGGGCGAGGTCGATCACGCCGCGGTGGCCGCCGCCGAAGCCGCGCGGACGATGCAGGTCAACGACTTCTCCAGGGCGCAGGAGACGGACTACGTCGCCCCGCGCACGCCCTGGGGCGATCCCGACCTCCAGGGCACCTGGCCCATCAATCACCTCACGGGCGTTCCCCTGCAGCGCGATCCGGCGCTCGGCGAGCGCCGCTATCTCAACGAGCAGGAGATGCAGCTGCGCACGCAGCAATACGGCGAGCGCAGCCAGCGCCTCGGCAACGAGGTCGCGGGCAACCAGCTTGGCATGGGCCACTGGGTCGAGTGGGGCCAGCTCAACAACATCGCCTCGCTGATCGTCGATCCGCCCGACGGCCGCCTGCCCGCGCTCACCGAGGAAGGCGAGCGCCGCCGCGCGGAGATGAAGAGCGGCTGGATGGAGGCGGTGCCCTTCGACCACTACCGGGACTTCGACAACTGGGACCGCTGCATCACGCGCGGCCTGCCGGCCTCGATGTTGCCGTCGTACTACAACGCCGGCATCACGATCCTGCAGTCGCCGGGCTGGGTCGCGATCCGCCTCGAGATGATCCACGAGGTCCGCCTCGTCCGGCTCGAGGGCGAGCCCGTGGACGCCGATTCCCGCGCCTGGCTCGGCTACTCGATGGGCCGCTGGGAGGGCGACACCCTCGTCATCGAGACGCGCAATTTCAACGGCCAGGGCAGCTCCACGAACATTCATACGATCGGCTCGCCGCCGTTCAACAACTCGCCGATCAGCCATGAGTATCTGCTGACGGAGCGCATCAAGCCCACGGGCCCGGACACCATGCTCTACAGCGCGACGGTCCACGATCCCGTGATCTGGACGGCCGACTGGACCGTCGAGCTGCCCTGGGTGCGTGACGACGAATATTTCATCTATGAGTACGCCTGCGCCGAGGACAACCGGATGATCCGCGACTACATCAACTCGTCGCGCGCCGAGCGCGGGCTGATCCCGGTCGCGGGCGAATAGCTACCCTAGAAATAGACGTGGGCCTCGACGAAGACCTCGTCGCGATTCGTCGCGGGCTGGGCAGGCACACCGTTGTACGAACGCAAGCCCACGCGGGCCTGGAATAGCTGCACCGGCGAATACTCCCAGAGCGCGCTGAAGCGCTCCTGCTCGTCGTCGCCGGCCGCGTCGCCCGGATCCAGGTGCTCGTAGCTGAACTTGAGATTGTGTCCCTTGCGGACGCGCCAGTTGCCCTCGAGCAGGGTCGCGACCTGATCCTGGCTGGCGCCGCCGCCGAGCTGGTCGCTGATGAAATCGATCTCGGCGAGCCAGGAGATCGGCCCGGTGCGTAGTCCCGCGAAGACGGCCAGCATCTCGCGATCGCCGAGCGGGTCGTCGCTGAAGTTCACGCTCGCGCCGACGCGCCATTCGGGCAGCACATAGCTCGCCGACAGGCTCGTCTGGCTCTCGCCCGGCGCGCTGCCGGCGCCGGCCGTGCCGTTCGTGAACGCCGCCTGTGCCGACCAGCGCGGCAGCTCAAGGCCGAGCTCGACGCCGTCGTCCGGCGTGTCGAAATTGATGCCGGAACGCTGGCGCACGAAGCTCGAGTCGTCCTGGAGGCGGAGCCCGAAGGGCAGGAAAAACTGCCCGGCCTTGATCGTGTAACGGCCCTCGGCGGGCGTCGCCATGATCCAGGTCTCGCGGTTCAGCGAGCTCCCGGGCGCGAGCTGCTCGTCGACGTAGATCGTCAGCAGGTTCTCGATCGGCCGGATCTCGAGATAGGCGGTGGCCTTCGTCGTCGCCCACTCGGACACCTCGGGCGCGCCCGGCGTGTCGACGCTGGCCCAGCCGCCGCGATAGTCGCCGCCGACGCCGAGCCAGCGCGCGACCTCGCTGTTCCAGCCTTCGTCGTCCTCATCGGCCAGAATCCGCCGCACGGCGAGGTTGCTGCGCGCATAGGCCATGCCGAAGACCGAGCGCTTGCCGCCGCCCGACGGGTTCGTGTGGCAGTTCGCGCACTTCAAGCCCGCCTCGACGGCGAGGTAAGGCTCGGCCGCCACGCGCGTCGCGGCCAAGCCGGGGCCCAGGGCGACGACGAGCGTCGCGAGGAGACCGAGCTGCCGGCGCATGACTAATTCGGGGCCCCGTTCGTGATCCACTGCCGGATCGCCGCGATCGTCGCCGCGTCGAGCGGGCTGCCGCTGGCGGGCATCTGGACACCGACAGCCGCCGTGCCCTCGATCTTCTGCACGAGATAGCTCTGGCCCGGATTGGCGGGCTCGACGCGGTCGAGCGTCGGCACTTGCGTGCTCGCGACATTGACGAGGCTCGCGAAGCTCGCCGCCGTGCCCGTCAGATCCAGGTTCGGCGGCGCGCCGACCGCGGGCGTCGGGCTGTGGCAGGTGGCGCAGATCGGCGAGAAGACATTGCTCTGGATCGATTGCAGCGTCGGCTCGATGCCGGCGATCGTGAAGGTCGCGACGAAGTCGCCGCCGGCCGTCGCATTGCCCGAGGGGAATGCGCCAGCGAACTCGCCGTCGAGCGCGTTGGCGCTCAGGTCCTGGATGACCGCCGCGCCGCTGCCAGCGAGCGTTACCTCGTAGGTGTCGTTGACCGGCAAGGTCGCGCCCATGTCGAATATGGCGGAACGCTGGTTCGCGAGCGGCACGGTCACGGAGACGGGCGTGATACTGACCTCGTTGCCGTTGGTGAAATCGCCGTCACCGCCGCTGCGGCGCACGCGGAAGGTCGTTGCGTCGACGGTGCCGGCATTGAGATCGCGGTCGAAGGCGGCGGTGATGTCGATCGCGGTCGGGGCAATCGAGGCCCCGGGAAGGGGCGACAGCGATGTCACCCGGATCGGACTCGTCGCCGGCGGCACGGCGAGCGCGCCGTCGGTGATCCACTGCCGGATGACCGCAATGTCGGCCGCCGGCAGCGGCGTGCCGTTGAGCGGCATGCGCCCGCCGACGGACTGCGTGCCCTCGAGCTTGCGGATCAGATAGCTGTTGCCGGGATTGCCCGGCTGGACGCGCTGGAACGACGGCTCGTTCTCGCTCGAGATGCCGACGAGCAAGGCGTAGCTGTTGGCCGCATCGAGTCGCAGCCCGACCGGGGCCGTCGCGCCGAGGTGGCAGGCCGTGCAGATCCGGTCGAAGACATTCGTCTGGATCGACGCAAAGGTCGGCAGCAGAGGCGTGCCGCCGCCTCCGCCGCCGCCGCCACCACCACCACCGGGCGGGGTGTACTGGCTACCCCCGCCGCCACCTCCGGAGCCGCATGCGGCCAGAGCTGATGCGAGGGACACCAATAAGACGCCCTTGGCTCTCGCGTGCGTACGCATAATTCCCCCAGACATGGTTTTGGCAATGGTAACAGGGGTGAGTACCCCGGTCCGTCCGGCAGGTTCAATCGCAAATCGCAGCGCGCGCGAATTGCGCTAGACTCGAACGCAAGGGGGCCGCCATGCCGGATCGTCGCAACGACGCTGCGGAACGCGCCGCGGAGGATCGACAGGACTGCGAGCTGCTCGGGCGCATTGCGAGCGGCGATCGCCAGGCGCTCGCGCTGCTCTACGGGCGCTACTATCACCCGCTGCTGCGCTTCATCCATCGCCTGACGGGCGACTTGAGCAGCGCGCAGGAAGGCGTCAACGACGTGATGCTCGTCGTCTGGGAAAGCGCGGGGGCTTTCGGCGGGCGCTCGCGCGTCGCCACCTGGATTCTCGGCATCGCCTACCGCAAGGCGCTCAAGCACCGTTCGCGATTACATAAGTGGGCGCAGCGCTTCAAGGCGGCCGACTGGGAAGAGGTCATTGAACCTCTGGCCGGCAGCGAGGGACTCAACGACGAGCTGGCCAGTCGGGATCTGCTCTTTCGCGCCTTCGCGAAGCTCACCCCGCGGCAGCGGGCCGTCGTCGAGCTGACGTATTACTTCGGCTATTCCTACGAGGAGATCGCGCGAATCGTCGGTTGCCCCGAAAACACGGTGAAGACCAGGATGTTTCACGCCCGCGCCAGATTGAAGGAGATCCTGCGGGGCCTCGGCCAGAGGAACGCCGATGACTGATTTCGGCGGCACGCATCGCGAGGTGGTCGATCTTCTGCCCTGGTACGTCAACGGAACCTTGCCGGAACAGCACCGCGCGCGCGTCGAGGCGCATCTGCGCGACTGCCTGCCGTGCAATGCGGCGCTGCGCGAGGAGCGGAAGTTGAGCGGCCTGTTGCGCGACCAGGACGATCTGCCGCTCGGCCCCGGGCACGGCCTGAACGCCTTGCTCGCGCGGATCGATCGCGGGCGGCACAGCGCGCGGCCCGCCGCGCGGATCGCGCCCTGGATCGGCTACGGTCTCGCGGCCGGCATCGGCGGCGGCGTCGTCTGGCTCTGGCTCGCGCTGGCACCGATCGGTGGCACGGGCGAAGGCGAGTTCGGGACGCTGACAGCGACGCCGGCCGCCGCAAGGGTTGAGCCCGCGGCCGGGCAGTCCGCGAAGTTCCGGATCGACATCCTGTTTGCGGCGCCGCCGAAAGCGGACGATCTCGACGCTTTCGGACGGGAGATGGGCGCGACGCTCGTCGCGGGACCGAGCGACATCGGCCGCTATACCTTTGCCTTCGATGCAAACGCCGCCGGCGTCGACGCCTTGCTCGAGACCTTGCGGCGCGACGCCCGAATCCGATTTGCAGGCCGGAGCTACGTGGACAGCAGCGGTGGGGGGACGGTGACCGAGTCTCCCGGGGAGGCCCGCTGATGTTGCGCGTAGCTTTCGGCCTGCTTGCCGCCACGCTTGCCCTCGCGCTCGCGGCTTGCAGCCATCTTGCGTCGACGGATGCCGTGGCGGCCGCCGACGACCTCTCGCGGCAGATCCTGGTGACGGCGAAGCAGCCATCCGGAGCCGCATTCGCGTTCGCGGGGGATCCCGCCACGGCGTATTCGCGCCGGCGCGGTTACGGTCCCGCGCCCGAGATCGACCGCCTGCTCGATTCGATCGCGCGGGACTATGAGCTCCGCCGCGTGGACGGCTGGCTGATCGCGAGCCTCGGAATCTACTGCGAAGTCTACGAGCTCGCGCCGGATCAGGATCCCGCGGCGCTCATGGCGCGAGTCGGGCAGGACAGTCGCATCGAGTCGGTGCAGGCGATGAACGTTTTCGAGACCGAGGGCGTGCTCTACAACGATCCCTACGCAAGTCTGCAGCCAGCGTTGAGCGAGCTTGCGATCGATGCGGCCCACATGCGCGCCACGGGCAGGGGAGTGCGCGTCGCGGTCATCGATTCGCTCGTCGACGATCGGCATCCCGACATGCGCGGACGCGTCAGCGTGCGGCGCGATCTCGCCGACAGTCATCCCCCGATCGGTCGCGCCGAGGTCCACGGCACGGCGACGGCCGGCATCATCGCCTCGGCGGCGAACAACGACGAAGGCATCGTCGGCGTCGCTCCCGAAGCCGAGATCGTGGCGTTGCGCGCCTGCTGGACGGTCGACGAAACCACGGGCCGCGCGCGTTGCTCGAGCCTGTCGCTGGCCCAGGCGCTCGGCGCCGCGCTCGAGCTCGGCGTCGATGTGATCAATCTCAGCCTCGCGGGTCCGCGCGATCCGCTGCTCGAGCGGCTCATCGACGCGGCGCTCGCCAGGGGCGCGATCGTCGTCGCCGCCTGGCCCGACGAGGGCGCCAAGGACGGCGACTTTCCCGCTTCGCACCCCGGCGTCATCGCGGTCGGCGCCTCGGGGCCGGCGGTCTTCGGGCCTCCGGGAATGCTGCGCGCGCCGGGCCGCGAGGTCCTGTCGACCGTGCCCGACGCCGATTACGCCTTTTTCTCGGGTAATTCGATGTCGGCGGCTTTCGTCGCGGGCGTCGCGGCCCTGCTCGTCGAGCAGCGGCCCGGCATCGATGCCGCCACGGTATCGGCCGAGCTCCGCTCGAGCGGCACGGCCGACTCGATCAACGTGTGCCGTGCCATTGCCGGCGACGAGTGTCGCGCCCTCAGCGAGCCGACCTTGCCCCTGGCGCGAATCCGTAGGTCGCGCTGAGCACCCAGCGGTCGTCCTCGCCCGTCGAGCCGTAGATGCTCGCGCCGTAATAGCTGTTGTCGTGATAGCGGAGATCGAGCGCGAGGCGCCCGATGATCCGCGAGAGCCCGACGTCCCAGAATCCGTAGCGCGTCGGAAAGACGTCGCTCGCGCGGAACTTGCCGGCATTCACGCCGAGCTCGAGCTGGGCTGCGATCGGCAGCGCGAGCCCGCCGCGATAGCGATAGCTCGTGCCGAAAACGCCGAGGTAGTCGTCGCCCGCGCCGAGCTCGATGAACCAGCGGTCGCGAAAGCTGAAGTTGGCGGCGGCTTCGCTGTAGTCGTAGTCGACGGAGGCGCCCGGGTACAGGTAGCGCGAGAGCTGCACGTTCGTCGACCAGTCGGCGCGCCGCCACTCGTAGCCGCCGTAGACGTCGACCTCGAATTCACGCGGCTCGCGGAAATTGCGCTCGGCCTGGTATTCGACGTTGGCGACGTAGCCGCCGGCGAACCAGCCGGCCGCCCGGGAGTAGTCGACGGCAACGCGCGCCGCGAGGTCGCCGTTCGTCTGCGAGAGGCCGTTGTGCCGGTAGTCCGAGGCGAGCAGCAGGGCGACGCGGAGATTGCCCTGGGGCAGCTGCGATTCCGCGGAATCGCAGGCCAGGGAGAGCAGCAGGGCGCCCAGGAACATTCCGGTGCGCCATGTCATTGCTAGACTCGCAGCAATTCGACATGACGGCCGAGAATGGTGGCCAGTGGCTCAAGATCGTCGGGATCGGCGGTTGCGATGTCGTCACCATCGCCGGCGAGCAATACAAGCGCCGCATCGATGACGTCGCTGGTACCGGCGCGGGCGAGCAGCTCCCCGGCCGCTCGCCCGAGCTCGGCATCCAGCGCGCGGATCTCGATGCCTTCGAGCGCCCTGGCGAGCAGCGCCTGCCGCGGTCCTGTTCCACGCCAGGTCTGGCCGACGACGCCGCCGTGGGATACCGGCACAGCAGCATCCAACTGGGCTGCCTTGAGTCTTCGCCACATCGCACGATCTCCGCGTTCGAGGGCGATGAGGGCTCCGCTATCGAGAATGAGCGTCACGCAGGTTTCTGCCGCCGGGCTTTCGAGCGCGCCGGTCGTGTCCCGCCACGGATCACTCTGGCAGCCTCGCGGTCGGCTCGCGCCTGATCGGCGAGCTCCTGAACCGAGATGACGCCGTGCTTCTTTTCGTATGCAGCCACGGCCCCGGCCAGCGCCGCGAGGCGTCGTTCCCTGCCGATCTTCTCAGCGAGCGCAGCGTTGACCCAGGCGCTCACCGATTCTGCGCGGCCCTCTGCCACGGCGTCATTGCCTGCTTCGATATATGTCGGATCGACAGTGACTGTCAGGCGTTCCTTCCTGGTGCTCATACGCCTAGGCTAATGGGAGTATGATACTTATACAATCGCCAGGAGGCCCGAAAGGGATGGTGGTGATGGGTGGGATCGAACCACCGACCTGCGGGTTATGAATCCGCCGCTCTAACCATCTGAGCTACATCACCGCGGAAAGCACCGATTTGCGCGCTGATCGCGCGCGCAAATCAGCGCCGTGGACCGCGCGGAATTCTATCGCAAGTGGTTGATCTGGTGGAACCGCTCGTCGGCCGGCTGCGAGCCCGCAGCGACGAGCTCGTGCCGACAAGCGCCGCAATCTCAGGCCCCGGGTGCTGCACCGCCGCGCGCAGCGCCACCTGCGCCGCCGCGGCCCGGCGTGAACGGTGGGTACTCCCGTGGATTGACGATGAGCCGATCGAGAAACAGGTTGGCGAGCTGCGCGGAGACCAGCGCCGCATCCGTATTGGTCGCTTCGTAGCCGTGTGGCGCGCCCTGGAACAGGTGCAGATCGACTTTCACGCCGGCTTCGCTCAGTTTCTCGAAGAACGACACGCTGCTCGCCGCCGGGATGCCGGTGTCCGCCATGCCGTGCAGGAACAGCGTCGGGGCAAAGTCGGGCGAGATGTAATTGCCCGGCGAGGCGGCGTCGATCGCCGCCTGATCGGCGCCCTCCGGCAGCAAG
>Ga0315910_10004385_pt1 | contig 11823 bp, 10 predicted proteins | sample EdamamesoilMG_FD_204470 | JGI IMG/M metagenome (GOLD analysis project Ga0315910, IMG submission 204470) | Garden soil microbial communities collected in Santa Monica, California, United States - Edamame soil | ecosystem: Environmental > Terrestrial > Soil > Garden | place: USA: California... | reverse complement strand
GGGAGAGGGGGAATTGTGGCCAGTCTCTTTGCGAAACCGGTAAAGCTTGAAATTCGATGTGCCGAGTCTGCGGCATGTGCATTTGGTTGTTCATCACCAGTTCAAGGTGTTTGGGGCGACACGTGTGCTGTTGCGATGTTCGTGATGCACGCGGCCATCAGAGAAATGAATCACCCGATCCGCCATGTCCGCCATCACGGCGTTGTGAGTGATCACGACCGTGAGCGTACCCAGATCACGGTTCACCCGTTCAATGGCCTCCAGCACCACGATGCCCGTTTTTACATCCAATGCGCCGGTCGGTTCGTCACAAAGCAGAACCTCCGGCCGCTTCGCGATGGCGCGGGCGATGGCCACGCGCTGTTGTTCGCCGCCGGAAAGCTGTGCCGGAAAATGATCCAGTCGCGCGCCGAGATTGACCATGTGCAACGCGTCCTCGGGCGGCATCGGGTCGCGGGCAACTTCAGTGATGAGCGCCACGTTCTCGCGCGCCGTGAGACTGGGAATCAGGTTGTAGAACTGAAAGATGAATCCAACCGAATCACGACGATAACGCGTGAGGTCCGTTTCATTGGCCGTAGTGAGATCGAAGTCTCGATAGCGCAGCTCGCCCGCCGTGGGCAGATCGAGTCCGCCGAGGTTGTTCAGCAGCGTCGTCTTGCCGCTCCCTGACGGGCCGAGCAGCACCACGAGTTCACCCGCGTGAAGATCCAAATCCACCCCTGCAAGCGCGTGAACCTCCGCCTCACCCATACCATAGACTTTCGTCAGGCCGCGGACGTGAAAGACTTTTCGTCCGGCGTCGGTGCTTGAGTTTTGTGGGGTGAGCTTTTCCATCGCCGCTGGTAGTTTGCTGACAGCCGGGCGTACCGGCAAGCTTCCGCAGGCGGTGGGCGCTGGGCCGAAAGAAGCAGGCATCGCACGTCGCTGCGGCATGGCAAAATTCTCTCCTTTCTGTGCCGGGCAAAATCGTGTTTATTGGCGGTTATTTATGAGCAAGACCGCATTGTTGTTCGCCGGGCAGGGAGCGCAGACCGTTGGCATGGGCAAGGATTTCGCAGCCACGATTCCAATAGCGAAGACGTGGTTCGACCGCGCCAACGCCGCGCTTGGTTACGATCTGTCCGCGATTTGTTTCAACGGACCGGACGCAGAACTGACCAAAACCGAGCACGCGCAACCGGGAATCTTCTTGGTGAGCTGGGTGGCGTTTGAACTTCTCAAGGAGCGCGTGCCCTCGCTGAGATTTGAAGCGACCGCCGGCCTGTCGCTCGGGGAATTCACCGCGCTTACGGCCGCAGGCGCAATGAGTTTTGAGGATGGCTTGCGCGTCGTGCGCCAACGCGGACGGTTCATGCAGGAGGCTTGTGATGTCACCCAAGGCGGCATGGCGGCGGTCATTGGCTTGGATGAAGCTCCCACGCGCGAAGTCTGTGCTGAAGCCGGTGTGGTGCTCGCGAATTTGAACTGCCCCGGCCAGCTCGTGATTTCTGGTGCGGTGGACAAGATCGAGAAGGCATGTGAACTGGCGAAGGCGAAGGGCGCGCGCAAAGCTATTCCGTTGCCGGTCGCGGGCGCGTATCACTCGCCGCTCATGGCCAGCGCGCAGGCGAAGCTGCAAGCGGAACTGGCAAAAGCAACGATCTCCACGCCCAGCGTGCCCGTGATTTCCAACGTGAACGCCCAACCGCACACGACGCCCGACCAGATCAGCGCGCGGTTGGTTGAGCAGGTCACTTCGTCGGTGCGTTGGGAGGAATCCATGAGGTACCTGCTGGCGCAGGGTTTCACCCGGTTCATCGAACTTGGCCCGGGTACGGCGCTCGGCGGCTTCATGAAGCGCATTGATAAGAGCGCGCAGATGTTGAACGTGGCGGATGTGGGAAGTTTGGAAGCGACGGTGAAAGCGCTTTCAGTCTAATGAAAACCGCAGAGGGGCAAGGGAGAAAGGGAGAAAAGAGGATGCCGATCCGCGGAGTCTCCTCTGCCCCTTTTCTCCTTTGCTCCTTTTCGTTCCCGGTTAATCATTCGCCATGCCGACGCACGCGTCCCCCAGCCAGAGCGCCGAAGATTATCTCGAACGCATCCATGAGTTGATCGAGGTGAAGGGCTATGCGCGGGTGGTGGACATCGCGTCGTCACTCAAGGTGCGACAGGCGTCCGTCACCGCCATGGTGCAGAAACTCGGGCGCGCGGGCTTCGTGAAGTATGAAAAGTATCGTGGCCTGGTGTTGACCGACGAGGGGCGTGACGTGGCGCGCAAAATTCAGAACCGTCACGCGACGCTCTCACGATTCTTCTCGCTGTTCGGTCTTGATGTGGAAACCCAGCGCGCGGACATAGAGGGCATCGAACATCATCTCAGCCCCGCCACGCTGGAAATGCTGGCGGACTTGGCGGACTTCTTTGAGGCGAATCCGGCGGCGCTGACGGCGTTTCAGAAGTCGCGGAGCCGGGCCGGGCGAAAGAAGGCTTAACAAAGATGCGGGCCGGACGAACCCTCACCCCGGCCCTCTCCCATCCGATGGGAGAGGGAGAATCTCTCGCCATCCTCAGAATTGCGGACGCGTTAGTCCATCGCGCGCCTCTTACTCTGAACCACCAACACGCGGTGACCGGCAAAGTGACTTCCAAGAATCACGCGTCGCTCAACGGCTGTTCCCTCTCCCGTCGGACGGGAGAGGGTCAGGGTGAGGGAGGTTTTTAAGCACATGCCCGCCGACTGGAATAAACTCCAAGCTCTGGCTCTGGAGGAAATCGAAGCCACGCTGGCCGATTTGCCGGCGCCGTTGCGCGAGCGGGCGAAGCAACTGCCCGTGACTTTCGAGCCCGCGCCGAATGCCGGTTTGGTCGCGGATGGCATTGCGCCCGACACGCTGGGCCTGTTCACGGGCGCGGAGTTTGTCGAGGAAGGCCACGTACCGCTGCCACCGCAGATCATCTTGTTTCTGGAAAACCTTTGGGACTTTGCGGAGCAAGAAGAGGCCATCTTTCAGGACGAAGTTCAAACGACCTACTTGCACGAGCTGGGTCACTATCTCGGCTTGAATGAAGATGACCTGTTCGACCGCGGGCTGGAGTAGAACTGGCTTGCCTCTCTGGGTGAGGTGCCAGTGATCTCATTCACCGGACCGTTTCCGACGGGAGGCAACCAGCAGATTATCGCCTCGTTGGTCGCGCTCAAGGCGAACTCCAACCAACCATCCATCCCTGACGCTGTTATTCAACCAATTCCGGGCGGCATCTAGCTCAACAATTGAACCATCGGGCAGTCGGCAAGGGAGTTCGATATTTCCTCCAAGCTCCCACAAGTCCCTCCACCGAACCTGGTTCGTGATGCAACAAAAAGAGGTCTGCCAAAAGGCTGAATCCTTCGGACGGCAGACCAAATTGATCTGCCCTTCTTTCCGGAAATTGTATCTCACGTACTGATTGGTGTTATTGTGTTGCAACTCGCCAGGCATGAACCAGAAGCTTTCATTCGTATAGTAACGCATTCGCGCCGTTTGGAAATTCAATTGAGTGGGCACTCCTTTGACCAGAAATGTCATCCGCACCAATCCGCCGGATTGACGGATTGACGTTTCAAGCTTGTCGGCCTTTTGTCCGAAGCTGCCGATCCAGTCGTGTCTTGTCACACTGGAAACAAAGCGGTATGCCGCATTCGTGCGCCAGTGCGCGAATCGACATTCGTTGCGATGAGCGCGTAAGAGCTGTTGGTACCGGCTTTCCTCATCAGTGGGTTGAAACAACACCACGCCAGCGAACGTGGCAAGCAATATCAAGATGCCAAGGGCACAAGCAATTGGAGTTTTCGGGTGCTTCATGTGAAGACGCTAGCCAGTCCGGAAAATCATAGTTAAGGAAACAACCCCCTGATCCGTTTGGCCTCCTGCACGCGTTTGACGCCGAGACTGAGGGCGGCGAGGCGCATCGGGATTTTCTGCTTACGGCTGGCGGTCAGGATTTGCGTGAAGGCGGTCTCCAGAATGCGGAACAGTTTGTCCACGATCTCCGTCTCACCCCAGAAGAAGCTTTGCAGGTCCTGCACCCACTCGAAGTAGCTCACCACCACGCCGCCGGCGTTGCAGAGCACGTCGGGAATCACGAAAATCTCCGGCCGCTGCGCCAGGATGGCGTCCGCCTCGGGCGTGGTCGGGCCGTTGGCGGCTTCGGCAAGAATGCGGCATTGAATTTTGCCGGCGTTGGCGGCGGTGATCTGGCGTTCCAACGCGGCAGGCACGAGGATGTCGCATGGCAACAACAGGAGTTGCTCGTTGGTGATCGGCTCGGATTCAGGAAAGCCGGCAAGGGATTTCTTTGCGGCAACATGCTTTTCTAGTGCGAACAAGTCCAGGCCGGCGCGATTGTAAATGCCACCGCTCACATCGCTCACGGCAATGACCTTAGCGCCGTAACGCGCGAGACTGAGCGCGGCGATGGAGCCGACGTTGCCGTAGCCTTGCACGACGGCGGTGCATTGATTCATGTCCAACCCCACCGTGTCCGTGGCGCGATTGACGAGATACGCCACGCCGCGGCCCGTGGCCTCGCGTCGCCCCAGCGAGCCGCCGATGCTGACGGGTTTGCCGGTGACAATGCTGGGCACGGCGTGGCCTTCGTGCATGGAGTAGGTGTCCATCATCCAGGCCATCGTTTGCTCGTTCGTGCCGAGATCGGGCGCCATCACGTCAATTTGCGGTCCGATGAACGGAATCATTTCCTGCGTGTAACGGCGGGTGAGATGTTCCAGTTCGTGGCGCGACATTTTGGTCGGGTCGCAGGCGATGCCGCCTTTTGCGCCGCCGTACGGCAGGTCAGTGAGCGCGCATTTCCAACTCATCCACATGGCCAGCGCCGCCACTTCGCCAATGGTCACGTCAGGGTGATAACGCAAACCGCCCTTGGTTGGCCCCAGCGTTAGATGATGCTGCACGCGGTAGCCGGGAAAGACCCTGGTCGTGCCATCATCCAGACGGATGGGCACGGCGACGGTCACGGCGCGCTTGGGATATTTCAGCCGGTCGCGTTCGGCGACGGGAATCTCGAGGTGATCGGCCACGGAGTCGAATTGCTGGCAGGCCATCCGGAAGGTGGGATGATCATAGATGTCCATGCGTGGAGATTAGCGCCAAGGACCGAACCGGTGAAGTGATAAATCGGCAGCCACGATTCCAGCCGCTGCTGCAACGCGGGAACTCCACCAAGGTGGCTAGTGCCGAATTGGTGTAGCGTCGGCGCTGCGCGCCGACAATTCGAGCCACAGGCTCGACGCTACACGTGCGGCACTCAATTCGTCTCCGCCACGCGACCCGGCTCGCGCACCCCTCTGCCTTTGCGATTGGTCAACGTGTCGCCCAGGTCGGCGCGGGCTTGTTCGGCGAGCGCGAGCAGGCGTTGAACGATCTCGGGATTGGCAGCGGCGACATTCCTTGTTTCGCCCACGTCCCGTTTCAAATCATACAGTTCGGGCGCTTCCATTTTCACCTGCTCATACCGGGTCGGGATGCCATTCGTGCCGCCGGGCCGGCCCGCGAGGGTGCGGAACTCATGCGGGAGATAAAGTTTCCAACGACCATCGCCGCTGGTCACGGCCTGGAGCTGGCTTTGGTGGTAGTAAGAGAAATAAGCGTCGTGCGGATTGCGTGCGCCCTTCTCGCCGGCGATCAACGGCCAGACGTCGAGGCCGTCAATCTTGTGCTGGGGCAGCTTCGCACCTGTGAGTTTTGCGATGGTCGGGAAAAGATCAATCGTCATCAGCATGGCATCGCTCGTCTTGCCGCGCGGGATTTTTCCGGGCCAACGCATGATGCAGGGCACGCGCGTGCCGCCTTCCCAACAAGTGCCTTTGCCTTCGCGGAGCGGCAGAGTCGAACCCGCGTGATTCCCGTAACTGAGCCACGGCCCATTGTCGCTCGTGAAAATGACCAGGGTGTTGTCTTCGAGGTTATGTTGCTTTAGCGCCTTGAGGACTTCGCCCACGCTCCAGTCAATTTCCATAATGACATCGCCGTAGAGGCCTTGCTTCGACTTGCCCTTGAACTTGTCGCTGACGAACAGGGGAACGTGCGGCATCGAGTGTGCGAGGTAGAAGAAAAATGGCCGGTCCTGGTTGCGCTCGATGAACTTTACCGCACGCTCGGTGTACCAGGTGGTGAGATTCGGCTGTTCGGCCGGCGTGACTTCGCTGTCAATCACCCGGTCACCTTCGATCAAAGGCAGCGGCGGATACGTGCCGCGCTTGGCTTCAGGATGACTGGGCCACATGTCGTTCGAGTAGGGCAAACCTAGATACTCGTCGAAGCCGTGATGCACCGGCAGGAATTGCGCAGGCCGGCCGAGATGCCATTTGCCCGCCATGCCCGTCGCGTAGCCTTTCTGTTTGAGCAATTCCGCGAGCGTCAGTTCGTTGTCATTGATGCCATGCTTCGCCAGCGGCCCGAGTGCGCCGTGAATGCCGATGCGGTTCGGATAACATCCGGTTAAGAGTGCCGCGCGCGACGCCGAGCACACCGGCTGGGCGACGTGAAAGTTCGTGAACTTAACGCCTTCGCGCGCCAGCCGGTCAAGGTTGGGCGTCTTGAATCCTTTCGCTCCGAACACACCGACGTCGGCGTAGCCTTGGTCGTCGGTGAAGATGATGACGATGTTGGGGAGACGAGCAGCGGCTGCAACTGTGGCGGAGACACCGGCAGCCAGGGTGAAAAGCAAAAGCCGGCGCAGGATTGTTTTCATGGCCGCAGATTAAAGCCAGGCCGCGTACCGCAGCCAGCAGATGTTTTGATGAAATGGAATCGTTCAGCGCGTGCGATTCGCAGGACGCAGCGAGATCGCTTCGCCCTTTCCGATCAGTCGAATGTTCGGTCGCGGTGGCGACGACATGCCGTCGCCGAGATAAAAACCGGTGTGCGGCGGTTTGTTGTAAACGACGTTCTGCCACGCAATGGACAGGCGGTATTGTGGATCGTGCATCAGGGTGTAGAGCCGATGCCGGGTCGGAATCGTCGTGGTGTAGAGGCGGAGCGATTGGCGATCCGGCGCGGCCACGAGGATTTCCTCACGCCAGTCGCCCAGCATGTCGGCGGCGAGATTCGGGCCGAGTCCAACGCCGCGTCCATCGGGAGTGAAGATGCGGTCTTCCACGCCGGACTCCCAATTCCATTTGGTCACGCCCGCGCCGCTGAAAAGTTCGCGCAACAAATCGCCGTCCCACCAGATCGCCCAGGTGGTCGAACGCGGCTTCGTTCCGATGTCTTCGCTGCGGGAATTGCGCAGGCCACCGGGGCCGCCCCACGCTTCCGCGCCGCGATGGCGCGGGTCAATGTCCGCCATCATGCCTTGGGTCACGTCCACGCCGGGGCTGTGAGTCCAAATCGGCTTTCCCGTGCGCGCATCGTGAACGCCCACGCCCGGCGTCTGGAAACGAACCGTGTCATCCTCGTTCTCGCTGATGAGGAAAAGTTCCAGGCCGGGGCGGTCGGGAGAGAAATCGCTGATGTGCAGCGAATCGCCGTGCCGTCGGCCCGTCGAGAAAAGCCCCTTGCCGTCATCATCCACGGTCATCGCTTGATAAGCGATTTCGTCTTTGCCATCGGCGTCCACGTCAGCGACGGAAAGCGCGTGGCCACCCATGCCGGAGAACGGTGAAGCATTGGTGTACGGCGGATAACTGATACCCGAATCGAAAACCCAGCGTTGCGAGAGCCGGCCTTTGCGCCAATCCCACGCAGCCATCACAATGCGGCCGTAAACGCCGCGGCACATCACCACGCTCGGACGCACCCCATCGAGATACGCAATGCAGGCGAGGAAGCGGTCGCAGCGATTCCCGTAGCTGTCGTTGCCGCCGTTCCCGCCGATGCCGCCCCAGCCGTCAATCGGATTGCGGCTCGGAACGTAATCCACGGTCTTCAAAGCTGCGCCCGTGCGACCATCGAAGATGGTAAAATACTCCGGGCCTTCGAGGATACGACCGAGTTGGCGCGAACCCGCTTCCTTGTTGCGCCAATCCTTGGTTGGATCGCCGATGATCGCTCCCTTGCCGTCCTTCGTGCCATCGGCGGTTTTGCAGGCGAGTTCGGCCCGACCGTCGCCATCGAGGTCATAGACCATGAACTGCGTGTAGTGCTGGCCTTCGCGAATGTTGATGCCGAGATCAATGCGCCACAGGTGCGTGCCGTCGAGCTTGTAGGCGTCGAGCACCGGAGTGCCAGTAATCCCGGCGAACGAGTTGTCCTGACCGCGCGAGGCTTGGTGCAAAACAATCTCATATTCGCCATCACCGTCGAGATCGGCAATGGACGCATCACCAGGTCGGTAGTCGGGAATGGGTTGAATGGGAAATTCCAGATAACCTTTTCCCCAAACGCGAACCGGTTTGCTGGCTTTGAGTTCCTTGCCCTTTAACAAAGGCCGAACGAAGTAGGCGAGCGTCTGGTTCGTGTCAGCATTGCGATCAATGAAGTTGGTCGAATCAACAATCGGCTGATCGTTAACCCGAGTGGATGCGCTGCTGTTGCCGACGCGATAGAGATTGAAACTGATGTCATCGGAATCCGTTCCGAAAAGCCGCCAACTGACAAATACGCCGCCGTCGTCCTGCCGCACGGCCACGAGACCACGGGTGAGGTTCTCCATCTGGCGTTGCGCCGGTAGCGACAGCACGCAGCCTAAAAGCAGGAGCAGGCAGGCCTGAAGTTTGAACGGGGAGAGCATGTGTTATTGACTGTCCTCAACAAACGGTATTCACCAATAAGGCAACGGTTCTTTTTCTTTTCGCCATTCTTCCGGGATCCCGTCGCCCCCTACCGATAGTGCAACAATGCCACCAACGATCGCAGCATTCGTATCACAATCCCCACCCGCGACGATTGTTTGTTTCAGCGCGCTGACATAGTCATTCAGATGGTGTGCTGCTGACCATAGCGTAAACGGCACTGTGTCAGGTGCGGTGACTTGAGAGCCGTTACCCAGCGCCTTTGCCACGGCCTCGACTGCAACAGTTGCCGGGGTTTGAGAAGCAATGAGTGTCCCACGTCGAACTTTGCTTTCGGGTGTGAACTCTAAAATCGCTTCAAAGAAATGCTTACTGCGCTCGCTGGCAGGTTCTTTGCACGTACGCCATGCCATTGCCGCCGCAATTGCAACTGCGATAGTTCCCGCTACTCCTTCAGGATGAGTGTGCGTCACAAGTGCTGATGCCCGGGCTTCTTCGACAACACGCTTTAAGTCGTCAGAAAAATAGCCGCCAACCGGTGCAACGCGCATTGCTCCTCCGTTGCCCATCGAACCCTGACCACCAAATGCGTTCGCTGCGCCTTGTCGCCAGTCGCCGCCACGAGTGATCTCGTTCAATTGCGCACGCGTCATGCTGCCGTAGCCGCGATCAGGCTCGCGCTCGTAACGCCACGCAAATCGTCGCGCCAACGCATCCTGATGGATGTAGCCGTAAAGCTTCAAACTTTCGACAACCGAAATAGCCATCTCGGAATCGTCGGTGCGAAACCATGGACCTGCGGGCAATCCTCTTTCGATGATGCCAGGAGCGTCGTAATGACGATAAGCGAGCATTTCACCAACCGCATTGGCAATGGCTAGACCTTCAAGCGAAAGTAGCGTCCGTTGCACTCGTTCTAGGTGATCGGCTGGTTGATTGAAGATACTTTTGCGCGGGCACGCTGAAAGCAGTTCCTTGGCCTTGGGCAGCCAGAGTTTCCGAAACCAGTCGTCCCCAATTGGGCCGAAGCGTTCAATCGTCCAGCCGCCAAATCGAAGTTCATTGTGCATTGACCAGGCTTGATCCGCATTGGTGGAGTGAATAATGACCGGACAAAACGGAAAATGACTGGCCAGGAATTTCGCCACTTCCAAGCCTGTGCCGGGGTCGGAAGTGGCGCCGGGTGATGGATTCAAGTCATGGTCGAGCGAAATTAAACATGTCTCGGGAAAATAATCGGTGCACTCGGTGAGCATTGTTGGCGCATCGCGCCAAACTCGGATTTGCCAGTCATTTCCTAGCGCAGGCAAGATTGCTTGAAACGCCGCTATGCGCTCGTCGTTGTCTTCGAGGAGAAGCAACGTTTTCATTCGTAGCTTATTCCTTCGCTGTCTGCGCGGGCAGGGCCGAGAGCGGCGTGTTGCGGTTCGTCTCGCCGAAATAGTTCGCGGACCATTCGTTCTGAAACAGAACCACGGGATTCTTGCCGATGTCGTAGGCGAGCTTCGCCCCGGTGGGGAGCGAGAGGGCGTCGAGTTCCTCCTCGGTCATGTCGGTCGGCAGCCAACGCACCACCGTCCACGGGGCGGCTTCAAGCCGGGAGACGGCGCCGTATTCGCTTTCGAGGCGGTATTGCACGACTTCAAATTGCAGCGGGCCGACGGCGGCGAGCAGAGGGATTTTGGCCGCGGAATCGCGCAGGTAGAGTGCCTGGATCACGCCTTCCTGCAACAACTGGTCCAGGCCCTGGCGAAATTGCTTGAACTTGGCCGTGTTGGGATTGTGCAGATGTGCGAACGCCTCGGGCGTGAAGCGCGGGATTTCCTTGTAGAGTATTTTCGGATCGGTCGTGAGCGTGTCGCCGATGCCGAAGCTGTCGTGGCCCACCAGACCGATGACGTCGCCGGGATAGGCTTCGTCCACCGTCTCGCGTTCGTTACCAAAGATCTTGTGCGAGCTGGAGAGGCGGACCTTTTTCTCCGAACGCGAATGATGCACGGTCATGTCGCGCTCGAACTTGCCAGAACAGACGCGGATGAACGCGATGCGGTCGCGATGCTTCGGGTCCATGTTCGCCTGAATCTTAAAAATGAAACCGGAGAACGCCGGATGCTCGGGCGTGATGAGGTTGGAAGTTTCTTCTTCAGGCGGCTTCTCGTTGGCGGCGGCTCCATTGTGCCGCGCCTTTGGCCCCGGCGCATGTTTGAGAAAACCGTCCAGCAAGAGCTGCACGCCAAAATTATTGCTCGCGCTGCCGAAGAAAACGGGTGTGGTTTTCTCCGCGAGCACGGCGGCGTCATCCCACTCGTGCCCGGCGTGTTCGAGCATTTCAAGTTCCTCCACCGTGCGGTTAAACGTCGCGTCATCGAGTTGGCCGCGAACGGCCGGATCGTGAAGATTGCCGACGGAAACCGGCGCGCGATATTTGCCCCCGACGGTGCGCTCGAACGAATGCATCAGTTGCGTTTGCCGGTCGAACACGCCCTGAAACTCGAAGCCGTTGCCGATGGGCCAGTTTACCGGAAACGCACCGATGCCCAGCACACGCTCGAGCTCGTCGAGCAGTTCCAGCGGGTTCTTCATGGGCCGGTCGCACTTGTTCATGAACGTGAAGATCGGCACGCCGCGCTGGCGGCAGACTTCGAACAGCTTGCGGGTCTGCGGCTCGATGCCTTTCGCAGAATCAATCACCATCACCACCGAATCCACGGCGGTGAGCACGCGGTAGGTGTCCTCGGAAAAATCCTTGTGGCCGGGCGTGTCGAGCAGGTTTATGCGATAGCCGGCGTATTCAAATTGCAGCACGGTGGAGCTGATCGAGATGCCGCGCTTCTTTTCCAGTTCCATCCAGTCGGAAGTTGTGGCGCGCTGATTCTTGCGGGCAGTGACCGAGCCGGCGAGTTGCACGGCGCCGCCGTACAGCAGGAGCTTTTCCGTCAACGTGGTTTTGCCCGCGTCCGGATGCGAGATGATGGCGAATGTGCGCCGCTTCTGAATTTCCTTTGTGATGTCCACAGCGAAAGAGCGGAGGGTAGCAGAGAATTCGCGTCAAACAAGCTTGGGCTTCCGAAGGAGAGCTGACTCAAATTAAATGCTGCCGGGGCGAT
>Ga0315910_10004384_pt1 | contig 11824 bp, 7 predicted proteins | sample EdamamesoilMG_FD_204470 | JGI IMG/M metagenome (GOLD analysis project Ga0315910, IMG submission 204470) | Garden soil microbial communities collected in Santa Monica, California, United States - Edamame soil | ecosystem: Environmental > Terrestrial > Soil > Garden | place: USA: California... | reverse complement strand
AGGATCGGTGAAAGGGACGTCCGCGGCGGCCCCGCGAGCCGACAGGAGCATCCCGTCTCGCTCGTGTTGGGCGCTGCGCCCTGCTTGCCTCGCTCGGACGGCGCGAGCTCGAAGAGCGAGATCCCGAACCGCGGCAGCTCGAACGAGAGGCTCACGGTTCCGCTCGTGATGCCGACCACTTGTCCCTGCTCGAGCACCTTCGGCTCCATGGTGCTTCGCAGGGTTGCAAGCTCGGCCGCGGTCGGTGCATCCGGCCTTCCCTGAGCGACCCAGGTCGCGTACGCGTTGCCGTGCGTATCGTCGACGCGCGTGTGCCCCACCTTGGCGCTCGCTCCGAATGCGCTCGGAACCGACACCTCGAGCGTGATTCGCGCCGGCGCCGCGTCCACCAGATCGTCGTGATAGTTCCAGACCAGGACCCGGATGCGATCACCGTCGATCGCGGCGAGCGCGTCGATGTCCGACTGGTCGCGCACGCTTCTCGAAAGGATCTCCTCGAGCGAGCGGGCGCCGCTGCTTTGGACGGCAAGGCGCTCCCCGCGAAGGCTGCCGAGTAGCTTGAACGCGTTCAGGACGGGCAGGTGGATGCCGTTCGTCGCGAGCGCGCGGTAGCCGGCAAAATACGGGGTGTCCGGGAAGGTGAACGCCCAGGTCAGCACCCCGCGCAGGTCGACGCCCGCGTCACTCGCGAGCTCGAGCGATCGTTTCATCACCGCGAGCTCGTAAGCGCCGTAGGCGGGGGAATTCCGGTAGGCGTTTTCGGGGGTCATGCTGATCGGGCAGGCGGCGCAGCCGTCGGGGTCGGCCTCGCTGATGACGATGGGCGTGTCGGCGAACGCCGAGGCGGCCACGGTGCGGAAGCCCGTGCGGTGGAGACGCAGCTGGTTGCCGAGGTTCATCTGCAAATACCCGCTCTCGTCCGTCACGCCGCCCTTGGCGTGAAAGCTCACCATGTCGAGGCGGGTGCCCGGCTCGCCCGTGACCGCGTTCGTACCGGTCGCGCAGTGCTCGAGAAAATCCCTGAAGAAGAGGCTCTCCACGCCCGCGACGGCGGGGCCGCCGAGGGACGCGTTCGGCAGCACGCCATGGAGCGCCGCTTCCGTGTGGTCGTAAAGCCGCGCGTACTCCTCGAACGTCCCGCGCCAGTAGGGAAGGTCCGGCTCGTTCCAGAGCTCCCACTGAAAGCTCGATGCGGCGTCTCCGTAGCGCTCTTTCACGTGCGTGGCGTACGCCGCGACGAGCCCGCTCCACTTTTCGTAGTCCTTCGGTGGATAGAAACAACCGCCGTCGAGGCTGTAGGCATCCGAATTTTCGTACGGATCCGGTCGCGTCGAGAGCGCCTTCGGTGTGAATCCGAGCTCGACGAGTGGAAAAGTCCCGGCGTCGATCGTCGCGTCCATGATCTCGTCGATCAGCGTGTAGTCGTAGAGGGGGTTTTCGTCCTCGTCTTCGGTGTAGATGTTGGTCGAGCCCCATTTGAGCGAGGGCGTGCCGTCGCCGGTGTTGAAGAGAAAATGCGTGCGGACGTGCACGGGTGCCGTATCCGCCGCAGAAAGCGTGCGCAGGAGCTCGCGAGCTTCCGGAGCGGTCGTGTAGTTCGCCTCGTCGTAGCCGTAGTAGGCCCACACGCGTTCGAGCGGCGCTCCGGCGGCCGTCGCATCGACCTCGATGGCCACGGCGGGTTCCGTCTGCGCGCGCGCGACCGAACCCGCGCCGAGTGTCGCAAGGAGAACCGAAACGAGCAGCCGAGCTTTTTGGATGCGAGCTCTTTTTTTTAGCTCGCGAAACACGGCTTCACCCGAGCTTGTACGCCAGGTCGTTCCAGCGAAGCTCGTTGCGCAGCGCGCGAAGGTCGAGGTCGGCGCCCAGCCGAACCAGCTCGAGCCCGCTCATCCCGGCGAAGTCTTCCCATTCTCCGGTCGTGACCGCCTGACAGAAGGCGGCGTGGTGGGCGCCCCCGGCCTCGATCCAACCCCGGGCGGAGCGCTTGAAATCCGGCCGTGGGATCCACACCGCGCGCGCGGTGGGAAGCCGCGGCATCGGATCGGGCGTGACGACATCGAGCTCGGCCACGATCAGCCGCATCCGCCCGCCCATATCGACCAGCGTCGCGTTCACCGCCGGGCCGGGGCGCGCATCGAAAACCAGCCGCGCCGGATCGGCCTTGCCGCCGATGCCGAGGGGGTGGACCTCGAGCGACGGCTTCCCTTCCGCGATCGAAGGGCAGACCTCGAGCATGTGCGCGCCGAGGACCCGCTCTTTGCCCTTGGCCAGGTGGTAGGTGTAGTCCTCCATGAACGACACGCCGCCGGGGCGGCCTGCCGTCATCACCTTGCCGAGGCGAACCAGCGCGGCCGTTTTCCAGTCGCCCTCGGCGCCGAACCCGTAGCCGTCCGCCATCAGCCGCTGGCAGGCGAGCCCGGGGAGCTGCTTCAGTCCGTGGAGATCCTCGAAAGTGGTGGTGAACGCCTGAAAGCCGCCGTCGTCGAGGAATCCCCGCAGCCCCACCTCCTGGCGCGCGGCGTGTCGCACGCTTTCGTACTTCGCGCCGCCCTTCTCGAGCGACGCGCCGAGCGTGTAGGTCGCCTCGTACTCCTCGACCACGCGGCCCACCTCGGCGTCCGTCACCTCCGCGATGCGACCTGCGAGGTCGCCCACGGCGTAGCCGTTGATCGACCAGCCGAGCTTGATTTGTGCCTCGACGCGGTCGCCACCGGTCACCGCGACCTCGCGCATGTTCATCCCGCCGAAGCGCGCGATCTTGAGCGCCCGCGACTCTGCCACCGCGAGAGCAGCCCGTGCCCAGGCGGAGAGCTCTTCCACCACTTCCGGATCCTGAAAGTGGCCGACCACGATCTTGCGGCTCAGCCGGAGCCGCGCACCGATGAACCCGTACTCCCGGTCGCCATGGGCGGACTGGTTCAGGTTCATGAAGTCCATGTCGATGTCGCCCCAGGGGAGCTCGCTGTTGTGCTGCGTGTGCAGGTGGGCGAGGGGCTTTTGAAGACGGGTGAGCCCGGCGATCCACATCTTCGAAGGGGAGAACGTGTGCATCCAGGTGACGACGCCCACGCACTCGGGTGCGGCGTTCGCCTCCAGGCACACGCTTTGGATGGCGTCCGGGCCGGTCAGCACCGGCTTCCAGACCACCCGGGTCGGAAGCTTTCCCGAACCGTCCAGGGACTCGGCGATCCGCTTCGAGTTCCGCGCAACTTGCTCGAGGGTTTCTTCACCGTAGAGGTGCTGGCTGCCGGTCAGGAACCAGAGTTCTGGGGCGTTCCGGGGGCCCCTGTTCGTCGGTGGCATCACGTTGATTGTGAACGTTCACATGGCTTCGGTCAAGCCTGGTAGGATGGTGGGGGCGATGACCGTCCAGAGTCCCAAACCCGAGAAGCACCGTCCGGCGGTGATGACCGACGTCGCCGAGCTTGCCGGGGTCTCCTACCAGACCGTCTCGCGCGTACTCCACGACAGCCCGCACGTGCGCGATGACACGCGCGAGCGGGTCCTGAAGGCGATTCGCCAGCTCGACTACCGCCCGAACTCGATGGCGCGCGCCCTCGTGACGGGGCGCACCAACACGCTCGGCGTCGTCACCTTCGACACGACGCTGTATGGCCCCGCTTCGACGTTGCTCGGCATCGAGCAGGCCGCCCACGATGCCGGATACGGTGTGAGCGTCTCGAGCCTCCGTTCGCTCAATCGCCGCACCGTCCTCACCGCCATTCAACAGCTCCGCGATCAGGGCGTGGACGGCGTGGCGGTGATCGCGCCCGTGCGCGCGGGAATCGATGCGCTCCGACACGTCAGGCCGGATTTTGCGGTGGTGGCGGTGGCGGCGGGGCCCAACGCGTCGATCCCGGTAGCACGCGTGGACCAGGCGGCGGGCGCCGCCGCGGCGACCACTCACCTGCTGAATCTCGGCCACAAGACCGTCTTTCACCTGGCGGGGCCGTCCGACTGGAAAGAGGCCGAGGAGCGCATCGAAGGCTGGAAGTCGGTCCTCAAGGCGGCAGGCGCCCAGATCCCCGCGCCGCTTCGCGGGGACTGGACACCGCGCTCGGGGTACGAGGTCGGACAGAGCCTACTCGAGATCCGTGGCCTCACGGCCGTGCTCGTCGCCAACGACCAGATGGCGCTCGGCCTGCTTCGCCGGTTGCACGAGGCGGGGCGCGAGGTTCCTCGCGACATCAGCGTCGTGGGCTTCGACGATATCCCGGAATCGGCGTACTTCACGCCTCCGCTCACCACCGTGCGGCAGGACTTCGCCGAGCTCGGCCGTCGCTGCCTCCAGATCCTGCTCGGTCGGATCGAGGGCGGCGGCGGGCCGACGCGGGTCGTCGTTCCGCCCGAGCTCGTCGTACGGAGCTCGAGCGGCGCCGCGCCGAAACGCTGATTCTTCGCCTGGGCTCAGAAGAGCGGGTTCGGCGGGAACAGGCCGCTGCAATTGCTGAACGTGCAGCTCGCCGGGGGCGTCGCGCCGAGGGCCGCCCACACCGCGTCCGAGCTCGTGCTGGAGAACTCGGTGCAGGCCGCGATCCCGGCCACGGTCTGGTTGAAGAACGCGATCTGATCGTTCACGCAGGCCGAATACTCGGCGACGGTCGCTGCGCAATTGCCGGGGAAGGGACTGCAGGTGCGGTTGCTGCTCCGGGCAGCGACCGGATCGCCGAGGCACGTCGTTTCCTTCTCGACGCAGTTCGCCCGGTACTGCTCTTCCGAGGGGGCGCTGCTCGACGTTGCGAACGAGAGCCCCTTCCACTTGCACATGGTCGCGTCGGTGATCGTGGTGTCGAAATGCGCGAAGGTATCGGTGCAAAGCTGTGTGGCCTGCGCGGCCGTCAGCGCGCTGAGCGTCGTCGTACCGCTCAGGGTCGTGAAGCCGCTGCCGCCCCCGGGGGGATCAGCCGGGTCATCACTGCCGCCGCAGCCGGCGACCATCAGGGTCGAAGCGAGCGCGCTCGCGCTCAAGAATCCGAAAAGCTCGTGTCGCATGAGACCTCTTCTCCTCGTTCCTTCCGTCGCGGGGCTACCGCGGGTCCAACCTGAACGTGACGATGCTCTTGCTCGGCAGGGTCACTTTCAGCTTCTTGCCGCACAGCTGGTAGCTCGTTGCGGCGAGCGTCTGGATGTTGACGACCTCCGGCTGGCCGAAGTCGTTGAAGCTGTCTTTCGCCGGGCCGGTGATGACCTCTGCGGCCGAAAGCGCGTAGGCGCCCGCGGCACTATCGAGCGTGATGGTGACGTCGCGAGTGCCCGCGAGGTCGACGTTGGCGAGCGTGATCGTGACCTGACCGGCGTCGTTGGTGGTTGCGCCGTACGACACCACGTTGAACGACTGCCCGTTGCCGGTGATCTTCTGCGAAGTCAGCGTCCCGGCCGCCAATTTCGCGCCGTCTTGATGGTGCGGGGCCATCATCTTGAAGACGTAGAAGGTGGGCGTTTTCACCAGGTCGCTGCCGCCCTGCGCGGAGTTGGTCAGGAACAGCGACTGGATGACGTTGACGGCCTGCGCGAGCCCCGCCATCTGCATGCGGTCGGAGTTCTTCATGAACAGGTTGAGCGTCATCGCCGCCGACACCGCGTCCATCACCGTGTTCTGCTGAAGCCAGTCGTCGTTCGACTTCCAGTTCATCAGCCAGTTGCCCCACTCGTCCTCCATGATCTTGATCCGCTTCTGCGGATCGTGCCGGTCCATGATGGTCCGGATGTCGCGGATGCGCGGCGCCATCTGCCCCTCGTCGGCGCGCCAGACGATGTCGTAGTACTGATTGTCGGTAAACCCGACGCTCGGAACGTCTTCCGGGTAGTAGATGTAGTCGTGGATCTCGACCCCGTCGACCGAGGGGCCAATGCTGGCGAGCATGTCGTCGAGCCAGTCGGTCGTGTTGTTGGGGTTGATGGTCCAGATGCCGGCGGTGCCGGCAATCAGGCCGACGTCGGCCGCGATCACGTCGTCATGGGCGTTGAACCAGCCCTCGTACGTCATGCGGCCGCTCGCCTCGTGGCCCAGGTTTCCGCCGCAGCCCCACACTTCGTTGCCGACCTTGAAGTATTTGACGTTCCACTCCGGGTGAGCGGTGTTGTTGTTGACGTACTCGAGCCAGCGCCGGTTGCTGTCCGCGTACTGCGAGCTCGGCCGGCCGGCGAGGATCGGCTCCGCGCCCACCGTGGTGGCGAGCTGCATGAACAGGTCCGTCCCCATCGTGTTCGTCGAGGCGACGTTCGGCTCCCAGTTGTAGCTGTTGGCCGCGCAACCTCCCGGCCATTCCAGCGCGCCGACAGCCGCCTCGCGGAATCCCTCGATGATGTCGTTCCTGATCCCGTTCGTGTTCGGGATCGCGGAGTTTCTCCCCACGTACATGCCGTTGTTGATGTCGTTGCCGAGGATCTCCATCAGCACGCCGAAGATTTCCTTGTGCACGAGCTGAGTCGCACCCGTGACGTCGACCTCGAGCGTGTTCGGACTGTCGGGGACCGTGCTCTCTTCGCAGGTCGGCGCTTCTCCGCCCGAGCCCCCCGTGCCGGCGGCGCCGCTCGCGCTCCCTCCGGCACCACTCGTGCTGCCACCGGCACCCGATGCGCCCGCACTGCCGCCCGTGCTTCCACCGGCGCCCGCCGAGCCGCCGGCACCGGCGCTGCCGCCCATTCCGCCCGCGCAATCGGTGTCGGTCGTGCCACAACCGCTCGGGCAGCAGCCGTCGCCGGACATACAGGCCGTGATGGGCGTGTTGCTGCAAGCGACGTTGCAGTTCTGAGCGCTGCCGGTCAGCTGGTCGCGGGTGCAGGCGGTGGCGTCGTCGCAGCTCGCTGGGCAGGAGCCCGGCGGATCGCAGGTTTCGCCGGCGTCGACGACGCCGTTGCCGCAGCTCGCGGAGCAGTCGCCGTCCGTGGTGGGGCTACAACCGGCGGGGCAGCAACCGTCACCGGAGCTGCAGAACACGATGGCGCTGTAGGTGCAGGCGACGTTGCAGGACATCGCGCTCCCCGCCATCTGATTCGACGTGCATGCGTTGCCGTCGTCGCACGCCGCGGGACAAGAGCCGGGGGGATCGCAGGTTTCACCCGGATCGATCACGCCGTTGCCGCAGGTCGCACCGGTGCCCGAGCCTCCCGTGCCCGTGCCCCCGGTGCCGCCCGATTGCGTCGGAGCGTCGGGCTTGTTCGAGCAGGAGCTCGCCAGAGCGAGACCAAGCGCGACGAATGCGAGCGAAGCAGGGTGAAGTTTCATGTCGGGTGCCTTCCGAGGGGGCTCGAGTAGGAAACGATCGTGCCGGGGAAAAGGGGTCAGCTCATTGGCGACGCCGAACATCGAGGAACCCCAAACCCGGACTCATCAGGCACGGACATGAAGATATCGATTCACGTGAGTTGAAGTTCGGGTTTGCGTCACGCCCAGGGAACTGAAAAGGCGCAACAAACGAAGTGCTGTGAACGCTCACATATCGATCAAAATATCGACGGGTCAACTCAGAAGGCGACGCTCGCCTGGACTCTGATGACGTCCATATCGGGCTTGTGCCCAGCGTACGGGCCACCTTGGATGATGTCGTTTCCCGCGACGAGCGGCATACCCCACGGCCACCTCCCCGCGAGTACCATTTTGTCGCCGTAGCGGTACCGCGAGTACTGAAGGTAAATGCTCTCGCCGCCGAGGAAGTGCGACGAGAACGTCACGCGCGGCGAGATCGCTGAAAAAATGTATCCGGAGTGATCGAGGTCGTAGTTGACCTCGTCCCAGCGAAGCATGACGCCGAGCCAGTCGAGAGCCTGGAGCGACAGGTCCGCGCCGTACTTCAACTGGGCAATGCGATCCTGCGGAATGAGCGAGGTGCTCGGCAGATCGAGCTTGGAATCGATGAAGAGACCGAACAGGTTGAGCGTCACCTCCGGCGCCTTCCCCGACTCCTGACCGAGGATCGTGGAAAGCTTGTTTTCGTAGAGAAAGCCGAGGTTCAACGATGACCCGGTGCCCGAGCTGTTGCGCGGACTTTCATCCCACGCCATGTAATTCTTGGCGAAGCCGGCGCCGCCGAGCGAGTGCATGACTTCGGTGCCCGCCGAGCCGAGCGCCCAGCCGTAGCGGACGCGCGTGTACGAAGGCGAGATCCAGAGGCGTCCTGCGTAGGGAACGTTGACGCTCGCTTCCCCCCCGAAGGTGGTGAACTTCGCCTGCCGCGCCTGAGTGTAGGCTTGGCCCGCTTGAGCTGACCGGGTCAGGTTCGGGTCGCGCGTCCACTGATGGTTGAAGTGCAGGCCGAGGTCGAAGACCTTCGCGTAGGTGACCTGAAGGTGCTCGTAGTGGAGTAGGTCGAGGCCGACCTGGGCCTGGTACGGCGGGGGGGAATTGACGTTGAAGCTACCGTCGCGACCGGTGCCGAACCCCTGCACCAGCGTCATCGTGAGCTTCGGATTCACGGGGACGGTGAGCTTCAGCTGCTCGCCAACCTGGCGAAACTGCCCGAGTGTGAAGGTGTCGTATTTCTCGAAGTAGCCGAATCGCGGCCACCATGCGCCGCCCGAGAGCGCGATGTTCGGCTTGAGACCGCCTACGGAAAAGTCCGTATCGAGCGTCAGGTAGGCCACCGCCGGTGCCCAGGAGGCGTCGTAGTTTCGGAAGCCCGCGGCTTGAAACCAGTAGCCCATCCACCCGACGACGGCGTGCACGTGCTTCCGCTTGGCGTGGACGAAGACCTCGGCCCAGTCTTGCTCTTGGAGGCGCGTGTACGCGAAGCTGTAGTAGTTCGAATCGACGGTGCGATTCGGCCCGTAGGAGATCTGCATGAGCTCCGGACCGTCCATGTCGTCCGGGCTCGGGCGTGGGCTCATGCCCATCGCGAAGGGCGCGCGGAAATAGCCGCTGACGAAGGTTTCGAAACCGCCCGGTTTTTTTTCGGTGGCCGCTGCCGCGGCAGGAGGCGGCGTGACTTCGGCGCTCGGCGGCGGCGCGGCGTCGCTCGCGTGGGCCTCGACAGCCGGCTCGTCCTTGGTCTCGGGCTCGCTCGTTGGCTCGTTGGGAGCAGGCTTTTCGGGTGCCGGCGCGGCTTCGTCCCCGGGTGACGCGGCTCGTTCACTCGTCGCGGGCTCATCGAGCGGATCCTGGGCGGCGGCCGGTGCCGAAAGCGCGCACACACCCAGAACGAGGAAGGCGAAAAGGCTTCGCGGCATGGCTGCTCTTTCTCGGTCGCGGCGAGCCGCTACTTCCCGTATCCCGCCGCGACGATCGCTGCCTGCAGCGCGTCGATGGTTTCCTGCGTTGCCGCCCCGTTCGCCATCACACCTTCGTAGAAGCGCCCGCCGTCGCCGTCGCTGTTGTCCCCTCCGATCGAGAGGATGACGGACCCCTGCTTCTGCATCGGCACGTAGCCGACTTTTTCGGGACGGATGCCGTCGTACATCGTCTTCAGGGCGCCGTTCGTCGCGTCACCGCCGTAGACGGCAAAGCGGCCCTTGCCGGCGTTCTTGTCCGCGGTGTCGCCGACGATCAGCGCGGTGACGAAGTCGTAGCGAAGCGGCGTGCTCGTCGAGATGTCGTCCCACTGCCCGTCTTCCCAGCCGGGATAGAGCCCATTTTCGAGATCGGCCATCGCCCACGGACCGCCGTCCACGCCACTGCCCCAGATCACGCCTTGGCCGAGGTACACCGCTTCCATGGTGCCCTCGCCGTCGTTGTTGGCGGTCACCTCGGCGTTCCCGTAGTCGAAGCAGCAGCCGTCGATGAGATCGCGCTGGCTGCTCACCATGTACACGGTCTGCGGCTCGTCACCGCGCGCCGTTCCCGGCACGCCGCTCTCGGGATACTGGCACTCGTTGCAAGCCGATCGATATCCCTGCCCCGGTCTGAAGAGCAGGCCGTAGACCGTGCGGCCGTTGATGACGACCTTGTGCGCTCCTGCGAACGCAGGTTTTCCGGGCGTGGGTTTGGCGCTGCCGGGCGGCGCCTCGGCGAGGTGATTGCCCTGCGGCGACTGGTCGTAGATGAGCTTGACGACGCAGTTCTCGGTGCCGCAGAAGGCCTCCTGCGCCGCCGCGTTGGAGTAGCCGTCCACCGCTCCGATGTCTTGCTTCATCCCGTCGCTCGGGCGCTCGACTTGATAGAGCGGGCCGGCGTAGCCTGGGACGATCACGCGCACGGTGCTGTGCGCCGAGACGCAGGGGTGATTGGCGGTCTGAAGGATCGCGCAGGGCAGGGGAGCCGTGTTCGGCGGTAGCGGTCCGCCCCCGCCCGTCCCCCCGGTCGATCCACCGCTGCCTCCCGCGCCCGCGTTCGCTCCGTTTGGATCCGAGTAGTCGCCGCAGCCGACGCTGAGGGACGAAAGAGCCGCCGGAGCGATCAGCAGCGCGGCGGGCAGGATTTCACGAAACGTCTTCATCGCAAGAACTCGCTACTTCTGGAGCACGATCGGGCTCGTCACCGAGCCGGTCCTGCTCACGCTCTGCACGGTCAAACCGAGCACGTTGCCCGAGACGCAGTAGGCGTACTCGGTGTCGTCTCCGTACGAAGACATGCTCAGCGCCTGGCTCATGCTCGCGTACATCCCGGACTCCGCCGCCTCGTACGAGATGAAGCCGAGCCCGCCGGATTGATCGACGGTGGCCGTGCACGTGCAACCACCGCTCGCCGGATTGTCGACGCAGTCGTTGGTGACGAAGCCGACCGACCGGAGCGGGCCGGCGATGTCCGCGCAGGTGGTGGTGGTGCCCGAGAGCACGAGGCACGCCGGCGGCAACTCGTACACCTGCTGGCCGGTCGTTTCCGTGGCGTCCGCATAGGATCCGTCGCCGTTGAAGGTGAGGGTTCCGGTGATCACCCGCGAGCCGGAGGTGATCGGTGCGGACGTGCAGTTATTGGCGAGACCGAGCCCGGTGAGGTTCACCATCCCCCCCACCGTCGGCATGCACGCCGTCACCGTCCAGGGACCGATCAGGTCACCGCCGCATGGGGTCATGCCGTCGCACGACGGGGTGACCACCCCGCCACCCGCCGCGCCGGCATTGCCCCCGGCGCCCGCCGCGGTGCCGCCAGCTCCGGCCATGCTGCTGCCGCCGGTTCCCGCGGTCGCCGTGGGCGGTAGTTCCTGGTGCGCGTAGCTGCCGCAACCCAGGAGAAGAGACAGAAGAAGGGCCGCGCTCGGGCGCTGGGTCTTACTGCCCATACCCGATCGCCTGCACGTTGCGGTACACGAGCTCGTCGGTGGCGTTGTCCGGTCTGCCGGCGGTGATCGCGCCCTCGAGGAAGGTGCCGTCCGACGAGTTGCTGTTGTCGCCGCCGATTCCGAGGATGATGCCGCCTGCCATCGTCCACCGTCCGTTGAAGGCGGTGGGAATGCCGCCGTCGTAAGCCGTCGTCAGATCGCCCGACTGCGCGTTGCCGACGCGGATCGCGTAGTTCGAGGAGTGGCTCTTCAAGATCCCGAACGCGTAGTCCATCGTCATCGATGGCAGCATCGAGTTCGTGGCGTTGGACGCTCCGGTGCCACCGGCCCAGACGCCCGCCTCGAAATCGCCCATGAACCAGGGACCGCTGCCGGAGCCCTTGCCCCAGTAGCCGGTGCCGAGGAACAGCGCGTTCATCTGGCCGCTCGGGCCGTAGCAGTTGTCGGTCGACGCGTTGCCGAAGTTCCAGCAGCAGCAACAGCCTGCGCCGGCACGCTTGCCGCTCCCTTCGGCCACCATGTACACGCCCTGCTCTTCCTGCCCGGTCGGCATGTCCATGGTTTGGTTGTCGCGATAGCCCTCGTGCTTGTCCATGTAGAGGGCGTAGAACGGATGGCCGCCGGCGGTCGTCGGGCGGCGCTTCGCGTCCGACTCGTAGTCGTCCTCG
>Ga0315910_10004383_pt1 | contig 11829 bp, 6 predicted proteins | sample EdamamesoilMG_FD_204470 | JGI IMG/M metagenome (GOLD analysis project Ga0315910, IMG submission 204470) | Garden soil microbial communities collected in Santa Monica, California, United States - Edamame soil | ecosystem: Environmental > Terrestrial > Soil > Garden | place: USA: California... | reverse complement strand
GGTTGCCGGGGTGCCTGCGGCGGTGGCGGTGCAGGCGCTGTGCACGCGGGTGCTGCCCTGGCAGGCGCGCGAGCGGCGCAACGCGGTGCTCTGGGGCGCCGCGCTGACGGCGTTCTGGATGGTCGCGGTGCGCTTCGGGGTCGAAGTGTTCCTGGCGGTGCCGGGGCTCACTTGGGTGGCGACGCTGGGGACGCTGGCCGCCTGCGTGGCGTTGTACCGGCCGCTGGCGCGCGCAAGCCGCGCCGCGCTGGAGTTGACCGAAACACCGGCACACGAGCCCACCGCCTCCGGCGCGCAGGATGCCGGCGCGCGGCGCGAAGTGCGCGCCGTCGGGCTGATGTTCGTGCTCTCGGGGTTCGCAGGGCTGGTGTATCAGGTGCTGTTTTCGAAGGCGCTCGCGCTCAGCTTCGGCAGCGCCGCGATTGCCACCTACACGGTGCTGGCCACCTACATGGGCGGCATGGCTCTGGGGGCCTGGCTGGGCGGACGCCTGGCCGCACAGCGCGCCGATGCCCTCAAGCTGTATGCGTACTGCGAGCTGGGTATCGGCGCGTACTGCCTGGCCACGCCATGGATCTTCCAGGCGATTCAGACCCTGTACGTGGCGCTGGTCGCGGGCAGCCCTGCCGATGCTGCGCAACTGACCGTGCTGCGGGTGCTGCTGGGGGCGACCGCGCTCAGCGTGCCCACGGTGCTTATGGGCATGACCTTGCCGATCCTTGCGCGCTTTTTCCAGAGCCGCTCGGCTTCGCTCGGGACCTCGGTGGCGCTGCTCTACGGAGCCAACACCGTGGGCGCGGCCCTGGGGGCGCTGCTGGCCGGGTATCTGGTGATCCCGGGGCTGGGCATGTTCAAGACCACGCTCGCCGCGGCTCTGCTCAATCTGGTGGTGGCCGCGCTCGCGCTGCGGCTGTTCGGGCAACTCCCGGCCGAGACCGCCGCCGCGCCGCACGCCCCTGCAGCCGCGACCTCGACGAGCAGCGCAGATCCCGGCGCGCGCCGCCTGGGGCAGCTTGCGCTGCTGCTGCTGGGTTTGGGCGGCGTGGTGACCCTCGCGCTGGAGGTGAACTACATCCACCTGCTTGCGGTGGTCGCCGGCAACAGCGTCTACGCCTTCTCGCTGATGCTGTTTGCCTTCCTGCTGGGGCTGGCCGGGGGCGCGGAGATCGCGCGCTGGCTGCTCGCCAGCCGCGCCCCGCTTGCGCTGTGCCTGGCGTGGATCGAGTTCGCCCTGGCCGCGGCGATCCTGCTCGGGGTGTACCAGTGGGGTTCGCTGCCCGGCTACTTCGCTTCCTTCGCCTTCTACCCGGTGGCCAATACCTTCGGCACGCGCGAGTTGATCCGCGGGCTGGTGTGCGTGGTAGCAATGCTGCCCCCCGCGCTGGCGATCGGCGCGCTCTACCCTCTGGCGATGGAGGCCGTGGGCCGCGCCCATCCGACCCAGCCGATCCGGGCGCTGGGCCACGCCGCGGCACTCAACACCGCGGGCAACATCGTGGGCGTGCTACTCGCCGGTTTCGTGCTACTGCCCTGGATCGGCGCGCTGCGCTCGATCCAGGGGCTCGCTGCCCTGTGCCTGTTGCTCGGGATCGCAGTGCTCGCGTTTGACGGTACCCGGACACGCACTGCCCGCGTACGCGCGCGCGCCTGGGCCCCGGCCGCTTTCGTGCTGATGCTCTTTGCCCTGCAGCCCGCGAGCTTCGACTACAGCTCGCTTGCCTCGGGCGCCAACGTCTACTTCGCCCCGCAGAACTACGGCCGTGTGATCGACCATGCCGAAAGCGCCGACGGCGGCCTGACCACCGTCGTCCAGACCGAGCCGATCAACGGCGAGCGCGCTCTCACCCTGCTCACCAACGGCAAGTTCCAGGGCAGCACCGGCGGGGAGATGATCGCCCAGATCGGCATTGCGGCGGCCCCACTGCTGCACACCCCGGCGCGCGACCGTGCCCTGGTGATCGGCTACGGCACCGGCGTGTCCTCGCGCACGCTGCACGAGGCCGGCTTCCAGAGCCTGGACATCGCCGAACTGTCGGCCGACATCGTGCGCCTGGCCGACACCCACTTTGCCGGGGTCAACGCCAAGGTCAGCCAGCAACCCGGCGTGCGAACCCACATCACCGACGGCAGGAACTTCCTGCTGCTGCAGGAGCGCGCCTACGACCTGGTAAGCATGGAGATTTCCTCCATTTGGTTTGCCGGCGCCGCTTCGCTCTATAACCGCGAGTTCTACCAGTTGGTCAAGCGCAGGCTGCGCCCGGACGGCGTGCTGCAACAATGGGTCCAGCTTCACCACCTCACGCCCGTCGATTTGCTCTACATCCTGGGCTCGGTGCATGCCGAGTTCAGGCACGTCTGGGTCTACTACATCGGCGGCCAGGGCATCATCGTCGCCAGCAACGATCCACGCCGCCTGCCCGCGCCCGGGAACTTCCAGAAACTGCAAACCACCGCCTCCTTCGCCCCGCTACTGCGCCAGCTCGACGCAAATTACGAAGACCTTGCCTCCACGATCCTGCTCGACCCCGCGGGCACCGAGCGCCTGCTCGCCGCCTTCTCCACCCCGGCCTCGCGCTGGATCTCCACCGACGACAACCTCTTCCTCGAATACTCCACTCCCAAAGGCAACGTCCTCGACGGCCTGCAATCGCGCGATAGCAACGTCGAATTCCTCCGAAAGGCCGGCGGCAATCGCTAGGCTGCCGCGCCACCTCAGGCCGACCGACGGCGCTTCCGGAATACGCTCACAATGCGCCCGAGGAACGACTGGTCCACCTGCCCGGCGCACCACGACTGCCACATGGAGCGGTAGGCCAATTCGAGATTCCGCGTGAATCGCGGGGCGTCCATGAGCGAGGACGCCCGCATGCGCGCACGCATGCCGGCACGCAAGGCTACCAGGCGCGCAGGATCCCTGGCCAGTCCGGAGGCGATGTCGAGATATTGATCTGGCGTCTGCGCAACCAGTTCCTGCAGCCCTACCGCGCCAAGAAGACTGCTGCCCATGCGCGAGGCGTGCGTTGCCCCCGTCAGGCTCACCACCGGAACTCCCATCCAGAGCGCTTCGCAGGTGGTGGTCGCGCCGTTGTACGGGTAGCTGTCCAGCGCAATGTCCACGTCCTGATAGACCTGCAGATGCTCATCGAGCCCTGCCTTCCACCCCGAGAGAATCAGCCGCTCGCGCGCAAGCCCGAGCGCTTCGAAACGCCTGCGCACGTCCCCGGCAGTCGATTCTTCGGCCAGCGGTTCCGACTTGAGCACCAGGCGCGAGTCCGGCAGCGCATCGAGCACCCGCATCCACAGGCGCATGACCTCATCGCCAATCTTGGTCAAATTGTTGAACGAGCCGAACGTGATGCGCCCGTCGCGTAATCCCGGCAGCGTTCCAACCTCAGGCTCCAGGCCCGGCCCGCCATAGCAAAAGTAGCTCCCCGGCAAGCGCACGACCTGCTCGACGTTCAGCCCCTCGGCCCCATTCGGATCCACCGCCCAGTCGCTGATCCGATAGTCCATCTGCGGCATCCCGGTGGTCGTGGGGTAGCCGAGCCAGGTTGCCTGCACGGGAGCAGGCTTGCGCGCAAACGCGGTCAGCCGGTTGTTCGCGCTGAAACCGCCGAGGTCCACCAGGATGTCGATGCCGTCCTCGCGCACCAGGTTGGCCAGCGACGCGTCATCCAGGGCAAACGCCTCGCGCCACTGATCTGCGCAAGACTTCAGGCTCCCCGTCACGGCGTCGGCATGCGCCGAGTTGCTGTAGCAGAAAATCTCGAAATTTTCGCGGTCGTGGTGTGCAAGAACGGGCTCGACAAAGAATGCAACCGAATGTCGGCGCAGGTCTGCCGAGACATAGCCGACGCGCAGCCGGCGGCCCGGATCGCGCGTATTGCGATGCGGCCGCGGATCCGCAGGCGGGCAGAAACGCCGTGCGAACTCGCGGTGTGCATCCAGAATTTCCATCGGCGACCGACCCGCGGCGCAGTTCAGCAGGTAGGCCAGGTTTCCCTGCGCGACCGCGAGCGCCGGGTTCAGCGCCAGCGCCTCGCGATAGCTGTGCTCGGCCTCGGATACGCGCCCAAGGCCGAACAGGGCAACCCCCAGGTCATTGTGCGCCTCGGCGAAGCCCGGTTTCAGCGCGATTGCGCGGCGGCCACTGCGTTCAGCTTCCGCCAGCCTGCGCAGTCCACGCAGAACGATCCCCAGGTTGCCATGCGCCTCGGCATAGTCGGCGCGGATCCCGATCGCCTGGCGCAGGCTGCGCTCGGCCTCCTCGAGTCGCCCAAGTTCACCGAGGACATTGCCGCGATTGTTGTGTGCCTCCGCATAATCAGGCTGAATGCGCGCCGCCTCGTGAAAGCTGCTTTCGGCCTCCTGCGGACGCTTGAGTTCACGCAACGCGATCCCAAGATTGTTGTGCGCGATCGCGTAATCCGGCTTGAGCGACAGGGCGCCGCGGAAGCAATCCTCGGCATCCGCGAAATGGCCCAGCGCCTGGTTGGCGACGCCAAGCGTATTCAGGAAATCCGGCCTGGATGGCTCGATCCGGGCCGCGTCCTCGATCAGTTCGATCGCGCGGTCATGGTCGCCGCGTTGGTGGGCGATCGCGCCAAGAAGGTGGAGCGCATCCGCGTCCCTGCGGTCGGCCTCGAGCGCGAGCCCGCACATGCGCTCGGCCTCGTCCATGCGCCCGGCCTGGTAGTGTTCGAGCGCCAGCCGCCAGGCACGTCCGCCTTCCGCAGACCGCTTCCCCGGTTCCATCGCTGCAGGGTCCGGCGGTACCACCCTGCCGCTCAGGGAACGTAGCCCGGGATCTTCGACTCGTCCACTTCGTCGATCTGTTCCTTGTCGAGAAACAGCTCGGCGTAGCGGCGATAGATCTTCCTGCGCACGAACACGTCGAACAGGTCCGGATCAATGTGCCCGTTCAACCTGAATTTGCCGAGAATCTCCAGGGATTCCGACAGCGTCTTGCCCTTCTTGTAGGGACGGTCCTTGGCGGTGAGCGCTTCGAAGATGTCCGCGATACCCATGACGCGCGCCTGCACCGACATCTGCTCGCGCCGCAATCCCTTCGGATAGCCCTTGCCGTCCATGCGCTCGTGGTGGCCGCCGGCATATTCGGGAACATTCTTCAGATGCCGCGGCCAGGGCAGCGCTTCGAGCATCTTGATCGTTGCGACGATATGGTGGTTGATCACCTGCCGCTCTTCCGCGGTCAGCGTGCCGGCGCGGATGGTTAGGTTTTTCAGCTCATCCTCGCTTAGAAAATGCGCTTCGTGGCCGGATATGTCGACCCAGGTGTAGCGCGCAATCGCCTTGACGCGCTCGATATCGGCCTCGCGCATCGCCTCGCCACCGATGTTGCAGACCCGCAGGAACGCGCGATCGTCGTCCAGCCGGCGCAGGCGCTCGCGATGGCTCGCGTCCGCGGCATCGTGCTCGGCGCGCTTGGCGTCGTGCGCCACCAGCAGCGCCTTCTGTTTCAGCAGCTGGATTTCGGCGTCGCGCTTGAGCACTTCGAAACGCGTATCAATGAGATGAATCCGGTCGTAGATGGCCTCGAGCTTGGTCGCCTTGTCGACCACGTGCACGGGCGTCGTCACTTTTCCGCAATCGTGCAGGAGGCCGGCGATCTTCAGTTCGTAGCGGTCCTTGTCGCTCATGCCGAATTCGGACAGCGGGCCGTCCTGCGTCTCATTCACCGCCTCGGCGAGCATCATCGTCAGCTGCGGCACGCGCTGGCAATGCCCGCCCGTATAGGGCGATTTTTCATCGATCGCGGTGTTCATCAGGTTGATGAACGACTCGAACAGTTCCTCCAGCTGAATGATCAGCATGCGGTTGGTCAACGCGATCGCCGCCTGCGACGCGAGCGATTCGGCCAGGCGCTGGTCCGAGGCCGAAAAGGCGACGATGTCGCCGGTCTTGGGGTCCTGCGCGTTGATCAGCTGCAGCACGCCGATGATCTCGTTCTCGTGATTCTTCATCGGCACCGTCAGGAACGACTTGGATCGGTAGCCGGTCTTCTTGTCGAAGTTACGGGTGCCCGAAAAATCGAACCCTTCGGCAGTGTAGGCGTCCGGAATATTAACCGTCTGTCCAGTCAGCGCCGCGTGAGCGGCAACCATGGCGTGGTTCGGCTTGCCGTCCTTGCTCATCAGGTGGATCGGGTAGAACGGCACGGGCGTGCCGGTGGTGCCGCCGAGGTAGTACTGCAGCGAGGTCGTGCGCACGATCTCGAAGCGCAGCGTCTTGTCGTCGGTGACGCGGTACAGCGTCCCGCCATCGGCCCGGGTGATGGTCTTGGCCGCGGCGAGGATGCTTTCCAGCAGGCGATTGATGTCGCGCTCGGCGGAAAGCGAAGCGCCGATCGCGTTCAGCTGCTCGAGCCGCTGGCCGAGGTCCTCGCCCGCTTCCGCGGCAGCGAGCAGCCTGAGTCCCTGCGTCGATTCGGCGGTCGAGCTGCTCATGGGCGCCGGCCCGGGCCGATCACTTGATGCAAACCGAACGGACTTCCTTCATGCTGGTCATGCCGAGCAGGCACTTCTCCATGCCGTCCTGCTTCAGGGTGCGCATGCCCTCCTCGAGCGCCACCGCGATCAGTTCCGACACGCGCGCCTTCTCCGCAATCAGCTTTTTCAGCGGGTCGGTCGCGATCAGCAGTTCGTGCAGGCCGCAGCGGCCCTTGTAGCCGCCGCCGTTGCATTTGTCGCAGCCCACCGGCTTGTAGAACGTCAACTGCCCCTTCTCGTTGCCGTAGGTCTTGACCCAGTCGCGGTACACGCCCTCCATCGCCGATTTGGGGTCCTTCTTGAAGGTCGACGTGTTCTGCAGTTCCTCGCAGTACTCGTGCAGGAACGCCTTGATCTCGGCACCCTCGGGATTGTAGGGCTGCTTGCAGCTGCACATGCGCTTGGCAAGGCGCTGCGCCAGGATGCCGAGCAGCGCATCGGAGAAGTTGAACGGGTCCATGCCCATGTCGAGCAGCCGGATGATCGACTCCGGCGCCGAGTTCGTGTGCAGCGTGGCAAACACCAGGTGCCCGGTGAGCGAGGCTTCGATGCCGGTGCTCGTCGTCTCCTTGTCGCGCATTTCCCCGACCATGATGATGTCCGGGTCCGCGCGCAGGAAGGCCTTCATGACCACCGCGAAGTCGAGGCCCGCTTTCTTGTTCACTTGCACTTGGCGCAGGCCCTTCTGCGTGATTTCAACCGGATCTTCCGCAGTCCAGATCTTGGTATCCGGCGTATTCAGGTACTTGAGCACCGAGTGAAGGGTGGTGGTCTTGCCCGAGCCGGTCGGGCCGCAAACGAAGAACAGGCCGTAGGGTTTGGCGACCGCCTTCTGCAGTTCCGCGAGGTTGTGCGCCGTGAACCCCATCTTGTCGAGCGGAATCGGCTCGCCGGCAGCGAGGATCCGCATGACCACGTCTTCCACGCCGCCCGCCGTCGGGATGGTCGCGACCCGCAGTTCGATGTCGAGCGGGCCGAATTTCTTGAACTTGATCTTGCCGTCCTGGGGCTTGCGTTTCTCCGAGATGTCCAGATCGCACATGATCTTCAGGCGCGCGGCAAGCGCGGCGCGATAGCTGGCCGGCACCTCGATGTAGGCCTGCAGGTCGCCATCCTTGCGGAAGCGGATTTCGGTCTTCGCCTTGCCCGGGTAGGGCTCAACGTGAATGTCCGACACGCCCTGGTTGTAGGCATCGATGATGATCTTGTTGACCAGTTTCACCAGTTCGTTGTCGGCCGCGGCCGATACGTCGTCCCCATCGGCACCTTCCGTCGCCTCGCCGGAATCTTCGCTATCCAGGCCTGCCAGCATGTCGCCGATATCGCCGGAATCCGCGGCCTCGGCGCCGTAGAACTGGGCCACCGTTTCCCGGAATTCCTTCTGCGTCGTGACTTTGTAGATCAGCTTGGATTTCGGAAACACATTCGACGCGATGCGCGAACTGCGGATCCGCTCGGGATCCAGGCACAGGACCGAAAGGCCCTCCTTCGCCTCGTCGATCGGCAGCCACTGGTTGGACTCGACGTATTCCCGTTTCAGGTTTTTCAGCAGATCCGGCGGCTTGATCCGGTCGGACTTGTACGGCTCATAGGGCGTGCCGAAGAATTTCGCGAGGGCCGCACCGATTGCCGGAATCTTCACCTGAAACTCGTCGACGAGCACCATCTCGATGTCGACGGCCTTCTTGCGCGCCTGGCGCGACGCGAGCTCGAACTCCCCGGCCGACAGCACCGCGTCCGAAATCAGATAGTCGTACTTGGTCTTGACCATCTGCGGCTTTTGCCGCTGCTTGAACGCGATCGCGAGCGTCTGCGAAAGTTCGGTCACGCCTTCTTCGGCCAACGTCCCGAACGGCGCGCCCGCCTTGTTGTTGATGATCTGGATGACGCCGATCAGCTCGGCGCCCCCCTGCTCCACGATCGGCGCCACCAGTTGCTGCTTGGTCCGATAGCCGGTGCGCTTGTCCACTTCCTGCAGGAAGCGCAGGCTCGGATTCAGGACCTTGAGTTCGTTCTCGTCATAGACGTCTTTGATATTCGCCAGCTTGCGCGACATCGCGACATAGCCCGCGATCGAATGCTCGGCGATCGGCAGCTTCAGGTCCCTGAACGAATTCAGGCCGGTCTTGACCTTGGAAACGATCGACTGCTTGTCCTCGCCCACCGAGTAGATCGTCAGCCGGTCGGCGTTGAACAGCTGGCAGACGTCCGCACTGACCTCCAGCATGATCTCGTCGATATTGCTGGTGGCGTGAATCTTGTTCGTCACCAACTGCAGCTGCTTCTGGAACGCGAGCCGGAGATTGACGTCCGCCCCTGTCGCCGTTGGATGGTTGAGTACCGCGCTCATTCGAATCCCCCGTTCATGGGTAGGCTATCGTAGCCCGAAGCCGAAGGCCATTCTACACTCACCCCTCTGATTCCAAACAGCCTTTTCAGGAACTGTGTCACCAATCCGGCATTCTCAGCGACCGCGCCCGGCAGCCCACAGGCCACCCTCCAGGAGCCGTACCTGAAAGCCCCGCTGGGCGAACAGGAAAGCGGCCGCCGAGCTGCGCCGACCGCTCTGGCAATAGACGATGTACTCGCGGGTTCGGTCGAGCACCGGGAAACTGTCGCGCACCTCGTTGAGGGGTACGTTCAGCGCGCCCGGGAGCCGGTCGTAGCGGTATTCCGAGGGATAGCGCACATCGAGCCACGCCGCGCCGCCGGCGACACGCTCAAGACCTTCCGCATAGCTCAGGCGCTGCATCAGCGGTTCGCCAAGCAGTTCCTTGAAATCCGCCTTGCCGAGCCGCAGCAGCCTGCCGTCGGTCACCAGGCTTACCGTGGCATTGCGGCGCCCATCGGAGGCGAGCGCTTCCTCGCCGAAGGCATCGCCGCTCTTCAGTTCGGCCAGCGCGACGTTCACGCCGCCCACCACTCGTTCGACGCGGCAGCGCCCGGTTTCGATGACGTAGTAGTAGTCGCCCTCTTCGCCCTCGCGTATCACGACGTCGCCGCGTTTTGCATCGATCTTCTCAAAGCGCGCCAGCAGCTCCGCGATGCGCGCCGGCGGCAACTGCGCGAACACCCCGTGGCGCAGGTTGGCGAGCGAAAAAATGCTGCGCGATACCCTCAATGCAGTTTCACCCTCGGCAATCTGGTCGAAGGTCACCATCAGGTCCAGGAGCTCATCGTCGACGTAGATCAGCTCGGCCTCGCTGATCGCGCGCGCGCGCGCAACCGGCGTCGCGCGCCGATTGAGCGGCAGGCGGCCGTCCCCGGTGCCCCCGACCACCACCAGAGTGCCGCCGCCCTCGAACATCAGCAGCACCTCGCCCTGCAACAGGAACACGGCGCGCGCGGCGCCCCTGTGCGCGGCCAGCGGATCGCTGCCGCGCGCGACATGCTCCAGCGTTGCCACCTCGGCAAGATCGCGCAGGCGCTCGGCAGAAAGTGCGCCCAGCGGCGCCAGAATCGCAAGTTGCTCCGGCGTGGCGCGTCGCGCCGTGGTACTTGACTGCGCGGTCACGGTCTCAGAGCTCGAACACCTGGCCGTTTTGCAGCATGCGCGGCCGGTGGCGGCGTGCGCTGTCCTCGACCTCCTGCATCGTCAGTTCGATCTCGCCCGGCTTCAGGTGCGTGATCCAGACTTCAGGATCGAGATCGAGCTTCGCCAGCTCATCGGCGAGCATCGACGGGCACAGATGCTTCGATACCTCCGCCAGCTGGCGCTCCTTGTTAGAGAAGGCCGTCTCGACGATCAGGTATTTCAGGTTGGCGATGCCATTGACGATGTTCCAGAGTTCGTCGTTTGGACCCGTGTCGCCCGAAAACACCAGGCTTGCGGCACCGCTGTCGAGGTGGTAGCCGATCGCGGGCACGGTATGAACCGCCGGCAACGGGGTGAACGCGCGCGCGCCTACGCGCACGCTGCGCCCGAGTTCAACTTCCTCGTAGCGCATGAACGGCGCATCCGCGGTCGGAATCTCGGTGAAATCCGGCCAGATCGCCCAATTGAACAGGTGATTGCGGAGAATTTCGATGGTCGCCGCCGTCGCGTGCACCGTGAGCGGATGCGTACGCATGCCTCCGACCGTATCGACCAGGAATGGTATCGACGTGACATGATCCAGGTGCGAATGGGTGACAAATATGTGGTCGATTTGGGCCAGTTCGGCGAGCGATAGATCGCCCACGCCGGTTCCCGCGTCGATCAAAATATCGTTGTCCACGAGAAACGAAGTCGTGCGCAGGTTGCGCCCGCCAATCCCGCCGGAACATCCAAGCACACGAAGTCGCATCTGAACCGGTCCCCCCCTCCCCCCGCGGTCGGGCCAGGCCGGGCCGCCGGCCATCAACTCTTGTGGAAGAACTCCATCTTGATGCCGGCGATCTCGACCAGATCGTGGTCTTTCAGAGGATGCGGCGCCGTACCCACCGGCTGACCGTTGACGGTCGGGCGCTGGGCGCCTTCGACGTGGGTGATGAAATAGCCCTGCGGCCGGCGCGTCAGCACCGCCACCTGTACGCCGGGCTTGCCGAGCGTCGTGAGCGGCTTGGCCAGTTCGAGTTCCTTGCCGGCATTACCGCCGGAAAGAAGTTGGATCGCACCGAGCGGCTGCGCGGTCCTGGGCGCTGCTGCCGCTACAGCCGCAGCTGGCGCCGCGGCAGGCATTGCGGGCGCGGCTGCCGCCGCTGCGGGCGCCGCCGCCGGCGCCGCCGGCTTCTCGGAGATTCCTGCCGATTGCGCGGCCTGACCGGTTACCTGGATCGCGGCCTGGCGCGCAGCCTGCGCAGCCTGGGCGCCGCCCAGACCCGCTGCCTTGGCCTGCTCCGCGGCTGCTTTCATCGCCGAGGGCCGCAGCACCATCGTCTTCTCGAAATCTGCCGCCTCGGCCGCTGGCTGAGCGCTTACTTCCTGGACAAATTTCAGCTTGTACTTGCCAAGCTCAATCACGTCGTTGTTCTGTAGGAAGTGTTTCTTGACGGGATTGCCGTTGACCAGGGTGCCGTTGGTGCTGCCCAGGTCTTCCATAAACGAGTCGTTCAGGATCGTGACGATCACTGCGTGCTCGCCGCTGACCGCCAGGTTGTCGATCTGGATATCGTTGTGCGCTTTGCGGCCGATGGTGGTGCGTTCCTTGGAGAGGGGAATCTCCTTCAGGACCAGGCCATCCATGCTGAGTATCAGTTTAGCCATCGCCAATCCCTGACGTTATTTTAACCAGCCAAACAAGCCAGCCTTGGCGGGGTAATCCTTCAGGACGCGCACGAGTATAACCGATACGTTGTCCTTGCCCCCGTTGTCATTCGCCATCTGCACCAGCTGCTGGGC
>Ga0315910_10004382_pt1 | contig 11830 bp, 10 predicted proteins | sample EdamamesoilMG_FD_204470 | JGI IMG/M metagenome (GOLD analysis project Ga0315910, IMG submission 204470) | Garden soil microbial communities collected in Santa Monica, California, United States - Edamame soil | ecosystem: Environmental > Terrestrial > Soil > Garden | place: USA: California... | reverse complement strand
GGAGCGGAGAGCGTGGGATTCGAACCCACGGTACCCTCACGGGTACACCTGATTTCGAATCAGGCACCTTCGACCACTCGGTCAGCTCTCCGCGGCGGAACATGGCAGCAGGCTCGCAGCCTGTCAACGCCTGGCAGACAGGTTCGGACAGGTTGCCGGACAGGTTGCCAGACGGGTTGCCGGAACCGCCTACCGGGCAAGGGGAAAGGCTGGCTCGGTTCGGTGCAGATTTGCTGCGAACTGGGATTTACAGCGGGGGCGCGGCCCGGCAATAGTTCCCGCCGCGATGCGCGTCACCGTCACGGCCTGGCTTCTTGCAGTGCTGGTTCTAGCGGGCGCTTCGCGGGCGCAGGCCCAGGAGTATTCCCATGCTGGCCACGCAGCCAGCCCCCCGAGCGTGACTCCTCCGTACATCGGGCCCGAGATCTCGGGCGCGGTGCTGGCGCGCGTGAGTAGCTCGTCGGACTACGACGACGAGCATCCGTTCGACGCCGCCTACGGTTTGGGGTTCTGGTACACGCCGACCGCGCAGTACTCGTTTGGGGCGCGCTACGACTACATCGGCCTTGGCGGGGGCGAAAGCTCGAACGGCACGGACTATGTGGATGCGAGCTACAACGCCCACACGCTGTGGGCGGCAGGTCGCGTGCACCCCTACGTGGGCAACGGGTACTCGATTTTCGTGGGCGTGGGCGTGGGGCTCGTGGTGATGAAGCAGCACGCGGTGGGCGTTCGCACGACGGACGTTACCGAGCCGGCGGGACAGCCCTTCAAGTGCGGTGGTTCGAGCGCGCCCAACGTGGGCTTCCGCGCCTCGAGCGGGCTCAGCATCGACATCGGCGAGCGGCTGGCGTTCTTGGGCGCGGTGGGCGCCACTATGCTGCGTGGGAGCTCGGACATCGAGGACGGATGTGTGCCCGGCGTCGGCTCTCCGATCAGCGTCGGCGTGGGCATGGGCTTCGCGTACCATTTCGCGCTGTAATCGGGCCAACCTGACAAAAGCCATCAGCCACGGCCGCACTAGATCTATACTGAGGTGCGTGTCGGGGTGGGTTCTTCCGACGCGGATACAGGCGATTCACAGCGAGGCGAGGGGCACGTGACATCTAGCGTCAAGACGACAACTAGCGACTCGGTACGGCCCCCGTCTGTGCGGCGCCCGTCGGTACGGCCTCCGTCGATGCCGCCGCCCTCGCGAACGGGGTTCGAGGGAGGCGCCGCGACCGATCGCTTCCGGCTGATCGGCGACTACTTCCCCATCCTGCTTTCGGTGTCTCCCTTGCACTACACCGAAAGCACGGTGCCAGAGATGGGCGAAGCTTTCGAAGAGTACTTCATTCGCGGCACGCGCTACGTCGTGATCGCCGTCAACCCCAACCGCGCTGAACCGCCCGATGCCAAGCAACGCAAGCTCGTCACGGACTGGATCGCGTCACCGCGGGTCATGAGTTACTCCGCGCGCCTGTGCCTGGGTTCAGCCAACATCGTCCCCAACGCCCTCTTGCGAGGGCTGCACACGGCGCTGCTTTGGGCATGGAACCCGCCCTTTCCGATCAAGCCCGTCGCGAGCCCGCGCGAAGCGCTCGACTACTCGCTCGAGGCGCTCGAGCTCGCGGGCGTTCCCCCGCCCCGCGGTGCTGCCGGCACGCGCGCCGCGATCCAGCAGCGGCTGCACGAGATCATGGGGTAACCCCACTTCTCTCAGCCGCCGAGCAAACGCCCCTATCGACCCAAAAGTTCGTCGATCATTGGTTCGAGCGCGGCGGGGGTGGTTGAGGAGCCGAAGCGGCCAACGACCTTGCCGCGGCGATCGAGCAGGAACTTGGTGAAGTTCCATTTGATGAACTGGGTGCCGAGTAGACCGGGGGCGTCGCGCTTGAGGAGCTTGTAGAGCGGGTGGGTGCCCGAGCCGTTGACCTCGATCTTCTCGAATAGAGGGAAGGTGACGTCGTACTGGTCGCGCGTGAAGCTATCGATGTCTGCCGCGCAGCCTGGCTCTTGCTTGCCGAATTGGTTGCAGGGAAAGCCGAGGACGACGAGGCCTCGGGCCGCGCGCGAGCGGTGGAGCTGTTCGAGGCCGGTGTACTGGGGGGTGAAGCCGCAGGCGCTCGCCACGTTGACGATGAGCAGGACTTTGCCGCGGTAGGGCTCGAGGGTAGTGGGGGTGCCGTCGAGCAGGCGAACCGGAATTTCGTAGAGAGCAGCTTTTGTCATATCGAGCTCGGGAGTGTTGCGTGGAGGCGCCGTGGCAAGGTGTCTAGCTCGGAAGCATCGAAGTGGCCGGTCCGTAGCGCGCACTACCGCGAACTCTGCAGGTCGGTGTGGCAGTCGTGCTCGTAAAAAAGGTCGGGCCGCGCGAATTTGAAGCGAACTGAAGACAGGACATTGGCGGCTTCGGTACTAAGGATCTCGCATGGTCGCTCCGGGGAAGCTCGCGTGGCATCGGAAGGGTCGCGCGCGCCATTCCAAGTGGAGCGCTGGGGTGCTCGCGTTTGCGGGTCTGACCGCGTTAGCAGCACCCGCTTCCGCGCAAGCCAACGCGAGCGGCGGTAGCACTCCCGAGTCCAGCTTCTACCTCGACATCTTCGGCGTCGGTCTCTTCGGGTTGAAGTCAACCCATGAGTGGAACCACGACTGTCCGGACGTCGCGGATCCGATGACGGGCAAGGATCTGGCTATCAGCTGCGACGCGCGAGCCCCGATCGGCGGGGCGCTGGGGCTCCGGCTCGGGCTGCTCTTGCGCGGTGCGGTGGGGTTCGAGGCTTTCGCCATCGGTGCCGGCGACTGGAGTAAGGTGAGCGTCGAGGGGCTGGACGTGCCCGGAGTTCCCGCGTCCCTCGAGTCGATGCAGATCGGTCGCGTAGGGGGTGCGCTCGGGGGCGGGCTGCGGCTGTCCACGCCAACTTCGGGGCTCAGATTCAGCGCGGGCTTCGGCCCCGGCGTGGCGTTCAGGCGTGTCTACACCAACGTGTCTTCGCTCAATGGCTCGTCGACCAACTACGCGGCCCCGATGCTGCTTGGCGACTTGTCCGTCACGTTCGGCGAGTCGTTCACGATCGGAGTCATTGGCTGGGCCGAACTCTCGAAGACGATCAGCGTCGAACCCAACCTGTCCAGCATCCCCGGCGCCGAGGAGGTAGCTGCTGCCTTCACCCAGACCGAGCGAGTCACGGTCTTTCAGGGCACCCAATGGTTCATCGGGCCGATGATCGCCTTCCACCACGGGAGCTAGCGGGAGCTAGCGGGAGCTCCGCGCGTGCGTACGAGACGCCGGAACGTGAGGTCAGAAGGTTAAAGCGCGGTCCCAGTTACACCCGGTAGTTCGGCGCCTCTTCCGTGATGATCACGTCGTGGACGTGGCTTTCGCGGAGGGCGGCGTTCGAGATGCGGATGACCTTGGTGTCTTTGCGCAGGGCTTGGATGTCGCGGGAGCCGGTGTAGCCCATGCCTGCGCGCAGGCCGCCGACGAGCTGGGCCAGGATGGAGGAGAGCGAGCCTCGGTGCGGGACGCGGCCTTCGATGCCTTCGGGAACGAGCTTTTCGTCGGCGGTGCCGACCTGGCCGTAGCGATCTTTGCTGCCCTTCTTCATGGCGGCGAGCGAGCCCATGCCGCGATAGACCTTGTAGCTGCGGCCCTGGTAGAGCACGAGTTCGCCGGGGGCTTCGTCGGTGCCGGCGAAGAGGGAGCCGATCATGACGGAAGAGGCACCCGCGGCGATGGCCTTGGTGACCTCGCCCGAGTACTTGATGCCGCCGTCGGCGATGATGGGTACCCCGGCGGGCTCGGCGACCTCGGCGCAATCGGAGACAGCGGTGATCTGCGGGACGCCGATGCCTGCGACGATGCGGGTGGTACAGATGCTACCGGGACCGATACCGACTTTGACGGCGTCGACGCCAGCGTCGATGAGCGCGCGCGTGGCTTCGGCGGTGGCGACGTTGCCGGCGATGAGCTGAACGTGCGGGTAACGCTTCTTGGTGTCGCGCACGGCGTCGATGACGCCTTTGGAGTGGCCGTGGGCGGTGTCGACGACGATCACGTCGACGTTGGCTGCGACCAGCGCTTCGGAGCGTGCAATGCGATCTTTGCCGGGGCCGATGGCTGCGCCGACGCGCAAGCGGCCGCGATCGTCTTTGAGGCCGAGCGGATTTCGCTCGGCTTGGAGCAAGTCTTTGATGGTGATGAGGCCAACGAGCACGCCGTTTTCGACCACGAGCAGCTTTTCGATGCGGTGCCGGTGGAGCAGCTCGCGCGCCTCTTCGGGCTTACATTGGGGCGAGACGGTGACGAGCTTGGTGGTCATCAGCGCGCTGACGGGCTGATCGAGGTTCTTCTCGAAGCGCACGTCGCGCGCGGTCAAAATGCCGATCGGACGCTTGCCTTCTACGACCGGTAGACCGCTGACGCCGTGGCGCCGCATGAAGTCGAGGGCGTCTTTGAGCGACTCGCCGGGCCCGACGGTGACCGGGTCCAAAATGATGCCGCTTTCAGCGCGTTTGACGCGCTCGACCTCGTGAGCCTGTTCTTCAGGCGTCAGATTTTTGTGAATGATGCCGATGCCCCCTTCGCGGGCCATGGCGATCGCGGCGCGGGCCTCGGTGACGGAGTCCATCGCAGCGCTAACGATAGGAATATTCAGCTCGAGGCCGCGGGTCAGGCGAGAGCGAACATCCACGTCTGCGGGGAGCACCTCGCTGTAGGCCGGAACGAGCATGACGTCGTCGAATGTCAAACATTCGCGCGGGCTTTGCTCAAACATGGCGTGACCTACTACGTGTTCGAAGGTCCGTCAACCGGCGCTCGATCACGGAATTCCCATGCGCTCGGAGGCCCATGAAAATGGCTCGGAAAACTCGCAGTCGCGCGGTTCGGCGCTATGCTACGCTCCCCTGCAATGGCCTTGTCGCTAGAAGATATCGAGGGTTACCTTCAAAAGCTCGAGCGCCGTTTCGAGAAGCTGGAGGACGGCACGCTGCTGGTGTTCATGGGGGCTGGCCGCCCGCCGGTGGCGATGCGCGTGGCGCCGCCCGTGGCGGTGCTGCAGGTGGGCATCACCGATGCGCCCGCGAGTGAAGTGTCGCGGCACGTAGCGCTCTACCGGCGCCTGCTGGAACTGAACGCCAATGACCTGGTGCATGCTGCGTACGGCATCGAGAAAGATCGGGTGGTGCTCGCTGCGGCGCTCGATCTAGACAACCTGGGCTTCAGCGAGCTCGAAGCCGTGCTTGCCGACATGGATATGGCGCTGGCCAATCACGTGCCCGAATTGCACGCGTTACTTCAGGGGAAAGCTTAGAGGCCATGGGGATTTTCGCTCGTCTAGCTCGTCTCATCCAATCCAACATCAACGACCTGATCAGCCGCTCCGAAGATCCGGAGAAAATGCTGAATCAGATCGTCATCGACATGAACACCCAGCTGATCGAGGCGAAAAAACAGGTCGCCGCCTCGATCGCCGACGAGAAGCGCTTGCAAAAGCAGGCCGAAGCTGAGCTCGCAGGCGCCAAAGAGTGGGAGCGGCGCGCGATGATGGCGGTGCGCGCCGGCGACGACAACCTGGCCAAAGAGGCTCTGCTGCGCAAGAAAGAGCACGATCAGCTGACCGAGCAGTACCAGCAGCAATGGCAGAAGCAAAAGCAGGCTGTCGATCAACTGAAGCTCGCCCTGCGCGCGCTGAACGCGAAGATCGAAGAGGCCAAGCGCAAGAAGACGCTGCTCATCGCGCGCAAGAAGCGCGCCGAGGCCCAGAAGGCGATCCAAGAGACCATGAGCGGGCTAAAGAACGCGAGCGCGTTCGAAGCCTTCGATCGCATGGCAGGCAAGATCGATCAGATCGAGGCCGAAGCCGAAGCCGGGGCAGAGCTCGCGGAGGAGTACACGGGCGACGTGCTCGCGCACAAGTTCGGACAGCTCGAGGCTTCGCACGGCGCCGACGAAGACTTGACCGCGCTCAAGCGCAAGATGGGCGTGCTCCCGCCGGAGCCCGAGCCCGAAGCGAAACCCGTCAGGGTCGAGAAGGCTGACGAGGCGACGGAGTTCGAGCAGTTGGATCCTCGAGAACAAGAAGAACTGGCACGCGCGCTGGCTGATCTCGAGGCTGAAGACCAAGCCGCCATGCGCATGAAACGCTAACCTAAGCGGCAGACGCGTAGCGACGCGCTCGCGCTGCCGGAGAATCGAGTATGCTGAAATACGCCTTTGCGCTGTTCGCCCTTGGGTCTGCCCTGTTGACTTCGACGAGCGCGCTCGCCGACGTGGTGATCGATGCCGAGCCGCTGCACGACAAGAAGATGCGCATCGACGGCCTGCTGCGCGAGTGGCCGGGTCAGTTCGCCGCGTTCAAGACGACGCTGAAGGGGTCACTGAAAGCGTCGGGTCTAGTGGGCTACGACGACAAGGATCTGTACGTGGCCATCAAGGCGGCCGACGAGAAAATCGTGCGCACCGCGGGCGCTGGCGACAGCGAAGACCACGCCACGTTCAGCTTGGCGTTCCCGAACACTTCCGGTCACTACACGAGCTTCGACGTCAAACTCTACCCCGGCGATCCGGGGAAGTTGCCCGGCGTAGTGAAGATCAACGGGCGCGTGTCGAAAGCCTCGAAGCTGGTAGAGGCCCCCGAAGAGGGCGGCCTCGTGATCGAAGCGAAGATCCCCTGGAGCGAGTTCAGCCAGGCCGCGATCGCTCGCGTCGGACTCAAGGCCACGCTCAAGTACAGCGACGCACGGTCGCCGGGGTCCCTAAAGAACGTGGTAGCGACCAGCGCGAAGACCGCGGGCAGCATGCCGTACATGCCGCTCGAGGGCGAACAGGCGTTGCGCGGAGCGCTGCTCAAGGCGAAGCGGCTCTCCGATCGTCCCACGCGGCAGGTGTTCGGCAACGTCGTCGGTGACGCTCAGTACGAATGGGTGGCCGTCTACGGGCAGTACATGTGCGTGGTCGGTCCGGGCTACCGCGACGGCAAGGAGTTCTACTACGGGGAGCTGAACATCACGGGCGGCAAGCAGCTGACGCGCCTCGAGCTCCACGATCTCGATGGGGACGGCAAGAAAGAGGTGTTGGTTCAGAAACACCTGGGCGGTGATGAGGGATATCGCGAGGTGCTCCTGGCGTTCAAGCTCGACCCCAAAGATGCGCCGACGGTGGTGTTCGCCCACGAGGTCGGCATCGTGACCGAAGCAGGCTCGATCAAGAACAAGGTGAGCATCAACGGCGGCAAGATCACGATCGAACAGGGCACCAGCGAAGGCTTCGACCCGGCCACGTACGATGAACCTTTGCCCGGAGAAGGCGTCGAATCGGCATTGCTCCCGTGGGATACCGTGAAGAGCCGCAGCTTCGAGTGGAAGGGCGATCGCATGGAGGCGTCGGACGAAACTGCGTGGAAGCCCAAGGTGACGAAGGCGCGAGGCGGGGCGTCCGCGGGGCGACCGGCCGCAGCGAGATCGGGTCCGCCTCCACCGCCGGCACCGCGGCCACCCACGTCCGAGGAGCTGCTCGATCGCGTGTATGCCTTGTACAAGAAGGACCGCGGCGTCGGTGGAGCGAAGCCACGCTTCGACTTCGTGACTGACGTGGTTGGCGACTCGCAGACCGAACGCGTGCTCGTTCACGGCAAAGACATCGTGGTGTTCGGCAAAGGGTTTCGCGAGGGCCAGAGCTACACGTTCATCAACGTGGGCGTGAAAGAGGACAAGGACATCCTGCACGCGACAGCGCGCGATATCACCGGCGACGGCAAGGCCGAGATCATCGTGCGCGGCATCTTGAAGGCCAAAGCCTCCAAAGAGCTCGGCGGCGACACCATCGACAGGTACGCGCTCTTCATCTACCAGGTCGCGGGCGAAAAACTCGTGCGCATCTTCGGCGCCGAAACCGGGCGGGCGCTCGGGTCGCAGCGCATCCTCGCTACCGTGGCGTTTGCGCCTGCGAAGCAAGGGCTCAGCATCGAGCTACGCCCGGGGCGAGCCGTCGGCTGGACGGAGAAGGACTATCCCTTCCCTGAAGACACGACCCCTGCCGGCGGGCTCGAACCGCTGGCGCTACCCTGGGGCTCGCTCGGCGCCCGGCTCTACACGTTCAACGGCTCGAGCTACAGCCAATAACGCCGCGGAGCCTCCGCAGCGCACTTTTGTTGGCGTGCGAACTTTGTGCAATTCGCCTGCGACAAGCCTGCGATGGCTTGCGATAAACAGACTGCGGCGTTAACGCACCATCGTTCGAAAAGACTAGCGAAGTTGGGGAACTGATGGACTTTTGAAGGCAGCTGCCAGAGTTCGTCAACTTGACCCCAGCCCACGGCAGTTGCAGCAATTGCTTTCGATTGCTAGCTTCCGAAAAGCTCCCGAGCCATGAACAATCCAGCCAAGAGCGCGCCCTCCTTACCAGTTACTGTCATTTCGGGCTTTCGGGGCGCAGGCAAGACCGCCCTGTTGAACCACTTGATCAACAACTCGAGCGGGCTTCGAGTCGGCGTGATCATGAACGACATGGGGGCGATGAAGCTCAAGAATGGGGGGCTCAAGGCGGGGGCGAGCGCGGTGGCGCCGGCGTGCGCCGAGTTGATCGAGATGAACAACGGCTGCATCTGCTGCACGCTGCGTGATGAGTTCGTCTCGCACATTGCCTCACTCGCCCGAAAGGGAGAGCTCGACATGTTGCTGGTCGAAGCGACGGCCATCTCCGAGCCGCTGCCGATCGCGCTGACCTTCGAGCAGCCCGAGCCAGGGGGTCAGCTGCTGGGCGATGTCGCGCACCTCGACACGCTGGTGACCATGGTCGACGCTCACCACTTCTTGGACGATTGGGACGAAGCCGCGCCACTGCGCACGCTCGGCGTCGCGCTCGACGAAAGCGACGGCCGCACGGTCGCCGACTTATTGGCCGAACAGGTCGAAGTCGCCAACGTCATCGTCGTCAACAAGTCCGACCTGGTGAGCGCCGAAAGCCTCGAGCGCCTCTGCTCCATTCTGCAGAACCTGAATCCGGAAGCCGAAATCGTGACGACGATGTTCGGTGTGGTCCCGCTCGATTCGATGCTGCTCGCGGAACTGTTCGATCCCACCCGCCTCAGCAACGTGTTGCCGCGCGAGAACGCCAGCATGGCCGACGAGTTCGGCGTGTCGAGCTTCGTGTACCGAGCGCGCCGGCCCTTTCACCCGGAACGACTCTGGGAAGTCCTGCACTCCGAGTGGCCGGGCGTGCTGCGCAGCAAAGGCTTGTTCTGGCTCGCCTCGCGCATGAGCGAATCTGGGTTCTGGTCGCAAGCGGGGCCGGTCTGCAGCGCCGAAGGCGCCGGCCGCTGGTGGGCCACCGTGCCCGAGACCGATTGGCCCGAGGACGAAGACCTGCGCGGTAGCATCGCCGGAGAGTTCAAGGGCCCGTTCGGCGATCGCCGTCAAGAGCTGGTGGTGGTCGGCATCGACATGGATCGCGCTGCACTGCGCGGCCGCCTCGACGAATGCCTTCTGGACGATGAAGAGATGAAGATGGGCCCGATGGGCTGGCTCCACCTCAACGATCCGTTCCCCATGTGGTCGAGCGAGCACCACGACGAGCCAGAGTTGCAGGTTCGGCTGCGCCGCGAGCTGCCCCGGGCCTGATCGCCGCGCCAGGGTCTCTTTTCCCTGCGACGGCGCCGCCCAGTGAATTTGGGCAATGTCAGAGCCTGCGGCAGGGGTGAACCCGCGGCCGCCTCCCGTCCGGGCGCGCTGCAGGCTAGCATTCTTGCATGGACGTGAAGCTACTGATCGATGGCATCGTACGCCAGACGACGGTGCTCATTGCGCAGCTCTCGACCAGCGCCGGAGTTCGAGCGCCGCTGGCGCACGTGGCGGACCAGGTATTTCTCGAGCTCGCGGCCGAGATCGCGGCCCAAGGCGTGAGCCGGAAGGTCGCCGCCGACATGTTCGGGATGGCGCTGCGCAGCTACCAGAAGAAGCTCCGCCGGTTGACCGAAAGTGCCAGCGTTCGCAATCGCACGCTGTGGGAAGCGATGCTGGATTTCGTCTCGGAACAGGGCTCCGCCCCGCGCGATCGAATCCTGGCACGCTTTCGCTTCGACGAGGAACGCGAGGTCGCCGCGGTGCTGAGCGACCTCGTCGGGCAGGGCCTGATTTACGCAACCGGCAAGGGCAACAACACCATGTACAAGCTCTCGTCGGACGAAGACCGCAAGCAGCTCGCGCAGAAGGACACGGAGGAATCTCTGCTCCAGATGGCGTGGCTGGCGCTGTACCGTCGCGCCCTCAGCCGCCCTGATCTGGCCGTGTTCTTGGGCGCGGACGAGCAGGCGGTCGCGGCAGCCGTGCAGCGCTTACTCGCCGACGGTCACATCAGCGAAAGCGCGGACGGCAAGCTGAGCGCCGAGACCTTCCTGGTCCCCGTCGGGGCCGAGCGAGGCTGGGAAGCGGCCGTCTTCGACCACTTCAGCGCCATGGCCGGAGCGATCGCTTCGAAGCTTCGCCGCGGCACACCACGCTCGCAGCAAGAAGACGTCGTGGGTGGGGCCACGCTCACGTTCGAGATCTTCGACAACCACCCGTCGAAGGACGAGGTGGTGGGCCTACTGCGGCAGGTACGCCACGACGTGAACCAACTCTGGCAGCGGGTGAATGCCGAAAACGAGAGTTTCCCAGATGAGCAGGAAGGCAAATTCAAGGTGACTTTTTACTTCGGACAGAACGTGCTCGGCGCCGATGGGGAGGCGTCATGAGCAAGCGGCTCGGGTTCTCGCTGCTGGCCCTTGGGCTATCGATCGTCGCGCCGCTGGCTTGCGGCGAAACCGAAAGCAGCTCGGGGAGCAATACCAACTGGCTCAGCATCTGCACCGACGACGATGACTGCTCGAACGGGTACAGCTGCCTGTGCGGCGTCTGCACCTCGCCGTGTGAGCTCGAAGCCGACGACTGCCAAGCTACCGGTGCCCAGTGCACGGCGCTCGCCGCAGTCGGTTGCCAGCCCCATGACGACCACGAGACCGCCTGCCTCCCGAGCTGCGCTAAGGATGCGGACTGCGACAGCTTCGGAGATAATCTGGCCTGCGAAGCGAACGTGTGCATCGCAGAAACCGAGCTCGACGAACCCCAAGATACGACGGGAGGCGTGAAGCTACCCGATCTCGAACCGCAGGGTGGTTCCGCCAAGCTTGCGCTCGGCGGCGACTCGCCGTGTGTCACGCGCGCGGGCAAGGTCTGGTGTTGGGGTCAAAATCGAGCTGGGGAAGCGGCGCAGCCTCCCGGCGAACAGAACATGCCGATCGCCGAGATCGAGGGGCTCGAGGGGGTGAGCGAAGTCGTCGCTGGCGGCCAACACAAGTGCGCACTGACGGAAGATGGCCAGGTGTACTGCTGGGGCCTCAATGATCGGGGCCAAGTCGGGCCCGAAAGCGCCCCAGCGATGACTTGTTCCGTGCTCGTCCTCGACCACGGTCCCGAAAACGTCCCCTGTCAGCCCACTCCCACGTTGGTGCCTGACCTGCCGACGGTAGTCGGGCTCACGTTGAACGACACGACCACCTGTGCCTGGTTCGAGGATGGAGACTTCACGTGCTGGGGCGAGACCAGCTACCTGGAATCCGCCGAGGAGGCACTGAGCGACGGAGTGAGCTGGCTCGCGCTCGGGCATGACATCCTGTGCGCTGTCTCGAGCGCTCAAGACCTCTGGTGCACCGGCGACGCTCCCGCGTTCGACTCGCTCAGCAAGCTCGCGCTGTCACCCGAATTCGATGGCGGCCCGACTTTCGGCTGCGCGCTCGACGCGGGTGGCGACGTGGCTTGTTGGGGGCGGGATGATGCCGGGCAGCGGGGACTGTCGAGCTTCGGATCACCA
>Ga0315910_10004381_pt1 | contig 11832 bp, 11 predicted proteins | sample EdamamesoilMG_FD_204470 | JGI IMG/M metagenome (GOLD analysis project Ga0315910, IMG submission 204470) | Garden soil microbial communities collected in Santa Monica, California, United States - Edamame soil | ecosystem: Environmental > Terrestrial > Soil > Garden | place: USA: California... | reverse complement strand
CAAAAAAGTTTGCAGGCAAAGCAGATGGTAAAACAATTTCTGCATTAGTGAAGGAATTACTGGCAGGCGGTTGATTATATAAGTTTGACGTTTAGTAAGTTTCTTAATAAGCATAACGATAAACAAAAAACGTTAAACAATAAACTACTATATGTTTCTCGATATCATCTTTGCCATACTGATTGTATTTGCTGTTATCAAAGGATTTCAAAAAGGACTTATTGTTGCTTTATTTTCTTTTGTAGCTTTTTTTATTGGCCTCGCAGCTGCATTAAAATTATCAGCCGTTGTAGCAGGATATATCGGCAATGCAGTTAAAATATCTCAACAATGGCTGCCCGTAATTTCATTTATCGTTGTATTTATTATTGTGGTAATCCTCGTGCATCTTGGAGCAAAGGCAATTGAAAAATCTGTGCAAGCCGTAATGCTCGGTTGGGTAAACCGCATCGGAGGCATTCTATTTTATACATTATTATATCTTACCATTTTCAGCGTTTTACTTTTTTATGCGGAACAAACGGGGCTTGTAAAACCCGAAACAATCAAACAATCCGTGACGTACGAATATGTACAACCCTGGGGACCGAAAGCAATAAATGCATTTGGGAAAATCATCCCGATATTTAAAGACATGTTTGCTGAATTGGAAAAATTTTTCAGCAATGTTTCCAATGAAATTCCCAAACCTTAGCGCTGTTTTCTTTCAGCATTTTCCGTCAGTCAAAATGGAGTTTGATAATTACTTCAATACAACTTATTATTGCGGCAAATAAGCTATTTTAGCAGAAATTAACTGCCATAAGGAATGCAATTCGAAATCAAACAACAAGGGAAGTTCAAATTTGTGGAAGAAGGGGAGGGAGAGCCGCTCATTCTGCTGCATGGGTTGTTTGGTGCGCTAAGCAATTTTGAAGCGCTTATTGAATATTTCCGTCATCATAATAAAGTAATAGTGCCGTTGATGCCGTTGTATGATTTGGATATTTTACATACATCGGTAGGAGGACTGGCCAAGTTCCTGCATAAGTTTATTGATGAAAGAGGTTATGATAAAATCCATTTGCTCGGCAACTCAATGGGTGGTCATGTTGGATTGGTGCATGTATTGAAACATCCGGAAAAAATAAAATCACTGATATTAACCGGGAGCTCAGGATTGTTTGAAAATGGAATGGGTGACAGTTATCCCAAACGTGGGGATTACGAGTATATCAAGACAAAAACTGAACTAACATTTTATGATCCCAAAACTGCAAGCAAAGAATTGGTTGATGAAGTATATGGAATCGTAAACAACCGGTTGAAAGCGATAAAAATTATTGCGCTGGCAAAAAGCGCCATTCGCAATAATCTTGGTTCTGAATTAAGCAAAGTTCAACTGCCAACCCTGCTGATATGGGGAAATAACGATACCATCACACCGCCATTTGTTGCAAGAGAGTTTAATAAATTGATCCCGAACAGCGAACTGCATTTGATTGACAAATGCGGACATGCGCCAATGATGGAAAGACCGGAAGAATTCAATGTTGTTTTGCACAAATTTTTGAAAAAACTAAGTGAGCCTGCAACAATTAGCTAGTTGCTGCTGTCTCATACATATATGCCGCTATCCATGTTATCCCGTGATTTGCTTACCCAGACACTACCCCACCTGAAAATGCAGGATAAAATCTACTCTGCCATTCAACTGATGGCCGATTACCACATTACTCACCTGCCGGTTGTGGATGATGAAAAATACCTCGGCCTCGTAAGTGAAGAAATGCTTTTACATGCTGATGATGATAATGCGACGATAGATACTTTTCAACAGGGGTTCATCAATATTTCAGTAAAAGATAGTGAGCATCTTCTTTCTGCTATACAAGAAACGGTAGAAAATGAACTGTCCATTATGCCGGTGGTAAACGAGGATAACGAGTTGCTTGGCTGCATTACCAAAGCAGAGTTGCTTAAAAATGCATCCGATTTTATGAGCTTGAATGAGCCGGGTGCTGTAATTGTATTGGAGATGGATCCGCGTCAATATTCATTCAACGAACTGAGCCGGTTAGTGGAAAGTAATGATGCCCAAATAACACAATTGAATACCTCTACTGATATTGAAAGTGGCGTGATGATTGTAACTATCAAAATAAATAAGGCAGAAGTGGCAGATCTTGTTGCTTCATTGCAGCGCCACGAGTACAATGTAAAATATTATTTTGGTGAGGAGTTGTATGAAAACGAGGTGCGCAGCAATTATGAAAACCTGATGAATTACCTCAAGATCTGACATTTTGATTTTTCCCCTCATTTTTGCGTAAGAGGTAAAATTTTTCTGACTTATTTTGCGACAAAAACCAGCTAAATTATTTGGCCTTGCCCGGCACCCATGCAGTGTGTTTGTAAATACCTTTTTCTTTCAGCATTTGTCATTTTAAATGTTGCATCAATTCATGGGCAATCGCATCCCGGGTTGGATCCCGGTGATAATTCGTCACATATAAGTGATTCTGCCAATGCACCCGGCAGTACTGTTTTTACAGTCAGGCAAATAATTATTACCGGAAATAAAAAAACAAAGGAAGCAATCATTCTTCGCGAACTGCTTTTTAACAAAGGTGAAAAATATACACTACAAAATCTTGTAACAAAATTTGAGCAATCGAAAAGCTTTTTAATGAACACTGCATTATTTCATGAAGTGGTGATTTCATTAAAAGGATTCAGCGGAAGTGATATTGATGTGCTGGTAGATGTATCGGAACGCTGGTATGTTTTTCCTTTACCTTATTTAAAACCGGTAGATCGTAACCTCAATCAATGGTTGTTTGAGCAAAATGCGAAATTGAGCCGCACCAATCACGGAGTTAAGATTGTTCATAATAACATTACGGGCCGTAATGATAAATTGCGTTTGTGGCTGATAACGGGCTATACCAAGCAAGCATCATTCAATTATGAACGTCCCTTCATTGATAACAAAATGCGTTGGGGTATAAAATTTTCTGCAGCTACTGGTAAAACAAGAGAAGTAAATTATCAAACACTTAATAACAAACAGCTTTTCTTAAAAGACAATGATAACTTTCTTTATCATTTTTTAAGAGCAGGGTTTGAACTTACCTATCGAAAGGCAATTCGGACTCGTCACCGTTTTGGGTTTAATTATACTACAGAAAAAATAAAGGATACTGTGCTGGCATTAAACTCTTCCTATTTTCCTGAAGGAAGAAACAGCATCGGTTATCCTGAGTTTTATTATACGGTTCAATACTTTGATCTCGATTATATTCCTTATCCCACAAAAGGACATGCGTTTGAAGTATCGTTGTATAAAAAGGGAATAAACCAAACAATAAATCTTTGGCAACTGAGTGCAAAGACATCAGTAAACTGGCCATTGACACCTAAAACATTTTTGAATGCCCGTGGTTTCTTTGCAGTTAAACTTCCTTTTAAACAACCTTATACCAACCAGCAAATGCTGGGTTATAATGATGCTTTCATGCAGGGCTATGAGTATTATGTGATAGATGGTGTGGCCGGTGCTTATGTAAAAGCAAGTTATACAAGGGAGCTGTTTAAATGGAATATTGGATTGCGTGCAAATAAATTCGCCACAAACAAACGCATACCATTCCGCTTTTATGGAAAAGTATTTGGCAATGCTGGTTATGTATATCACCCGGAACCACAACAAAATTTACTACCTAACCGATTATTAAGCTCTGCTGGAATCGGGATAGATATTGTGACTTTTTATGATTTTGTGCTCAAACTCGAATGGTCATTCAACCAGTTAGGCCAAAACGGGCTATTTTTACACAGAAGGACAACGTTTTAGTGAGTGATAAGTATTAGCTTATCCAACTATTCAGAATTTCATTCACAATTCACCTCCCGATAGCTATCGGGACACAACTCACAATAATGAAAGCAGCAATATATAGCCGGGTAATGGTTGACGAACAGAAGGACGATGTACAATTATTTTTTGATGAATTAGATAAACAAAAAATAACACCGGTTGTTTTTCTTCCTTTCTTCGATGAGATAAAAGAAAAAATAAATCTTCCCTCTTCAACCGAGGCATTTTCACTTTCAGCAGACTTAAATGATGATGTAGAATTTATCATCAGCCTTGGAGGTGACGGTACATTACTTGATACAATTACCCTTGTTCGTGATAAGAAGATTTCCATCATGGGAATTAATTTCGGAAGACTTGGTTTTCTCGCAGGTATTGGTCGCAATGAAGTGGCTGCTGCAGTAAAAGCCATTGCGAACAGAACCCATGTAGTAGATAAACGAACTCTTATACACCTGGATGCAGACACCCCATTATTTGGTGAAGTGCCATACGCTTTAAACGAATTTGCAATTCATAAAAGAGATGTAGCATCAATGATAAAAATCCATACATATGTGAATGGAGAATTTTTAAATACCTACTGGTCTGATGGATTAATTGTAGCCACACCTACAGGTAGTACTGGCTACTCTTTGAGTTGCAACGGGCCGATAATATTTCCTGACAGCGGCAATTTTGTGATCACCCCAGTGGCACCGCATAATCTAAATGTCCGACCAATCGTAGTGCCGGATGACAATATCATTTCTTTTGAAGTGGAAAGCCGCGATGAGCATATTATTTGTGCCCTGGACAGCCGACGCGAAATCATAAGCCGCAATGTACAACTGGCTGTACGGAAGGAAAGTTTTCATGCCCAGCTCGTTAGACTAAGTGAAAATAATTTTCTGCAAACACTTAGAAATAAACTTACCTGGGGGCTCGATAAGCGTAATTAGCATACCCATTAAATTTCCTTGAAATCCTTGCCCCAAGCCGGATTTTAACACCTGTATTTTATTATTCGATAAAAGAAAATGGCTACTTTTAACGTTCTTACTTTTCAAGGACGTTTAATTCAGGATATGAGAAAGCTTTTATTGGCTGTTATAGGTTTATTCAGCATCACGACTTCAACATTAATGGCGCAAGATGCCGTCAAGCAGGAAGGTGAATTTGGTATTGGCTTAGGCGCCGCACATTATTTCGGTGATTTGAATACAAGGGCTAAACTGAACCGCCCCAAGGCAGCAGCAACGATTTTCTTTCGTAAAAACTTTGGTAACTATATCGCTGCACGAGTAGCAGCAAGCTATGCAAGATTGGGTTATAGCGATCGCTACAATACACACAATACCACAATGCTTGCCCGTAACCTCAGCTTCAATTCTAATGTGTGGGAACTTTCATTGCAGGGTGATTTTAATTTTTTTCGTTTCATGCCCGGCGAGCCTGAATTCAGTTTTACACCTTATGTAACATTGGGTGTGGGTGTGTTCAGTTACGATCCGTTTGCCTACCTCGCCGGCGAAAAAGTTTACCTCCGCCAATTGGGAACAGAAGGTCAGGGAAGTTCTTTATATCCCGATCGCAAACAATATAACTCAACAGCTATCAGCATTCCTTTTGGTGTAGGCGTGAAATACGCTTTGAATGAACGCATCAATATCGGCTTTGAAGTATTATATCGTTTTACTAATACTGATTATCTCGATGATGTAAGTAAAACATATGTAAATGCAGCAGCTGTTTTTCCAACCAATCCTGATGGAAGTCCTTCAAATGGTTTTCTATTACATGATCGATCATACGAATTAGGCGAACCTATTGGTATCGCCGGCCGGCAACGTGGTAATGATAGCCAAAAAGATCAGTTTGTAACAGCGATGTTTCATGTTACATTCAACCTGCAATCTTACAAATGTCCTTCCGCTAAAGATTAAATTGGTTAAGAACTAATGGTTTGGCCTGTGAATTCTTTCACCATTTTTTTGTGTACCTTAAACTTTCTGTATTCGTCGCAGGTCTCTCCGTAAAATTATTCACCACTAAAACTTTTAACTTATGCGCCCGGCAAAAATTTTTGCAGCAATTCTTGCAATTTCATTCGTTACAATTTTTTCTTCTTTTAAACCAACCGGCACAAAAGCCGAATGGAAATTTATCGGTGATAAAAATGTACGCTTCGGTGTAGATCATGATGTAATTCATTGCGGAGTTGTAAATGATAATTTCCGTCAGATTAAATTGAAAGTAACAGATGGCCCAATCAAGATTTATGATATGAAAGTATATTTTGATAATGGTGATGTGCAGGATATATCTATCCGTAATCAAATACGCCAGGGAGGCGAAAGCCGGGTAATTGATTTAAACGGCGGCTTAAGAGGCTTGAAAAAAATTGAATTTACTTACGAAACAAAAGGTGTTGCAAGAGGAAGAGCTAGAGTTGCGGTTTGGGGGAGGAAATAATTTATGATAAATGAGTTTTAAAAGATAAACCCGGAACAAAATTCCGGGTTTATCTTTTAACGATATTACAATTCAATTCTTTTTATTTTTGCTGCATCCATGTCACTGTTACACGAACAAATAGATAAATCGCATTTGCCACGCCATATTGCAATCATTATGGATGGTAATGGCCGTTGGGCAAAAGAAAAAGGAGAGGATCGGCTCTTTGGCCATTTTCATGGGGTGGAAAGTGTTCGCAATATTGTAGAAGGATGTGCTGAATTAGGAGTTGGATATTTGACCCTATATGCCTTTAGCACGGAAAACTGGGACCGACCTGAATATGAAGTAGTGGGTTTGATGGAGTTGCTTGTGACCACTATCCGCAACGAAGTTGAAAGTCTTGATAAAAATAATATCCGCCTGCATGTGATTGGCGATATGAATATGCTCCCAGACTATGCCCGCAAGGAACTGAATGAGGCACTGGATATAACAAAGGATAATACCGGGCTGAACCTTATAATGGCTCTCAGCTATAGTGGCCGATGGGAGCTGCTCAATGCTGTAAAGTCAATAGCGCATGAAGTAAAAACCGGTAAGTTGAATATTGAAGGCATTAACCAGGATATTTTACAAAAACACCTAACCACCAGTGCTTTCCCCGATCCTGAGCTGATGATACGAACCAGCGGAGAGTACCGGATCAGCAATTTTTTATTGTACCAACTTGCATACGCCGAGCTTTATTTTACAAATGTCCGCTGGCCAGACTTCCGTAAAGAGAATCTTTACGAGGCAATACTTGATTATCAGGGTCGTGAGCGGAGGTTTGGGAAAACGAGTGATCAATTAGTCACATAAGTCAAATTAGACAAATTGGTCATATGTATGATCCTTATTTGACTCATTTGACTTTTATGACCATATATGTCCAATTTGACCATCTTCTTTAACAAACACTTCAACTTTTTACCGTTATTTTGCCGCCTGAACTGAAAATGAGCTCAGACCAGAACACTTTTTATGCATAAAATTTTATTGAGAGTTGGCTTTTTACTGATGGTTACCGTGTCTTTCGGACCGCAGCTATTAGCTCAGGATCCAACTTCTGTGGATGTGAACTTACTTAACTGGCCCACACAGAAAATAGCCCGTGAATACACAATTGCTGAAATAAACATAACAGGTATCCGTTTTCTTGATACTGCTATTGTAAGTTCTATCTCGGGTCTTCGTCCCGGCGACAAATTTGTTCATCCCGGTAACGATGTTTTTGCAAAAGCAATCAATAATCTCTGGCGCCAGAAATTATTTTCTGATGTAAAAATTTTCATAACTAAAATCGAGGATGATAAAGTTTGGGTTGAAATCAATCTTGCTGAACGTCCGCGATTGGGTGATTTTAAATTTCATGGTGTAAAAAAATCAGAGCTTGAAGATTTGCTCGGCAAAGTACAACTCGCTAAACAAACTATTCTTACAGACGAAACCCGTCAGCGGATCAAAGAGCAGTCTATAAAATATTACAAGGAGAAAGGATATAATAACACAAAGGTTGACATACAGGAAAGACCGGACACAGCATTTGTCAATTCAATCTATCTTGACATTTATGTGATAAAAGGAATGAAGGTAAAGGTTGACAACATTTCATTTTTTGGCAATAACTCAGTTTCTGAGCTGAAACTGAAAAAGCAAATGAAGGGTACAAAAGAGATGACCAAGATTACACTTTATCCTTCACGTGAACCCAGTCCTTATGGCGATCGTAAGATTCCATCTTTTAAACAATACTTGAAGGATAATGGATATCTATCCATTTCAAAAACAAAGAACTTCTTTGATCCTTATTTCCGTTTCAAATTATTCAGTTCAGCAAAATATGATTCAAAGAAATACACTGATGATAAAGACAAAGTGCTGGGCTACTATAATTCAATCGGTCATCGCGATGCGCAGATCGTTGCTGATACTTCATATCCTACAGCAAAAGGAAACTTGAATATTGATATTAAAGTTGAAGAAGGCCGTCGTTATTATTTTGGCAATGTTGTTTGGAAAGGCAATGCTAAATATGGTGACTCAATCCTGAATGTAATTCTGGGTATAAGTAAAGGGGATATTTATAATATAGATATCCTTAACCGACGTTTGGGTAAAGAGCTTTCGCAGGAAGGCAATGATATCAGCAGCCTGTATATGGATGATGGTTATTTATTCTTCCGTGCTGATGCAGTGGAAACTGCGGTTTATAATGATACGATTGATCATGAAATAAGAATCATCGAAGGCCCACAGGCAAGAATTAAGAACGTAACAATCGCCGGCAACGACAGAACAAAAGATTATGTTATCCGTCGTGAGTTGCGTACAGTACCCGGTGAGTTGTTCAGCCGTTCTGATCTTATCCGATCACAACGTGAGTTGGCTGCATTGAATTACTTTAACCAGGAAACGATTAACCCGGGTGTTGTTCCCAATGCGGATGATGGTACAGTAGACATCAACTGGAACCTGGAAGAGAAATCAAGTGATCAGTTGGAGCTTTCCGCAGGTTGGGGAGGTAATTTCGGATTGACTGGTACACTCGGTGTATCATTCAATAATTTTTCAATCAAAAACTTTTTCAAAAAATCAGCATGGGATCCATTACCACAAGGTGATGGACAAAAATTGAGTATTCGTTACCAGTCAAACGGTAGCATTTTCCGTTCTTATAACTTCTCATTTACTGAGCCGTGGTTAGGTGGTAAAAAAAGAAACTCATTTACCATTGGTTATAATGCCAGTAAGTTTTCAAATGGTTTTGATTATCTCACAGGCCGCATTGACAAGCAACGTTCAGATACAAACTATTTAAAAACAAATGGCTTTACTGTTTCGCTTGCTAAGCAGTTGAAATGGCCCGATGATTATTTCAGTCTGGTGTATGCATTCAGCTATACACAGTATAAGCTGCGCAACTATCCAATCTTCCAGGGATTGAGTGATGGTACATCCACCAATCTCAGTTTCAAAATTGGTTTGCAACGTTCATCTGTATTTGATCCTATTTTTCCAAGAAGCGGATCAACAATGGCAATGAGTGTGCAGTTTACACCGCCTTACTCTTCATTTAATAAAGATCTTGTTACATCGTCTAATCCATATAAAACACCTGAGTACCACAAGTGGCGTTTTAGTGGTGATTGGTATGTGCCTATCGGCCGTGCACTAGGTGCAGAAAAGAACAGGCAATTGGTATTGCGTATGGCAGCTAAATATGGTTTTATGGGCCGATACAACAGGAACCTTGATTACTCGCCATTCGAACGTTTCCAGGTGGGTGATGCAGGTCTTACCAATAACTTTGGTTTGCTCGGTTACGATATCGTTGCACATCGCGGTTATCCTGTTTATGAATCATCTGATCCTACAGTAAATCCCGATCAGCAACAAGCACAAAGATTCTTTACCATTTTCAACAAGTATACATTGGAAATGCGTTACCCGCTTGTAATAAATCAGAGCAGTACTATTTATGGTTTGACTTTCTTTGAAGCGGCAAATGGTTGGTACAGTTTCAAAGAATACAATCCATTTAAATTGCGGCGTAGTGTTGGGGTAGGTATGCGTTTTTACCTTCCTATGTTTGGTTTGCTTGGATTTGATTATGGAATCGGTCTGGATGTATTGCCGGGTGGGGCAACAAAACGTAACCGATTTACATTTATGTTGGGCTTTGAGCCTGAATAAAATTTATGCAGCAACCCGATATTAAATTAGATCGTCTGTTAACTATATAAATTTAATCACCATGAAAAAGTTAATGCTTGCATTCGGTTTTGTAATCGTATCATGTTTAGCAGCTGTTGCGCAGAAATATGCTGTGATTGACACAAGATATATTCTGGATAAAATGCCCGAATATAAAACAGCCCAAACCCAGGTGGATGAAATAGCTGCCGGCTGGCAAAAAGAGATTGATGCCAAGCAGGCCGAGTTGGATAAAATGTACAAGGATTTTGAAGCCGAGCAGGTAATGTTAAGTGATGAGCTGAAGAAAAAAAGAGAGGACCAGCTTTTTATGAAAGAAAAAGATCTGCGTGACCTCCAGCGTAAACGCTTTGGTTTTGAAGGCGATCTGTTTAAGAAAAGACAAGAGTTGATCAAACCCATACAGGACAAAGTTTACAATGCTGTTCAGAAGATGGCGGGTTCAAGAGGCTATGATTTTGTGCTCGATAAAAGTGAGGGAATTACCATTATATTTGCCGACCCAAAACTGGACAAGAGCGAAGATGTACTGAGAGAATTGGGTGTTAAATAAAACCAAACTAAGCAACTAATTCCTTTTTGAAGGAATCTTAATAAGCAAACAATAAAAAACAAAATGAAAAAACTTTTTACAGTAATGGTGGTGGCGATGGGATTGATCGCAGGAACAGCCAGTGCACAAATGAAGATCGGTTATATCCGTATTGATGATATGGTTTCATTGATGCCACAAACAGCAAAAGTGGATACAATGCTTCAGCAATACCAGGTTGACTCTTTAAACCCAAGACTTAAATTAGAGGTAGAGAACTTCCAGTACAAAGACAGTGTTCTTACAAAAACAGATACAACTAAAACACCTAAATCAGTACTGAACCAGATGAAGCTTGAAAGAGATAATCATCTTTATTTCATCAACAATTTCCAGCAATTGGCACAACAGGCAGTTCAGGCAAAACAAGATGAGCTGCTTACTCCTATATATTCCCAGGTATATGATGCTATCAAAGCTGTAGCAAAAGAAAAAGGTTACAGTCATGTATTGAGCCAGGATGCATTTTTAGTAGCGCCAGAGGGAGATAATATGTTGTTTGCAGTGGCTGCAAAGCTTAAGGTAAAATTACCTCCGCAACTGCAGGCACAGGCTCCCGGTTCTAAACCGGCAGGCACTAAACCTAACTAATCAGTAAAAATTACATATAAATTAATCCTCCTGCTATAGCGGGAGGATTTTTCTTTTAATACTAAAGCCAAACTTTATTTTTGTTCAATGCAGCAACAGGGCCCGATAGGAATTTTTGATTCTGGCTATGGCGGTCTCACCATTATGAAGGAGATTGTAAATAAACTGCCACAGTATGATTACCTCTATTTAGGAGATAATGCCCGTACGCCATATGGCAACCGTTCATTTGAAACAGTGTATGAATACACATTGCAAGCTGTCAAATGGTTTTTTGATAAAGGCTGTCCCTTGGTTGTGTTAGCTTGTAACACAGCATCTGCAAAAGCGCTGCGAAGCATTCAGCAAAAAGATTTGCCATTATTAGATTCATCAAAGAGAGTGTTGGGTGTTATCCGCCCAACAACAGAGGTCATCGGCAATTTTTCCAAAACAAAACATATTGGCTTACTCGCAACATCAGGTACTGTTGCATCGGGTTCTTATAAAATAGAAACAGAGAAATTCTTTCCGGATGTTAAATTGTTTCAGCAAGCTTGTCCTATGTGGGTGCCCTTGGTAGAAAATGATGAGTATAATAATGATGGCGCTGACT
>Ga0315910_10004380_pt1 | contig 11832 bp, 8 predicted proteins | sample EdamamesoilMG_FD_204470 | JGI IMG/M metagenome (GOLD analysis project Ga0315910, IMG submission 204470) | Garden soil microbial communities collected in Santa Monica, California, United States - Edamame soil | ecosystem: Environmental > Terrestrial > Soil > Garden | place: USA: California... | reverse complement strand
TGGCCCGGGTGACTGACGAGCTCGAAGCGTCGCGCCAGCGTGAAGCCGAACTCAAGCGGAAGCTCGTCGAGATCGGCGCATCACGCGAGCGTGGACGAATCGCTCAGGATCTGCACGACAGCGTCGGAGCACAGCTCGCGGGGCTGGTCTGGCGAGTGCGGGCTTTGGCAACCCGCGTGAATGGCCCCGTGCAGGGCGACCTAGCGGGCGTCGAGAACCGCATCGTCGCTACGATTCAAGAGCTCCGCGAAGTGGTGATGTCACTGCGAAAGCCCCAGGAGAGCTGGATCACCACGATCGAGTTGCTCCGCGAGCGCTGCAGCGAGATCTCGGGTGATCTTGCGCTCGATTTTCACGCGCCCGAGGCTGCACCGGTCGAGTCGCACGACGTCTACGCGGAGATGCCGCCCGTCATCTTCGAACTCGTTCGCAACGCCGCGCGCCACGCACGAGCGACCAAAGTAGCGGTGTCGATCACGCCGGAGCCGGGAGCGGTGCGCATCCGAGTGAGCGACGACGGGAAAGGACTCGGGACGGTCGAGCCTTCGCGGAGCCCGGGTGGCCTCGGCAACGTGTGGAGGCGAGTCTCAGAACTCGCGGGCAGCGTCGAAATCGGCATGCAGGACGAAGGCACACGCTTCGACGTGACGATTCCCGTCACCACCTCGGCCTCAGCGCCGCGCCAGAATCGAGCGCGGTGGCCGCTCTTTGGGAGCGAAGGGCGAGGTCGGGAACGCGGCCAAGATGCGAGTGCCTCGGCCGACGACGCTGTCGACGCCTAGCGTCCGCGCATCCACGCCTGCCCGCGCAGCGGTTCGGTCGTTAGGGGCAGCACGCCTGGGCGGCCCTCACAGCCTCCTGTTCAGCCAAGCCTCAGCGTGTCGCTCCTGCGGCCTCTGCCGCCTTCCGCACCCGCTTCGGATCCGGCGTCGAGTCGCTGCCCCAACGGTAGCGGACGCCCAGGGTCCCGAAGTCGCTCCCGGCGAGGCCGAGACTGTCGGGGCTCATGAGCACGGGCAGCAGTGACGCTTGGGCCTCGAGCTTCGAGCTGAGCAGCACCGATGCCACCAACCCGCCGCGAATCACGAGCGCGTCCCTGCCCGGCAGACCGATGGTCTCCCCTGCAACGCCGACGCGAATCGCGCCGTTGAGGCCGAGCGCCAGCAGGTAGCCGAGGCGGGCGCGCCACAACCACGGCGGCGCGGTCACCACCTTCAGGCTGTCTTCGTACACGTACATGTCGGGCGGCACCAAGCTGATGTGCATGCCGGTGGCGACGGCGAAGGCACTGCCGGGCCCCAGAGGCAGCGTACCCGCGGCTTCTGCTTCATACGCGAGGTAGTCTCCGACTGGGCCTTCGAGCAGACCGATGTCCGACCGCTCGTACTCCTCGCGAGGAGTGAGCAGGTGACGCGAAAACGGGTAGAAGTAACGCGCGCCGGCGCGCAGGTTCAGCCACGGCAGCGCAGCCGAGATTCCGGAATAGTAACCCAAGCCGCCCACGCCGAGACTCGGGGCAGCTTCGACCCCAATCCAGGACCAGTGCGGACGGCCGTAGCCCGCCATGAAGCGCGGGCGCAGGTAGATGAGGCCGGCGTCGACGGTTGTGGCCAAAAACGGGCGAGTGCGTCCGAGCTCCCAGTAGCGCCCGACAACGGCCTGCTCCGTGCCACCGGTTGCTGGCGGTGAAGCGACTGGAGCGTCGACACCGACGGCTTCGACGGCCCAGGCGCGCGGTGTGCTGACTGAGAGCGCGCAGATGCTAGCCACGGCGCACCAGAATGCACGCCCCGAGCGCGACCGCATCAAAACACCCCCGTCAGGTTGAGACCTGGTCCGCTGGGGTCGACCTGGAGGCTCAGCTCGTTCGCAGTGTCGGCCATCCCATAGTGCAAGAGCCACGGCACTCCGACCCCACTCAAGGTGCCCACGACTGCCCCGGTCATCACGTCGCTCAAGTAGTGTTGTTTGCCGACGACGCGCATCATGGCGACGGTTGCGGCGCTCGAGAGGGCTACGCCGCACGTGAGCCCGTCCGCGAGGGGACTTCCGAACAGGTCGTGGCGTAAATGATGCGAGCAGGTGGTGGCTGCCATCGTGAAGCTGACCGATGCGTGTCCGCTGAAGAAACTGCGATAACGCCGGTCTTCCTTGCAGTGGTCGAGTTCGGACGGGATGGTGTCGCCGCAATCGCGACCGTAGGGGCGTTCGCGGCTCGCGAAGCCTGCGGTCGTTCCCTGGAGCATGCTGGTCACGGCGAAGGCCTCGGCGCTGATCAGCGCAATCTGTTTCGCCACGGTGGGGCTCCTACGGTACCAGTACGCTACGATCAGTGAGTCGACCACGAGCGGAAACGCGACGTTGAAAGACAAGAGCACATCGCTCACGTCTTGGGCCCAGCGGGCGTCGTCGTAAGCGGCTGGACTCAAGTTGCGACGGCCCCACTCGTCGAGTTGGTTCGAGGTGCGCCAGCGATCGGGAACCGCGGGGATCAGTGACGAGGCGAGCGAGACGCCGAAGCCGACGCTGGTGAGCACGTAGTTGCCGGTACTGAATGCGTGCCAGCGAGGGTCCCAAGCGCGCGGCGAGCCCCCGCCGGGACCCGGCAGCTCGGGTGCGGGCAGCGGGGTGCCGGTCAGATCGCTCGGAGCATACTCGTCGGCGTTCGAGTACAGCCAGACGAGGTCGCTGGCGCTCGGGTCTTCGGTCAAGAGCTCCGCCGCAAGCTCCGCGTCGCTGTCCCTGCGCGTTGCGCCTGACGCACTCGGCTCCGCTGGCTCGGCGTTCGGGGGCAGTGCTGTGGCAGCTGGGGCAGCGGGCGGCGATTCGGTGCTCTCGCGTTCGATGGGCTCGGGCGCCTGCGGGACGGCTCGCGCCGGTCGCGCGACGGCCAGAGCCAGGAGGGCGAGCGCGGCGAACGAGCACTTCATCGAGCCCGCGGAAACTACTCCGGCGTGGTGCGTGCGTCACCACGGGGAGGCGGCCGCAAGATGGGGAGGCACGTTTCTGCGGGAAAAGCCCGCCCCAACGGGCGCCCCCCGCGCCCGGGGCGGTCCCCCCCGTTAAGTGGAGTCAGGTGGTGAGGTGCCTAGCGGGCACACTCCCGGACCATGCTCGAGCCGCTGGGGACGGCCGTGCGTTGTTCGCGCGCATCGATGGCGCCGTCGTCGGAGTTGCGCCGACGGGGTGCATTGCTACGAGCAACGGGCACGGTTCGAGTCACGACGAGTCTCCTCCCTTCGAGCAGGGCTTCCCTCGAGTAGAAGTTGGCTCTGCGACGAAGGTTTCGATCGGGTCCAGGATCATTCCCAACCCGCGACCTGCTGATCGGGGCGCGTCGTGGCGTGCCCTCGCTGTCCAAGTTTTGACATGCACACTTCAATTATTCCCGCTGCGCTGATTTTCTGGAGGCGATGCGAAGCAGCTCGTTCGTCTCGGAGCGGTACCCTTCGGCGTTCGGCGCTATGCTGGCTCGGTATGCGATCGTGTTGGTCCCTCGTGATGCTGGCGGCTAGCGTCGTCGGGTGCGGTGAAACCACCGATCTCATCGGTACCCAGTCCAGCGAAACGGTGGTCGAGCCTCCACCCTCTCCCCCCGACGACGACGTGCTCGACGACCTGGGTGTCACGGACGAAGAGGCCGAGATGTCGATCAGGTCGGCCTACGAGCAGCTGTTCTTCGGCGATCCGGACACGCAGGCGATCTATCGGCCGGTGGGTGACGATGCTGGATACGTACAAGACATCCAGTACGGCGACGTCCGCACCGACGCTATCGGCTACGGTATGTTCGTGACGGTGCAGGTCGATGACCAGGAGGTCTTCGACAAGCTCTGGACCTGGGCCAGACGCCACATGCTGATGACCGAAGCTCCGAGGGACGGCCTGCTGCGTTGGAGCTGCAGTACCGAAGGCACGGACTGCGCTTCGTCAGCAGCCACGGACGCCACCAGCTTCATCGCCACCAGTCTCTTCATGGCGGAGGCCAAGTGGGGGGCCACGGGGGCGCACACCTACGAGGCGGACGCCAACATGCTGCTCGACGCCATGGTGCTGACCGAAGAGCGCAACGACGGCGTCGTCGGGGACGTGCAAAACATGTTCGACGTCGACACGAAGCGGCCGCGCAAGACGAGCTCTACGTACGACAACCCCTATATGTTCACGGCCTTCCTGATGCCGGCGTTCTACGACTACTGGGCGCGCTGGCGCACGGAAGACGCGGAGTTCTGGACCGAGGCCGCCGAGGTCAGTCGCGACATCATGCGCACGGCCTCGGTCGCGGGCAACGGGCTGATCCCCGTCGAGATCGAGATCCAAAACGATGGATCGACCGCTCCGACCCTCGCCTACTACGACGAGACAGCGGCGCGGACCCTGCTCAATCGCTGGTTTTGCCACGCGTGGACGGGTCCGTACCCGTGGTTGTTCGTGCAGAATCGCAGGCTCCTAGATTTCCTCACGGAGCAAGACGCACAGGGCAACCTGGTCTCCTCGTACGAATTGAACGGCGAAAAGCGCGGCAGCATCAACACGGTGGCCCACCTGTCACTGACTGCCACTGCCGCCGCCGTGACGGACGAGACCGAGACCTATGCGAGCTTCCTGCAAGCGCTCGTCGACCAACCCATCCCCGAGGGCGAAGATCGCTACTACGACGGCATGCTCTATCTGATCAGCTTGATGGCGCTCAGCGGCAACATCGACGCTGGGACGCCAGCACCCTGACCTCGGAACAGCGCTGATGGAAGGCGCTGACGCAGGTTTCGTGTCCGGGCACTCCGGCTTGCCAGGAGCGCTGCCGAGACTTACGTTGCAGTGCTATGCCTGAACCAAATGTCGAGCGCGTACGCGATGTTGCGCGCGTGGTGACCGCTCAGCGCCAAACCGAAGGCGCAGGTTTCGTCGTTCGAAGGCCGATCCCCAGCTACGGGCTGTCGCTGGTCGACCCGTTCCTGCTCATCGACGAAATGGGTCCCGTCGAGTACCAGGCGGGCGAAGCGATCGGCGCTCCCGATCACCCGCACCGCGGGTTCGAAACGGTGACCTACGTGCTCGAGGGCGAAGGCGCGCACGAAGACTCTGCCGGCAACCGTGGTGTCATCGGCCCTGGCGCCGTGCAATGGATGACGGCTGGCGCGGGCGTCGTGCACTCCGAAATGCCGTCTGCCCGCCTCCGAGAACAGGGAGGCCGCATGCACGGCTTCCAGATTTGGGTGAATCTGCCTCGGGAAAAGAAGCTGGTGCCACCCCGTTATCAAGAGATCCCTGCTCACCAGATCCCCGAGGCTCGTTCCGACGATGGCCTGGCGCACGTGAAGGTCATCGCCGGTGAGGTCTTCGGCGTGCGCGCCGTCATCGACACACATACACCCATCACCTATCACGACTGGACGCTGAAACCTGGCGCGGACGTCACGTTGCCCGTCGCCTCCAACGAGAACGTGTGCATCTACGTGTTTCGTGGGGCTGCCCGCGTTGGCGCCGGTGCGCCAGGCATCAACGACGGTCAGCTCGCAGTGCTCGGCTCCGGGGACGCCGTGCGTCTAGGCGTCTCGCCGGACGGAGGTACCACGCGCTTGCTGCTGCTCGCAGGTCGTCCGCTCCGCGAACCGGTCGCGCGCTACGGCCCCTTCGTCATGAACACGCGGGAAGAGCTGGAGCAGGCCTTCGCGGACTATCAAGCGGGGCGGATGGGTCGGATAGAGCGCGCGGGTTGAGGCGTTTGCACCCCGTTTGCTCGGGCTTCGCATTTTGCGCTCCCAGGGCGGCCCCAACGTAGCGTTCCACCGGAACTTTCGAAACGATTCCGGGTCCGGCAGGCGTGGATGTGGGGCCCGAGCACCGGTCGTTGTGTGACAGGACTGGTCGCGTTCGCGAACAGATGGTAATCCAACCGAAGTCTTTGAGGAGCTTTTTGCAAATGAAGAAAGTCATCTTTTCGTTGTGGGGATCAGCTGCTGTATTTGCCCTGCTTGGTGCATGCGGGGGCGACTCGTCCGACCCGGCCACCAGCAACAGCACGACCAGCTCGACCACGACCACCAGCCCGACCACGACCACCAGCCCGACCACGACCACCGGCACTACCGGGACGGTCACCGGCACCGGCGGCACGAGCTCGACGGGCGCCACCACCAGCACGACCGGATCCGTTTCGGAGTGCATGAACCTGACAGGTGAAGGGCTCGATCCGGCTGTAGCGCAGGTACCCGCTGCTCAAGGCGTGTACTCCTACGGCGACGGCGTCACCACGATGTGCTTGACCTCCCCGGCTGCGAACCAGGTATGCCTCGAAGGCTTGGGCGCCTTGGCCGGTGACAGCTACGAGAATTACGGCGCAGGCGTGGGCATTCAGCTCGCGACCTCCGAGCCCGAGGTGGGCTGGGACGCCACCGCCGACGGTGTGGTGGGCGTGAAGTTCACTGTTGCCGGCGCATCGGCGAGCGCCCCCGTACGCGTGGGTGTGACGCTGGTAGGGCTCACCAACAACGGCTTCGTGACGAACGAGTCCGGGGTGACCGCTGCCACCGAGCAGACGCTCCTGTTTGCCGATCTGGTGCAGCCTTCTTGGTCGGACGTCACCGATGCTTTCGACGCAACGAATATCCATTCGCTGCAGTTCCAGCTGGTCACCGCGCAAGCGGCCACGCGCCCCTACGATTTCTGCGTGACGGGCATCACCTGGATCGACGCTGCCGGCAACCCTGTCGACCTGCCTTGGGCGATGGGTGGTGGCGAAGGCGGAGCAGGCGGCGAAGGCGGCGGAGCCGGCGCACCGACAGCCCCCTGAGACTCGAAGTTAGCGAACACACGCCTGTGCAGGCCGAGATTCGGCAGCACGGCGCGGCCCCAAGGGCGCCCCGATTCCGGTGGCGCCCTTTTTCATTCCGGCACGCACCGGTTCTGAACGCGTGGAGTTCCGGTGACGATTGTGCGAGGCTCCGCGCCATGAGTTCGATCGAGTTGTTCGGGACCGTGACCTCACCGTACGTTCGGCGCGTGCGCATCGTGCTGAAGGAGCTCGGGCGCGCTCATCGGTTGGTCGACACGGCGCAGCCCGAGGGGCAGGCGTTGATGCGCGAATTGAACCCATTGTGGAAGGTCCCCACGCTGCGTCTGGACGGCAGGGTCGTGTTCGATTCTGCGGTGATCGTGCGGCAGCTGTTCAAGGCGTTCGGGTACGGCAGTCTCGCTGTCCACGATCCTGACGACGTCGAAGTGAGTCAGGTGCTCACGGTTACGGACGGCGCTCTGGACGCGCTGATCAACAGCTTCTACCTGAAGAAAGAAGGGGTTTCGGATCAAACGCCATACCTGCAGAAGCAAGACGCGCGCGCTCAGGCGGCCCTCGGATGGCTCGAAGGAAAGATCCGGGGCCCTTGGCTCACGCGCAGTCATCGCTTCGGTGTGCCGGAGATTGGTCTGATCACCGCGCTCGAATGGATGATGTTTCGACAGACCTACCCCGTGGAGCAGCACCCGCGTTTGATCGACTTCTTGAAGCAGCACCAAGCGCGCGAGAGCGTCTCCAGCACGGGCCCCGCCCTGTAACGGAGACCGCTAGCTGGCCGCGGAGCAGCGCGCCCGCCCTCTAACGAGGGCGCGCTGCTCCGCTCTCGGCCCTCTCTTTGTCTCCTGGGTGGGCATCACTTATTTCTTGTCCTCGGCGCTTCGCGCCTGTGGCTTGCTGCGCGTGGGGCCCCAACGCCCCAACCCCACTTGCCCCGGGTTTGCTGAAATATGGGGCTCTCGAACCGCTCACAGAGTGAGGAGTCGAGACTTGTGAGCCGCGGAGTGAATCTACGCTGCTGTCGTTGGTGCGCCAGCTGTTGGCGGCGCACCCGGAAGGCGGACTGGTTATACGGCTTGGGCTTGCTGGTAGAGGGCGTGTTTCTCCAAGAAACGTCCCTCTTCGAAATCTGCGTGTGAGATCTCGCGCACGCCGTCGTAGGACATCTCGATCACCCTCGTAGCGACGCGGTCGACCATGTTGCGATCGTGGGTCACGAAGATGGAGGTGCCTTCGTGGGTGTGTAGGGCCTCGGTCAGCGAGCGAATCGCCTCGAGGTCGAGGTGGTTGGTCGGTTCGTCGAGCAACAGCAGGTTCGGTTGCGCCAGCATGAGCTTGGCCAACAAGAGTCGCACGGTTTCACCACCAGAGAGCACGCGCGTGGGCTTCAGCGGGTCGTCCTTCTTGAACAAGAGGCGCCCGAACAGCGCGCGCAAGTTCTCTTCGTCCGCCTTGTTGTTGAAGCTCCACAACCAGTCGCGTGCTGTTTGGTCGGACTTCTTGATCGCCTCGCCGTGCTCCTGCGGCATGTACCCGATGTGCACTTCGTAGCCGTGCTCTACCGTGCCTGAGTCAGGCTTGAGCGACCCTTCGAGCATGCGGAGCAGCGTCGTCTTGCCGATGCCGTTGGGCCCGACCAGCGCGATCTTGTCGCCGCGAGCCACGCTCAGATTGAAGTCTTTGACGATGACCTGGGAACCGAAGCGCTTCGTGAGGTTGACGACGTTCATCACGCTCTTGCCACTGGGGCGCGCTTGCTCGAAACGAATGAAGGGCCGCTGGATGTTGGAGCGCTTCAGGTCCGCCATGGCCTGCTTTTCACGGTCGAGCGACTTGCTGCGCGAGCGCACTTGGCTGGCGCGCGACCCGGCCCGGAAGCGCTGCACGAATTCCTGCAGCTGAGCGACTTTCTTTGCGCGGGCAGCGTTGGCGAGCTCGAGCGAGCCGCGCGCCTCCGCCTTGGCGCTGATCATGTCGTCGTAGTTGCCCGGGTATACGATGATGGTTTCGTAGTCGATGTCGGCGATCTTGGTGCACACCGCGTTCAAGAAGTGGCGATCGTGGCTGATCACCACGAGGGCTCCTTGATACGCCAAGAGAAAACTCTCGAGCCAACGGATACTTCCGATGTCGAGCGTATTGGTGGGCTCGTCGAGCAAGAGCGTTTCGGGCGAACCGAACAGCGCTTGCGCCAAGAGCACGCGGACTCGATCGCCGCCCTGCAAGACTTCGAGCTTTTCAGTGTGGAGGTGCACGGGAATGCCCAGGCCGTCCAAGAGCGCTGCCGCTTCCGAATCTGCGACGTAGCCGTTTTCGGCTGCGATTTCGCCTTCGAGCTCGCCGAGCCGCATCCCCTCGTCGTCCGTGAGGTCGTCGCCCTTGGCCAAAAGCGCTTCTTTTTCGTGCAGTGCGCTCCACAGCGTCGGGTTGCCCATCATGACGACATCGATGATGCGGTGGTCGACGTAGAGCGAATGGTCCTGCTTCAGTACGCCGAGCCTGCCCTTCACGGTCACTTGCCCCCCCGTGGTCTCCAGCTCTTTGCTGATGATCTTCATGAACGTGGTCTTGCCGGCACCGTTCGGTCCAGTGAGACCATAGCGTTCGCCGTCGTTGAAGGTCACGTCGACCCCTTCGAACAGCATCTTGTCGCCGAAGTTCATTGAAATGTCGCTGACGGTAAGCATGTTGAAGGAACCTTGTTTGAGACGGCTGTTGGGCGAATGCTGTAAGGACCAGGCACTCAGGGGCGATTGCTGGGCGATGCGCCTTACGGCGGCGCGGAACCTAGCAAGCATGAGCACGCTGCGCCAGTAGCCGTAAAAGGCGCGTAGTTCGCCGATGAGCGGTACTTTCTGTCGCGCTGGCCACGGGCTCCGGCAGAAGCACCAGCCTGCCGATTTGCCTCGGAGCACGAAACCTGCACCAACGGCAAGCGGTTCGGTCGTGCGCCGGCCTCGTGTGGACGCAGCAGCGCATCCGAACCACCGCAGCGCTTGCGGTATCCCCCTGCGTCGCTGCGGCAAGCTGTCGCGAGTCGACTTGCGTCGATGCTCGGCCCTAAGACGCGAGCTGCACGTTGACCGATGGATGCGACCCGCTCGGTCGCTGCTGGCGCTTGGGGCGCCGCGCGTACGCCATCAGGGCCGCCTCTTCGGCGAGCTTCGTGCTGTTGTCGATGAACGGGCACAGCACCAGGAACTCGACGCCCGAGTCGTGTCGGAACGTCGCGCCCTCGCACAAGTCGCCGATGATTACGCCGTGCGCTTGCGCGCGCTCGAGAAAATCCCGATCGAGGTCCGGGTCCCAATAGATCGCCCAGACGGCGCTGCTAGCGACGCGCACGCGGGTTTCGAATGCCGCCCGGAACGCTATGGTGGCGTCGAGGTCGCCGGCCGCCTGCATGACACACAACGCGGCGCGACCAGGGTCTTGGAAGGCTCGGATCCGGACCGCGTGGTCGATCGCCTGCTCGGGCGTGCTCCGCTTCAGGTCGAAGGTCCGCTGCGAGTCGCCTCCACAGTGGTGCACGAGCTCTTCGCACACCCTCTGCGCGCTCTGAGTTTTGGGGTAGCCCTGCGGGTACAGCACCAGTTTTTGGGAGAGCGGCTTCAAGATGGTGGTGAGGTCGTCGCCAAACATCACTTCGTCTGTGGTGTTCGCGTCCCAATATTCTTAGGTTGCTGAATGCTGGTTTTACGCGATCCGCATGTGGGCTAGCCGCACACGACTGCGCCTTTCAAGGCGGCGCTGTCCGCGTGGGCCGCAGGGTGAGCTGGTTCACCTGCTGGCAGGCGATCTTGAACCCCACCCCCTCGCTTTGCCATTCGCCTGGTGCCGAGCCGAGCCGCAGGTAACGGCGCCCACAGAATACCTCGAGATAGCTGTTGGTCTTGCCGGCGGGCTTACCCTGTACGAACACCTGGGTGTCGATCGGCGAGGCTACGTATAGGTACCCGAGGTGGCCTGCGAGCTCAGCGGGATCTTTCGGGGGCTGGCCTGCGCTGCCCAGCGCAATTGCAGGTGCGCTCGAGGCGGACGCTTCCGTACTCGGAGCGGTGGGAGGCGTTGCGAGCGCTGGGGAAGCGGAGAGGGCAGGGGAGGGAGTAGCCGGGGGTGTCGCGGACTCGGCCGGCGGCGCGGGCTCCGGCGGGCTCGGGGGAGCAGGAGCCTCCGCCGCGTTCAGCGCCGCGGTGGGCTCGAGTTTCGCAGGCGGTGCTGGTGCTGGCTTCTGGCGCGCGGCAAGCACACCAACACCTACGAGCAGCGCGAGCACGAGCACGACGGCGAGCCAGCCGAACTTGCGCTTCGGCGGTGCCGCCTCGGTCGCGGGAGCGGCCGGCGTTGGTAGGACCACGACCCTACCCCGCGCAGGCGCGCGCGCAGCTTCGACAGCGGCTTGCGGGCGCTGGCGGGCTTCGCTGGGACTGGTTTCGCTGGCAGCTCCGGGACGCGGCTCGCTTGCTGGCTCGCCTGCCGCGCTGCCAGTGCGCGCTGCGCCGCTTGATCTCGCTGAGCCGCTTGCAGTTGCTGCTGCTGGTTTGGGGCTCTGGTCTGCCGGCGCGGGCCCGCGTTCCCTGAGGGAAGGCGTCGCAGAAGGCACGTCGCGTTCCCCGAGGGAAGGCGTCGTGGAAGGCACGTCGAGGTCGCTGGTAGAAGGTACGTCGAGGTCGCTGGTGGCCGCCAGCGCCTCCATTTCCGCGACTTCGTTGTGGAGACTCTTGAGGGTGGGTGCAGTGCCCCGATTAGCGCCTGGCGTTGCAGCGCTGACCAACCGAACGCGGGCGATCGGTACACTGCCGCTGCTGTCTGGGGACGAAGGGGTGCGGTTCGATTGACTGCTCGGGGGGGCGCTCTCGGGACCATCCGCGCCGCCGGGGCTGCGCGGCGAGCGCTGAGGTTGTGAGCTGCTGGGTTGCGAGCTTCGCGGCTGGGAACTGCTGGGCTGCGAGCTGCTGGGCTGCGAGCTGCTGGGCTGCGAGCTGCTGGGTTGTGAGGCTGGGTTCGGAGGACTCGTCGGGGACGGGCTCGTTGGCTCG